>Ga0315908_10000108_pt1 | contig 66333 bp, 49 predicted proteins | sample LakEriMetagenome_12_FD_203520 | JGI IMG/M metagenome (GOLD analysis project Ga0315908, IMG submission 203520) | Freshwater fungal communities from buoy surface, Lake Erie, Ohio, United States - Buoy 4 MA124 | ecosystem: Environmental > Aquatic > Freshwater > Lake > Lake biofilm | place: USA...
GCACAGGCTCGGGCTGACACTTCCCAGGAGGCTCAGGCGGCTCGACAGCCCCACGCAAATGTAGTGAAGACTTTGACCCTGGATTCACGTGAATCCCGAGCTTTACGCTCCCAAGTGCGTAACTTGGCTTAGGCGAGGCTCGCCTGGAGGGCGAGCCATCGCCCGGCTGGTCGCACCTTGGCTGCGACCACGCCGGGCCAAGCCTGCGGGGGCCATGGATGGCCCCGCAGGCGTGAAGCTAGACCCTCACGCGGCGGCCTTCGGCCTGGCTGAGGGCGGCGGCCTGCACGATCTCCAGGGCCCGCAGCGTGTCGTCGAGGCCGCTCATGTGCCGCACCAGGCTCGTCACCTTGCGGTGGAACTGGAGCAGCATGTGCTCGCCCACCGGCCGCTCGCTTTCCAGTTCTTCCTGGTGCCGGCCGGCGGTGTCGAACGACACCAGGCTCGCCGGCAAATCGACGAAGGCGATGCCGTTCTCACACACGACCTGCAGGGCCGGCGGCGGGCGGAAGCCGACCGCCTCCACCCATTGCCGCGGCATGTAGTAGCCGCAACTGATCTGGGCCAACGGTCCGTCGCCGGGCCGGCCGGTCGTCGCGAAGTCGAGGCTCATCATCTGGTAGTCGTCGGTCGCGGCGCCCGGCGCCTCGGCATGGCGGACCGCCACCACGCTGGTCGGCTCGGTGCCGACGACGTAGCGGCACCAGTCGACCAGTTCCATCAGGTCGCGGGCCTCCGTGGCGCGGTCCCGCGGCGGCTGCACGGCCGTCGTCGCCGCGTGGGGCACGCGCCGATGGCAGAACAGCATCCGCGGCCTGCCCAGGCGGGTGGCGATCAGCTCCTTGAGGCGGACCGTCGCGGGCGCGTGCCGCCGGGGGAGCTCGGCGACGAAGGCGATGCCCGACTCCTCCACCCGCCGGCGGAGCATGCCGGCCTCGTCCGGGTCGAAGGGCAGGGAGATGGCGGAGTAGATCGACTTGCCGTGCTCGCAGGCGGCGAGGATCGGCGTCGCGCCATACCACTGGTCCGCCAGGTAGAGCAGGGCGTCGATGTCGTCCCGCGCGGCGAGCGCCCGGAACCCGTCCACGGGGGCCGCGTTGAGCTCGGCCGCCGCCCGCGCCGCCCGATGCGCCACCTGCTCGCAGATGCCCCGCACCTCGAAGCGATCGGCGAGCGCGCGGAGCGCCGGGAGGTAGCGTGACTCCCACTGGCTGCCCAGGCCGACGATGCCGACGCGCAGCTTCATGCCGGTTCCTCGGCGGCGTCCGCGGCCAGTTCCCGCTCGCGGTGCAGGCCCTTGTCGGCGATGTCCTTGCGACACCAGGCGCCCGGCCAGCGGATCTCCTTCACGCCCGTGTAGGCCTGGAGCTTCGCCCGGGCGAGCGTGGGCGCGGTGGCGGTGACGGCGAGCACCCGCCCGCCGTCGGTGACGATGCCCGCCTCCGCGGCCCGCGTTGCGGCGTGAAACACGTGCACGCCTTCCACGCCCGCCGCGGCCTCGAGCCCGCGGATCGGTCGGCCCTTCTCGACCGCTCCTGGATAGCCCTCGGCCGCCATCACCACCGTGACGCTGGCGCCCGCACGCCACCGTGGCGGCTCCACCTCGTCGAGCCGCCGATCGGCCGTCGCGTCGAGCAGTTCCAGCAGGCTCGAATCGAGCCGGGCCATCAGCGCCTCGCACTCGGGGTCGCCGAACCGGGCATTGAACTCGAGGACCTTCGGCCCCTGGGCGGTGAGCATCAGTCCGCCGAACAACACGCCTTGAAAGGGAACCTTGGCCCGCCGCATGGCGTGGACCGTCGGCACGAGGATCCGCGACTCGATCTCGGCGAGCAGTTCGTCATCCACGAACGGCGCGGGGCAATAGGCGCCCATGCCGCCCGTGTTCGGCCCCTGGTCGCCGTCATGGGCGGCCTTGTGATCCTGCAGTGGCGGCAGCGTGACGATCGTCCGGCCGTCGGTGATCGCCATCACGCTGACCTCGATGCCGTCGAGCCGCTCCTCGATGAGGATCCCGGAAGCCGCGGCGGCGAACTGCGGATCGCCGCCGAGCGTGGCCACCGCCTCCAGGGCCGCGGCGCGGTCGTCGCACACGAACACGCCCTTGCCGGCCGCGAGTCCGTCGGCCTTGACGACCACCGGCATGTCCTCGCGGGCCTCGAGATATTCGCGGGCTCGGGCGGGCGACCGGAACTCGCGGAACATCGCCGTGGGCACGTCACCGCGGTGGAGGATCTGCTTGCAAAACAGCTTGCTGCCCTCGATCTGGGCCGCCTTGGCCGTGGGGCCGAAGACCCGCAGTCCGGCGGCCGTGAAGGCGTCGACGATGCCGGCCACAAGGGGCGCCTCGGGGCCGACCACGGTGAGATCCACCTGCCGCTCCCGCGCCAGTGCGACGAGCCCGGCGATGTCGGTGGCCGCGAGGGCGATGTTTTCGCCGACGGCCGCGGTGCCGGCGTTGCCGGGCGCCACGAGCACCTCGGCACCGTCGCGGGCGAGTTTCCACGCCAGCGCGTGCTCGCGGCCGCCGCTGCCCACGACGAGGACGCGGCGGGATGGGTTCACAGATATGGTTCCTGTCGGGGGAGTGGGAGTGACACGCCGTTTACGGCGGCGCGGGCCGCCGAAAGTTGTACCAACCGCTGCCGCGGGTGTGACGGCGGCGGGCAGCAAACCCCTCGGCGGCCCCACCTTACCGCCGAACGGCTTGGCTTCCGGGCGGCACGCCCAACCGTGCGGCCGACGTTGACAGTACGGACGGTGCCGATAAAGTAGAGGGGAGTTCGTGAAAAAAATCACGAACTCTCAAAATCGCGGTCGAAACCTGCTTTTTGACTTTGGATTCGCTTGCACGCCCGGATGGAAACGGGCGCTGAAAGGCGAGCCTTGCCGGGGCATTCGATGGCTGAAAAGAAGAAGATGTCGGTCGCCGAGATTTTGGCGGCCGCACGTGCGGCCGACGGCAAGGGTGCCGCGGCCAATCCTGCGGCGCCGGAACCGGTTGCGGAGGAACCCGCTGCGGCCGGGGCGCCGGCCGAGCAGCCTGCCGCCAAGCCCAAGCCCGCCGCCGCTGGAGCGGGCGGGAGGCCGAGCGTGGCGGACATCCTCGCCATGGCACGCGCGAAAAAGGAGAGCGGCGAGTCGGCCGCGGCCACGCCTGCCGCCCCCAAGCCGCCGGCGAAGCCCGCTGCCAAGGCCGCCGCGGCGAAGCCCGCCGCCCCGAAGGACGGTCCGAAGACCGGCGTGCAGCGCGACACCGCCAGCATTCTCGCGGCCGCCCGCGCCGGCGCGAAGCCGGGGCCGGTGAGCAAGGCAGAGGCTCCGGCCCGGCCAGCACCGCGGCCCAAGCCCCCCGTTGCCGGCGAGAAGCCGGTCGCCGTGGTGCCGCCGCGGCCCGCCAAGCCGGAGCCACAGGCGAAGAAGGGGGGCGATGAAGAGGATCGCCGTGGTTTCCTGCAGATCGCCCTCGGCACGGCCATGGCCACCGGCTTCACCGCCTTGTCGGTGACGGGCGGCCTGTTCACGCTCGGTCTGGCGCGGTTTCTGTTTCCCAACGTCCTCGCCGAGCCGCCGAGCAAGTTCAAGGTGGGCTTCAAGGACGCGTTTCCGGCGGGCAAGGTCGAGACCAAGTACGTGCCCCAGTACGGCGTGTGGGTGGTCAACGGCGATTTCAACGGCCTGCAGCAGATTTACGCCCTCAAGACCGTCTGCACGCATCTCGGCTGCACGCCGAGCTGGCTCGAGGCGGAGCAGAAGTTCAAGTGCCCGTGCCACGGCAGCGGGTTCTACAAGGACGGGATCAACTTCGAAGGGCCGGCGCCCCGGCCGCTGGAGCGGTATGCGATCCGCATTGCCGACGACGGCCAGCTCGAAATTGACAAGAGTCGGGCGTTTCAGGAGGAGCTCGGCCAGTGGGCCGACCCTGACTCGTTCGTCACCGTCTGACAGGCATTCGTCACGCAGGACTTTCATCGCACCATGGCCATCGGCGAGACCATCCGCAACTCCCAGATCTGGAAGAGCATCTTCCGGCATCCGATGCCGCTTGACCGGCGGAATCGGATCGTGGTCATGCTCACCAACTTCTTCCTGCATCTCCACCCGGTGTCGATCAAGAAGCAGGGTATCGCCCTGTCCTTCACCTGGTGCATGGGGGGCGTGACGTTCTTCCTGTTCCTGGTCGAGACGGTCACCGGCGTGCTGCTGATGTTCTATTATCGGCCCACGCTCGAGTGGGCCTACAACGACATCCTCGCGCTGCGCGACGTGACTAGCCTGGGCATTCTGCGCGAGCTCCATCGCTGGGGGGCGCATGCGATGGTGATCACCACCTGGCTGCACATGTACCGCGTGTTCCTTACCGGCAGCTACAAGCCGCCGCGCGAGTTCAACTGGGTGGTGGGTGTGATCCTGCTCCTGCTCACGCTCCTGCTGTCGTTCACCGGCTACCTGCTGCCCTGGGATCAGCTCGCCATCTGGGCGATCACGGTCGGCTCCAACATGGCCCGGGCGACCCCTGTGCTCGGCTACGAAGGGCCGGGCCAGCAGCTGCTCACGATCGGCGGCATCGACATGATCACCGACGCCTCCGACGCCCGCTTCGGGCTGCTCGGCGCGCGGTTCGTGGGCGAGGAGACGCTCAACCGCTTCTACGTTCTGCACTGCATCGCCATTCCGCTCGCCGTCGCGCTCCTGCTCGCCATCCACTTCTGGCGGGTCCGTAAGGACGGCGGAATCAGCGGCCCGCTCTGAAGCCAACGCCATGCACAACCCTTTCTTTCTCAAGGACGTCGCCGGTTTTCTCGGCGGCTACTACACGTTCCTGGCGATCATGAACGCGGTCGCTGCGCTCCTGCTCTGGAGGAAGAAGGGGCAGACCGGCTGGTCTCTTGTGTGGACGGTGTTCGCCGGGGCGATGATGATCCTGGCGAGCATGGCGCTCTCGGGGGCGGAGTCGCTCGTGCCTGCCCTGCCGGAGGCGGCCCGGTCGTTCGTCAACCGGCTCTCGGGGCCGGTGGCTTACACGGTCGGCACCACCGCCCTGTTTGTCATTCTGTTCGTGTTTCGCAAGTTCTTTGTCCAGCCGATGGTGGCCTGGTCGGTGCTCAACATCGCCCTGCTGCTGATGGGGCTGGCGATGGCCAACGAAGACTTCGCGGCCATCGTCATGAAGCCCGACAACGTGCCGATCGTCGGCCTGGTGTTTCTGCTCGCATTCTTCACCTGGGTGGCGACCAAACAGGCGGTCGTCAACGACGAGCGGATCGCCCAGGGCCTGCCCCCCATGGAAAAGCTCGACGACGAGAAGGTCCTGGTCTGGCCCGATCTGGTGTACACCGAGCTGATCTGCATGGTGGCCGTCTCGGCCTTCCTGCTCGTGTGGGCCATCTTTCTGCCGGCTCCGCTCGAGGAGCCGGCCAGCAGCGTGAAGACGCCGAATCCCTCGAAGGCGCCGTGGTACTTCCTCGGCCTCCAGGAGATGCTCGTCTACTTCGACCCGTGGTACGCCGGCGTCGTCCTGCCGAGCCTGGTGGTGTTCGGGCTCATGGCCATGCCCTACCTCGACTTCAACAAGAAGGGCAACGGCTACTACTCGATCGAGGAGCGGAAGTTCAGCTACCTCGTCTATCAATTCGGGTTCTTCGAGCTGTGGATCACGCTCATCATCCTGGGCACGTTCCTGCGGGGCCCGAATTGGAACTTCTTCGGCCCTTTCGAGCACTGGACGCCGTACAAGGTCGAGGTGCTCAACAACGTCGACCTGAATCAGATGTTCTGGGTGAACCTCCTCGACCGGCCGCTGCCGCGGGCGCCGCAGGGGGCGGGCACGCTCGCGCAGATCGGCTATATCCTTCTGCGTGAGGCTCCGGGTTTGATCGCCTTGGGCGTCTACCTGGTCGTCCTTCCGCCACTTCTGGCCGTGACGGTCTTCCGCGGATTCTTCGCGAAGATGGGCTTCATTCGCTACATGATCATGGCGAACCTGATGCTGCTCATGCTGTCGCTGCCCATCAAGATGATTCTGCGGTGGACGTTCAATCTGAAGTACATCCTCAGCATTCCGGAGTTTTCGCTGAACTTTTGAGTCCCGGCCCGCTGTGCCCGGCACACGCGGCGGCCTCCGATTTCTTGGCGATCAAGCCGGTTGACCACGACATATGCCTGCAACTGAACAGACCTGGCGGAACCTGAAGATCCTGCACGTGGTGTTCGCGGTGGCGGCGTTGCTGCTCCTGCTGTCCACGGTGCTGATGCTCACGGCCGACCACAACCGGCCGTGGAAGCAATACGCGCGGGGCTTCCGCAATTTGGAGACGTGGTCCGCGGCCGCCCGGGTGCAGGAGCAGGAGTCGACGTCGTACGCCGCCCGTGCGGCCGAGCTCGATGCGGCCCTGGCCGAGGCCCGGCGGACGGTGCTGGATCCCGCGGCGACCGCCAGGTTTCTGGAGACGGTGAGGAGCGTGCCGGCCGATGCCCAGGCGGCGGACCTGGCGGCGGTCGATCTCGACCGGCTGCGGTCGCAGGCCGATCCGGAGCAGCGGTTCGTCGATCGTGGCGACCTGCTGGCGCGGCTGCGGGACATCGTCAAGCGGTGCAAGTTCCGTGAGGATCAGCTCGCGGGAGCCCTCAAGCTTCGCAAGGCGGAGCTCGACAAGAATCGGGCCGATTACGAACTCGCGGTCACCGACGGCCTGCCGGCAGACCGCCAGGCTGAACTTCTGGCGCTGGCCGATGCGAAGCGGGCCGAAGTCACCGCCGCGACGCTCGAGTTCCAGACCGCCAACACCCACCGCAAGGCGCTGGAGTCCCAGCTGGCAACGCTCACGGCGGGCGAGGATGCGGCAGCCAAGGCCGTGGCGGATCATCGGGCGAAGCTCGCGCAGCTGCAAAAGACGCTCGATCAGCGGCGGCCCAATGCGGGCAAGACGGTGCTAGAACTGCCGGTGCTCGACGCCTTCAACGGCCCACTGCGGGTCGATCAGATCTGGCTGCCGGAGCTGACGCTCAACAACAACTTCCGCAACGTGGCCCGGTTCGACCGCTGCACGACGTGCCATCGGGGCATGGACAAGACGGTGCCCGGAGCGCCGACCGAGCCGGCATACTGCGAGGCGCGGACGGTCGATTTGACGCTGCCCACGCCGGCCGCGCGGCCGGCGTCGACGGCGATCGAAGGCGACGGCAATGATCAGCTGGAGGCGATCTACGGTCTGCGGCTGGCGGCCGTCGGTCTGTTCTCGGCCGACGACCCGACGGTGAGCGTCGTCCGGCCGGAGTCTCCTGCCGCCCAGGCTGGAGTGCAGGTGGGCGACGTGATCGACGGCATCGACGGCGGTCGCACGCTGGCCCGCAACGTCGCGGTGTCGGCACTCGTCGAGACGCCCCGCTGGGGCAGCCCGCTGGCGGTCAAGGTCCGCCGCGGCGTGCCGCAGCCCTATGCCTCCCACCCCCGGCTCGATCTGTTCGTGGGCGATTCGAGCCCCCATCCAATGAAGACTTTCGGCTGCACGATCTGCCATCAGGGGCAGGGGAGCGCCACGAGCTTCAAGTGGGCGTCGCACTCGCCGAACACGCCCAAGCAGGCCCACCAGTGGCACGATGACCACGGCTGGTTCAACAACCACCACTGGATCTTCCCGATGCTGCCGGAGCGGTTCGAGGAGTCGAGTTGCCTGAAGTGCCACCATCAGGTCGTCGACCTCGAGCCCTCGGAGCGGTTCCCCGAGCCGCCGGCGCCGAAGCTGGTGGAGGGCTACCATCTGATCCGTCAGTATGGCTGCTATGGCTGCCATGAGATCAATGGCTGGGCCGGCCCCGAGACCCGCATCGGCCCCGACATGCGGCTGGCGTCGAACTTCCACGAGGTGGCCGAGTCGCTGGCGGTCGATCCCGGCGTCAAGGCGCTGGGCCCGACGGTGGAGCGGTGGGTGGCCGACGTCCGCTCGGGCCCCGACAGCCGCCAATCCCGGGACCGGCTCCGCGACGCCATCGAACGCGACGCTGCGGCGGGTGCTGACGCGAAGCTGTCGCCGCGGTCGCACGAACTGGCGGTGCTCCTCAAGGACCCGGAGACGCCGGGTACGTTGCCCAAGGTCGGCCCGAGCCTGCGGCACGCCGCCGCCAAACTCGGCTTCGAGTGGACCTATGCCTGGCTGCGGAATCCGCAGGACTTCCGGCCCTCGACGAAGATGCCGCGGTTCTTCGGGCTCTGGGAGCATCTCGAAGGCAAGGGGCTCGAGGAGTCGATGCGTTACGAGCCGCTGGAGATTCGCTCGATGATCCAGTATCTCGCCGGCGCCAGTGCGCCGTTCGAGTACGTCAAGCCTTACGCGGGCATCACCGCCGCCCCCGACGTGGCCCGTGGCAAGAAGGTGTTTCAGGTCCGTGGCTGCCTGGCCTGCCATCAGCACGCCGACTTCCCCGAGGCGACGAGCACCCACGGCCCGAACCTCTCCCGGATCGGCGCCAAGGTGGCCGACCATCCGCGTGGCAAGGAATGGCTCTACAGCTGGCTCCGGGAGCCGGCCGCGTACCACCCGAAGACCTTGATGCCGAACGTATTGCTCGAGCCGGTCACGCTCGCCGACGGCACCGTTTCCGATCCCGCAGCCGACGCCCTCGCCTATCTGATGACCTCTACGGAGAACTGGAAGGCGGAGAACATCCCGGCCCGGCAGCTCTCGGCCGACGAGCGGAAGGCGCTCGATGAGCTGGCACTGATGTACCTCAAGGATCGCTTCTCGGTGGCCCGGGCGGAAAAGGTGCTCCAGGAGGGCATCCCGGCGGAGCAGGCTGACATCAAGGGGGACGAGCGGATGCTGCTCGGTCTGCCGACTGCCGACCGCGACGCCGTGCTCTTGAACTACGTCGGCAAGAAGACGATCGCCAAGCTGGCCTGCTACTCCTGCCATGACATCCCCGGCTTCGAGGATGCCAAGCCGGCCGGTGCGGCGCTCGCCGACTGGGGCCGCAAGGATCCGTCGCGGATTGCCTTCGAGCAGGTGTCGCACTTCGTGATGCATCAACTGGCCGGCAAGCACGGGCATTCCGGGCATGGAACGCATGCCGGGCATGCCGGTCATGGTGCCGGCCACGGCCATGCGGCTGAGAAGGTGGCCGACGGGAAGGCTCCGCCGTCCGACGACATCATCAATCCCGACCTGGCCTACGCCGGTGCCAAGCACGACGAGGCGCACGTCGATCCCGAGTCGGTCGATCCCGACACCGGCTACTTCCTGGAGAAGCTCGTCGGGCACGAGCGGGAGGGTTTCTTGTGGCAAAAGCTCCGCGCCCCGCGCAGCTACGACTACAAGAAGGCCGAGAACAAGACCTACAACGAGCGGTACAGGATGCCGCAGTTCCCGTTCGATCAGAAGCAGCGGGAAGCGGTGATGACCTTCGTGCTCGGCCTCGTGGCCGAGCCGCCGGCGGCGAAGTACGTCTACCAGCCGAGCCCGCGGGAGCAGGCCCGGCTCGACGGCCTGGTAGTCGCCGAGCAGTACAACTGCGGTGGCTGCCACGTGCTGGAGACGGACCGGTGGGACATCCGCTACAAGCCCGGGTCGCTGGGCGAGGCCACGGAACTGGCCGACTATCCGTTTCTCGCTCCGCACTTCACACCGCAGCAGGTCGCGGCCTCGCTGGCGACCGACCGCCAGGGCCGGCGCAAGGCGACGCTCCACGGCATGCCGGTGCTCGATCCCGAGACGGGCAGGCCGCAGCGGGTGGACGAAGAGGGAACTCCGGTCGACGCCGATGATCCGGAGGCCAAGGCGCGGACGTTCATGCTCTGGAAGGATACGCTCGTGGACGGCGCGGCCCGTGCCGTGGGCGCCCAGAATCTGATCGTGCCCGACGACGCGCTCGCGGCAGGCAGCCACTATCCGGCCAAGGGTGGCGACCTCGCGCGGCTGCTCTTCCCGGTAGTGATCGCCGACGAGAAGCAGGTCAACCCGAACGTCAAGCCCGACGACGCCTGGGGCTGGCTGCCCCCGCCGCTGGTCGGCGAGGGCAAGAAGGTGCAGTCGCCGTGGCTGCACAAGTTCCTCCTCAACCCGCACCCGATCCGCCCGCCGGCCGTATTGCGGATGCCGAAGTTCCACTTCGACTCCGCGCAGGCTGCGAAACTGGTGGACTACTTTGCGGCCGTGGACGGCGCCGAGTACCCGTATGTCGCCGACCCGCGGCTGGACGAGAGTTCGCTGGCGGCGGCGGAGCGGGCCTACCCGGGCCACCTCCAGGGCGCCCTGAAGATCGTCACGAACACCAACTATTGCGTGAAGTGTCATCTCGTCGGCGACTACACGCCGCCGGGCAGTGTCAAGGCGTTGGCGCCGCAATTGGCCCGCGTCCACGAGCGGCTCCGGCCGGGTTATGTCCACGACTGGATCGCCAACCCGAAGCGGTTCCTGCCTTACACGGGCATGCCGGTGAACATTCCGTTCGACAAGCCGGTGAGCCAGGATCTCTACAAGGGCACGAGCGACCAGCAGGTGGCGGCCCTCACCGACCTGCTCATGCACTTCGACAAGTTCGCCAAGAGCAACCTCCGGCCCGTCCTGGAGGCGTTTTTGAAGCAGGCTGCCCCCGCCGTTCCGCAGACTTCCGCCCCCGCGGCGGAGCGGCCGCCGGCGGCCGCCACCCCGGGTCCGCAGTTGCCCGACGCGGCCGCGGGGCTCTCGAGGCCGCCGCTCGGCTCCTCGCCGCCGTCGGCAGCCCTAAACTGATGGTATCCCTCCCACCCTCCTGTCCCGCCCGGAGCCATGCCATGAAGAATCTGCCGTTCCGCATCGTCGCCGTGCTCTCCCTTCTCGCTGCTCCCGCCGTGGCCGACGAGTGGGGCACGATCAAGGGGAAGTTCGTGTTCCAGGGCGACGCTCCGGCTGCCGCCGCACTGAAGGCCGACAAGGACGTCGAGGTCTGTGGCAAGCACAAGCTGCTCGCCGAGGAGCTCGTGGTCGGGGCCGACAAGGGGATTCAAAACGTCGTCGTCTTCGTCCGCGACAAGGACGTGAAGGTCAATCCGGAATTGGCGGCGGCGGCCAAGGCCCAGCCGGTCGAACTCGACAACAAGGACTGCCGCTTCGAGCCGCACGTCGTGTGTGTGCAGACGGGGCAAGAGCTCGTCATCAAGAACTCCGACACCGTTGGCCACAACAGCAACATCACGTCGATCAAGAATCCAGCCTCCAACACGCTGATCCCGGCGGGCGGGAAGGCCCCCGTCAAGTTCAGCGTCGAAGAGTCGATCCCCGCCGGCGTGACCTGCAACATTCATCCCTGGATGAAGGCGTGGGTCGTCGTCCGCGGGAATCCCTACGCGGCCGTCACCAAAACCGACGGCTCGTTCGAAATCAAGGGCGTGCCGATCGGTGAGGTGGAGCTGCAGTTGTGGCACGAAAAGGCGGGCAACCTCGCCGAAGTCGCCACCACCCAGGGCAAGGCCGACAAGAGGGGTCGGATCAAGGTCAAGGTTGAGGCGGCGGGCACGGACCTCGGTGCGATCCCAGTCGCGGCGGCCGCGTTCAACAAGTGAGAGTCCGCGTGAGCGTCATGCATCGTCTCGTTTCGTTTCTGTTCGCCGTCTGCGTCTTCGCCATGGGCTGTGGTCCGGTGCGCGTTTCCACACCCGCCGCGGACGTCGCAGCCGCCGAGAAACTTCGGGAGACCCTGAAGGCAGCGTCCGGCGGCGGCGCGACGGTCGAGGCGGCCGCCACCGGCACCGGCTGGGCGACGCTCAAGGGGCGGTTCGTGTTCGCCGGCACGCCGGCCGCGGCCAAGGCACTGGTCGCCGACAAGGACACCGAAGTGTGCGGCAAGGCTGCGAAGCTCTTCGACCGCTCCCTGCTCGTCGACGGCTCGAGCAAGGGGCTGGCGAACGTCGTGGTCTTCGTCCGCAAGTCGAGCCGCGTGAAGGATCCGGGGCCGGGACAGCAGATCGTCTTCGACCAAAAGAATTGCGAGTTTCTCGCGCCCGTGTTCGCGGCACGTGTGGGCCAGCCTATTGACATCCGAAACAGTGATCCGGTGGGGCACAACACGAACATATCCGGCAGCGACTTCAATCAGTTGATCCCGGCCGGTGGCGGCATGGTGTATGCCCCGAAGGCCGAAACCGGCATGCCCACGATGGTGACCTGCAACGTGCACCCGTGGATGAAGGCCTACATGGTGTTTCGCAAGGACGGCTATGTGGCCGTCTCGGCCGCCGACGGCTCGTTCACGATCCCGGACCTGCCGGCGGGCGAGGTGCTCGAGTTCCAGGTCTGGCACGAGCGGTCCACCGGCGCCAACGGCGCCCTCGGCCTGGCCAAGCCGGATCTCAAGTGGACGCCCAAGGGCCGGTTCCAAATCAAGCTCGAGGAGAACGAGGTGAAGGATCTGGGCACGCTGGAAGTGCCCGCCTCCGCCATCGGCACCTGACCCTTATCCTGATGCAGCCATGTCGATGACGCACTCCCGCATCCGCCGCCTTTCGCAGCTCTTCATCGTGGGCATGGCCCTGGCCGTGTCCGGGTGCGGCGCGACGCCGCCGGCCTCGTTTCGCGCGAACCTCGTCGAGGCCACCAAGCAGCGGCTCACGCCCGATCAGGAAAAGCAGGTGGCCACGATCCTCGAGGCCATGTTCGGCACGCCCGACAGGCCCTGCGTGCTGCCGGAGACCGGCCTCGACGTCGCCAAGTTGCGGCTGGCCGCGGGGCCCGTGCGGAGCGACATCGTGGGCCGCAAGAACGGCCTGTACCGTGAGCACTGCGCCCATTGCCACGGCATCACCGGTGACGGGCTGGGGCCCACGGCCGCCTTCCTCAACCCCTATCCCCGCGATTACCGCCCGGGCGTGTTCAAGTTCAAGAGCACCGAGCGGGCCGACAAGCCCACCCACGACGATCTCGTCCGCATCCTGCACAACGGGATTCCAGGCACGTCGATGCCGTCGTTCGCCCTGCTCAGCGAGACGCAGGTCGACGCCCTGGCGGAGTATGTGAAGTATCTGGCCATGCGGGGCGAGACTGAATTGGCGCTGATGCGGGCGTTTTTCGAGCTCGACGACGCGGACCAGGGCAAACTGCCGGAGACCCGCGAGTTCCTCGTGGGCGAGACGCTCGCGGTGGTCGCCGATCGCTGGAAGGCGGCGGCGGACGCGGCGATTCCGGTGCCGCAAATGCCGGCCGACATCGACCTCGCGGCGTCGATCGCCAAGGGCCGCGAGCTGTTCTACGGGGACAAGGCGAACTGCGTGAAGTGCCACGGTCCCACGGCGCTCGGCGACGGCCAGGCGAACGACTACGACGACTGGAACAAGCCGATCGTGGAATGGAAGAAGGAACTGGCCGGCACCGAGGACCGGGCCTGGGCCTCCCGGGCCACCGGCGTGCTCGCCGGCGACGCTCTGACCCCGCGGACGATCCCGCCGCGGAATCTGCGGCACGGCATCTACCGCGGCGGCCGCCGGCCGCTCGACCTGTACTACCGGATCCACGCCGGCATCAATGGCGCGCCGATGCCGGCCGCCAAGGGCACGATCGCGCCCGAGGACATCTGGCACATCGTCAACTACGTCCGTTCGCTGCCCTACGAACTCGATGGCGAGCTCGGGGTGGATCGACCGATGGTCGCACGGGACCGGTTCTAGTCGGAGCAGGGGAGTCGAGTCGTGAACAGCCGCATCGCCGGAATCTTCTGGGCCCTGTTGTTCCTCCTCGTGCCGATCCTCGGCGTGGCGGTGTTCGCGGTCGCCCCAGCCTACGACCACTGGCTGCCGAAGAACGTGGCCGCCCATGGCCCGAGCATCGACGGGCTCTTTTATTTCATCCTCGCCCTCACGGGCGTGGTGTTCATCGTCACCGAACTGCTCCTCTTTTGGTTCATGTGGAAGTACGACGCCTCCCAGGCTCGGGGGCCGGCGACCTATGTGCAGGGGAGCCACACGCTCGAGTTGGTGTGGACGATCATCCCGGCGGCCACGCTCCTGTTCATCGCCATCTACCAGATGAACGCCTGGGCCGACGTGAAGATGCGCCGGCCGCGGATGTCGCCGACCGTCGAGGTCGTGGCCCGGCAGTTCGAGTGGCGGCTGCGGTATCCCGGTCGCGACGGCACGCTGGGCACGCCCGACGACCTGTTCCTGGTCAACGACCTCCACGTGCCGATGGACGAGGACGTGCTCATCCAGCTCAAGAGCATGGACGTGCTCCACAGTTTCTTCCTGCCCAACCTGCGGATCAAGCAGGACGCCGTCCCGGGCATGAAGATCCCGGTCTGGTTCAAGGCCACGGAGACCGGCTCCTACGACATCGTCTGCGCCGAACTCTGCGGCTGGGGCCATTACAAGATGAAGGGCCGGATCACGATCGAGTCGCGCGAGGACTTCAACCGCTGGCTCGACGAGCAGTACGCCAAGCAGGAAGCGACGCAGCCCGAGGCCGCGGCCGGCGCCGCCGCCGACTGAACACGTTTACCCGGAGGACCGAGGCATGAGCACCGCCACCGCTACGACGCCCAGCCTGACGCACGGCGACGCCCACCACGGCGGCCCGCAGGGCGGCCTGTCCCACTTCCTCTCGACCTACGTGTTCTCCAAGGACCACAAGGTCATCGGCCTGCAGTTCCTGTTCTCGACGCTGCTCTGGTTCCTGGTCGGCGGCCTGCTGGCCCTCGCCGTCCGCTGGCAGGTGGCTTGGCCGTGGTCCGACGTGCCGGTGCTCGGCAAGCTCTTCGCCCAGCAGGGCGGGCAGATGGCCCCCGAGTTCTACACGATGCTGTTCACGATGCACGCCACGGTGATGATCTTCCTGGTCATCATCCCGATCCTGGCGGGAGCCTTCGGCAACTTCCTCATCCCGCTGATGATCGGCGCCGACGACATGGCGTTTCCGACGCTCAACATGCTGTCGTACTGGTTCATGTGGCCCGCCTTCTTCGCCTTCGGGGCGAGCTTCTTCGTCGAGGGGGGCGCCGCCTCGGGCGGCTGGACGAGTTATCCCACGCTCTCGACGAACGTCGCCTCCTCGCCGAGCAGCGGCTGGGGCCAGACGCTGTGGCTCGTCGGGCTGACGTTCGTCGGCGTTTCCTCGATGCTCGGCAGCGTCAACTACATGACGACGATCATCCTCATGCGGGCGCCGGGCATGACGATGTTCCGCCTGCCGATGACCATCTGGGCGATGTTCATCACCGCCGTGCTCCAGGCCTTCGCCCTGCCGGTGCTGACGGCGGCCGGCTTCATGCAGCTCTTCGACCGGACCCTCGGCACCGGCTTCTTCTCGCCGGAAGGCAACATCGTCAACAACGCCGTGCCCGGGGCCGGCGGCGGCCAGCCCCTGCTCTGGCAGCACCTGTTCTGGTTCTACAGCCACCCGGCCGTGTACATCATGATCCTGCCGGCGATGGGCATGGTGAGCGACATCCTCACCGTCTTCGCCCGCAAGCCGCTGTTCGGCTACCGGCCGATGGTCTACTCGATCGCCGGCATCGCGGGCCTGGGCTTCATCGTCTGGGGCCACCACATGTTCATGTCGGGCATGAACCCGGCCCTCGGCATCACCTTCATGGTGTCGACGATGATGATCGCCCTGCCCAGCGCCGTGAAGACGTTCAACTGGCTGGGCACGCTGTGGGGCGGCCGGATCGAGTTCACGACCTCGATGCTGTTTGCGATCTCGTTCGTGTCGATGTTCATCATCGGCGGGCTGTCGGGCATCTTCATGGCCGCCACGCCGGTCGACATCTTCATCCACGACACCTACTTCATCGTCGCCCACTTCCATTACGTGCTCTTCGCCGGCACGGCGATGGGCGTGTGGGCCGGCATCTACTTCTGGTTCCCGAAGATGTTCGGCCGGACGATGAACGAGTTCTGGGGCAAGGTGCACTTTTTCCTGACGTTCATCTTCCTCAACGGCACGTTCTTCACCATGCACATCCTCGGGGCCGTCGGCTTCCCCCGGCGGCTGGCCGACGCCTATCACTATGAGACGTTCCATCACCTGCAGCCGCTCAACGCCTTCATGACCTACTGTGCCATCGGCATGGTGGCCAGCCAGGTGATCTTCGCGGCCAACTTCATCTACAGCATGTTCTGGGGTCCGAAGGCCGGACGGAACCCGTGGAACGCCAACACGCTGGAGTGGACCGCCCCGAGCCCGCCGGGCCACGGGAACTTCGACTTCCAGCCGGTGGTGCACCGCGGCCCCTACGAGTATTCGGTTCCGGGCGTGGACAAAGACCACTTGATGCAGACCGATCCGCCGAACGAAGCTGCAGCCAGGGCGGCCGCGGCGGCGCACTGATTGCCGGAGTCCGATCGGCCGTCCATGTCCACCAGCCGCGTCAATTGGACCCATCTCGTCGCCTGCCTGCTCGTGGCGGTGACGGCGGTGCTACTGTGCTTCGGTGCCCTCGTGACCACGTACGAGGCGGCGATGGCCGTGCCCGACTGGCCGGCCACCTACGGCCACAACATGTTCCTGTTCCCCATGGCCCAGTGGCTCGGCGGTCCGTGGGACCTGTTCCTGGAGCATGGGCACCGACTGCTGGGGGCCGTCGTGGGCCTCCTTTCGCTGCTGGTCGCGGGCGTCGTCTGGCGGACCGGGCAGCGGCCGGCCGTGCGTTCGCTCGCCGTGGCGGCGGTGCTCCTGGTCGTCGTGCAGGGGCTGCTCGGGGGAGCCCGCGTGCTCCTCGACGACAAGACGATCGCCAAGGTGCATGCCTGCACGGGGCCGTTGTTTTTCGCCGTCGCCATCGCCATCGCCACGCTGACGCGGCGGGCGGGACCGGGACTGGTGGCGCAGCCGCGCGATGCCTTGCTCATGCCGCCGCAGCCGCGGGCGGTCGCGGCGACCGTCGGCGCCGCGGCTCTCGTGATCGCCGCCTACGTGCAGCTCGTGGCCGGGGCCCAACTGCGGCACCTGGACGCCGGGATCGATCCGCTCACGTTCCGGTGGCTGATCGGTTTCCACGTCGTGGGGGCCATCGTCGTCGCGGCGCTGGTCGGCCTGCTGGCCTGGGTCAACGGCGGCACCGCGTCGGTGGCCCGCCGCTGGTCGTGGCTGCTGGCCGCGGTCGTGGTCGGTCAGATCGGTCTCGGCTGTGCCGCCTGGGTCGTGTCGTGGGGCCTGCCGTCGGGGCTGCTGCCCGAATCGTGGCGGCTCTCGGAGGCGATTCAGGCGCGGAGCATGACCGGCGCCGCCGTCGTCACCGGCCATGTCGTGCTCGGCATGCTCATCCTCGGCGGCGCGGTCGTGTTGTGGCTGGTGAGCGGTGGGCTGCGTGATCCGCGGACGGTGCGGTCCGGCCGCGTGCCCGCAGTCCGGCGGGAGGGGGCGTTCGCATGACCCCCCCGCAGCCGGTCGCCGTCGCCGTGCCGGCGCTCGCCTCCGAGGCGGCCGCGGAACGCAGCTCGTGGGCCGTGGTCGGGGCCGACATCGGGCAGCTCGTGCGGCCGAAGATCGCCCTCATGGTGCTGGCCACCGTGGCCACCGGGTTCTGGCTCACGGCCGGCCGACCCGCCGACGTTCGTCCGCTGCTCTGGCTGCTCGTGGGCACGGCACTGGTCGCCGCGAGTTCGAGCATCGCCAATCAGATCCTCGAGCGGCACACCGATCGGCTCATGCCGCGGACCGCCGACCGGCCCGTCGCCGCCGGCCGGCTGTCGGTGGCCGCAGCCTGGTCCGCGGCCTTGGCCCTCCTCGCCGCCGGCGCCGCGATGTCGGTGCTGTCCGGCGGCTGGCCGGCGACGTGTGCGGCGCTGGCGACGTGGGTGCTTTACGTCGCCGCCTACACGCCGCTCAAGCGGGTTTCGCCCCTGAATACGGCCGTCGGCGCCGTCGCCGGCGCCCTGCCGGTCGCCATCGGCTGGCTGGCGGCCGACGGGCCGGCGCGGCTCGTGGGCGGCGATCCCCGCGGCGCCGTCGGCGCGGCGGCGCTCGGCGCGGTCCTCTACCTCTGGCAATTCCCGCACTTCATGGCGATCGCCTGGCTTTACCGCCGTCAGTACGCGGCCGCCGGCCTGCAGATGCTCACCGTTGTCGATCCCTCGGGCCTGCGGGCGGGCGGCCAGTCGCTGGCCGCGGCGTTGGCGATGATACCCGCCGCCCTGGCCCTGGCGGTGCCCTCCGCCGGCATCCGCCTGTTCCTGGCGGCGGCCCTGGCCGCCATCGTCTATGCTCTGGCCGCGGTCCGGTTCGCGATCCGTCGCGACGACGCCTCGGCCCGCGGCCTCCTGCTCACGTCCCTTGGCTCCCTGCTCGGCCTGCTCACGGCGGCGGTCGTGCTCGGACCGCCGGCCTGATCGTCCATCGACCTCGTTCCTTCGGTACCTGCCATGAATGCCTCCGCGATCACGATCCCGCACGACCACGGCCACTCGGGCGGCCACGACGACGGCCATCACGGCCACGTCCATCTGCAATATCAGCCGGGCCTGCCGCTGTCCCGCGGCAAGCTCATCATGTGGCTCTTCCTGTCGACCGAGATCATGTTCTTCGCGGCGCTGCTGGGCAGCTACGTCGTGCTCCGCTTCGGCGCGCCGGTCTGGCCGAAGCCGCACCATGTGCACCTCTCCGAGCCGATCGGGGCCTTCAACACGTTCGTGCTCATTTGCTCCAGCGTCACGATCGTCCTGGCACTGGAGGCGGCGAAGGCGTCCAAGACCGGCCTGGCGAAGTTCTGGATGCTGCTCACGCTCCTCCTCGGCAGCCTGTTCCTCGGCATCAAGGCCTACGAGTACCAGGCCAAGTTTTCCCACGGCATCTATCCGGTCCACCCCCGCGGCCTGATCTACGAGCGGCCCGACCTCTACTATGGCTCCGCCGTCCGCGCCCGGCTCGGCGAGCCGGCGATCATCGACAGGCTCAAGGATCTCGACGAGACCCCCGCCGACCAGCTCACGGCGGAGCAACGCACGGCCCGCACGAGCCTGCAGCAGGTTCGCAAGATGGTGGGCAGTCCCGATCAGCAGCCCTTCGATCTGGCCGTGGTCGCCGACCAGATCATGCCGCTGCCCACGGCCCACGTCGGCGGCGATCATGACGGCGGGCATAACGGTCATGCGCGGGGGCTGAACGACATCTTCCCCTGGCTGCGGCTGCCGATCGTGATCCCCGGCGGCAACATGTGGGCCAGCACCTACTTCCTGCTCACCGGCTTCCACGCGGTGCACGTGGCCGTGGGGCTGCTCGTGTTCGCGATCCTGCTCGGCTACACGCTCGGCCCCAAGAACGCGCCGATGATCGAGAACATCGGCCTCTACTGGCACTTCGTCGACCTGGTGTGGATCTTCCTCTTCCCGCTCCTCTACCTCTTTTGAGCCCCTGACATGAGCGACCATCACGACCACGGCCCCGTCACCCGCGCCGGCGAGACCGCCGACGACGCCTTGCACCACGCTGAGCACGGCGGCCACGACCACGGTCACGGCGGCCTCGGTGTCTACCTCGCGGTGTTTCTCGCGTTGTGCTTTCTGACCACGATGTCGTTCCTCACGTTCACGCCGTACTGGCCCTGGCGGGACCAGCCGCAGGTGGGCTGGGCCTTCATGATGGCCGTCTCCTGCACGAAGGCCCTGCTCGTCGTGTTGTTCTTCATGCACGTCATCTGGGAGGCCAACTGGAAGTACGTGCTCACGATCCCGGCGGCGATGATGGCGCTGTTCCTGGTGATCATGCTCATTCCGGACGTCGGCATGCGAAACCGGATGGTGTCGCAGGAGCGGGCGCTGCACATGGCCCGGCCGTCGGACGTGCGGCTCATGGAGGAGGCGGGCGCCGCCCGCGAGACGGCGGCTCACGGGGCCGCTCATTGAGCGCGAGACATGAGTCAGCAGCCTGTGTGCGTGACGGGCGTGGTCCAAGAAGCCCCGGGCGGGAGCCCGGGGACACCGGGCATGAACACCACCTCGCCGTCCATGCCGCACGACCTCACGTGTGACATCGGTTCGGACTCGCTTTGCGGGCTTCCGGGCATCGGTGGACGCTCGAATGTCGTGGTGAACTCCGTTTGGCTGTGCCTTCTCGCGCTCCTCGTTGGCTGCGGGCGGCCGGAAGGGAAGGGCAGCCGGCCTGCCCCGCCGCCGGTCGTCGCGGGCCGCGTGGAGATCGACGAAGACGCCCCCGCGAACATCGCCGGCACACCGTTCCGGCTCACCGATCAGGCCGGCAAGGAGTTCTCCTCGGCGGATCTCGCCGGCAAGGTGTGGCTCGGCAGCATCTTCTTCGCCAACTGCCCCGGGCCGTGCTTCCGCGAGAACCAGGCAGTCGCCGAGATCGTGAAGGAGATCACGGATCCCGACTTCGTCGCCGTGAGCCTGACCTGCGACCCGGCCAACGACACGCCCGACGTGCTGTGGCGGTATGCCGAGCGGTTCGAGGCCGACGCGGCCCGGTGGAAGTTTCTCACCGGCGACATGCAGACGATCAGCGCCGTGGGCATGAAGACGTTTCGCCTGCCGGTCGAGGTGGGCGTGCACTCCGAGCGCGGCGTGGTCTTCGACCGCCAGGGCCGGCTCCGGGGCGGCTACCACCTCCTCCAGGCCGACAAAGTCCAGCAACTCAAGAAGCTGATCCGCGAGGTGCTCGCCGAACCGGCCGCGCCGGCGGCCGCCGGCCCGAGCCCGCCCGCCGCCGGAAGCCCGACGCCATGATGTCCGCCTGCCTCGCCGTCGCCCTGCCGCAGGCGGCCCACCCGTTGGCCACGGTCAATGCCGTGCTCAATGCCGTGGCCACGCTCCTGCTCGTCGCCGGCTGGCTCGCGATCCGCCGCGGCAAGGTGAAGGCCCATCGGGCGGCGATGACGGCCGCGTTCGTCACATCCTGCGTGTTTCTCGTTTCCTACCTCGCCCGCTGGGCGATCGAGGGCACCCACCGGTTTGCCGGCCCCGAGTCGGTGCGGCCCGTGTATCTGGCGATCCTCGGGACGCATGTGCCCCTGGCCGCGGCCGTGCCCGTCCTCGCCCTGCGGATGTTCTTCCTCGCCTGGAAGGGCCGCTTCGACGCCCACCGCCGCCTGGGCCGCATCACGCTCCCGATCTGGCTCTACGTGTCGGTCACGGGGGTGGTGATCTACTCGATGCTGTACGTCCTCTTCCCTGGGCCGCTGTAGCGGCGGTCTCGGCCGGTGTCTCGTCCCGAGTGCCATGCGATGCAGGTCCGAACCGATGTCACACGTGAGGTCGTGCGGCATGGACGGCGGGCTGGCTTTCGAGCCCGGTGTCCCCGGGCTTCCGCCCGGGGCTTCTTGGTCGGAGTGGGAATCGTCGCCATACCGGACCGCGGCCGGCCTACGGCTATAATGAGGTTATGAACGTCCGCACCGTCATCCCCGTCGTCGTCCTGCTGGCCCTCGTGGCGGCCGATGCCTTCGGCTGTCCGAACTGCAAGGATGCGGTCGACATGTCCGATCCCGACGGGCTCAATCTCGCGCGGGGCTACTTCTACAGCATCCTCCTCATGCTGGCGATGCCGTTCACGCTGGTGGGATCCTTCGGCTGCTACGTGTGGCGGGAGATGCGCCGGCAGCAGCGCGAGCAATCCGGAGGGCGGTGACCGGCCGCGACGCCATGGCGAGCCGCCAACGTCCCCGCAACTATCTCGCCCCCGGTGAGCGGCGGCGGATTTTCTGGATGCTCATGCCGCCGGCGTTGGTGGCCTTCCTCGTGCTCGGCTGGATCGAGCAGCAATGGTTTCCGCGCCGCGGGCCGCCTGCCGAGAAGCAGATCGACACGCGGCTGGCGACGGTGCGCGGTGCGGCACCCGCCGGCGACGAAGTGCTCATCGAGGCGGAGCCGGAGCCGTTCGTCGCCCTCGAGGAGGGCCTGTCTGCGTCGGCCGACGCGCTGGCCAAGGTCCGGGACGACGCTTTCTTTCGTCACGCCGAGGAGCCGGCCTGGATCCAGACCTGGCTCACGCTCCGCTCGGCCGCCCCGGAGGGGATACGTGCGGCCGCCACGCCCGTGAGCTTCACCGAGCTTTTCGGCCAGCCGCTCTCCTTTCGCGGCCGTGCCGTGCGGTTCAAGGGCACGCTGCGGCGGCTGGAGCGACTGCGGGCTCCGGCCAACGACTACGACATCCTCGAGTATTGGCAGGGCTGGCTCGAGCCGGCCGGCGGGCCGCCCGCACCGATCGTCGTCCAGTTCCTGCGGCTCCCGCCCGGCATGCCCGAGGGGCTGAAGATCAACGAGCCGGTGGAGGTTACCGGCTACTTCTTCAAACGCTACGCCTACAAGGCCACCGACACGATTCGCCGGGCCCCGCTCGTAATGGCAATCGAGCCGTTCTGGACGCCGCGGACGCCGGTCGAGCCGGGGGGCACGGCGCTGGGAACCGTCGCCGTGGTGACGGTGGCATCGCTCGTGGCGGCGACGGCGCTGGCGATGTTTTTCGGGAATCGCGGCCGCCGCCGCCCGCCGCCTGCGCCGCCGCAGGACCTCGATGACGTCCTCGCCGGCGTCGACATCGTTTCCACGGCGGAGTCGCTGCGGCGGCTGGCCACCGAACACGCCTCCGATCATCCCGGAGCCAGGGAAACCCAACCATGAACCGCTGCGCGCTTGCGATGCCTCATTGTCCGGGGGAAAAGCCCTCCAGGGCCTTTTTTTGCTTGATCGACCGCAGGCAACGCCGCGGGTTTCCTGGGTCGATGGCCATCGCATCCTGCTCGGGCAGACGTGTTCCACAGTCGGCGATCCTCCTGGCACTGGTCCTCGTGGCGGCATCCGGTCCAGCACGTTCGGCCGAGCCCGAAGGATTCGCCAAGTTCCTCGCCGAGCGGGAGATCGACCGGCCGCGCCGCGCCGTGCTCGAGGAAGCGGGGCCATGGGATGACGCCCGCCAGAAGGCCGCGATCCGCGTGCTCGCGCGGCTCGACGCGCCGGCCGCGCTGGAGGTGCCGTGGCGGCTGCGGGCCACGGGGCCGGCCATGCCGCCCGTGGTCGAGGACCGGATGGTGCGGATCGCCGGTCGGGCCGCGTTCGTGGCCCCGGTGCCGCTCACCGACGAGCAGGCGGTCCTGGCCGCACGGCCCCGGCTCGACCTCGTGCGAATCGTCGCCGCCGAGGGGACGATCGTCGACGTTGTCGTGCCGGAGGCACCTGCCGCGTGGCCGCGGTGGCAGCCCATCGACGAGCCGGCCTTCGTCGTCGGGCTGCCGCTGTCCACCGTCGCCGCGCTGCGGCCGGCGGGGCCCGCCGATGCCGCGTCCTGGCCCGCGGCCGCTCCCGCGCTGCTCCTGGCGGCGCCGGCCGTCGGCTGGAATCCGCCCACTCCGCTCGGCGGCCTGGGCATGGACTACGGCCTGTTCGCGTCGGTCATGGACGGCAAGAGGCTGGAGCGCGGCGACACCGCGGCCTTCTATGCCATGCTCGCGGCCGTCGGCCGCGCGGCGCCGGGGGCGATCGAAGCGGCCGCCGGCAAGCCGGCGGACATCGTGGCGATCATCGATCCGACGCGGAAGTGGTTCGCCGCCCATCGCGGCGCCCCCGTGACCGTCACGGGCATCGCCCGGCGGGTCACGAAGATCAGCATCGACGAGGCCTGGCGGCGCGAGGAGGTCGGCGCGGACCATTACTGGGAACTCTACGTGTTCGTCGACACGCCGCTGCTCCAGGTCAACGAGCGAAAGCAGACCGACTATCCGTTCGTGTGCTGCGTGCGCACCCTGCCGGAAGGCTTTCCCACCGGCGACGCCGTCGGCGAGAAGGTGACCGTCTCGGGATTCGCGCTCAAGCGGTATGCCTACCCGCTGCCCGATCTCGACATCCGGTCGTCGCAGGGCGACAAGGAGATCCGCGGGCAGCGGATGGAGACGGCCCTGCTGATCGGCCGGACGGTGGGCTGGAAGCCGGAGCCCTTGGCGGCCGCGGCGACGAGCACGTTGTCGTGGATCTTCTCCACGCTCGCGGCCCTGATCGGGCTGGCCCTGGTGTACGGCCTGTGGTCGATGAACCGCGGCGGCCGCCGCCGGGACCTGCCCGACCGCATCGAACTGCCCGGCGGCCGCGACTGACGGCCGCCCCTTCGCGCCGGCCCCGGCGTGCCTTCTCATGGCGGGCCTCGCGGTCCCGCCGTTCTCCCTCCCCTTCATTCCCCCGAGGAGTCCCACCATGCGACGAGCGAAAATCTCCATCATCGGCGCCGGCAACGTCGGCGCCACCACGGCCCACTGGTGCGCCGCCGCCGAGCTCGGCGACATCGTCCTCCTCGACATCCCCGCCACCGAGGGCATGCCGGCCGGCAAGGCGCTCGACCTCTTCGAGTCGGCTCCGATCATGGGCTTCGACGCCAAGCTCACCGGCACCACCGACTGGGCCGACACCGCCGGCAGCGACGTCGTGGTCGTGACCGCCGGCATCGCCCGGAAGCCCGGCATGAGCCGCGACGACCTGCTCTCCACCAACGCCAAGATCGTCGGCGACGTGGCCGCGAAGATCCGCGACACGAGCCCGGCCGCCGTGGTGATCGTGGTCTCGAACCCGCTCGACGCCATGGTGCAGCGCACCTTCCAGGTCACCGGCTTCCCCGCGGCCCGCGTCATCGGCCAGGCTGGGATCCTCGACACGGCCCGCTACCGCGCCTTCCTCGCCATGGAGCTGAACGTCAGCGTCGAGGACATCTCCGCGATGCTCCTCGGCGGCCACGGTGACACGATGGTGCCGATCCCCTCCTGCACGAGCGTGGGCGGCATCCCCGTCACCCAGCTGGTGGCACCAGACCGGCTCGCCGCGATCGTCGACCGGGCCCGCAACGGTGGCGCCGAAATCGTCGGCCTGCTGAAGACCGGCAGCGCCTACTACGCCCCCGCCGCCGCCACCGCGCAGATGGTGGAGGCGGTCGTTCGCGACAAGAAGCGTCTCGTGCCCTGCGCCGCCTACTGCGACAAGGAGTATGGCGTGGGGGGCTACTTCGTCGGCGTGCCCGTCGTGCTCGGCAGCGGCGGCGTTGAGCGGATCGTGGAACTGGATCTCCTGCCCGCCGAACGCGCGGCGCTCGACAAGAGCATCGCGGCCGTCAAGGACCTGGTCGGCGCCATGGACCGGCTCACCGGGACGGCCTGATCCGGCGGTCGGCGAACCGCGAAAGCCGAACCCGGCACGGGGCTGCCCACGCCCCGTCGTCGGACGTTCACTGCGGGCATCCTGTCCTCCGCTCACTCGGAGGCGTCTGGAGGCGTCTGCGCTCCGGCATCCAGGCCTGCGCTGGCCGCCTACGCCGGCTCCCGGGGCATGTGCAGCCCCATGCCTGCCCGCAAGGTCGCACGTGCCCGTTGCTCGGCGTGGATGGCGGGGTGGTTTTCGTGCCCGGAGTCCCCGGGTTTCCACCCGGGGCTTCTAGTGTCGGCGCGCCGCTCCCACAAAAAGCCCCCGGCGGAAGCCGGGGGACTCCGGGTGGCATTCCTTCCCGTGTGCCATGCGGTGTTGGGTTCGAAGCGTGGATTCGCATATCGTCGTTCAGGTCGCACGTGCCCGGTGCGTGGCGTGGATGGCGGGGTGGCATTCGTGCCCGGAGTCCCCGGGTTTCCACCCGGGGCTTCTTGCGACACGCCCGGCTTGCCCGGCTTGCCCCGTCTGCCGGCGCTGGTGACATGCGGCGGTGCGGCCGGCGGGTTGGCGTTGTCCGGGGTGCGTGGGGCGGGTACAAACCCGCGTCCGAGATCGGGATTTTGCCCGGTTTCAGCCTCCGTCCGCCCCGAGGTGTTGCATGCCTGCCCGCAAGTCGAAGCGTCTTCCCGACCGCACCCGGCAGGCGACTCCACCGGTTTCGGCGGCCGTGCCGGCCGGCCGGATCGCCGCCGCCCGACTGTTCATGCCTCAGGGCTACGAGCCGGGTTACGACTATCCGCTGCTCGTCTGGCTGGCCGACGACGACGGCTTCGACCTTGGTCGCGTGATGACGCGGACGAGCCTGCGGAACTTCGTCGCCGTGCAGCCGGGCCGGCCGGAGGCCGGTGAGGATCTGGAGGACGCGGTGTGGCGGGCGATCGACGCGACCTGCGATCGCGCCAGCATCCATCCCCGCCGGATCTTTCTCGTCGGCCGGCGATCCGCCGGCACCGCCGCCTTCCGCATCGCCTGCCGCCACCCCGACGCCTTCGGGGGCGTGGTGTCGATCGGCGGCGGCTTCCCGCTCGCCGAGTCGGCGTTCGCCCGGCTCCGCGAAGTCCGCCGGCTGCCGATGCTCATGTGTTGTCGCGCCGCCGCGGCCCGCACCGCCGCGGAGCAGACCGACCGCACGCTGCGGCTGTTCCACGCCGCGGGCGCGATGCTCGCGATGCGGATCTATCCGGGCCGCCGGGATCTTTCCCGTGCCGTCCTCGCCGACGTGAACCGCTGGCTCATGGACGAGATCTGCGGTCCGAAACCTTCGCTCCACTCCGAATGCGCCCGCTAGCGGCGCGTCACCCCGACGGGAAAGGATTCCCATGGCCCCCTCCGACCGTTCCCCCAAACCCGCCGCGCCCCGGATCATTCCCATGCGGCCGCCCGTGCGGCCCGAGCAAGACGGGCACACGCTCCGCGGCACGCTGGGCCGCGTGGCGGCGGAAGTGGCCCGCTCGGTCCACGGCCTGCCCACGGTGACCATCAGTCTCGACGTTCCCGACGCCCACGCGGCCGACGCCGCGCCGGAGGCCGTCGCCGCGCCGCTTCGCCGCTTGCTGGAAGTCGCGTGCGCCGCCGTCGTCGCTCCCGCGGCCCGGGGCGAGTGCCCGCCGGTGCGGGAGGTCGTCGTCACCACGGTCGACACCGGCACCGCCCTGGAGATCGAGGTCGCCGATTCGGCCGCCGACGTCTCCCGCCAGGAGGCCGCGGTCGCCGAGCTGCAGCCGCTCGTCGCCCGCGCGGGCTGGACGCTGTCGGCCGCCCCGTGCCCTGACGGCGGGCTGGCGGTGACGCTGCGGATTCCGCGGCGCCGCAGCCGCAGCCTGGCCGCCTGACCGTCGCGCCGACCACGAGGCCAGCATGGACGCCCCGCATGCCCCCCCATCGTTCCCGCGGATCAACGCCGCCCAGGTGATCGCCTGCGGCATCGTCGCCGCGTCGATTGGCTGGTCGGTGTGGCTGCTCCGCGACCGGCCGCTCAACGACGAGGTCGAGCTCCTGCCCGGCACCGCGCTGCCGTCGTCGGAGATGGCGATCGTGGAGGCCGCCTTCGACCGCGCGCAACTCACCGACCACCGCACCGAGGACGGCCGCGTGTGGGTGCCCCGGCCGCGGCAGAGCGCCTACATGCGGGCGCTGGTCGACGCCGAGGCGTTGCCCCGCGAGTTCGGCAGCAGCCTGCGGCGGGTGCTGGAGAAGAACAGCCCGTGGCAGAGCCGGGCGGTGCAGGAGGAGCTGCTCCGCGTCGCCGTGCAGGAGGAGCTGGCCCACGTCATCTGCTCGATGCCGGGCATCGAGCGGGCCAGCGTGCTCTACGACGTCGCAGAGCGGGGCGGCCTCGACGGCGGCCTGGCCTCGGGTCCCGTGCGGACGGCGAGCGTCAACGTCCGCACCCAGCCCGACACCGAGCTCGAGCCCAACCGCGTGCAGGCGATCCGCGTGCTCGTGGCCGCCTCGATCGCCGGCCTGTCCGCCGACCGCGTGGCCGTGACCGATCTGCGCAGCGGCGTCCACTACGCCGGTCCGCTGGAGGCCGCCGGCCCGCAGTCGCCCGCCGTCCAGGCCGCCGTCGATCCGGAACTCGCCCGACGGATCGCGCACGAGCGGCATCTCACCGACAAGGTTCGCAACGCCCTGGCCTTCGTGAAGGGGGCGGTCGTCAACGTCACCGTGTCGTTGCCGCCGCCGGTCGTGCCACCAGCCGCGGCCGTCGAGCCACCGCGGCTGCGGGAGCCGGGCCTCGGCTGGCGGCAGCAACGGGCTGCCGATGCCAACGCCCCGGCCGAGGTCGGTCAGCGGGCCGAGTCGCGCGGGCAGTCCGCCGCCGTGCCGGCCACACTACCAGCCGCGGCCGGCCCCGACTCGATCCTCGTCTCCGTGGCGATTCCCGACACGGCGCTGCAGGCGGCGGTGCGGGCCGCCCAGGACCGCGAACCCGGTCTCTCGGTCGCTGCCTGCGAGCAGCGGGAGGAGGCGCGGATCCGCGAGCACGTGCTGCAACTGCTGCCCCCGACACCGGTGCCAGAGGGGCGGCGGGTCGTGGTGACGATCTTTCCCGCGTCGGGGCCGCGGACCGCCCGCCGCGAAACGACCCGCGCGGTCGCCACCGCGGCACCGGCGGCCGCGACCACCGGCCGGCGCACCCCCGGCCAACTGCTCGACGCCGCCTGGATCGCCATCGCCGGCGGCCGGCCCGGCGACGTGCCCCGTGAGGTGTGGCTTGTCGCCATCGGCGTGGCGTCGACGCTGCTCGCCTGGCTCGTGCTGCGGGCCGGCGCCCGGCCCCCGCGGCTCGACGACAGGCCCCGGCGGCGGCACCAGCGGATCGATTGGTCGCGGGTCGATGAGCCGGCCGACGCCGCCGACGCCTCCGCACGGCCCGCGACTCCGCGCAGGGTCGCCGCATGAGCACCGCACTTCGGGTCGCTGTGGCCGTCGCCGTGATCGTGTTCGTGGGCTCCAGCCTGCGGGCCGAGCCGCCGGTGGCCCCGAGCCCGGAGCAGGTCACGCCCGTCACCCACACGGTCGAGGTCGCGCCGGTCGGCGCGGGCAGGCTCGGTCCCGTGCCGCTGCCCATCGGCGAGGCGGACCGCAAGGCAACTTCCGCCGCCCGGCAGGCGACCGACTTCAGGCTGCTGGCCGCGATCGCGGCCGCGTTCGCCGTGCTGGCGGGCTTTCGCTTCTTCACGCCGGGCCGGCGCCGCGCCGCGCTGCCGCCGGATGTCTTCGAGGTGCTCGGCGAGGCGCCGCTGGCCGGACCGCACACGGCACGGATCGTCCGCTTCGGCCCCAAGACGCTGCTCGTGGCCGTGTCGTCGAGCGGCTGCCAGACACTCGGCGAAATCGCCGATCCGCAGGCCACCGACCGGATCGCAGCCGCCTGCCGCGGGCCGCAGGTCCCGCCACGGGCCGTGGGCCGCCCGCCGCGCGGCCCACGGCCCGGCGCCGCCGCGGTGCTGCTCGTCGCGGCGCTGGTCACTGCGCCGGTGCTCGCCGCTGACGCCGCCGCTAACGCCCCCGCCGAGCTGCCCGTCACGCCCATCGCCCCCGCGCTCGTTCCCGCTCCGCCCGCCCGTGCGCCGGCGGAGCCGGCCGCCGACGCGGGGCTCGGCAGTCTGCTTGCCGCCCTGTCGCCGAGCACGGCACTGCCCTCGGCCCTCCTCGTCGGCGTCATGAGCCTCGCGCCCGCGGTGCTCCTGATGACGACCTGCTTCGTGCGGATGTCGGTGGTGCTGGGACTGCTTCGGCAGGGGCTCGGTGCGCCGCAGATTCCCTCCAATCAGGTCATCGCTTCACTGGCGATCTTTCTGTCGGCGCTGGTCATGTGGCCGGTGTGGAAGCAGGCCTGGCGGGACGGCGTGGAGCCGTACCAGCGCGGCGCGATCACCGCCGCCGACGCGGCCGAACGCGGGTCGCTCCCGATCCGCCGCTGGATGGCCGCGCAGATCGAGCAGGCCGGCAACCGCGACACGATGCTGCTCTTCCTGGCCCGCCACCCCGAGGGGCCGCGGAACGTGGCGACCTATGACGACGTTCCGGTGGAGACGCTGCTGCCGGCCTTCCTGGTGAGTGAACTGGAAACCGCCTTTGCCATCGGCTTCCGCCTCCTGCTGCCGTTTCTCGTGCTCGATCTCCTCGTGGCCACGCTCGTGGTCTCGACGGGCCTGGTGATGCTGCCGCCCACGCTCGTCTCGCTGCCGCTCAAGCTGCTGGTGTTCGTGGCCGCCGACGGCTGGACGCTCGTCATCCAGTCGCTTCTCGACGGCGTCCGCGCGACCACCGCCTCCTGACCGCGGGCCATGCCGATGGACACCGATCTCGTCGAACTCGCACGCTCGGCGCTCCTCTCCGGGGTGGTCGTGATCGCGCCGGTGCTCGTCGTCGGCTTCGTGGTCGGCACACTCGCGGGCCTCGTGCAGGCGGCGACGGGCGTGCATGAGCAGATTGTCGGGCTCGTGCCGCGGCTCGCGGCGATGGTGGCGATGCTCGTGGTGTCGCTGCCGTGGATGGTGGAACGGTTCGTGGAGTTGTTTCGCTCGGCGGCGGGCGGCTCGTGACGCCGGTTGTCCAAGGGATGCGTTCGTGGGTCGGGGCTACCCCTGCCACGTCTCCGGACGTTCGCTGCGGCCTTCCGGGCCTTCGCTCACTGCATGTCCACTGCGCTCCGGCATCCATGCCTCCGCTTGCTTCCATAGCCCGTCGACATGGCAGGGGTAGCCCCTCCCGCAATAGTGTCCCTAAGACGTTCTGCCCCAGGATTCCCTGTGCTGTCACGCCGACCCGCCCGCCTGCCCTGATCACGCTGATGTGCCCAACCCGGCGTGCGGGCGGCATGAGTTGCGTCGCTGGCGGCTGCACGCCACGCTCCGCATCCTCGCGCCGACCCGCCCGCCTGCCCTGATTACGTCGATGTGCCCAACCCGGCGTGCGGGCGGCATGAGTTGCGTCGCTGGCGGCTGCACGCCACGCTCCGCATCCTCACGCCGACCCGCCCGCCTGCCCTGATCGTGATATTTCCCGCAACGCTGATCGCCTGACGGAATCGTGGAGACTCGAGGGTTGGTTCCACACTCCCAGAAGCCCCGGGCGGGAGCCCGGGAACTCCGGGTGAAAACGCCGCCCCGCGCACCACACCGCACCGCGATGCCCGACAAACCGCCTGAACGAAGAGCCTGTGCCCCGTGAACACCGTGGAAGTGATGCTTGCCGAGCCGGAACTCGCGGCCGCGGTGCTCGCGCGGGTGGGTGGGGCCGCGCTGGTCGCCACGGCGGCGGTGTTTCCCGCGGCCACGCTCCGCGTGCGGGCCGCGCTGGCGATTCTTCTCGCCGCGGTGGCCCTGCCGCTGGCGGCGGCGCACCGCGGCGCCGCGCCGCTCTCCCCGTGGCCGCTGCTCGTGGCCGGCGAGGCCGTGGTCGGCCTGGGCTTCGGGCTGGCCGTGGCGATCGTCCTCGCGGCCGCGGCCTGGGCGGGAGGCATCCTTGGCAGCGTGGCCGGGCTCTCCTGGGCCGATGATTTCGATCCGGAAGGCGACGCCCAGACCGCGGGCATGGCGCGGCTGTGCCGTTGGCTCGGGCTCGGCGGCTTCCTCGCAGCCGGCGGCCATCTGGCCGTCGTCGCCGGTATCGTGGATGGCGTCCGCACGCTGCCGATCGGTGCCGCCACCCCTGCCGACGACACCTTCACCGCTGGGATCGCCGCCACCGTGACGGCGCTGCCCGGCGCCGCGGTCGCGATGGCCGTGTCCTTGGCCCTGCCGGCGATCACGGCCGTGCTCGTGTTCCACCTGGCGAGCACCGTCTGCCTGCGGACGATCCGCTTCGTGCCGGGGCAGGGGATGCTGCAAACCCTCGCGGCCCTGGTGCTGCTCGGCGCCGTCGCCCTCGGCGCGGAGACGTGGGGTGGCGGTTTCGGTGTCGTCGCCCGGGCGCAGGTGGAAGGGATCGGCGCGGACGGCGGGATGCAGTTTTCGGCCCCGGGGGTGTTGACCGATGGCTGACGCCGCCGACCGCACGCTGCCCGCCTCGCCACGCCGCCGCGAGGCCGCCCGCCGCGCCGGGATGATGCCCGCCGCCGCGTTGCCCGCCTGGGCCGCCGGCGCGGCGACCACGCTGCTGCTGCTGCCCGCATGGGGCCGGGCCACGCTGCCGGCTGCCGCCGACATGGTCCGCGACGCGACCCGCGCCGGCATGTCGCCGCGGGCCGCACCGGTCGAATGGGCCGCCGTGACGCCCGCGGCGATCCTCCTGCCCACGATCGGTCTCGTGCTGGCCAGTGCCGGCGCATCGCTGGCCGTGCGGTTCATCCTCGACGGCCTCTCGTGGGAGCCGGGCCGCGTCGCACCCGACCTGCAGCGCATCGATCTGCTCGCCGGGCTGCGGCGAATATTCTCGGGGGCCACGCTCGGGGCGGTCGTCGGCAGTGGCTGCGGGCTCGCCGCCCTCGTCGCGGCCGCGACCCTCGCATCGGGACCGCTCGTCGCCCTCTTCGCCGCGTCCGCTGTGCCGGCCGCCGGACCGCAGGCCTGGGCCGCCGCATGCCACGTGCTGCTGGCCCTCGTGGCGACGGCTGCCGTCGTGGCCGCGGCGCAGTGGGGCCTCGCCCGGCTGCGGTTCGAACGCCGCATCCGCATGACGCCGCAGGAGTTTGCCGACGAGGCCAAGAGCATGCAGGCCGACCCGAAGGTCAGGCTCCTGCAGCAGCGCCGCCGCCGGGTCGCGTGACCGGCGGCGCGATGCCTGCGACGGCCCAGTGACGAATCGCGAACTCGCGGCATGCCCGCGGAGTCCCCCGGCTTCCGCCGGGGGCTTTTTGGGGCTGGCGTGACAAGAAGCCCCGGGCGGAAGCCCGGGGACTCCGGGCACGAAAACCACTCCGCCGTCCATGCCGTACGACGGCATGTGATTCAACGGTTCGGATCTGCATCGCATGGCACGTGGGAGGGTGTGCGACCCGGAGTCCCCCGGCTTCCGCCGGGGGCTTTTTGGGGCTGGCGTGACAAGAAGCCCCGGGCGGAAGCCCGGGGCGGAAGCCCGGGGCCTCCGGGCACGAAAACCACCCCGCCGTCCATGCCGACTCCCTGAGAGCCAGTGACCGCCGGTCTTCACGCCGTCGCGGGCGGGACCTCGTAGCCGTAGCGGTCGATGAAGAACCGGCAGCGGCGGCCGATCTCCTCCGTCATCCGTGCGTCGTGGCGGAACGTGTTCTTCCGATACTGCTTCATGGCCCGCGCCTGGGCCTCGAGCGCCGGCCGCACGCGGTCGAAGCCGCCGAGGTCGAGCCGCGCGTAGGCCTCGGCCAGTCGGCCCACCGGGTCGGCGACGAGGTCCTCGTAGCGCAGCTCATGCAGCCGATCCGGCGCCAGCTGCGGGCGGTCGCGGTCGAAGGCGGCGTACATTTCCTCGAAGGCGGCGAACGCGTAGCGCTCGAGTGCCGCGCCGTCATCCACCTGCAGCGCCTGCACCTCGTGCAGCGACCGCCAGAGTCGCAGTGTCGAGGGGAAGACGACGAACGGGTCGCGGACGACGTGCAGGAACCTGGCCTCCGGGAACATCTCCGCCAGCACGCCGACCCGCGCCGTGTGCGGCGGGCTCTTGAGCACCGGCCGGCGCGGGTCGCGGACGGCGAGCATTGCCAGGAACCGCCGCAGCGTCCGCCGCCAGCGGTCGCGTTCCGCCGCCGGCAGCTTCTCCAGGTCGAGCGCCTCCGGCACGTCCCGGCTCGTGACCGGAAAGGCCATGCGGCGGTAGGGTGACGGCGCGCCGAGGTTCATGAGGGCGAACTCATCCTCCTGCGGGCGGTCGAAGCCGGCGGCGACGTCGTCCATCGGCCGCTTCGCCGGCATGATCCAGGCGAGCGCCGAGGTGAGTGCGTCCTCGGTGAGGAGGAAGTGGCCGGGCGCGAGGCACTGGTAGGTGTTCGGGCAGCAGAACCGGTCGTCGAGCATCGCCAGTTCGTGGAGGAGCGTGGTCCCGCTGCGCCAGTGGCCGATGATGAACAGCGGGGGCGGAGTGGCCGGGACGTTCCGCAGCCGGCGGCGGAAGCGGGCCTCACTGAAGGGCTCGCAGAGCGAGTTGAAGGCCGCGGCGGTCGAGATCGTGGCCATCAGGCCCCACTTGGACAGCGCCGCGCGGCCCCCGTGCTCTGCCACCAGCGGCAGCCACACTCCCAGCGGCATGCCGTGCCAGAACCGTGGGCTCCACCACGGATAGGCGTGGAACTTCCGTTCCTGCTGGGCGGGGGGCGGGGAGGGCTGCGACACGCTGTCCGTTCCGGGATGGATGGTGCGGCCGGGCCGCGTTCGGCATCCTAGCTGTCCGTGGACAAAGCCCGCCATGGCCTTGGCCCACGTGGCCGACCGGTCGGCAAGCCGAGGTTGTCGCCGGTCGGCAACCGCCGCATCCTGCAGCGGCAGACGTGTGCCCCAGTCGGCTCGGCGACGGCGTGTCACCGGGCGGTGGTGGGATTGTCTGCGGCCATGCGGCCGCGTGCGGTCGGGGCGGCGAGCAGCCCGGCCATGGCGTCGGCCAGCCCGGCGGCGGTCGAGCCGGTCGCCCGAAACCGCTCCGTGCCGGCGGCGTCGAGCAGCAGCACCGTGGGGAAGCGGTCGACGGCGAACTGGCGGCAGGTGGCGGCGTCGCGGTCGGCGTCCACCGCCACGCAGACGAACCGCCGTGAGGAGCCCACGATCCGCGGGTCGGCGAGCGTTCCATGCGTGAGTTCGGCGCTCCACCGGCACCACGAGCCGCGGAACACCATCAACAGCGGCCGGCCATCCTCGGCCGCCCGGCGCAGGCCCGACTCGTAGCCCTCGACGTATTCCACGGCCGTGGGCGGCGGTTCAGCAGCCGGAAACAGCGGTCGGGCGTCGAGCACGGGCCCGGCCGGCCAATCCGCCGCAGGCGGGACCGCGAGTTCATCGCGGACTTCGCAGCCGGCGACGGCGGCGGCCAGCATGCAGACCGATGCGTGCCGGTATGCCCGGAGCCAGCGTGTCACGTCGCAGCACCTCCCGGCCGGGGGTGGCGCACGCTGCAGGCGCGCGCTGGCGGCCGAAGAGGACGCTGTATGCCGGGCCAACCGCCGGCGCCAAGGCCGCCTGCCGCGGGCGCGGCAGCCGTGGCAAGCCAGGGGGACGTGGCCCCTGTCCATCTTGCCTCACCTCCCGGCAGCGGCCGGCCACAGGCTCTGTGGCACCAGCCGCAGCCGATCCCTACAGTCCGCGGCCTTCCCCGTGCGGTGAACCGCTGCCATGTCGATGCGTTCGGCCCTCGTCGTGATTCTCGCCGTGGGGCTCGGAGCGGGCTGTCGTCTGGTGCAGCGTCGCGACCCCGTGCCGCCGGAGCTCGCCGACGCGCGGCGGCTGTGCAACGAGGGTCTCTCGGCGGTCGACCGCAATGATCTGGTGCAGGCCGAGGGGCTGCTCGAACGGGCCGTCAAGAGCTGCCCTCTCGACATCGACGCGCGACGGCATTACGCCGACGTGCTCTGGAAGCGCGGGGAGCGGATGGAGGCCGTCGGCCAGATCGCCGCGGCGCTCGAGCTCTCGCCCGGCGACGTCGGCCTCTCGATCGACGGCGGGCGGATGTACATGGAGCTCGGATTGCTCGAAGACGCCGACCGGCTGGCCCGCGACGCGGTGCGGATGGCCCCGCGGTCGGCCGATGCCTGGCGGCTGCGTGGCCAGGTGGCGATGGCCCGCGGCCAGGCCGAGCAGGCCCTCGCCGAATACCACCGCGCACTCGCGCTGGCCCCCGACGACCGCGCGGCGCTGCGCGACACGGCGGAGGCCTACCGGCGGCTCGGCCGCCCGCAGCGGGCCCTGGCCACGCTCGCCATCCTCGGCGAGCAGTACGGCCCCAACCAGACGCCGGCCGACGTGCTCGTGCTCGAGGGCCTGTCCCAGGAGGCGCTCGGCCGCACGGCCGACGCGGTCGACAGCTATCGCCGGGCGGTCGCCAAGGGCAACGCGCCGCCCGAGGCCGAGGCGCGGCTCGCGGCGCTCGAGCAGGGCACCCGACCGCCGCACGCCATCGCCGCCGAGCCCGCCGCCCCGCGGCGTTGATCAGACTGCCCGTGCGGAAAAACCCCGGGCCGTGTGTGGCGATGCGGAGCCACGCCGCTGATTCACGTGCCGGTGGTAGTGCGGCCGGTGAGCAGGTCGAAGGCGCCGATGGCGGGCACGAGCAGCGCGAGCGTCGCGAAGCCGTAGGCGACGCAGACCACCAGAAACACCTGCAGCGTGCTGCCCTGCAGGAAGCCTGTCATCGCCACGAAGGTCAGCGCCGGGAGCAGGGCGGAGGCCCAGCCGACGGCGGGTGAGGGGTTGCGGGCGGAGAGCGCGGCATAGAGCCCGATCGCGCCCCCTACGATCACCGCCAGGAAGGGCGCGAGTTGCAGCTCGAAGCTCGCCCCGAAGGCCACCATGATCCGCATCGCCGTGGCGACGCCCACGAACAGGAAGGCCACCGTGCCGAGGGCGACCGCGATCGCCTGCCGGGAGACTGGATGGGAGAGGCCGGCGTAGAGGCCGAGCACGGCGGCGAAGAAGAGCAGCACCGCGAGGCCGACGGCGAGGTAGAGGCCGTGCTCGGGCGTGGCCACACCCACGGCGACGAGCGCGCCGCACAGGGCCAGCGGCAGGAGCACGATCTCGCGGGCCGCCAGCAGCACGCCCCACAGCTTGCCCCACACGAACTCGGCCGGCTCGAGGTCGCTGACCAGGAGGAGGTCGAACGTGCCCCGGTCGCGTTCGGTCGTCACGCTCGTGACGGCCATGGCCGTCACGGCCAGCAGGCTGGCCAGTGCCATGGGCACCACGGCGACCGCCGTGGCGAGCCGGTCGGGCCGGGCCGCGCGAGCTTCGGCCGCCACGCCCGCGACCGCGACGGCGAACAGCAGCAGCCACGCCAACCGCACCACCGGCATGGCGCGGCCATGGGCCCGCGTGCAGACCTCGCGCCACAGGACAGGGTTGGGCCAGACGTCGCGGCTGGCGAACCAGCCGCGACGGGAAGACCGCGCGCCGGCAGCATCCGCGGCGCCGCGGCGGCGAACCTCCTGGGCGGTGTTCCAGCGGCGCATGGCCGCGACGGCCACCCCGGTGCTCGCGGCGAACACGCCGCCGCAGACGCCGAGGAACGGCGCCAGCATGGGCCCGCCGCCGGGCGCGAGGGCCGCGAAGATCGCCCGCGCCGGCGATGCGGCCGCTCCCGCGGCGGCGCCGAACTGGGCGGCCGCCGCCTCGCCCGCGGCCGTCCAGGCGGCGAGCACGAAGGCGGTGATCGCCAGCGCCTGGAACGTCGTGTCTTTCCAAAAGGCGACGGTGTTGGCCACGCTCGCGGTCGCCACCGCGGCGGCCGTCGTGGCGAGGAACAGCCGGCCGAGCTGGGCCGGCTCCACGCCCCCGAAAAGGCCGGCCAGAGCGAAGATCGGCACGGCCGCGAAGAGCAGCAGGAGCACCCGCAGCAGGCTGCCGGCCAGCTTGCCGAGCACGAGCTGCGCGTCGGAGAGGCGGGTCACCAGCAGCAGCTCCAGGGTGCGGCGATCCTTCTCCACTCCCACCGCGAGCACGGTCGTGAGGGCGGCGGCGAGCATCGCCAGCACGAGCTGCAGCGGCGCCAGAATCCGCATCAGCGTGGCTCCGAACCGGGCCGCGTCACCCACCGTCGCCACCGTCTGGGAGCCGGTCACGACGAGCCAGCAGGTCGCCACGATCCCCAGCAGGGCGCCGCAGTACACCGCGCGGGCCACGAACAGTCCGCGGCTCCGCGGGGCGACCTTCATCTCCCGCTCATACACGGCGCCCAGGATCATCATCAAGATCGGCCCTTTTCGCGGGCGGTGGAAAGGCCTCCGCGGCTCCGATACAGTAACAGACCGGCGGTCCACGGGGTTTTTCTCCTCTTCTGCAGCGGGGGTATCTGAGCATGGATATGCGTTCGATGGTCGGTCCCGTTCGCGGCTGGGCCTGCCTGCTCGTCGGCTTCGCGGCCGTGCAGGGGGGCGTGGCGCACGCCCAGGTGACCGCCCAGACGCTGATCGGCAAGGCGGTCTCCGACGACAGCCAGAACAAGGAGATCAACAACGCGATCAGCCGGTTTCGTGACCGCGACATCGATGGCTGCCGTGCGATCCTCGAGCGGGCCAGGAGCAACAACGCCAAGCTGCCCCCGCCGGGCGTGATGATGGCCACGCTGTGGCTGAGCGTGAATCAGCTCGGCCCCGCCCGCGGCGAACTGGAGGACACGGCGGTCAAGTTCGCCGCCGATCCCGAGCCGTTTCTCATGCTCGGCGACCTCGCCTTCCAGGACCGACGAATCACTGACGCCGCGGTGCTCTTCGAGAAGGCCACCGCGCTCACGGCCGCCTTCACGGAGAATGCCAAGCGGAAGCGCGACTTCGACATCCGCTGCCACGCCGGCAACGCGGCGGTGGCCGAGGCACGCAGGCAGTGGGAGCAGGCGCAGAAGCACCTCCAGGGCTGGCTCGACCTCGACCCCGACAACGCCAGCGCCCGCCAGCGGATGGGCATCGTGCTCTTCAACTTGGGGAAGGAGCAGGAGTCGCTCGTCCAGTTCAAGGAGGCCCGCAAGCTCGACGGGAAGGCCGTGCAGCCGGAGCTCGCCCTGGCCCGCCTCTACGACGAGGCCAAGAAGCGGGATACCGCCAAGAAGCTGATCGAGGCCGCCATCAAGGCCGCGCCCAACGACCCGGGCGTGCTCCTCGCCTCCGCCCAGTGGTACCTGGGGCAAAACGACCTCGAGACCGCCAAGGTCACCGCCGAAAACGCCCTCAAGCTCGACCCCAAGAGTCTGGACGGCAAGATCGTTCGCGGAGCGATCGCCCGGGTGGCCCGCGATTACAGGACGGCTGAGAAGTTCTTCAACGAGGCTCACGTGCAGTCGCCGGGCAACTTCCCGGCGAGCAACTCGCTGGCGCTGGTGCTCGTCGAGTCGGACGACGAGGCCGCCCGGCAGCGGGCCACCGAGATGGCGGAGGCCAACGTGGCGATGTACCGCGAGAACTCGCCGCAGCAGGTCAACGCCCTGACAACGCTCGCCTGGGTGTATTACAAGCGCGGCCGCCGCGAGGATGCCGAGAAGATCCTCGAGCAGATCTCCCGGAACAACGCCCTCACGACCGACGGCGCCTACTACGTGTCGAAGCTGCTTGCCGACCGCGGCGAGAAGGATCGCGCCCGAAAGATCCTCGAGGAGGTGCTGGCGAACGAGCCCATGTTCGCCACCCGGCCCGACGCGGTCGACCTGCTCGCCAGGCTGAAGAAGGAAGCCGGCGGCGGCAACTGAACGACAGGTAAAGCATCGCGTCGGGCGATTGTTGCCTGGCGGTTCTGCGCCGATTGGCAGCCGATGTTGAGTGCTTGGGTGGACGCGGTTTGTGTGTTCCCCAACAAGCCCCGGGCGGGAGCCCGGGGACTCCGGGCACGACAACCATCCCGCCGTCCATGCCGCATGACGGCACGTGATTTCCCGGTTCAAACCCACATCGCATGGCACCCGGGAAGGGATGCAACCCGGAGTCCCCCGGCTTCCGCCGGGGGCTTTTTGTGTGATCACCAGGCGTGAAGGGCAGGGAATGCCGTTCGTTTCTGGATGCCGCCGCTTATTCCTTGAGCTTTCACTTCGGACTTCGCGGCAGGAGCGTTTGCATGACCGGATCAGCCACGCCGCCGCGGACCACCGAACCGTGGTGCCGGTCACTCCGCCAGCGGCGGCCGCACGAGTTCGGGCATCAGATCCTCCGGCGCCGGTGCGATCGGCGCGGCGGCTGGTTGGCGGCTCGTCGGCTGCATCCGCGGCGCGGGCCGCGGCATGGGAGGTTGTGTGGCCGGCATTTCGCGGATCGAGATGCCGCGGGGCAGGGCCGGCTGGCCGGGCATCGCGGTGGCTTCCGGGACGGCCTGCCGCCGCGCGGCGCGGCGGGCCCGGAGCCGGTCGCTGCGCAGCGGCATGCCGGGATAGGCCTCGACCGGAACCTCCAGGCTCGGCAGGCCGATGCGGCTGCCGTCGCCGAAGAACGTGAACATCTCGATGGCGAGGCCTTCCGAAGCCAGGCCCGCCAGGAGCAGGGCGGCCAGGGCGGCGCGGAAACCGGCGGAGGCCAGCCGATGGGTGGAGGCGGAGCGATGCATGCTGGGCGGGGGTCCTGGGGCGCGTCGGGCTTCTCGACGCATGGCTTGTGCATCGGTCGGCCGGCGCCGCGCGGGCGACCGTTTCTTGCCGATGCTGCCCAACCGGCACGACCGACGCGACTGGATGGCGGGGTGGTTTTCATGCCCGGTGTCCCCGGGTTTCCACCCGGGGCTTCTTGCCGCGTGCGCCACAAAAAGCCCCCGGCAACCGGGCGAGATGATCAAAGACCGCCGCGCCACGTGGCGCAAGCCTCCAGGCTTGTGAATCCGGGTTGTGGGGCCGCAGGCCGGATTCGACGGTCAGAGACCGCCGCTCCCAGTGGCGCAAGCCTCCAGGCTTGCGAATCCGGGTCGTGGAGCCGCAGGCCGGATTCGATGGCCCGAACCGCACGGTAGGATTTTTGATATGCCCGCCCCGGAAAACTGCCTCGTCATCGCCTCCGTCGCCGCGGCCGGCGCGGCCGCGTGCGCCGCGGTCGGCGCCTGGCTGGTGCGTGGCTCGACGGCCGTGCCGGCGGCGGCGTGGGGCGTGGCGGCGGCCGCGGCGCTGGCCGGCGAGATGGCCGCGCGGGCGGCCGGCGGGCTCGTCGATCCGGCGGCTGCCGCGGCGGTGCGGCTCGTGGCAGTGGCGCTTTCGGTCTGCCCCGCGATGGCGCTCTTGGGGGCGAAGCGGCCGCAGCATGGCGTCTGGCAATTCATCGTCGCCACGCTCGTCGTCGTGCTCGCACTGCCGGCCGTCGCCGCCACGCTCGTGCGGCCCGGCACGTTCCCCGACGTGCACCTCCTCGGCCGGGGATTCTTGCTCGTGCTCGTGGTGGTCGGCTGGTTGAACTTCGTGGCCACGCGGCACGGCGCCGCCGCCACGCTCGTCGCCGCCGGTCAGGGCATCTTGATGCGGGCGTTTCTGCCGGTCGCCGTGAGTGGTCCCGCGCATGGCTCGCTGGCCGACATGGTGGGCTGTCTGCTCGTCGGCCTCGGCGCGGCGGTCGCGGCGGCGCAGTCGGTCCTGGCGGCATGGCGCGCCCCAGCCCGCCCTGGCGATGCGCTGGCGGCCCGGATCGACCCGCCCTACCTCGCGGTCCGCGAAACGTTGGGCGCGGCCTGGACGCTGCGGATCGCCGAGCGGTTCGACGCCGTCGCCGCGGCCCGCGGCTGGCCATGCCGGCTGCGTTTCGGCGGCCTCGAGCCCGGCCCGCCGGGTGGCGATACCGCCTGGCACCGCGACGCCGAGCGTTTATTGCGTTCGCTGCTGCGACGGTTCGTGTCCCCCGCCTGGCTGCGACGCCATGGGGCGCGTTGAGGCCGGAGTGGTCCCCGCAGATGAGCGGGGATACACTTGCCGACTCCCCGGTAATCCGCCGGCGGTTTTGCTACCCTTCCTTTCCGGAGATTCAGCCCATGGCCGACAAGCCCGCCCCCGAGTCGATGCAGGTGCCCGTTGACGAGTCGCACATCGTCGCCACCTACGCCAACTTCTGCCGCGTGACCGGCACGCCGGAGGAGCTGATCGTCGACTTCGGCCTCAACAAGCAGGTCGGCGGGACATCCCCCGAAACGATCCAGCTCACCCAGCGGATCATCGTCAACTTCTTCACGGCCAAGCGGCTGGCCGCGGCCCTGGTGATGGCGGTGCAGCGGCACGAGCAGGCCTTCGGCTTGCTCGAGACCGACGTGCAGAAGCGGGTCGTGCACCAGAATCCCGCCAAGGCTTGAAGCGAGGCGGCAGGAGCCCCCCGGCATGAGCACCACCGAAGAAGCCCTCGAGGTCGAGCGGGCCCGGTCGCAGATCCTCGCGGTCATCGCCGAGGTGGAGCGGATGGCGGCCGGCGACGCCTCCGAGGGCGACTTCTTCAGCGGCCTCCTCGACCGTGCCCTCACGGCGATGGAGGCCGTCGGGGGGCTGGTGTGGCTCGTGGGCGAGTCGGGCCGCGTGGAGCCGGTGTGCCACGCGGGCGTCGATCTGGTCGGCATCACCGGCACCCCGGAGGCTCAGGAGGCCCACAACGGCCTCGTGCAGTCGCTGCTCGGCGCGCCGGCCGGCCTGCTCGTGCCGCCGCGGGCCGAGGTCACCGGTGCCGATGGCTCCACGCTGGCCACCAACGCCACCGACCTGCTCGTGATCGCCGTGCCGCTCGACAAGAACGGCAACCGGGCCGGGCTGATCGAGGTCTTCCACCATCCCAACGCCGACGACGTGCAGCGGGGCTTCCTCCGCTTCCTCGAACAGCTCGGCGGCGTGGCCAACGCCTACCTCGAGCGGCGGCAGCTGGTGGCCCTCGACGCGCAGCAGACGGCGCTGGCCCAGGTGGAGCGGTTCAGCCGCGCCGTCCACGAATCGCTCGATCCGATCGCCACCGCCTTCGTGCTCGCCAACGAGGCGCGGCGGATCATCGGCTGCGACCGCGTGAGCGTTCTGGTGAAGCGGCGGCGGAAGCTGCGGCTGGAGGCGGTGAGCGGCCAGGAGTCGGTCGAGCGGCGGGCCTCCGCGGTGCAGGCGATCGAGGCGCTGGTGCGGGTGGTGGCCAAGGCGGGCGACCCGCTCTGGCATCCCGATCCGTCCCGCGAACTGCCGCCGCAGATCGAGGAGGAGCTGGAGCACTACATCGACGAGTCGCATGCCACGGCCCTCGCGGTGATCCCGCTGGAGAAGCCGCGGCCCACGCCCGTGGTCAAGCCGGGCGGCGTGGACGCCGTGGCCGTGGCCAAGGCGGAGGCGGCGCCGCGGGCGACCCCGGAACCGATCGGGGCGCTGGTCGCCGAATGGTTCCAGTCGGCGGCGGTCGATGCCGGCCGCCGCGCCCGTGTGGACCTCGTGGCCGAGCACGGCAAGGTGGCCCTGTCCAACGCCCTGGCCCATACGAGCCTGCCGCTCTATCCGCTCCTCAATCTGGCCGGCAAGTCGCGGGTGCTGACGACCGCCCGCAACCTGCCGCGCACGGTGGGGGCGGGCCTGGCGGCGCTGGCGGCCCTGGCGGCGCTCGTCTTCGTGCCCGCCGAGCTGCGGCTGGAAGGGAAGGGCACGCTCGAGCCGGTCCATCGCCGCGACGTGTTCGCCGGCATCGACGGCGTGGTGGAGCGGCTGGAGCCGGGCCTCGAGCACGGCGCCGCGGTGCAGCAGGGCCAGCTGCTCGCCGCCCTGCGCAACACGGAGCTCGACGTGGCGATCGAGGACGTGAAGGGGCGGAAGCTGAGCTCGCTCGAGCAGCTCGAATCGACGAAGCGGCGGCTCCTGGAAGACAAGAAGATCACCCCCGAGGAGCGCAACCAGCTCGCCGGCCGCCGCGCCCAGCTCGACCGCGAGATCGCCAGCTACGACAACCAGCTGCGGATCTACGAGGCGAAGACCCGCGACCTCGAAGTCCGCAGCCCGATCGACGGCGTGATCGTCACCTGGCAGGTCCGCGACCGGCTCCTCTTGCGGCCGGTGGAAAAGGGGCAGTCGCTGATGAGCGTGGCCGACAAGACCGGCCCCTGGGAACTCGAGATCCACATGCCCGACGACCGGCTCGGCCACGTCAATCGGGCGGCGGCCGAGGCCCGCAAGGCCGGCCGGGAATTGCAGGTCGACTACATCCTGGCCACCGACCCCGGCACGCGGCACCACGGCAACGTCAAGGAGATCCACGAGCAGGCGGAGGTCCGCGGCGAGCAGGGCAACACCGTGCTCGTGCGGGTGACGATCGATCCGGAGCGGCACGAGAAGGAGGAGCTCGGGGCCGGGGCGAGCGTCACGGCCCGAATCGCCTGCGGCAAGCGGCCGCTGGGCTACGTGTGGTTCCACGACCTGCTGTCGTTCATCCAGACGCAGGTCTTCTTCCGGCTGTGGTGAGAGGGAGGCGGGCGATGCGAAGCATGTGGCTGGCGGTGGCGGTGGTGCTCGCGGCGGGGGGCGCGGCGCGGGCGGCCGACGGGGATCCCGTGCTGGAGCGGTGCCTCGTGTCGCTGATCGACGAGGCCAAGGTGCCGGCCCGCGAGGCGGGCGTGCTCGTGGAACTGCCCGTCCGCGAGGGCGACGCCATCGCCAAGGGCGACGTGATCGCGAAGATCGACGACAACCAGCCGCAGATGGAGAAGCGCAAGGCCCAGGCCGAGCACGACCAGGCCATAGCCAAGGCGGAGAGCGACGTCGACGTGCGGTATTCGCAGAAGGCCAAGGAGGTGGCCTTCAAGGCCTGGGAGAAGGCGGAAAACGCCCATAAGCAGTCGCCGGGCTCGGTCACCGAGGTGGAGCGCGACCGGCTCAAGCTGGAGGCGCAGAAGACCGACCTGCAGATCGAGCAGGCGAACCTGGAACGCAGGCTCGCCGCCCTCGCCGCCGCCTCCAAGGGGGTCGAGGTCGAGGCCGCCGAGAACGGCATCGAACGCCGGCTGCTCAAGTCGCCGCTCGACGGCGTCGTGGTGCAGGTCTTCCCGCATCAGGGGGAGTGGATGCAGCCGGGCGACCCGCTGGCCCGCGTCGTTCGCACCGACAAGCTCAAGGTCGAGGGCTACGTCGACGCCGCCAAGTGGGATCCCGAGCAGGTCCGCGACCGGCCGGTGACGGTGGAGGTGGTGCTCGCCGGCGACCGCCGCGAGACCTTCACGGGGCGGATGGTGTTCGTCAGCCCGCTCGATGAGAGCGGCGGCGACTACCGGGTCGTGGCCGAGGTGGAAAACCGCCGGGCCGCTCCCTCGAAGCAATGGCTGCTGCGGCCGGGCAAGACCGCCCGCATGACCGTCCATGCCGGCCAGCCGCCGCTGCCGCCGGTCCGCCGGGAACGGCCGGGGAGCTGATGGCCACGGCCGACGCCTTCCGTGCGAGCACGACCCGGCCGGTGTCGCTCCGCCGCCGCGGCGACCTGGTCGTGAACCGGCAGGTCCACCAGGGGCAGGCCTGGTGGGTGGTCAAGGACCCGATCGCCCTGGCGTATTTCCGGTTTCGGCCCGAGGAATACGCGCTGCTCGACATGCTCGACGGCAAGACGAGCCTGGAGTCGCTCAAGGAGCGGTTCGAGGCCCGCTTCCCGCCGCGGCGGATCACGGTCGAGGAGCTGGCCCGGTTCGTGGCCACGCTCCATCGCTCGGGCCTCGTGATCGGCGACAGGCCGGGGCAGGGGCCGCAGCTCTTCGAGCGGCGGCGGCAACGGATCTGGAAGCAGTGGATGGCGTGGCTGTCGAACATCATGTCGCTGCGGTTTCGCGGGATCGACCCCGACTGGCTGCTGGAGCGGCTTGATCCCTGGTTCGGCTGGCTGTTTTCGCCGCCGGCGATCGTGGCGGCGCTGGCGTTTGTGGCCAGCGCCCTGCTGCTGGTGCTCGTGAACTTCGAGGCCTTCCGCTCCAAGCTGCCGGAGTTCAACCAGTTCTTCGCGGCCGGCAACTGGCTCTACCTCGCCGTGGCGCTGGCCGTGACGAAGATCCTCCACGAGTTCGGCCACGGCCTGTCGTGCAAGCACTACGGCGGCGAGTGCCACGAGATGGGCGTCATGCTGCTGGTGTTCACGCCCTGCCTGTATTGCGACGTGTCGGACAGCTGGATGCTGCCCTCGAAGTGGAAGCGGGCGGCGATCGGGGCGGCGGGGATGTACGTCGAGGTGATCATCGCCGCGATCGCCACCTATCTCTGGTGGAACTCCCACGCCGGCGTGTTCAACCAGCTGTGCCTCGACGTGATGTTCGTGTCGAGCGTGTCGACGATCCTGTTCAACGCCAATCCGCTGCTCCGGTACGACGGCTACTACATCCTCTCCGACCTGCTCGAGATCCCGAACCTCCGGCAGAAGGCCAACACGATCCTCAGCCGGCTGGCGAGCAAGTGGTGCCTGGGGATCGAGCAGCCGGAGGATCCCTTCCTGCCGCAGCGGAACCGCGGCCTGTTCGCCCTCTACGCGGTGGCGTCGAGCGTGTACGGCTGGATCGTGACGGCGTCGATCTTTTTTTTCGTGTGGAACGTCTTCAAGCCGTATCGCCTGGAGGTGCTGGGGCGGATCCTGGCGGCGGGGGCGGTGTGGGGCTTGGTGGTCAGGCCCGTGCACGGGATGATCAAGTTCCTGAGAGTTCCCGGGAGGCGTGACGAGGTGAAGAGCCTGAACGTGGCGGCGACGGCCGCGACAGCGGCGGCGGTGGCGGCGGCAGTGGCCCTGATTCCGCTGCCGCAGCGGGTGTGGTGTGCGGCGGAGCTGCGGCCGCGGGGAGAGGAGACGGTCTACGTGACCGTCCCGGGGAAGCTCGTGGCCCTGGCCGTGAAGCCGGGGGCGGTGGTCAAGCAGGGGGACGAGCTGGCCCGGCTGTCGAGCGTGGATCTCGACCTGCAGATCGCGGAGCTGGAGGGCAAGGTCGCCCAGTACCAGGCCCGGCTGGCGAGCCTGCAGGTGGAGCGGTTCACCGACCCGACGGCGGCCCTGGAGATCGGGACGGCCGAGGAGCTGCTCAAGAGCGACGAGGAGAAGCTGGCCAAAAAGGTGGAGGATCGCCGCGAGCTGGTGCTCGTGGCGCCGCGGGACGGCGTCGTGCTGCCGGCGGCGAGCGTGAAGCCGCAGCCCGACCCGACCGGCAAACTGCCGGCCTGGACCGGCAACGCCCTCGACGAGCGGAACCTGGGGGCCACGTTCACCGAGGGCACGGTGCTGTGCATGGTGGGTGAAGCGGAGCGGTTCGAGGCGGTGATGGTGGTGGACCAGTCGGAGGTGGAGTTCATCGACCGCGGGCAGCCGGTGGCCCTCAAGCTCGACGCCTTCGCCTGGAAGACGTTCACGGGCACGGTGGCCGAGATCGCGGAGACGCACATCGAGAACGGCTCGGAGCGGCTCTCGGTGAAGGCGGGGGGCCAGGTGCCGACGGAGACCGACCCGTCGGGCCGCGAGGTGCCGATCTCGACGAGTTACGAGGCGATGATGACGCTCGACGACACCGAGGCCGTGCTCACGCCGGGGATGCGGGGCACGGCCCGGATCGAGGTCGGCAGCCGCACCGTGGGGGGCTGGCTGTTGCGGCTCCTGTGGCAGACGTTCAATTTCAGGATGTAGGCAAAACATCGCTGGGGTTTTTTTGTGGGCGTCCAAGAAGCCCCGGGTGGCAACCCGGGGACTCCGGGTATGAAAACCAACCCGTCGTCCATGCTGAAAACGCCCAGCGCCACTAGTCCGTAACGCCCGCACGCATGGCACGCGGGCTCGCGAATCGACCCGGAGTCCCCCGGCTTCCGCCGGGGGCTTTTTGTCGGTGTGTCGTGCTGGTGCCGGTTGGTTTGGTGGAAACGGCGCGTTGCCCCAAGAAGCCCCGGGTGGCAACCCGGGGACTCCGGGTATGAAAACCAACCCGTCGTCCATGCTGAAAACGCCCAGCGCCACTAGTCCGTAACGCCCGCACGCATGGCACGCGGGCTCGCGATTCGACCCGGAGTCCCCCGGCTTCCGCCGGGGGCTTTTTGTGTGAGCGCCAGGCCCGAAGGGCCGGGCGGATTCGCTCCAGGGCGTGTTACGGTCGGCCGTTATTCAGGAACTCGGCGTATACTGAACAAGCGATTTGAGAACCTCAGCGAGGCCACGTCATGCACCTGAAAGTTCCGCTCATGCTCGCTCCGCAGCCGGAAGGGGGCTACACCGTAACCAGCCCGCTGCTGCCTGAACTGCACACCGACGGGGATACGGCCGACGAGGCGGTTGCCAACGTCCAGGACGCGCTGGCCGCGGTCATCGAACTGTATGCGGATTTGGGCAGGCCTTTGCCGCAAAGCGCCGTCGTCGAAGAGACCACCGGTCCGGTATGGTTCGAGGCCCTGGTGCCGGCCCCGTGAGGTACCGCGAGGTTGACGCCAAGCTGGCTGCCCTCGGCTGCCGCGAACTTCCCCGCCGCGGCGGCGGGTCGCACCGCAAGTGGTTGAATCCCGCCATGCAGCGGGCCGCCGTCCTGCCGGACTGGGGTGGCAAGGACTTGAAGCCGGGCACGGTGCGGTCTGCCGTGCGGCAACTGGGCCTTGAATGGCAAGCGTTTCACGACGCGTGACCTCCATGCCCACGCTCGCGCGGATCACGATCTATCCGGTGAAGAGCCTCGACGGCGTGGCCGTGGAGGCCGCGCGGGTGCTGCCGGTCGGGGCCCTGGAGCACGACCGCCGCTGGCAGCTCGTGGACATGGAGGGCCGCGTCGTCAACGCGAAGCGATCCCCTCTCTTTCATGCCATTCGGGCGGAGTTCGACCTGTCGGGGCAGGGGGGCGATGAACCCCGGCTTGGCCCGAACGTGATCCATCTCGACGTGGTCCCCGAGGCGGTGCGGGCGGCGGCGATTCCCGGCGTGGGGCGGCTGGCGGGCCTGCGGCCCGCGTCGTTTCCGCTCGTGCCCGGGCCCGACGGGCCGTGCGGCTGGCTGTCGGAAGCCCTCGGCATCGGCGTGCTGTTGCTTGAGCGGGCGGACGGCGGGTATCCGGACGACCGCGAGGCGATCGGTCCAACGCTGATTTCGACGGCCACGCTCGCGGAGGTGGCCCGCTGGTTCGGCTTCGACCTGGCCGAGGCCCGGCGCCGGTTTCGGGCGAATCTGGAGATCGGCGACTGCGACCCCTTCTGGGAGGACGCGCTCGCGAGCCCGGCGCGGCCGGAGCTGCAGCCGTCGCTGCTCGACCTCGGCCTCGACGAGCCGATCGATCCGTATGCCGACCTCCCGCCGCCGGAGCCGCGGGAGTTTTTCGTAGGGGAAGTCCGCTTTCGGGCGACGAACGTCTGCCGCCGCTGCGTGGTTCCGAGCCGCGACAGCCGCACGGGGGCGGTCACGGAGCACTTTCGCGATGTGTTCGAGGCGCGGCGCGGCCGGGGATTACCGGCCGATGTGGATGCCTCCGGGTGGAGCCATCTTTACCGGCTGGCGGTGAATACGCACGGACCGCTAACGACGGGGGTCATCCACCTTGGCGACACCGTGGCCGCGTGAGTCGTGGCAGCCTACGGCTTTGTCAAAGATGCTGCCGGCTCGACCACGATCCGCGGCGCATTTGTCCTTCCGGTGGTGACTTCCGTGACGATTCCCGAGGTGGCGAAGCGGCCGAACTTCGGATGCACACGGCGATGGGCGTGCCCGTGCCGGCCGCCGGACTCGACGAGGACATGCACTACCGCGACGCGATAGCGACCGGCCCGAGCGCCTGTCATGGCTCCGGACTTGAGCGTGAAAGCTCCATCGGGGCCGATCGCACCACGTGCCGGGCGGCCGCCGATTTCGAGGTGGTCGAACTCCACGACGCCTCCGGAGACGGGCTGACCGTCGGCGAAGACGACCGTACCCGCCACGGGTTCGAGCCGTTCGTTCCGCTGACACGCCGCCACCGGAAGCAGCAGGCCGCAGCAGACGACCGCGGCCGCACAACTAAAGCGGCTCATCGGCCCGCTTGCAGAGTGCAGCCAGCAGCTCGGCGGAGATCGTCGGCGCAATCCCCTGAACACGGCCGTCCGCGAAGGCGAAGTGGCACGCTCCGGGGTGCCAGCTCCCGAAGGCGAACAGTCCCATGCCGACCACGTCGTCCTGCGGTCCGTCACCGAGCGGCACTCCCGGGCCGCCGACGCGGCTCATGTGAAAAAACTCGGTGGCATCATAGGCGGGGCCATTTGCCGGGGGGCGACACAGACCATCCCGGGGGACGTGCATCTCGCCCGCCAGCAACGTATGCCCCAGACCATCGACCACGTCTGCCAGTCGAATCCACGGCCGCCAGCGCGACGTTCCCACCACATGCTCGGCCGACACGATGAGCCCCGATCCCGCAGCCAGCGTGCCCGCGGCCGGCGGCTCGTGTCCGTGATTTCCCCCGAAGTCGGCGACGGCCCCGCCGGTCACGAACCGTCCGGGGATAAAACAGCCGCAGGGGGCCAGTTGGTCCGCGGATCGCCCCGAGGGCGTGACTGCGTTGGTGACATCCCGCCGGGTGGGGCACAAAAAATCAGCTACCACGAGGCCACGCACGTCCGCAGCCTGCTCGGCGTACGGCAGCGTTCCGTTCCAGTCGGCGGCGGTCTGTTCGAGATACGGCAGCACGCGAATGAGCCACGTCGCCGAGGCAACGCTCGCCGTCGGAGCCGCCGCCGGCGGAACGAGCCGGGCCGGTGGAAAGCAGTCCCGAACGGACTGGAACTGCATGGTGGCCAGGGCAACCGAACGCAGGCGTTGGCGACATGTCGTGGCCCGGGCCGCCTCGCGAGCCGCGGTGATCGCCGGCAGCAGCAGACCGGCGAGAATCGAAATGATGACGACGGCGACGAGCAGTTCGATGATCGTAAACGCGGCCGGCCGACGGGCATGATTGGCCGCCATCCGGAGGGCGAAGGGGCTGCAACAAGCCGGCGGTCGCAGGCTCATGAGCCGAGCGCTCGGAACCCGGAGGTCCGGGGCGACACGGCGGCCGGGGGCCGCGCCACGGGGCTGGTCGACGTCCGTCTCGCGACAGGAGTGCTACGGTCACCCGCTGGTGGCCTCGCAGAGGTGGGCGGTATGGTTGGCAGTGGAGCGGGCGTGACTGGCGGCAGCAACGGTCGCGGCAACGCCCCCGACCGTGGCGTTGTCGGTAGCGCGAGGGCCGGAATCAAAGGCGGCGGCACCACCACGATCAGCGGAGGCACATACGCTTCCGCCGCAGCGTAGTTGACGGTGTATCCCATGTCGGCTAGGGCGCCGATCGTGACGCGGCTGATGAAGTCGCCATTCAACGCCGTGGATGGCGACATCAATTCGTTGCCAAAAACGCCTTCATCCCAGTGGGCGCGGATCTCTGGCTGCAGGGGCACGGACGTGCCGGTACGGCCGAACAGTGAGTTAAACTCACGGACCGCATTCGCGCCGGTGAATGTGTCGCCGACGATCCATTGACTAAACACCGTGGCCCCGGGAGTGAAGCCGAGCGCATGCCCGATCTCATGGGTCAGGGTATCCTGCAGTGCGCCGGGATTCATGGTGATGTCATTGGGGTCGATACCGGTAATGCCGGAATACGGCAGCCCGGTGCCGCGAAACGCCGTGGGCCGGGCATTCGCCAGCACCCCGCCTGGCCCTTCCGGCGCTCCGCCGAGAAGCCCCATCTGCACCACCATCTCGAAGTCGTCGATGAACAGTGGACCGACCGTCACCCCCGGCACGTCTCCGGTGATCACGCGGCTCCAGCGGTTGGCGGCCTGGATCGTGGCTGTGCGGACGGCTGCCGGCACGGGGCCGCCGGCCACGTCGTCGAACCGGATCGTGATCTGGAATCCGGGGGTGTCTTGCTCGTCGTTGACGATCGTGCCGGTGAGCGTCGGCGTCGTGACCGTGCAGCCACGAGTGGGGCTCGAGAGCAGCACCTGGTAGGTTTCGTCGAACTCCGCAATCGTGTCGCCGCTCACGGAGACGGTGAAGGTCTTGGTCGTCTCGCCAGGCCGAAACACCACGGATCCGCTCGTGGCGGCGTAGTCGCTGCCGGCTGTCGCGGTCACGTCACGGGTGCTGTACAGCACCGTGACCGGCAGAATGGGCTGGCCGCCGAGCGTCACCGTGAACGTCGCATTGACCGTCCCCGCATTGCCCTCGGTCACCCGCACATCGCCGGCCGTGACCGTCGTGGCGACGAGGTCATAGATTGTGGCCTGGGCGGAAATGGTGGCGGCGTTGGGGACGTTCAGCGGCGTCGCTGTGATGCGGAAGGTTTCGCTTCTCTCCGAGATCGAGTCGGTGAATGTCTGCACGCTGAACGTCTTCACCGTCTGTCCGGGGGAGAACAGCAGTTGTGTGGCGTTGCTGAAGATGAAGTCATTGCCCAGCGTCGCGGAGCCCGAAATCGCGCTGACCGCCACCCGCTGCGGGAGCGTGGAAGGGGCGGCCATCCGCACCGTGAAGGTGGCCCGGTCCCCCTCCACGATCGGGGTCGATGGCAGTTCGAGCGAGAAGGCGGCGGGGCAGGCCCGGCGTTCGAGCGATTCGTGGCCCAGCACGGTACACCGGGAGGAGGCTCGCCGGCCGTTGCCGATGGCAAGCGATGACTGGCGGCGACGGCTGGAAGTTGGCATGTGTGGTCCTCGTGAGTTCGGGGGCCGAATCGTGCCGGCACAGAGCCGCAATGCGTTCAGCACCGGCGGGGAAAAGCGGCAGAACCTGCCTCTTCTGGGGAGTTCATCTCCATGAGAATAACCACCGGGCAGATAGGTGTCACGGGATCGGTAGCCGATGCCGCCACGGATCTGCGATCGTTTCGCAATCCGTCTCGTCTCGGCGGCGGCCGGTGTTTGCCGTCAACGCCGGCCGCCCTCCCGTAAAACTTGCGGCAGTCGGTACGCCCCCCCCAATCGTTTCCGAGGCCGACGAAAACCGCTCTTGCCCAGGCCGGACGATCATGATTCCCCGGTGAAACCGCAGTTCGATGACGGGTTCGAACCGATTTGTTGCTAGTCCCGTAGGGGGAGACTACGTTCATTCGGGTTCCGACTCGGTGCGACGCGAGCGTCTCATCGGGCCATCGTCTCCAAGAGGCATTTGCATGAATCTCCGGCGCAAGTTCTTCGGGCTGTTTGCCGCCGATCGGACATCGGAAAACCGCCGGCGGCCGGGCCGCCGCTCCCGCCCGACGCGGGCAGCCACGGGCCGCCGCCGTCGCCCCCAGGCACCGCTCGCCCACGAGACGATGGAGGCGCGAATCGCGCTGGCTGTGGACGGTTTTTCGCAGGCGACTTACCAGCAATTTTTGAACCCCAACGGCATCGGCGAACTGGGGGAGGCTGTGACACGGGAAGGGTGGGCCGTGGTCGTCGGCGAATCGAGCGACGACATCTACATCCAACAGGTTGCCACGTCGCCGCAGACGCTGCTGTACGCGGACAACGGCAGCTTCATCGACCTGCCCGAGGTCGATGGTGATTATGGTGAGATTCCGGACATCAACGCCATGCGGTCGCTGTCGGTCACCAATGCGACGGTGGTCAACGACGTGGGAGTCGTGAACGACAACTATCCGGTCTTCGACTTCACGAATGCGACGAACTCGTTCACCACGCGATTCGTTTCGCAGCATGACGATTGGCTCCTCGCTCCGGTCACGGCAACACTGCGCTATACGCAGGCCGACGGAACAGTGCAGCAGTGGGACATCACTAGTGCACCTGTATGGACGGTTACTCCGCAGGCGGGCACCGTGCGGCGACCGTTCGATGTCTGGCCGGAGGCCGTATCATACTACGAGCCGACCAATGCTGCAGCCTTCGTTCAGAGTTCGCTCGACGTCTTATGGCGGGTTCAAGCTTTGCCGACCACGGACCGGCAGCCAGGCGATCTGCTGATCTCGCCATTTACGTCGGTGCCCCGGCTCATCGATCTGACGTACTCGTACAATGACGAGCAGATCTTTCCCAACGTGGAGCGGATCACCGAGGCATTGGTCCTGCCCTCCGCCGCGGCGCCCGTCTTGGGTGGAGTCACCCAGCCCTCCACGTTCACGCTCCCCGGGGCGGCCGGCGTTGGCTTCGCCGGCATCGTGCCCGGCACCTTGCGGGGGACGCTGCGGCTCGAGGGGGCCGAGTATCCGTTCCTGGTGGAATCGCGGTCGGGCAATCGGCTGGTGTTCGGTGGCGGCCGACCGCTCGCGAGCGGCGATCCCGTCGGCCTCGAGTACGTGTTGCGAACCGGCGGATCGAAGTTGAAGTCGGTGCAGGGCACGGTCGACCTGGCCAGTGGCGTCATTTCGCTGACGTTCGCCTCGGGCGAGGACATCACACCCGTCGCCGGCGCACCGATCTTCGTCGATCAGGCGCCCGGTCCGGTGAGGATTGACGCCACGTACGCCGTCTACGACGCCGGAGATCCGAACGACCAGGCCGGCAGCCTCACGTTCTTCGCCGGTCTCGACATCACGAACGAGGTGGCCGTCGACCTGCTGCCGCACGGGGCGACGATCAACGTTGACAGTCCGTTGGTCATGCGAAGTTCGCTCCCCGACGGAGATACGAGCCTCCGCGCCACCAACGTCAACATCGATGCCCAACTGCTTGCCAACGATCGCCTCGACATCGCGGGCAGCGTCGCGCCGCGAGTCACGATGCTGCGGCAGGCGTATGCCTACCCGACCGTGGTGTCTGGCTCGGTCACGGGCCTGTTCATTCCCCCGGGTCTGGCCGGGGCGGGATACGATCCCGACCCGCTGAATCCGCCCGTTGTGACGATCGGTGGACCAATCACGTCGCCCGCTGGCGCGACGCCGGTGGTACGGACGGTCAATGCCCGACTGGGTGCGGTGACGGTCGATCGGGACCCGACGAGCCCGACTTTCGGTCGCGTGACCGCCGTCCAGATTCTCGAATCCGGGTCCGGGTATGCCGCGCCGCCGGCGGTGACGATCGCCGCCCCGGGCGGCGGCGGTGCAACGGCCACGGCCACCGCGACGCTCGACGCCTCTGGTGCCGTCATCGGCATCATCATCACCAGCGGTGGTTCGGGGTACGAACTGACGCCCATGGACCCTGTCGCCACGATCTTCCGACCGCAGGCTGAGGCCACGGCGGTCGTCGACGCTTCGGGCAGGATCAGCGGCTTCGTCGTCACCAATCCTGGTTCCGGCTACAACGACGTGCCGCCGGTCGCGATCGTCCCCCCGGAGGTCGAGACGGCTGCGGTGCCGGGTGCCGTCACCGTCCTGGGCGGCAGCGTCACCGGCATCGCCATCGCCGACGGCGGCTACGGATACCGCACGCCGCCGCGGGTGTGGATTGCGCCGCCGCCGAAGGCTGCCGGCGGAACGCAAGCCTCGGCGATCGCCGCACTGGACGCCGCAGGGCGGGTGATCGGGATCACGATCGTCGATCCCGGCTCGGGATACGAGACAGTCGCCATCGACGGGACGGTGAGCGAGTTCGTTCCCGAAGCGCGGTTGCTTGCCCCGTTCCCTGTCCCCATGGCGGAAGTCGTGAAGGTCAACGCGGCCGTGGGGGCGGCGGTGTACGAGGTGCGCGTGGGCGATGACCGAGGCACCGACCTCGATCGCGGCCTGGTGCTGGTGTCGTCATCTGGCTGGCTGACCCGCGACCTGGCGCAGACTCGTGCCGCCGACGCGGTGTTCGTCCAGGCGGCCCAGTCAGACGTGATCGTGGAAGGTGTCGTCTGGGGCAGAGATCAGTCGTACCTCATGCAGTCGCTGCCCGGCGCCTCCGACCTCGCGCCGTTCCTGCTCACGACGACATCGCAGGCCACCGGAGCCAGCGTGGGCCAGTTGCGGGGCGGGACGGTAGGAATCACTCTCGCCAACGACGCCCCGACCCCGGCCGAAGGCGCCGTGGCCTTCAACGACGTCCGTCTGAGCACCGATATCGATTCGCTGCGTATCCGGGCGGCAACGAGCGCCGGCGTGACCCGCAGCGAGCCGTTCCCCTACGAGATGGAGGTGGTCGAAGAGAACAGCATCGCGATCGAGGCGGTGGCCGCGTCGAGTTTTCCGCTCAGCATGCGGGCAAGGCAAAACCTGCTCTTCAACGCGAATCTGGCCACCGCCGGCGACGTCTCCCTCGCGGCCACGTCGCTGCTGACGGTGTCGGCGCCGATCTCCACGACGACGGGGCGGATCGGCATCTCCGCGGCCAACGTGACCATCGAAAACTCCGTGCAGGTCACGCAGGCCCAGGACGACGACACGCGGAACGATGTGGTGATCGAAGCCACCGGCGGCAGCATGACGGTCGACGGCCTGGTGTCGGCCGTGAACAACGTTGTGCTGCGGCAGGTGAACCGGCTCGGCCCCGAAGTTTTTGAGTACAGCATTCGCGAGCCGGTTGCGATTCCCGACAATTCCACGGTGTCGCGGTCCATCACCGTCAGGGACGCTTTCGAGTTTGAGAACATCGACGTCGCCGTGGACATCACACACTCGTTCGTGAGCGATCTGACGCTCACGTTGATCGCGCCGGACGGCACGCGGGTGCGGCTGTTCGACCGCACGGGCGGCGCGGGCGACAACTTCAGCGGCACGATCTTCGACTCCGAGGCCGCTACGCCGATCACCGGCGGCGTGGCACCGTTCACGGGACGGTTCCGGCCCGTCCAGTCGCTCGCGCCGCTCTACAACCGGGATGCCCGGGGCACGTGGCAGTTGGAGGTGCAGGATAGTGCCCCGGGCGACGTGGGGCAGTTGACGAACTTCACGCTCTTGTTCACGTCGCAGCAGCCTGCGACGGGCCGGATCAATGGCGCCGCACGGGTTCGGGCGGACCATCTGGAATTCGACGCCCAAGGCAACGTGGGCGATCCGGAGCTGGCGCCGGGCACGGGCACGTTCTTCCTGCGGACGGACGTGCATTCCTTGAGCGGTCGGGCGGGCGGCAGTTTCTCCATCGACGAAACCAACGACATCTTGATCAGCGACCTGCGGTCGGGGGGGCTTGTCTCGGTGCGGGCCGGCGGTGTGGATCCGTTGGGCGGTCCGAACGCGGGGCGGGCGGCCCTCACCGCATCACTGGCCGACGTGCCGGCCATTGATCTCAATGCGCCGTCCGGCAGCATCGATGTCGTCAACAACGCGCCGACGACGATCATCGTGGGGAATGCCGAAGCCCTGCGGACCGGCCGCGCCATCTCCATGCGGGCGGGGGGGAACGTCAGCATCCGCTCGACCGGCGGCGCCACGCGGGGTGAGATCTTCGCCCTCGACGCGCCGCTCGCCGGCAGCGGTGCCCGCACTGTCCGCTACCTCTACGCGCCGTCGGCCCTGCCGGTTGGGGCGGTATACGTGCCGGGCGTTCCGGGCACCACCGCGAGCACGATCACCGGGTCAGGCACGTTGGCGACGGTGCTGGGAGTCGCCACGGCGAATCTCCGCGTCAACGATCGCGTGCTCGTCAGTGTCGCGGGGGGCAACACCGCCAATGGCGTGTACACGGTTACCCGCCTGGGTGGCGGCACCAACTGGCTGCTGACTCGGTCGGCCGATTCGGACACCGACGCCGAACTGCCGGCTAACAGCTTCGTCCGCGTCACCGACGGCGGCGGAGCCGGCTACTACCAGTTGACGTACGTGAGCAGCACAGCGGTACCGTTTACCCGGTGCCCGATCGAGGTGTCAGCCCCGTTGTCGCTGGTGACGAACATCGGTTCCGACGATGTCAACGACGCTGTGACCTTCGTCGTCTCGACTGCGGGCGTGACCAACACGGCAGCCGGGTCGCTCGGCAAGATGATCGAACTGCGGCAGGCGAACGACACGTCGTCATCGTTCAGCAATCCCAATCAGAAGATGGACTTCCGCTTCTCGGGCCAGGTGCTGACGCCCATCCGCCTCACGCAGCAGCTGCCGCGAATCACCGAGCCGTTCCGGATCGACGGCAACACGAGCTACAACCCGCCCGGCAGTCCGGGCGTGACCCGGCCGCGGATCACCGTCGACGGTTCGCGAATCGCCACGACCCGCGACGGCACGACCGTCACCGCCGCGAGCGTGGTCAACGGCTTCGAGGTTTCGGGGGCCGGCGCCGCAGGCGCGGTGCTCGCCAACATGACGGTCTCAGGCTTTACCCGAGGGGCCGCCGTCCAGGTTCAGGATGCCTCCACCGTGCTGGCCAACGGCCTGACGTTGGGCACGAACGAGTTTGGCCTGCGGGTCGCCAACCAGTTCGGCCTGCGGGTTTCGGGCAGTTCGTCCGAGGTGACGCTGCTCAACTCGACCGTGACGGCCTCCACGAAGGCGGGCGTGCGAATCGAGAATACGGCCCGGGACGTCGTGCTCGTGGGCAACACGATCGGCACCGTGGATCGAGACAATGCGATCGGCGTGCAGGTCGCGGCGGCGTCCGGAAACAGGAACCGGATCGGCGTCGAGCCGGTGCTGCCGCTGACCGGAATCTCGACGCTGACCGCGACCCGCGTGAATGCCACCACCTTCACGCTGCCTGGCAGCGTGCGGTTGACCGCAGCGACGCTCTTCCCGGGCCTGGGAGTAACGGGGCCGGGCATTGTGCCGACCGCGGGGCTGCCGGCGGCCGAGATCCTTTCGGTAGCCATCAACGCTACGACGGGCGTGGCGACGGTGGTGCTGACGGGCGGCCAGGTCAACGCCAATGGCCGCGTGACCTTTGGCAACTTCGCGGCCACCACGCTGGGCGGCACGTCGCTGACCATGCCCGCGGGTGTGAACAGTGACCAGCTGTATCTCGGACAGCAGGTCGCTGGCATCGGCATCGTGGCCGGGACGCGGATCATCGCCATCGATCGGACTACGAAGACCGTAACCCTGTCGGCGGCCATGACCGCGACCGGTGTGAGCAGCATCACGTTCCCAGGGGCGAACAACGGCGCCCCCCGAAACGTGATCCAAAACAACCTCGTGGGTGTCGAATTGAGCGGTGGCGCCACGACGATCGCCAACACGTCGATCATCAACAGCGCCGGTGACGGCGTGCGGATCACGGGCGGCACGAATGTCATCGGGCGGTCCGACCGCACCCGCTCGGCGTTCAGCAACATGATCAACGGCAACGGCGGGTTCGGCATTGCCTTCGACGCGGGGGCCGGCGCCCGGTCGGCCGCCGTGACGCTAGCGAACCAGCAGACCGTGCGGGGCAACTTCCTCGGCAGGCTCACGTCGAATCGGCCCGCTGTCGGGAATACCAAGGGCAACATCGGCCTGCGGTTCGCGACGGCAGCCGAGGAACTGTATCGCGGCGAAAGCCCGGCCTTCAGGCTCCGTCCGAACGCGGTCACGGGCGTGGACGCCGAGGGCAACCAGCACGCCCCGACGACGACGAGCACGGGTGGTGGTAGTGGGGGCGGCGGCATCCGGCCCGTACGTCCGACCCGCTGACCGACGCCGCTCGGCGGCTGCTACGAAGCCCTTTTGACAGCGATCAGAGAACGCCTTCCCGGGCTCACGGGGGCAGGTTGACCGTCGTGCCGCCGTCGTTGGTCACGTTGGCGGTCGACCCAGGCGAGCCGCCCGTCGTGAACTGGCTCGTGACGCTGAAAGTGCCCGGGCTGGTGTCGAACATCAGGGCCGTGGGCGAGCCGGGCGTCGCCGTGATGTTGCCGGACGCGATCGACGCGAAGCTCATGTCGAGCGGCCCGCTGCCAGTGATTTCGACGGCAGCCTGTGACGTCGACGCGTTCGTGATGCTGTTGGCGCCTATGAGTGCCGTGATCGCGCCGGCGTTGTTGGCCTGAAAGCCGACGGCCGTGGCCGCGGTGAGGTTGACGTTGAGGCCCTCGAACGTGGTCGAGCCGGGCGCGTTGTTGATGAGCACACCCGCGTTCGTGGCGCCGAGGATCGTCATGTTTTTGAAGAGGAAATCACCCGAAGACCCGCCATCGATGAGAATCCCCTGTCCGCCGGCGCTCGTGATCTTGGCGCCGACGCCATCCACAGTGACGTCACCGCCGGCGTTGTTGATCGTGATACCGTTGCCCGTGTCGATGAACGGTGTGTCGGGGGCCGTGAGCGTCACCTTTCCGCCCGTGGTGTTGGCGACGGATAGCAGGTACGAAGACGTGGCCCCGGTGGCGGGCAGGCCGTTGGTGATCGGGCCGGTGTAGGCGAACGTCGGGGCGCCTCCGAGCACGGAGACGGCTGCGCCGTTGGTTGGCTTGACGATGCCCGTCCCGGAGCCGGCCGTGATCGTCGTAGTCGAGTTGTCGTCCACGACCGCGATGGCCGTCTGCACGTTGTTCGTCAGTGACACGTTGCCGATGTTGATGTTCGTGGCTGCAGCGTTGTTGACGATCTGGATACCGGAGCCGCCGGTGTCGCTGATCTCGTTGGGGACCGTGGATCCCGCCGCGCCACCGCCCGTGGCTATGTTGATCGTACCGCCGGCCGTGTCGGCGATGGAGACGATCGGGGCCACGGCTCCGCCGTTGAGCGCCGTGTCGTTTGTGATCGAGCCCTGGTAGTCGACGTCGAGCGGATCCGCCGCCGCCCCGGCGATCGTGAAACCGGCCGTCGTCATATTGGCGATTGCCGTCTCCGCGAACGTGGCCTTGCCTGAAGCTGCCTCGAGATACACGCCCTCCTGCGCCGCCGTCGTGCCGTTGCCCGTGATCGAGACGTTCTGGACCGTCAGCGGCCGGCCTGCCGCGCTCGTCAGCGGACCGGTCGCGTAGATGCCGGTGCGCGAGCCGATGATGTCGATGCCGGCGACCGTCGCGCCGCCGGCGATCGCCCCGTCGATCGCGATGCTGTCTCCGGCCGGATTGCTCAGCAGTGGGCTGAGGCCGGAACCGGTGGACAACGGCAACGGGCCGCAGGTCACCGTGGGAATTGCGAATCCCAGCCCGTCACCGATCAGGTATTGATTCGCGTTGCCGAACGCGAAGGTGCCGCCGTAGGGCGTGCTCGTGCGGCTCAGGCCCCGATGAACGAAGACGATGTCGTAGGGGTTCGCGGCGGCGGCACTGGCCTGGGCGAGCGTGTTCAGCGGACTCTCCGCCGTGCCGGTGCCACCGCTCGGGGCGGCATTGTCCACGTGGATAACCCGCCACGGCGTGTTGCCGTTGTCGGGATTGAGGGCCATGATCGGCGTCTGGTGGGCGCGGACGATGTGCTCGTTGCGCATCATCGGCTGCTCCATCTGGTCGGGCACGTTCCGCCGCCGGCTGCCGCCCATCCGGTAGGTGAGCCGGGCGAAGCCCGTCCAGTCGAAGTAGCTGTCGTTGTTGGCCTGGAGCGAGAAGTCCCAGTTCTCGATGAACGTCATGTCGAGGCGGGTGTAGACGCCGCCGAACCAGGGCACGACGTCTTGGCCGAGTTGCGGGCCGCTCCACCAGTTGTATCGCGAGTTGCCCAGGGCGTAGCCGCCCACGCTGATCATGCCGGCCCAATCGGAGAGGCCGGGAATGTAGGCGCCGACCTCGAGGTCGGCGCCGGTGAGAGCGGCGTCGAGGCCGTACTGGCACATCACGTAGTTCTGGAAGAACGGTGATCCCGGCGCACCAGCCGTGTGGGCCGTCCTGCCCACGGGTATGTAGCCGTTGGAGCGGAGGTTGCCGAAGTCGGTGAGCCACTCGCCGCTCACGCCCACCTGGTTGTAGGAGTGCCCGAACTGCCCGAACTCGGTGCCGGCGACTCCGAACGCGGGGTACTGGTTTTGGTCACCGTCGTAGTCCCAGTAGACGCCGACGCCCAGCAGGCTGCCGCCGAGGAATTGCTTGCGGACGAGGCCCACGTTCGAAAAGAACCCGCCGTTGACCGACAGGTGGCCGCGCAGGTCGGCGGACCAGAGGCCGCCGAGGTCGTCCTCGGAATACGGGATGTACCCGCCAAGGGTCATGTAGCTGCCGTTGTAACCGAGGCCACGGTCGGCGGCGTTGAAGCCGTAGTAGAAATAGCCGGGACCGTTCTGGCTGAGCTGCTGGAAGCCCGCCACGGCCCGATTCACGAACCCGCCGGCTGGTGCCATCGCCATCTGCCCGGTCTGTGCCTCGGCGAGCGAGGGCATGGTAGCCGTGCCGGCGGCGATTAGCGCCAGCGTGGCCGCCCGCCGGGCTTTCCGCTGCCATTCAGCCGCCCGGAGGCGGATCGCCCGAAGGCGCGCGGAGGCCCGTTTTCCGAAGCGATTGACGGCTTTCCTGCTCATCGGAGTCGCGTCCCTGGCGTGGGCCGGTCGTCCGGGCAGGGCGGTCCCCGCGCCGAAAAACCGGCATGATCGTCAGGAGTGATCGACCCGCCCCGACCCGATCCATGAGCATTTCCCGCAGATGGTCCGGATGCGGCAGGGACGGGCGGGCTTGCCTAGTTTGCCAGGGCTGAAGATTTCGCCGTGGCGCCCAAGCCGGCTCCGGGACGGCATGAGTTGCGTCGCTGGCGGCCGCACGCCACGCTCCGCATCCTCACGCCGATCCCGTCGCCTCTTTCCAGTAGAGATGGGATGCGCAGTGGCGTGGGCGAGCCGCCGTCAGTCTTCCAGCCGGAAGCGGCTGACCGTCTCCGTCAGGCCGTCCACCGCCGACACCATGTGCTGCGAGGCGTCCTTGAACTCCCGCAGCGCATCGGCGGCGGCCCGGGAGCCGTCGGTGAGCGTGACCAGGGCCTCGGTGATCTGCTGGGCACCGGCCGCCTGGGCCTGCATGCCCTGCTGCACGTGCTCGAAGCGGTCCGAGAGGCCGTGCACCTTGTCGATCACCTCGGTGAACTGGCCGCTGATCCCGGCCACGCGGGCCACGCCCTCCTTCACCTCCGCCGCGAACCGCTCCATCTCCCCGACCCCCGCGTTCACCGCCGTCTGCATCTGCTCCACGAGCCGCTCGATGTCGAGCGTGGCCACCGCCGTCTGGTCGGCGAGCCGGCGGATCTCCCGGGCCACGACGATGAAGCCCTGGCCATACTCACCCGCCTTCTCCGCCTCGATGGCGGCGTTGATGGAGAGGAGGTTCGTCTGATCGGCCACCTTCGTGATCGTGGTGATCACCATGTTGATGTCCTCGGCCCGCTGCCGGATCGCCGCCAGCCGCCCGGCGAACTCGGAGGTGGACTGCTCGAGGTGGGCCATTGTCTCGCCCACCTCGACCAGGTCGCCCCGGCCCGCGTCGGCCACCTGGGCCGTCTCCGCCGCCACGGCCGCCACGTCGTTCATCGTGCCGAGCAGCTCGCGGCCGGTGACGGAGATCTGCCGGCTCGCCACGGCGGCCTCGCTCGTACTCGCCCCCAGCGATGCGATCGCCGTCTCCTGCTGCCGTCCGGCCGCCGAGAGCTGCCGGGCCGTGGCGTTGAGGTCGAAGCTCGCCTGTTTCACCTGCGAGACGATGCCGCGGAGGCTCGACGTCATCGCCCCCACATCCCGCAGCAGCTGGCCCGTTTCGTCGCCACCGCGGACGTCGATCGTGCCGGTGAGGTCGCCCTGGGCCACCCGCCGCGAGGCCGCCACCGCCCGGCCGATCCGCCGCGTGAGCGTGCCCGTCAGCCACGTCATCAGGCCGATCACGCCCGCCATCCCGGCTGCCGCCAGGCCCGCCGACGCCAGGAGCGGCCCCTGCACACGGCTGATGATGTCGCTGCGGCGGAGCTGCATCACGACCGTCCATCCGCCGGTCGGCACGCGGGCGGCGGCATACAGGCAGGCCGCGCCGGTCAACGGGTCGGAATCGCGGACCACGCCGCCGATCGTCACCGCCCGGTGGAAGTCGCCGAGGATCTTGCCGTAGGGAGTGTCGGCCAGCGGCTTGGCCCGCAGGTCTTCGGCCTTCGCGGTCGCGGCGATCACCTTGCCCAGCCGGCTGACGAGAAACACTTCCACGTTCCAGCCCGCCAGCTTCTGCTGCTGCTTGATCGTCTCCAGATCGGTCGCCACCTTGTCGAGCGCCCGGTCCACGCCGGCCACACCCACGAACCGTCCGTTGATCACGATCGGATAGGTCTGCTCGACCATCAGCCGGCCGTCGTAGTCGTAGGGTTCGGTGACCATCGCCTTGTCGGCCTGGGTCGGGTCGAGAAACCGCTCCTTGCAGCCGGCGTAGTAGAGGCTGTCGAGCATCACCAGCCGCGTGAGGAAGATGCCCGGGCCGCCGCTGCGGTCGCGAAACCAGTAGGGGATGAACCGGCCGTCGGGTCCGAGGGCCTGCGGCGGGATGCGGGCCAGGGCGGCGGCCGATGTCTGGTCGGCCATCGGCTCGGGCGCGGGCAGGGCCGCTTCCTTCGCTGCGGTCTTGGCCGCGTCGGCCGTGGCAGCCGCGGCGCGGGCGTCGAGGCCATCGGCGTCGGGCTCGAAGCCGTAGGAAACACCCACGAACTGCGGATGCGACTCGAGCACGTCGCGGGCCAGCCGCAGGGCGTCGAGGCGGCGGCCGAGGAGGCCGTTCTCGGCGGCCATGGCCATCACCCGCGCCGCCGTCACCGCCTCCAGCGTGCCGCGGTCGATCTCGGCGGCGATCATCTTCACCCGATCGACGAGGATCTCCTCGCCGCAGCCGAGCAGCAGCGACCGCATCCGCAGGAAGTTCATCCCGAGGACGCCGGTCAGGATTGCCACCGCGGGCACGACGCCCAACAGCAGCATGCGGGTGCGGATGCCGAGCGCGGGAAGGTGCATGCGGAGATCGTGAAGCGGGAAATGGGCGTTGCAAACCGAGCAGACCATTGAACGAGTCTGCCCGAGCAGGATGTGAGGAATGCCGACCGTGGAAACCCTCGGCGTTGCCTCGGCTGCGCCTTCGGTCTGCGAATCCACCGGTCGGCCCAGTGCACAAAGGCCATGGAGAGCTTTGTCCACGGGCATCTAGGTTACCGTCGGGAAAATCGCGGGTCCCGTTTCGGGTTTGCGCCCGGTACTCCCCGGCACAAAATCCCTCCAGCCCGTATAACCGGACGGTCCCGGCCGCTCCGGCCCCCGGCGCCCCGCCCCGCAAAGCCCCCGCCATGTGGCAACTCCAGGTTTACGACGCGCTCCTCTTCGACTGCGACGGCACGCTCGCCGACACGATGCCCGCCCACTACCGGGCCTGGCTGCATGTCACCGGCGCCCACGGCATCGCCTTCGACGAGAGCCGTTTCTACGGCCTCGGCGGCCGGCCCACCCGCGACATCCTCGCCACGCTCGCCCGCGAAGCCGGGCTCGATCTCGACCTCGATCACGGCGTGCAGCAGAAGGAGGCCGCCTTCCTCGCCCAGCTCGACCGCGTGGCGGCGATCGATCCGGTGGTCGACGTCGTGCGGCGGTCGCAAGGCCGGGTGCCGATGGCCGTGGTGACCGGCGGCCACCGGGCCGTATGCACGCGGATCCTCGAGCATGTCGGCATCGCCGCCGCCTTCGATACGCTCGTCGCCAGTGAAGACACGGAGCGGCACAAGCCGGAGCCCGAGCCCTTCCTGGCGGCCGCGCGGCGGCTCGGCGCCCGGCCGCAGCGGTGCGTCGTGTGGGAGGACAGCGACCTCGGCATCGAGGCGGCGCGGCGGGCCGGCATGGAGTGGATCGACGTGCGTTCGTTTCACACGCCTGCGCGGGTGAGCGGACCATGACGCGGCCCGTGGTCACGCTCGACGCCGTCCGGCAGGCCCACGAGCGAATCCGCTCCGGCATCCAGCGCACGCCCTGCCCGGTGAGCATCCCGCTCTCCGAGGCAACCGGGGCCCAGGTGTTTTGCAAGCTCGACCTCCTCCAGCGGACAGGCAGCTTCAAGGAACGTGGGGCCCGCAACGCGCTGCTCCTGCTCGACTCGGCGCAGCGGCGCCGCGGCGTCGTTGCGGCCTCGGCCGGCAACCACGCCCTCGGCCTGGCCTATCACGGCAAGCTGCTCGACATTCCGGTGACGGTCGTCATGCCGCGGTTCGCGCCGCTGGTGAAGATGGCAACCTGCCGCCGGCTCGGCGCCCGCGTGATCCTCGAAGGGGAGACCTTCGACGACGCGCGGCGGCTGGCCGTCGAGATCGCCGCGTCCGAGGGGCTCGAGCGGGTGCATGGCTTCGACGACCCGCGGGTGATCGCGGGGCAGGGGACGATGGCCCTGGAGATCCTCGAGGACGTGCCCGACGCCGACGCGATCATCGTGCCCACCGGCGGGGCCGGCCTGCTCGCGGGCGTGGGCATCGTGGCCAAGGCCTTGCGGCCCGACATTCGCATCATGGCCGTTGAGCCGGCCGCGGCGCCGAGCTTCAGCGCATCGCTGGCGGCGGGCCGCCCCGTGCAGGTGCCGATCCGGCCGACGCTCGCCGACGGCCTGGCGGTGGGCCGCGTGGGCGACGTGTCGTTCGCGCTGGCCGCGCCGCTCGTGGACCAGGTGGTGACGGCCGGAGAAGCGGCCCTGGCCCTGGCCGTGCTGCGGCTGCTGGAACTGGAGAAGACAGTCGTCGAGGGGGCGGGAGCGGCGGCGCTGGTGCCGCTGCTCGCCGGCGACTGCCCCGACCTGCTCGGCCGCAAGGTGGTGATCCTCCTGTGCGGCGGCAACATCGATCTCACGATCCTCGACCGCGTCATCGACCACGGTCTGGCCGCCGACGGCCGCCGCTGGCGGTTCACCACGCAGATCAGCGACCGGCCCGGCGGGATCAGCCGGCTCACCGCCGCGATCGCCGCCGCGGGGGCGAGCGTGCGCGAGATCGTGCACGACCGGGCCTTCTCCGGGCCCGACGTCTTCTCCACCGCCGTTGAGGTGACGGTCGAGACCGCCGACCGCGAGCACGTGGCCGCGCTCGCCGAACGGCTCCGCGCCGACGGCTTCACCATCGTCCCGGCGACGAACTCCTGACCCGCCCCGCGACGCACGTGCCGCAAGCCCCCAGGCTAGCGCATGGACGCTGCCAAGAAGCCCCGGGCGGGAGCCCGGGGACTCCGGGAATGAGGGCCACCCGGCCGTCCATGCGGCACGACGGCGAGTAATTTCCCGCTTCGCACCCGCTTTGCATGGCACCCGGGAAGGCTTGCCACCCGGAGTCCCCCGGCTTCCGCCGGGGGCTTTTTGTGTGAACGCAAGGCCTGGAGGGCCGGGTTGACTGCTAGCGGGCGGCGGCCCGCCAAGCGAACTGCGGCACGATGCCGCAGGTTCGCGTGCCCCATCCCCCCGGCTTCCGCCGGGGGCTTTTTGTGTGAGCGCAAGGCCTGGAGGGCCGGGTTGACTGCTAGCGGGCGGCGGCCCGCCAAGCGAACTGCGGCACGATGCCGCAGGTTCGCGTGCCCCATCCCCCCGGCTTCCGCCGGGGGCTTTTTGTGTGAGCGCA
>Ga0315908_10000111_pt1 | contig 65683 bp, 49 predicted proteins | sample LakEriMetagenome_12_FD_203520 | JGI IMG/M metagenome (GOLD analysis project Ga0315908, IMG submission 203520) | Freshwater fungal communities from buoy surface, Lake Erie, Ohio, United States - Buoy 4 MA124 | ecosystem: Environmental > Aquatic > Freshwater > Lake > Lake biofilm | place: USA...
CCCAAACAGCCACTGACACTCCCACTACGCAAGTGGCTCCTAAAGCCGAACTCACCAAAGAAGAACCCAAGAAAACAGACAAAAAAACCGCCGAGTTTAAAATACAAATTGCCGCTGTTGCCAAAAAAGTAGAGCCCATTGCCGCCAATTTTAATGGACTTTCACCCATTGAAATGATTGCGGATGGAAACGTATTCAAGTATTCTTTTGGCACCACAGGAGACTATGCCGAAGCCAAGCGTAACTTGCAGCAAGCCAAAGACAAAGGATTTACATCGGCCTATATTGTTGCTTTTAAAAACGGAAAAAAAGTAAGTATTCAAGAAGCCTTGAAAAAATAAATATATAGCATCTATTACCATTTAAATTATACACTTTGAATTATTCTAAAGAAATTAAAACCGCTTTACTTGTAATTGCCTCAATTTCCCTTCTAATCTGGGGATATGGGTATTTAAAAGGCAAGGATATTTTTAGTCGTTACAATACCTATAGCGTTTATTTTGACAACGTAGAGGGACTCACCAAATCAGCAGCTATTACCCTAAATGGTCTAGCCGTTGGTAAAATCGCGGATATCAAATTGGCGGCCAATCAATCGGGTAAAATGGAAGTTAGCTTTCAGGTTGATTCTGATATCCCAGTGACCAAATCAACACTAGCTTCTTTGTACGAACCAGGTTTTATTGGAGGGAAACAAATTATGTTACTCCTCAATTCGGATGATACCACTCTTGCTCCTTCGGGATACGTATTAAAAGGAACGGTAAAATCAGGTATGACCGAATTGGTGGCAGAAAAATTGGCTCCAATTCAACAAAAATTAGATTTATTTTTAGAGCGTTCTACCGTTTTACTCACTAATGTGAATTCCGTATTGGATGACAAAGCCAAAGCCGATATCAAAAATTCAATTGCTGAATTGAATGCCACCATGCAAGAAATGCACCAGCTCTCGGCTTCTGCTAATAAATTGGTCAACGACAATGCCAAAAACATGAATGCTACGATGGCCGACATCAAAACCACTTCGGGCAATTTTGCCAAAATATCCGACTCCTTACAAAAAGCCGATTTGGGTAAAACCGTCCGCACCTTGGAAAGCAGCTTAGAAAAAGTAAATGTATTGTTGACCAATCTCAATGAAGGAAAAGGCACGATGGGCAAATTAGCCAAAGACGAAGCACTGTACAACAATTTGCAAAAAACAGCCAAAGAAATGGAATTGTTGTTGCAAGATGTGCGCTTGCATCCGACGCGCTATGTAAATGTTTCTCTTTTTGGTAAAAAAGAAAAGCCATACAAAACACCCGTTACAGATACGTTGATCCAAAAATAAAATCCATGTTAACACTTTCATCCTTATTTTTTACCGTAGTTCTGGCTATAGGAATTGGTGTTTTTGTTCGAAACGCCAAAAAAATCAGACGAAATATTTTACTCGGCCAACCGATTGACCGTTCTGATAATCCATCTGATCGCTGGAAAAACATGGGTTTGATTGCCTTTGGTCAATCCAAAATGGTCCGCAGACCCGTTGCCGGTTTTTTACACCTTATTGTCTATTTGGGTTTTATCATCATCAATATCGAAGTTCTTGAAATTATTACCGACGGACTTTTTGGCACGCACCGGGCTTTTGCAGGTTTGGGTGTGTTGTACAATGTGTTAATCGGCTCGTTTGAAGTATTGGCAGCCTTAGTATTGGTAGCGATTGTTGTATTTTATGTGCGCAGAAACGTGATTCACTTACAACGTTTTGTTTCGTCTGATTTGAAAGGATGGCCCAAAAGTGATGCCAATTACATCTTGTATTTTGAGGTGGTTTTGATGAGCTTATTTCTGCTCATGAATGCAGCTGATTATCGTTTGCAACAAATGGGCGTATCGCATTATATTCAAGCAGGTTCTTTTCCTGTGTCACAATTTTTGGTTCCCCTTTTCAATGGTTTAAATGAAACGTGGCTAGTGCTTATCGAACGTACGGCTTGGTGGTTACACATAATTGGTATTTTATGTTTTTTAAATTACCTCTATTTTTCCAAACACTTACACATATTATTAGCTTTTCCAAACACCTTTTTCGCTGATTTGAATGCCAAAGGACGTTTGTCCAATTTGGCTTCTGTGACCCAAGAAGTGAAACTGATGCTTGATCCCAACGCCGATCCGTATGCCGCTCCTGCAGCTGATGCACCTGTTTCAAAATTTGGGGCCAGCGATGTACAAGACCTCAATTGGGTGCAGTTGCTCAATGCCTATACCTGCACCGAATGTGGACGTTGTACTTCATCCTGTCCGGCTAGCAATACGGGTAAAAAATTATCGCCTCGTAAAATCATGATGGATACGCGGGATCGATTGGAAGAAGTAGGAAAAAATATCGACGCCAACAAAGGCGTGTTTGTACCCGACAACAAATCATTGCTTCACGATTACATTACGCCTGAAGAATTATGGGCCTGTACGTCATGCAATGCCTGTGTAGAAGAATGTCCGGTGAACATTAGCCCATTGTCCATCATAATGGATATGCGCCGTTATTTGGTTATGGAGCAGAGTGCCGCTCCGCAATCTTTAAATGCCATGATGAGCAACATCGAAAACAATGCTGCGCCTTGGCCCTACAATCAGCAGGACCGATTGAATTGGGCAAAAGAATAGTAAACAAGAAGTTATAGATATAAAAATTCTCTTATAGGTGAGGTTAAGGGTGTTTTTAATAAAGTGTACCCATTTTTTTTAGAAACAAAACGAACATGAAAACAGAAGATTTAGACAAAAACCTCCAAGCAGCAGCCCTTGATGGATGCACCATTAGTCCCATTTTACCTGAAGGAATTAAAAATTATTTGATTGATATTGACGGCACGATTTGTGACGACATTCCAAACGAAGAGCCCGAGCGCATGCTTACAGCTGCTGTGTATCCTGATGCACTTCGCACCTTAAATAAATGGTACGAAGAAGGCCATGTGATTTTCTTTTTTACTTCTCGTACAGAGGAACACCGTGCCTATACAGAACAATGGCTTCAGCAACATGGATTTAAATACCATGGCATTATTTTTGGAAAACCACGTGGTGGAAATTACCATTGGATTGACAACCATTTGGTAAAAGCTACGCGATACAAAGGACAGTTTACAGACCTAATTGACAAAGAAGTCACCATACAAGTATTTGATGATGGCCAACATTAATTCATTTTAGGTGTAAGGTGAGATAGCATTTTATTTACATTTAATTTTTGAAAGATAACACGATGACGGAAAATTTAGTTGTACCCACAATGGCTGAACTGCTTGCGCAAGGCAAACAACCTGAAGTTTTATTCTGGGTAGGTTGCGCCGGTAGTTTTGACGAACGCGCCAAACGGATTACCAAAGCATTTGTTCGTATTCTCACACAAGCAAACGTTTCATTTGCCGTATTGGGTGTCGAAGAATCTTGTTCTGGAGACCCTGCTAAACGGGCGGGAAACGAATTTTTGTACCAGATGCAAGCACTCATGAATATTGAAGTACTCAATGCCTACGAAGCCAAAAAGATAGTAACCGCTTGTCCACATTGTTTCAACACCTTAAAAAATGAATACCCCGAATTGGGTGGAACCTATGAGGTGATTCACCACACCACCTTTTTGAAATCCTTGTTGGATGAGGGTAGATTAACCATTGAAGGCGGCCAGTACAAAGGAAAAAAAATTACTTTTCACGATCCTTGTTATTTGGGACGTGCCAATGCCATTTATGAAGCGCCAAGACAATTGATCGAAAAGCTAGATGCCGAATTGGTAGAAATGAAACGTTCAAAGGCCAATGGTTTATGCTGTGGCGCTGGTGGTGCACAAATGTTTAAAGACGCTGAGCCCGGAAACAAAGAAATCAACATTGAACGCACCGAAGATGCCTTAGCCGTATCTCCTCAAATTATTGCCACAGGTTGTCCTTTTTGCAATACGATGATGACCGACGGGATAAAAAACAAAGAACAAGAAGCCAACATTCAAGTAATGGATGTAGCCGAACTAATAGCTTCAGCTGAAGACTTATAAAACACAACCATGTATATTCCATTCGAACAATTGCCTCTAGAATCCAAAATTTGGATTTACCAATCCAATCGAAAGTTCACGGAGGATGAAGTGAAAGCCATTGAAACCGATTTAAAAGGTTTTTTGGAAACCTGGGAATCCCACGGAACAGGATTGGAATCATCGTATCAACTAAAATACCAACGTTTTATTATTATCGCGGTAAACCAAGAAGTGCAAGCCGCCACGGGTTGTTCCATTGATAAATCGGTGCAATTCATTCAGCTTATCGAGCAAAAATACCAAGTTGAATTGCTCGACAAAATGAATGTGACCTATAAAACAGGGGAGCACATTGCACATAAAACGCTTTTGGATTTTAAAAAAATGGCCAAAGAAAAAGCAGTTTCTGACCAGACCATCGTTTTTAATAATTTGGTAAATACCATCGAGGAATTCAATGACTCATGGGAAATCCCTGCCTCAGAGAGCTGGCACAGTAGATTCTTTTAACCATTCAACATGAAAAAAAATCAAGTTGTACTTTTTATCTACTTGGCTCTTGCTATTGGTGTTTACAGTTGTGTAACACCCAAAAAATCACTATCCAGCCCTATAAACGACATTGGCTTTGAACATCCTCACATTGAAGATTTTCAAGAGTATTATGATTCTGATGAACAAAAAAATTGGGTAGACAGCGTATATCGTTCACTAAGTTTTGATGAACGACTAGGGCAGTTATTTATGGTTTCGGCCTATTCCAACAAAGACAGTACACACACCAAATCCATTGACAAACTCGTTCTTGAACAAAAAATTGGTGGCTTGATATTTTTTCAAGGTGGCCCGATGAGACAGGCCAAATTAAGCAATCGCTACCAAACGCTTTCAAAAGTGCCTTTGCTAGTTGGAATAGATGGTGAATGGGGTTTAAGCATGCGCTTGGATTCTACCTACCGTTATCCTTGGAACATGACCTTAGGAGCCATAAAAGACAAGAGTTATTTGGAAACCGTTGGGGTGCAAATGGCCGAACAAAGCAAGCGAATGGGCATCCATTTTAATTTTGCTCCAGTCCTTGATATCAACACAAACCCAGCTAATCCGATCATTGGTTTTCGCTCCTTTGGAGAAGACAAATACAATGTAACCGAAAGTGCCTTGGCTATGATGAAAGGCTACCAAAGTTTGGGCTTATTGGCCACAGGCAAACATTTTCCGGGTCATGGCGATACGTCAATTGATTCGCATTCGGCTTTACCCACGATTACCTTTTCTCGGGAACGCCTCAATGATATAGAATTGTATCCCTATCAAAAATTGATTGACGCCGGTTTGTCCTCCGTAATGGTAGGGCATCTCAATGTACCCAGCTTGGAGTGGAGAGAAAATTTACCGTCCTCTGTTTCCCATAACATTATTACGGATGTCTTGAAAAATCAGTTGCAATTCAAAGGTTTAATCTTTACAGATGCCTTGAACATGAAAGCAGCCAAAAACTTCAGAGAACCCGGTCAAATTGATCTCGAGGCGTTTATGGCTGGGAATGACATTTTATTGTGCGCTGAAGATGTACCCGTTGCCAAAGAAAAAATCTGTATGGCCTACCAAAACGAATTCATCACCGAAGAGCGTTTGGCTTATTCAATCAAGAAGATTTTAAAATACAAACACAAAGTAGGATTGGCGAAGACCAAATTGGTTTCATTAACCAATTTACAAGCCGATTTAAATACGCCTAAAAACAATGCTTTACAGTATAAATTATATGAAAACGCCATTACGGTTCTCAAAAACAAGGAGTCTATTTTGCCAATTTCCGATTTAGCGAAAGAAAAAATTGCCTATGTCAAATTAGGTGATGACACCAATAGCAGCTTTGTTTCTACCCTAAAAAAATATACCTCAATTACCGAAGTAGCCCATGAAAACATTGACTCGCTTCAAGTAGTATTGAAAGATTATACTACCGTAATTGTTGGGTATCACAAATCAGATAAAGCCTGGAAAAAAACGGATTTTTCAGGGGTGGAATTGGCCCATTTACAACAGTTAGCCGCAAACAATCGGGTGATATTAACGGTGTTTGCTAGACCCTATACCTTGTTGCCGGTTGCCAAATTTGACGATATGGAAGGCTTAATCATGGCCTATCAAAACAGTGATGTCGCGCAAGAGGTAGCCGCCGAGTTGATTTTTGGGGCTATATCGGCCAAGGGAACATTACCCGTTACGGCACATGCTGAATTTCCTGTGCATGCCGGATTATCGACCACAAAGCTTGACCGATTGGGTTTTTCTACGCCTATTAATGTGGGACTTAATCCGCAAAAACTGAATGAAATTGAAACGGTCATGCAAAAAGCCATAGCCGATAAACTAACGCCTGGTGGCCAAGTTTTGGTTGCCAGAAAAGGAAAGGTAGTCTATCAAAAGTCGTTTGGAAACCAAACCTATGAACCCGACAGTCCAAAAATAAACAACGAGAACCTCTACGACATTGCTTCCCTTTCCAAAATAATCGGAACCTTACCTGTGTTTATGCAAACCTACGAGCAAAAAAAATTGACTCTAGACAGCGAATTAGGTACACTTTTACCCGAGTTCTCAGGTAGTAATAAATCCCACACCAGCCTGAAAGAATTGCTGTCTCATTATGCTCAGTTGCCAGCTTGGGAGCCATTTTACAAAAGCACCTTGGATTCGACCAAAAGGCCATTAGACACCTATTATGCTAAGGTGTTTTCTGAAAGTCATCGTTTTCAAGTTGCCGATAGTTTGTTTGTCCGTTCAGATTACCCGCCCACAATCATGAACTACATTATATCGTGTAAGTTAAACCCCAAAAAGGAGTACAAATACAGCGACTTTACTTTCCTAATTTTAAAAGAATACCTAGAAAAAAGCAACGGAAAGACCCTAGACGAACTTAGCCAGCAGCACTTTTTTGCTTCGATGGGCATGAACAATACTGCCTACAATCCTTTACAACGATTCCCGTCATCTATTCTTGTTCCTACCGAAATGGACACCTATTTCAGGTACCAACTGCTTCGTGGCTATGTGCACGACATGACAGCCGCCTTGCAAGGTGGAGTAGCCGGTCATGCGGGCTTGTTTTCAAATGCGCTTGATGTAGCCAAAATGATGCAACTCTACTTACAAAAAGGGAGCTATGGCAACCAAACCTATTTTGCAGCCGATACCTTTGACACGTTTAACCAGTGCTATTACAAAGCCGAAGGGAATAGAAGAGGATTAGGTTTTGACAAACCTCAATTGCCAGGAACAACAGGACCTACCTGTGGTTGCGCTTCTGCCTCCAGTTTTGGACATACCGGTTTTACAGGTACTATGACTTGGGCTGATCCTGAACAAGAACTTATTTATGTATTTTTATCCAACCGAACTTATCCAGATGCCACCGAGAACAAATTGGCCAAGGAAAACATTCGAGAAAAAATCCAACAAATTATCTACGACGCCATACTAAAAGAATAGATCCACATGAGAATAGCCATTGTATGTTATCCAACGTTTGGAGGAAGTGGAGTAGTAGCCACTGAATTGGGTTTAGAATTGGCTCGCCGTGGTCATGAAATTCATTTCATCACCTACAGTCAGCCGGTGCGCTTGGCTTTGTTGAATCCAAATGTACACTACCACGAAGTAAATGTTCCCGAATATCCGCTTTTTCATTACCAACCCTACGAGTTAGCCCTTTCAAGCAAACTGGTGGACATGGTTAAACTGCACAAAATAGAAGTATTGCATGTGCATTATGCAATTCCGCATGCCTATGCAGGCTATATGGCACAACAAATGCTCAAAGAAGAAGGCATTCATATCCCCATGGTAACCACCTTGCACGGGACCGATATAACCTTAGTGGGCAGCCATCCATTTTATAAACCTGCGGTTACCTTTAGCATCAACAAATCGGATATTGTGACCTCGGTTTCGCAAAGCCTAAAAGAAAATACCTTAGACTTGTTTGCGGTGACCAAAAACATCGAAGTGATCCCCAATTTTATTGAACTCCAAAAAATTAGTCCAAAAACTAGTTGCCGTTCGGCGATGGCTCATGCCGATGAGCGGATCATTACGCACATCAGTAATTTTAGATCGGTGAAACGCATTCCCGATGTGATTCAGGTTTTTTACCAAATACAACAACACATTCCAGCCAAGTTGATGATGGTGGGAGACGGCCCTGAAAAAGAAAAAGCCGAAGAACTGTGTGCCAAATTAGGTTTTCAAGACAAAGTGATTTTCTTTGGCAACAGCAACGAAATCGATCAAATTCTTCAGCAATCGGATTTGTTTTTATTGCCCTCAGAAACCGAAAGTTTTGGGTTGGCTGCGCTCGAAGCAATGGCCTGTGGTGTGCCGGTCATATCCAGTAATTCGGGCGGATTGCCTGAGGTAAATTTGGCCGGAGTTTCTGGCTATCTAAGTGCAGTGGGGGATACAGCATCCATGGCTCAACACGCGCTTCACATCCTTAGCTCAGATGAGACGTTAGCTAGCTTTAAATTAAACGCACTAAAAACAGCGGAGAAATTTGACATTCATTATATTTTACCTTTGTATGAAGCCGTTTACCAACGCGCTATAGCTTTAAAAACAAAATGAAAAAAAGGATTGTCTATTTTGGTTTTGGCTTCATGCTTTCGTGTGGCTCGCTTTCGCATCATGCAAAGCAAAAACCCTTGGTTGAAATACTCAGCCAGCAAGTCGATGGAGGTGCCCGTATTCCTTTTTTTGAATTTCTTACCGAACCCAAAGAGATCAAAATGCTTCAAAACGATCCCCAACTGGGTCGAAAAATAAATACCGAAGACCTTAAAGCTTGCAATTTTGTGTTGGCCAATTTGGGCGAAAAAGAAACCGAAGGCTATCAATGGCAACTGGATCAGGTTTCAGAAACAAAAGACAGTATCTACATTATCATGAAGGAAATTCCACCAACCAAACCAAATCCAGCCGAAAAAGACATTTATTACACGCCATTCACGGTTTTAAAGATCAATTCGAAGAAACCCATCCGCATAAACTAAAAAATCCATCAGTTGATCTGATGGATTTTTTTGTACCCTAGTACTTTAGGTCATTAAAATCGGTAACGAAAAGCAATCGCTATGTCTGAATTATAGCTTTTGTAATAGTTGTTTTTGGCGCCAAATTCGGGTCTAAAATCAGCCGAAATAGTTAAGGGAAAATCAAAATTGTACTCAATTCCAACATCACCGGCTCCATATACAAAAGTACCACTGTGGCTAACCCCTGCTTTTTCGTGATTCCAATTCAAAAGACCTCCACCCACACCGGCATACCAGTTGAAGTTTTCGTCTAAATCCCATACCCATTGGTACAAGCCACTAATCTTAATCGCATTCAAATCATCACTTGAACGCCAACCTAAATTGGCTTCCAAACGATTGGCTTCGCCCAATGCTCTTTGGTACGACACTTCGGTTCCCAATCCGTTATTGCTTCCAAATCGAAGTCCAATGGTTTGGCTCGATTGTGCAAAAGCAGCGGTAGATAATCCCAATACAAAAAGGGATGAATAGATAATTTTTTTCATGTGTTCTAGTATTTATAATGTTATCGCGAAGATACGCAAAGCATTTTTTTTAGTTGTTAATTTTTGAGCCATAACAAGTCTAAATTATCAATTCGAAATAGTATTTTTGTTCACAATAGAAAAAAAAACAATGGCAGGCAATACATTTGGAACTCTTTTAAAACTCACCACTTTTGGCGAATCGCATGGCGAGGCAATTGGTGGCATACTCGATGGTGTTCCTGCCGGTGTTAATTTGACTATTCAGGCCATTCAGGCTGATCTAGACCGCAGACGCCCGGGTCAATCTGATTTGGCAAGTCCGCGCCAAGAATCGGATGTGGTTCAATTTTTATCAGGACTTTATGAAGGGAAAACAACCGGAGCACCCTTGGCCTTCGTGATTCCGAATACCAATCGCAAATCTGAAGATTACGATCATTTATCCCAAGCATTTCGCCCGAGTCATGCCGATTTTACTTACGACCAGAAATACGGATTCCGCGATCACCGTGGAGGCGGACGTAGTTCAGCGCGCGAAACAGCCATACGTGTAGTAGCGGGAGCCATTGCCAAACAACTGCTGCCCAACATTAGCATACAAGCCTATGTGTCCAGTGTGGGAAATCTCTCACTCACAAAACCCTATACCGATTTAGATTTATCCAACACCGAATCAAGTCCCGTACGTTGTCCTGACAAAGATCTAGCCCAAGAAATGGAAACCTACATTCGCGCTGTTCAGGCGGCTGGTGACACTGTAGGAGGAGTAATCAGTTGTGTCATTCAGGGCGTTCCCGCAGGTTTGGGCGAACCCGTATTTGATAAATTACAAGCCGAATTAGGCAAAGCCATGTTGTCCATCAATGCCGTGAAAGGCTTTGAATTGGGTAGTGGTTTTTCAGGAAGCAGTTGGTTAGGCAGCAAACACAACGATGTTTTTTTGCCCGACGGCAGCACGAAAACTAACCATTCTGGCGGAATACAAGGCGGAATTTCAAACGGAATGGACATCTATTTTCGGGTGGCCTTTAAACCCGTTGCTACGCTCATGCAAGACCAACTCACCATAAACAAACAAGGCGAAACCGTTACCATAGAAGGCAAAGGAAGACACGATGCGTGCGTGGTTCCCAGAGCAGTTCCCATTGTAGAGGCCATGGCCGCCTTGGTTATTGCCGATTTTACCTTACGCCAACGTGCTACTGCAAATTGGATGTAGCTGTTCCCGCTTTTCACTGTATCTTTAGTCCCGAACCCCGGTCCTAAAGGATGCCGTTTCAATCGGGGCTAACCACTAAATGAACAAACCATGCATACACCAAAAACCAAAACCAACTTTTTCGCAAACCTCACTACTCAAATTTTAATCGCCATGATTCTTGGCGCCATTATCGGTGTTTTTGTGCACCAAAATTATGAGGCTGACGCAGCAAAAACCTTTAGCGGATACATCAAGTTGTTGGCTACCTTATTTATCCGATTGGTGCAAATGATCATTGCTCCACTGGTATTTACCACCTTAGTGGTAGGCATCGCCAAACTAGGCGACATCAAAGCGGTGGGACGAATTGGTGGAAAAGCAATGGCTTGGTTTTTTTCGGCTTCCTTTGTTTCTCTGCTCATCGGCCTTTTTTGGGTAAATGTATTGGAACCAGGTATTGGCTTAAACTTGTCTTCGATAGACATGAACACAGCTTCTGAAGTAACCGAAAAAACAACTGCTTTCTCCGCACAAAATTTCGTAGAACACATTATTCCAAAGAGTATCGTAGAGGCCATGGCTACCAATGAAATTCTACAAATTGTAATTTTCTCCATCTTTTTTGGTTTAGCCGCCGCCGCCATTGGTTCTGATGCCAAACCCGTTACCAATGCCTTAGACAAAACATCCCACATCATTTTAAAAATGGTGAATTACGTAATGAAATTTGCCCCAATAGGTGTATTTGGTGCCATTGCGGGTGTATTTGCCGTACGTGATTTCAGTGAATTAATTCTGACCTATGCCAAGTTTTTTGGTTCGTTTATGGTAGGTATCACCTCGCTTTGGGCTATTTTATTGCTTGTAGGCTATCTGTTTTTAAAATCGCGCATGACTACCTTGCTCAAACGCATTGTGAGTCCTTTAATTATTGCGTTTGGAACCACAAGTAGTGAGGCCGTTTTTCCTAAATTAACCGAAGAACTCGAACGATTTGGAATCAAGGACCGCATCGTTTCGTTTATGTTGCCTTTGGGGTATTCCTTTAATTTGGACGGCAGTATGATGTACATGACTTTTGCCAGTATTTTCATTGCTCAAGCTTATGGCATTCCCTTGGATTTACCTACCCAACTTACTATGTTGTTAGTGTTGATGCTCACCAGTAAAGGCATAGCCGGTGTGCCTCGTGCCAGTTTGGTCGTGGTAGCGGCAACCTGTGGCATGTTTAAAATTCCTGTTGAGGGCATTGCACTCATTTTGCCCATAGATCATTTTTGCGATATGTTCCGCAGCGCAACCAATGTATTGGGCAACGCACTGGCCACTTCAGTAGTAGGGGAGTGGGAAAATAAGGATCAAAATTCAACTTCCAACTAAATTGAAATTTCTTACTTATTGTAAACATATATTTACTTAATTTGTCACTGAAAACTAAATACTTAACGCTTTAACATTTCACCTTATGAACAAAAAATTACCTTTATTTTTATTTTTACTGTTCAGCACTTCTTTGTTTGCACAAGAATTGCTTTCAGAAAACTTTGATACGTTCCAAATTGGAAACGTAGGAACCGATATTACAGGCGCCATTTCTACTAATAACATTTTTACTGCGGCAACCAATGGGACAGCTCCTACAACCGCAAACAACGCAGGCAACGCTAACTTTCAAATTGTTGCAAATGATGCCGCCCACCAAAATGTATTGCAAATTATTGGAACCAATGGCGACAAAGGAAGCCGTCAACTCTGGTATGATGGATTTGCAGATATATGGAGTTTTCGCGATGCAGGCAACGAGATTTTAGAAATTGAGTTTGACATGTATACCGGAAATACTTCAGGAACAAGTGTAAACAGCAAAGGTTTATACATATTTGATGCCACCCGAACCAAGATTCTTGCTGGCTTCTCATTCAATACAAAAACCTTAGCCCTTTCGGGTGTGGGTTATTATACCAGCGCCACCGCACCCATCGGAAACTATATATTTTATTTAGGTGCTGGAACTCAAAACATCATTTTACAAGCGGACGTTTGGGTACGTTTGGGCGTAAGCTTCAACAAAACTACGGGTCAAATTCGTTGGAAAGGTCCTGGTATCAATGGGCAAGTTCCTGGAGCGGGAACAGGTTCTGATCCAGATCGCGTAAGTTTAGTATCAACCAGTGGAACGACAACGACTGCGCCAATTGTTACCAATACAGCTGCTGCAGTGGGATTATTTGATGCTTTTGTCTTTAGAGCATCTGCTACAGACAATTTGTTAAGTGTTGACGAAATCTCAGTTTTACCAAATCAAGCCTTATTCTCCGTTTATCCTAATCCATTTCATGATGTAATTACTGTTTCATCGGCTGTAAATTCTGCCATTTCAACTTTAACCATCACGGATATTAACGGCAGAGTGGTAAAGCAAATCGCTCCCGAAAATATCGCTAATCAACAAATTTCAATTACAGACCTAACCAATGGAGTGTATTTCTTAACAATCCAGTCCAGTGAAGGTACTTTTGTAGAAAAATTGATTAAAAACTAAATCAAATTAATTCAAAAATTAAAGCCTCAAAATAATTTTTTGAGGCTTTTTTTATGTCTATACATAAGCTATCATGGTAGAAACTTTGTCCTGTGCCTTTCATTTGGAAACAAACAGTTTTCGTTTTTACCAAACCAATGGAATCGGTTTTTAGCTATCCAATTGTATACGCTATCCAACATTACTTTAGGAAAGAGTTGGAACACCAACAATAGCTTTAGTTTATATGAACCGTGTTTGCACAAATAAAATACGGCTTGCGATTGGGTGTAATAGGCCACGTTTGGATGATAAACCACGATTGAATCAAGTGTATTCGGGTTATAACCAATGTAAGTTAAAATCGATTTCCCAAGTGCAGCTTGTTGAGAAACAAACCGAAATTGGTCTAAAGGATCTTCCAGTAATAAGATTTGAATTGCTCGATTGCATAAGCCACAATCGTCGTCGAAGAGTACAATGATTTTATTGGTTGGCAACTGATCCATTAGGGTTGTACGTATTCCAATTGGCTTAAATTCACAGTAGAGGTAAATACGCCGTAATTGACAATGGCTTTGGTTTTCTCGATTTTATCGATGGTGCCAATGGCTTTTCCGTCATACATGCGCACGCGATCACCTACTTTTAGCACCGGTTTGGGTTTTTCTGGAACTACTGTTTTAAGTTTCTTTTCTTTTTTTTCTTGCCGAATGGCATCTACCTTAACCGTAACCTCTTTTACAATTTCTTTTTGGATGACCTGCTTGAGCTTTACTTCTTTGGGTGTCGCTTTTTTGCGTTTGGAATTCTCCACTTCAACGATTTTCAAAAACTCACCAATGAGGTCTTTCTTGTTTTTGGAATTGAAGTATTTTTCGGCAATATCATCTATTTTTTGTCCCATATAAATCAAACGCTGGTTGCTGTCATACAATTCCTGGTAGCTTTCCAATTTTTGTTTGATCTTTGCATTGATCGTTTCCATTTTCTTGCTTTCCTCGCGCACCTTGGTTTCTTCTTCTTTGAGGTTTTGAGAAGTTTTTTCCATTTTGGAACGCTCTTTTTGCAAAGTTGCAATGGTCTTGTCAAACCGCACTTTTCCTACTTCTATTTTCTTTTTGGCCCGGTTTATCAGCCCGTAAGGAATGCCGTTTTTTTGTGCCACCTCAAACGTAAACGAACTTCCGGCTTGACCCAACACCAATTTATATAAGGGTTCTAGCGATTTCTCGTCAAAGAGCATATTCGCATTTTGTGCAAATGGCAATTCATTGGCCAAGATTTTTAAATTGGCATAATGCGTGGTTATGATGCCAAAGGCCTCGCGATGGTAAAACTCTTCCAGAAACACTTCGGCCAAAGCACCGCCCAATTCAGGATCAGATCCGGTACCAAATTCATCAATTAAAAAAAGGGTTTTGGCGTTGCACTTCTTTAAAAAGTAGTTCATGTTCTTTAATCGGTAACTGTAGGTACTGAGATGATTTTCAATGGATTGATTATCTCCAATATCAGTCAAAATCCGATCAAACAAAAACGTCTCGCTGCGTTCGTGTACCGGAATCAATAGCCCAGACTGCAACATGAGTTGCAACAGGCCTACTGTTTTTAAGGAGATGGTTTTTCCACCCGCATTGGGACCTGAAATCACGATGATGCGGTTGTTTTGGGCCAATTCAAAGGTTTGCGGATGTGTAACTTGTTTTTGTTCCAAATTGGTTACCAACAAAATAGGGTGGAAGGCTTCTCTAAAATAAACTCGCCTTTCGGTGGTTATTGTGGGAAGGATACCGTTAATTTTTCGGGCATATTTGGCCTTTGCTGCAATAACATCTATATCACTCAAGAAATCTTGATAGGCAATAAGTACCGGCAAATACGGCCGGATATAGTTGGTAAGTTGTTTTAAAATACGGTTGAGCTCTTCGACTTCTTCGTATTCTAAATTACTCAGTTCACGAGAGTAGTTTAAGGTTGCTTCGGGTTCAATATAGGCAATGCTACCCGTTTTGGAACTGCCCAAAATGGATCCTTTTACTTTGCGTCGGTACATGGCCAACACGGCGAGTACGCGTCTGTTTTGTACAAAACTTTCTTTGATTTCGTCCAAATAACCCAAGCCGTTATATTGGCTTAATGCTGACCCAAAACTTTGGTTTACTTTTCCGCGGACCACCTGCATGTCTCGGCGTATATTGAGTAAATCGGGAGAAGCATTGTCTTTTATTTCGCCATATTTATCGACAACCAACTCAATTTGTTGGATGATTTCTTTGGTAAAAGTGACCTGCGCGGCACGCAATTGCAAGTTGGGATAGTAATCGGTAAATTTTTGAAAAAACTGCAGGAGCACATTGGTTGTGGCAGACAATTGGGCTATTTTTCGAAAACTGCCCACCTCCAACATGCTGTCTTCAATGCCCAAAAATTGAATCTCGTGTGCAATTGATTCGAAGCCGTGATTGGGAATCGCATTGTTATTCTGAAACGACGAAACATACTCCGAAGTTTGCAACAAGGCAATATTCAATTCGCTAAAATCAGAAATGGGCAAAAGGGCCTTGGCTTTTAGCTGTCCCAAATCGGTATTGCAATAGGCCGAAACCGTTTCTAATACGGTTGGAAATTGGAGATCTTGTAGCGTTTTGGCCGTAATGCGGTTCATAAATCAGGAGATATTTCTTGGCAAAAGTAGCTATTATTTGAGAGTTTGTTTAATTAATTATCTTTGGAAACAAAACAACGTTATGCTTCGCATGCAAGCGCCTTCGTGGCAATCTAAATTGGATATTGAGTTTCAAAAACCTTACTTCCAGCAACTGGAGCAGGCAATAGAATCTGCCTATCAAAACGGCAGTTGTTATCCGCCTGAATCCTCGATTTTTGCTGCATTTGATGCGTGTCCATTTGAAGACGTAAAAGTGGTTATTTTGGGCCAAGATCCCTATCATGGACCGGGTGAAGCACATGGGTTGGCCTTCTCAGTACCCGATGGCATTCGCATTCCACCTTCGTTGCAAAACATCTACCGAGAAATCGCCACCGACTTGGATCAATTGATGCTCCCAAGTTCGGGTAATTTACTGCCTTGGGCCAAGCAAGGTGTGTTGCTGTTAAACGCCACCTTAACGGTCGAAAAAGACAAGCCCAATAGCCACGCCAAATTGGGTTGGCAGCAATTTACATCAGCCGTTATTGAATTGTTATCGGAGCAAAAAGAAAATATCGTATTTCTGTTGTGGGGAAATCTTGCCCAACAAAAAGGCAAAAAGATAGACAGACAAAAACACTTGGTACTTGAATGTGGACATCCTTCGCCCTTGAGTGCCAACCAAGGAAAATGGTTTGGAAACAAACATTTTAGCCGATCAAATGCCTATTTAAAAGCACATGCTATTGCGTCAATTCAGTGGTAATTAGTTTACAGTGAAGGTATAATATCCACTAGAGTTAAGCGCTGAAACAGACGAACGAATGTTTAAGAATAGTTGTTGCGCAGCACTGCTTGAACGCAGCGTAACCGAACGGTTGGCAATCGATTCATATCCAAAATTGAGTCGGTATTCACCCGCTTCGGTAAGTTTAAATCCACTTCTAAACTCATACAGTAGGTTTTGCTCATTGTATAAACTAGTTCCTACATAGTAACCCGAATATTCTCTTGCTCTGCCTTTTTTCTCAACCAGATTGTTGCCCAACGGATAAAATGTCCAGTCTCCATTTCCTTGCTTTTTTTCGATAAAAAAGGGAAAAGCAAAACTTGGCGCTGCTCCGGTTGTAACATATACATCGAGTAATTTAACTTGATTTGCCTCTTGCAAGTACCTTGAAAAATTGGCTTGCATCCATACCGTATCATTAACCAAAAGACTAGTTGGGCTTTCAATCGTTACAATTTCGGGGACACTAATGGCAATTTCGTTATAAAAATCATTGTCTTTACTTGAACAACTGGCAAGCATTACGATAAACACAGTTGCAATGGTATATTGAATTTTTTTCATGCTGTTACTTATTAAATTGATAACCAATACTTAAACCGACACGGCTTACTACATCTGGACTTTTAGTACGATCCAATACATTTGAGCCAAATCCTACTAAAAATTCAGCCGTCCATCTTTGCTTAATCAGAATGTGGTAACCCATGCTGCCGCCAAAAGCCAAATCAGTATAGCTGCCTTTTTCTACCAAATAGACGGCATATTGCGCAGCTGAATTTCGAACAATGGTTTTGTATTTTCCTTGGTTTACCGCAGCAAACGCCTCAGCAAAATAATAAGACCGGTTGTTGTTGGATAATTTATAGCGCACAAAAGGGGTTATGTCCCATTCTGGCAAATGACTTTTGTTTCCAGTTTTATAGGAATTTTCACGCGAAGGACTCCATGTTTTGGTCAAACTAATTCCATAACTGAAGGCAGAGTTTGTCTTTTTTTCCAAACTCAAATTGTAGCCACCTTGGGTGACTGCCGTTAACACATTGGTTCGGATCTCGAAGGCTGGCTGCGGAATGCTGTCTTGAGCCGTTGCCGAAAAACAAAAAAATAATAGCAAAAGTGTTCGATACATAGTGGTGAATTTTATGCTAAAGTAAGCGTATTAATCTAAATTTAAAGTACCTAATATTTCATCAAACAAAAATGGCCCACCCGGATACATGGCCGTGTAATCCATATTTAGCCAAACTTGTCCGTATTCATCGCGATGGTAATGAATGGCTTTGAGATGAGATTCTTTTGTAAACAATTCTTTTTTAATCAAAAAATTGATGGATTCTAAGTCGGCCAAACTCCCAATACACAGTTCAGGATAAATATGTCCGTTGGTGTAAATGAGTCTTGGAGTACCACCAATTGCTTTGATACTGGCCGCCATTAATATCGAATGATCGTCACAATCACCCGCTAAAAAGTTTACAGATTCAGCTGCTCGGGCGATATATTCTTCATTTTTTGGATCACTCACGTAGGTCCATCGGCTATTGATTTCTTTAAAAACTGCAAAACATTGAATCAATTTCCGGTGTTTGGCGTAATCCGGTACCTCTTTAAAATGTTTTCTAATGGCTTGCAAAGCAAAATTACGAACGGTGGGCTTGTCATACTCAATTGCAGCAAGTATGGCAGTTTTTTCAGGAAAGGGAGCCAATTTATTGATGAGTAAATTTTGCGGATGAGGACTATCCGATAATGCAAAGAGCATGTATTTATAGTCATCATAAATGCTTTTAAAACCGTAATTATCGGTAAGATTTCCTATTACCAAGGCAATCAAATAAAAGCCAATGGTAATAATCAACAGTTTTCGTAAGGCGTGGAGCACCAACTGATTTACAGTAAGGATGACTAGAAAAAGTAGGATATGGTCCAGTTCATAAGGCCAATCGACTTCCATGATGTTTTTGTGCGCAATGATGAATATGGGAATGGTAATCAACACATTCAATAGTAAAATGATGAGTCCATTCCAAGGTTGTGGCACCTGAAATTGAGTATTTACTTTGGATTCCTCTAGTTTTTGTTTGATTCGCATAGTTTAGTCAAGGTCAACAATAACAGAATTGAAATTTAACTTTTTATCAAGAATATCAAAATCGATTAATTTATTTTCGAGCGCTGAAAATTCATCGGGCGTAAAATTACGTTGAGACCAGGTTGTTTGACTTAGCCAAGTCCTTACATCTATTGAGTTTAACTGATAATGCTGTGCAATCCTTTCGGCTAAATTAGGTTGGTTTTTAATGGATTGCGTGTGTTGGTTGATGCAGGCCAATAGCTGTTTAATCGAATCCGAATGTTCCTCCAAAAAAGCCTTGCGTACAGCAATCACAAAACAAGGCCAAGGCGTAGGGCAGTCGCCTAAGCGTCTAAAAATGCCTTGATCTACCAATGGTTTGGTCATGAAATGTTCCCACATAAAGTAGTCGGCTTTTTGAGCGGATAAAGCCTCAACGGCACCGTCTATGGTGTGCACAATTTCAAAATCAATGTGGTTTTCCCAGCCTTGATTGTGCGCATTGACATAAGCCATCAATTGCGAGCCCGATCCAATTCTGGAAATGGCGGCTTTTTTATGTTGCAAATCAGCCAAATTAATATAAGGAGAATGTGCCGCGACATGAATGCCCCACAACAAAGGGGATTCGACATATTTTTGCAAAATAACAGATGGATTTCCTAAACTGATGTCTTTTACAATGCCCTCGGTTAGCACAATGGCTACATCGGCTGTGCCTTCGCGAAGCAACTGACAAAGTTTACCAGTGCCTTCGGGTACGTTGGTCCACTGTACATCCAAACCTACTTGTTGAAACAAGCCGTTTTGAATGGCTTGAATCCACGGAAAATTAAAATGCTCCGGAACCCCGGCAATGTTTATTTTAAGCATCTTGCATTGCATTATCACGTTTCCACCAATTCCATTGGGCTCCATCTTCGGCCATATAATGCTCTACCCATTGCATACCAAATTTAGAAAGGATACGATTGGAAGCCGCGTTGTCAAAATGAGTATACGCGTGCAGTGTTTGGATGTTCATTTCAGAAAAGCCGTAATCAAACCAAGCCGCAGTAGCTTCAGAAGCATAGCCTTTTCCCCAAAAGGGTTCGTCTAACCGATAGCCGTAATCATAAAAATTAGTGTTGCCGTTTTCAGTGTGGTCATTCACGAATTTGATACCCGTCCAACCAATAAACTCATTGGTTTCTTTGAGAATAGTGGCAAATCGGCCAATCTTATTTTCGGCATATTGTTTATGAATATAATCTACGAGTAATTTTGAATCATCCAAATGCTGTGTTGGTTTTTGCCACAGATAACGGTGTACATTGGGGTTGGCATCCATTTTAAATAGATCTTGGGCATCGCTCAAAACAAAGGGCCTTAGCAGTAAACGTGAAGTATCTAAAGTTAGGTTCATTACTTGCAAGTAAAATCAAATTGATAAATTAAAATACATCATGATCTAAATTCTTTTTGATGTGTTTTGTAAAGATCAAAAATCAAATTTCAAAAATCGTTAATCTTTAATCTATTCCGCCAATTTATCCAACGCATACAAAATCAAAGCGTCCACTGCTTTGTAAGGATCTGCACTAAAAGTTCCGGTTGCGCGATTGGCTATAATAGCGTTCAAAGACAAACATTCGTGCCCCAGTAATTTACCCAAACCATAAATCGCCGCGGTTTCCATTTCGAGGTTGGTCATTTTGATACCTTCAAACTCAAAACGATCCATTTTGGAATTGAGTGCAGGGTCTTGTATTTCCAATCGAAGTACGCGTCCTTGTGGACCGTAAAAACCCCCGACAGTCCCGGTAAAACCTTTATACAATTGGTCGCTATCAAAACGTTTTTCCAACTGTTTACTTCCGCGTACCACATATGGGCGTCCTTTTTTGAGATCCCAATTGGTTTGAGAAATAAATGCGTTTTCTATGGCCGTTTCGGATATTTCATCGATTAAATAGGAGCGGAGCATATTATCCAAACCCAATCCGTATTGGCTTAACAGCATGCTATCACAAGGAATGTCTGCTTGAAGCGAACCCGAAGTTCCAATCCGAATGATATTCAATGAAGTTAGCACCGATTTGGGTTTACGCGTTTGCAAATCAATATTCACCAAAGCATCCAATTCGTTCATTACAATATCAATATTGTCTGGACCAATTCCGGTTGATAGTACCGTAATCCGTTTGCCTTTGTAAATTCCCGTTTGGGTTTTAAACTCACGCTTTTGTTGGGTAAATTCGATACTCGAAAAATGTTTAGTGATTTTTTCAACACGGTCTTGATCACCTACAAAAATAATATCCTGCGCAAGCTGTTCTGGCTTGAGATTCAAGTGGTACACACTGCCATCGGGGTTGAGAATCAATTCGGAGGATGCGATCATTTTTATTGAGTTATCTGTTGTCGGTTGTCAGTTGTCTGTTATCGGTTGTGAGTTGGATCAAATAATAATTTTAGGAATACTATATTTTTAGTCATTTTCAAATTTTCAAATCTCCAAATTTTCAAATTAAAATCAGCCCCCCACTCGTTTGGTTTTAAACCCTTTGTCTTGTAAAAACTGCATGATTTTATCGCGGTAATCCCCTTGAATTATCAGTTCGCCGTCTTTGAAACTGCCGCCAACAGCAAATTTGTTTTTGATTTCTTTAGCCAACAGTTTAAAGTCTTCGTCATCACCTTCGTATCCGGAAATTACCGTTGTGGGTTTGCCTTTGCGTTTTTCGTATTGACAAATCAACGGTTCTTTTTGAATAAACAACGCATGTGGCTCAGTTACCTCAATTACAGGTTCATTGCTGGGCTCGTGATCTGGAAATAACTTTTTGAGTTGCTCTTGTAAGTCCATCAAAAATTACTTCTTTAATCCTAATTCTACCAATCGTTCCTCCAAATATTCCCCAGCGGTAATGTCATCAAAGGCTTTTGGGTGTGATGCATCAATACATTCGGGCAAACAATTGAGTGGCATATCGCTCACCGGATGCATGAAAAAAGGAATAGAATATCTGGAAGTTCCCCATAATTCTCTAGGTGGATTAATCACTTGATGAATGGTCGATTTGAGTTTATTGTTGGTATGGCGCGAAAGCATATCGCCCACATTGATCATCAATTCATCAGGCTGTGCCATGGCATCAATCCATTCACCGTGATGGTTTTGTACTTGCAAACCTTTGCCTTGAGCACCCATCAATAGCGTAATTAAATTGATATCGCCATGGGCCGCGGCGCGAACGGCTCCATCTTTGGGTTCGTCTGTAATGGGAGGGTAGTGTATGGGGCGCAAAATGCTGTTTCCTTGTTGGATATAATTGTCAAAATAGAACTCATCCAAGCCAATGTGTAAGGCCAAGGCACGCAACACGTAAATCCCCGTTTTTTCTAACATTTCATACGCCTTTCTGCCAGTTGAATTAAAATGAGGTAATTCGGAAACCTCCACATTATCGGGGTATTCATGGGCATATTTAGAATCAGCTTCAACGTATTGACCAAAATGCCAAAACTCTTTCAAATCACCCGCCGATCGTCCTTTGGCGTGTTCTTTTCCAAACGAAACGTAGCCGCGTTGTCCACCAATTCCTGGGATTTCATATTTTGCTTTTGTTTCAAGAGGTAGGTTAAAAAAGTGCCGCACTTCTTGGTACAAATCATCTACCAATTGATCGTCTAAAAAATGCCCTTTCAAAGCCACAAAGCCAATAACTTCATAAGCTTTACCGATTTCATTTACAAAATGTTGTTTACGTGCCGGATCGTCCGACAGGAAATCACGTAAGTCTACACTAGGAATGTGTTGCATAATAATAGGATTTAATTCAAGCAAATTGCTCGAAAATAGTGAAAAAACAAAAGTAGCTAAAAATTAAATTGAGAAAGGAAATTTGGCTTGCATTTACTTGTAATTTCAGCGAATATATTTGTATGTTTTTACTATTTTTACCGATTAAAAAAATAAACCTACGTCATCTTTACTATGGATTTTAATCGCTTAGACCTATCCGACGACACCTTACTTTCACTTTATAAGAGACTTCTCAAACCCCGAATGATTGAGGAAAAAATGCTGATTCTTATCCGACAAGGAAAAGTGTCTAAATGGTTCTCTGGCGTGGGTCAAGAAGCAATATCAGTAGGCGTAACGGCTGTGCTTAAGCCAGAAGAATACATTTTACCCATGCACCGCAATTTAGGTGTTTTCACCAGTAGAGATATTCCTTTATACCGCTTGTTTTCGCAATGGCAAGGAAAGGCCAATGGCTTTACCAAAGGCCGTGACCGCAGTTTTCACTTTGGCACACAAGAGTACAATATCATCGGTATGATTTCTCATTTAGGTCCCCAATTGGGTGTAGCCGATGGGATTGCAGTGGCTAACAAACTGAAGAAAAACGGTCATGTGACGGCTGTATTTACAGGCGAAGGTGCCACTTCAGAAGGTGATTTTCACGAAGCACTTAACATTGCAGCTGTTTGGGATTTACCGGTGTTATTCATTATCGAAAACAATGGATACGGTTTATCGACACCAACCAATGAACAATACCGTTGCGAAAATTTAGCCGACAAAGGCATAGGCTACGGCATGGAAAGTCATATCATTGATGGAAACAATATTTTGGAAGTATACACAAAATTGGATCAATTGGTAAACTCCATGCGTGAAAATCCACGTCCGGTTTTGTTGGAGTTTTTAACCTTTCGCATGCGTGGGCACGAAGAAGCCAGTGGTACCAAATATGTTTCGCAAGAATTAATGGATTCCTGGGCCGCAAAAGATCCAGTAGATAATTACAAAGCCTATTTACTTCAAATTGGTCTATTAACCGTAGAATTAGATGCTGAAATACGCGCTGTCATCAAACAAGAAATTGACGAACATTGGGCAAAAGCAACCAATGAACCTGAAATTACTGCTTCCTATGAAGAGGAATTGAATGATGTCTATAAACCCTATGATTTTGAAGATATTGCTCCAGGAACCGAAACCCAGTCGATTCGTTTTGTGGATGCAATTACCCAAGGATTGAAACAATCGTTTGAACGTCATGACAATTTAGTGATGATGGGACAAGACATAGCCGAATACGGCGGTGCTTTCAAGATCAGCGAAGGTTTTGTAGAAGCATTTGGTAAGGACAGAATTAAAAACACACCCATTTGCGAAAGCGCAGTCGTGTCAGCAGGAATGGGACTTTCAATAAATGGTTGCAAAGCCATCGTCGAAATGCAATTTGCCGATTTTGTCTCCACCGGATTTAACCCGATTGTGAATTATTTAGCCAAAGTGCATTACCGTTGGCAAGAAAACGCCGATGTGGTTGTACGTATGCCCTGCGGCGGCGGAACCCAAGCAGGGCCTTTCCATTCCCAAACCAATGAAGCCTGGTTTACCAAAACACCCGGTTTAAAAGTGGTTTACCCCGCATTCCCCTATGATGCCAAAGGTTTATTGGCTACAGCCATTAACGACCCCAATCCAGTTTTGTTTTTTGAGCACAAGCAATTGTATCGTAGCGTATACCAAGACGTGCCTACCGATTATTACACCTTGCCATTTGGTAAAGCTTCGCTGATCAAAGAGGGAGATCAAATCAGCATTATTGCTTTTGGAGCAGCCGTACATTGGGCATTAGAAGTTTTAGAAAAACACCCTGAAATAAGTGCCGATTTGATTGATTTGCGCAGCTTACAACCCTTAGATACAGCTGCTATTTTTAATTCAGTTAAAAAAACGAACAAAGCAATTATTGTACAAGAAGACACACTATTTGGGGGAATTGCCAGCGATATTTCGGCGCTCATTATGGAAGAATGTTTTGAATATTTAGACGGCCCAGTAAAGCGTGTCGCCAGTTTAGACAGCCCAATTCCATTTACCAAAGCCCTTGAAGATCAATTCATGGGGAAATCCAGATTAGAAGAAACACTACTTGCTTGTTTAGCCTATTAAATAAAATAAGATGACACAATTACCAAAATCACTGTATACTGTTCTGTTTCTATTAGTTATAGGAATGCAATCCTTGTATGCTCAAAACATATTAATCAATGGCGACTTCGAAAGTGGAGGAGCAGGAGTCGGTTTTCAAACAAATTATTTTCTACCGTTTACCCCTGGAGTGAGTAATCCTAGAAATTATTTGCTGACAACCGATTCTTTCACGATGAACAATGCTAATTTTTGCAATTCCAATGACCATACCACCGGAACAGGAAAAATGATGGTGGTGGACGGATCAGGCAATGCAGGTGATAAGTTTTGGGAATTGGTAAATGGTGGAGGTATTGGCGTAATTTCAGGAAGAACGTACCAATTTAGCTATTGGATACGATCGATTTCGGCTACGAATACAGCAGCCAATTCTGCCATTATTGCTGTCAATACCAATGGCACGACTGGACCTCTAACTTTGTTGTCTGGCCCTACACAATGTCCGCTTGGAAATCCATCGGCCTGGACAAAAGTAACCTACCAATGGGTAGCTACAACCAATAATGCCCAGATTTGGTTGACCGATACCCAAACAGCAGGAGGTGGAGTAGGAAATGATTTTGCAATAGATGATATCTCGTTGGTTGCCATATTGCCTCCATTATCAATCACCTCTTCTTCTGTAAATCCTTCTTGTCCGAATGCCAACAACGGAACCATTATTGTGAGTGGGGTAAACGGGGTTCCACCTTATGTCACTTATACTTTGTCAGGGACAAGTAATGCAACCAACAGCACAGGCGTATTTAACAATCTTGGACCGGGAACCTATTCTGTTTCTGTGTTGGATTCGGGAGGTACCCAAGTTTCGCAAAATGGCATTCAAATCGTTGACCCAGCCAATATCAGTATTACGGCTTCATCCACTTCAATTTGTGTGGGTGAAAGTGTCACACTTACTGCCAATGGTGCTTCGGCATACACCTGGTCCTCAAACCCAAATGATACTGGAATTACCAACCTTACCGCCACTTCACAAACGGTTCAACCCACTGTTCCTACTACCTATAGCATCAGTGCTAATACCTCTTCAACAACCAATTTAATTACCAACGGTGATTTTTCCTCGGGGAATACTGGTTTTACAACTACTTATCAATTTTTAGCTGCTGCACCAACTGGAGGTGCTCAAAATGCATATGGCGTGGTGACAAGTCCGCAAGCCTGGTTTAATGCATTTTCTGCTTGTGGTGATCACACATCAGGAACAGGAAGAATGTTAGTGGCTGATGGGGCAACTACACCCAATTCTATTGTATGGAGACAAACTGTGCCCGTGGTAAACAATAGGGTGTATAATTTTGGATTTTGGATACAATCCGTGGTAACGAATAATCCAGCAAATATTGAAGTTTTCATCAATGGTGTTTCTGTTGGATTTAGATTGGCACCTACTGATATAAACTGTGCTTCTCCGAATCGATGGGTTCAATTCACGCATACATGGAATTCACTCAGCAGCAACAGCGCTGATATCGTGTTATACAACAGAAACATAAATTCAGGCGGTAATGATTTTGCAATTGATGACATTACGTTTACCACCACCACCACGTGTACACTTAACGCTACTAAAGTAATAACGGTTAATCCGATTCCAGTAGTAACAGCTGCTGTTACAAGTCAACCTACGTGTACTTCGCCATTGGGAACTATCACGGTTTCAAGCCCTATTGGAACTACTTATGAATACAGCATCGACGGTACAACCTACCAGAGTAGTCCTAGTTTTTTAAATTTGGCTGCAAATACGTATCCTGTAAGGGTACGCATAGTGGGCACAAACTGCAGCTCTTTACCAGTAAGCTTAACAATATCTTCGGTTGCAGCTTTACCAAATGTATCTGCTTCCACCGGGGTTGCGCCCAATTGTGGAGTGAAACTCATTGGGAATTCTACAACCCTTGGTGTTCAGCTCACTTGGAATGGACCGGGACTAGCTGTCAATTCGCCCAATCCAGCTACCGCTACCCAAAACGGCACCTTCACGCTTACCGCCTTTGATCCAGTTTCGGGTTGTTCCAACGCGACTACCGTAATTGCTACACTACCTACTTTACCTTCAACACCGCTCATCAATACTACGCAACCTTCCTGTGTTACTGCTACTGGGAGTATTACCGTAACAGCACCTTTGGGAGCTAATTTTGAATACAGCATCAACGGAACAAGTTTTCAATCGGGTACCCTATTTAGCAATGTTGGTCCTAATACCTATAATGTTGTCGTTCGCAACTCAACCACAGGTTGCGTTTCATTACCCAATACCATTCAAATTAATAACACGATAGCAACACCGCCACCCACAGTGACTTCCCCAATCTATTACTGCCAAAATAGTGTTGCCACAGCATTAAGTGCAACTCAAGCCACAGGAACTACCTTAAAATGGTACACTGTAGCAACGGGAGGAACTGCATCAACTACAGCACCTACACCGCTTACAACTACTGTAGGCAACACCACTTATTATGTAACTCAAACCAATGGGCTTTGTGAAAGCACCCGTGTACCCTTGGTTGTTACGGTAACTCAAAATTTTAATGAATCCCTTAACTTATTCTGTGACGCCACGCGTTCTACACCAACATCCGTGTTTTTTGATTGGTCAAATGTGACTGGTTGGGTGGGTTATAATTATACGTATTCTATTGCTGGCGGACCCTTAGTAACAGGATATACCTCTGCAGCATCTAGCATATCAATTCCAGTTCCTGCTCCGGGAACTTATGTTACTTTTACCATTACTTCTGTTGTGGGGGCACCTTGTGTGGTTTCAGATACAGACACATGTCATTCTCCTTGTACTACATTTACCACTCCTGATTTTGCTACTATACCTGCTTTTTGTGCTGGAACAACTGCACCAATTTTAGCCACTACCAGTCCCAATGGAATAGCTGGTTCATGGAGTCCTGCCTTAATTAGTAATACAGCTGGAGGCAATTATATTTTTACTCCGGATAATCTATTGTTTCCGTGTGCCAATACTCAAACCCTAAGCGTTGCCGTAACAACTGCAGTAACCCCAACTTTTTCATCAATACCCACTACATATTGCCAAAGCACGACAGCGCCAATTATCGTTTTACCTACTTCATCAACAAATACTCCTGCCATTACGGGCACTTGGAATCCAGGAGGTATAAATCAGTTACTAGTAGGAACCACAACTCACACTTATACACCCGATACTGGACAATGCGTTTCAAGCACACCTGTTACCCTTTCAGTGACTGTAAATCCAATTGTAAGTCCAAACTTTCCAGCGATAGGCTCTTTGTGTTCGGGAAGTACGGCGCCTGCATTGGCTACAACTTCTCCGAATGGAATTACAGGAACATGGTTGCCTACCACAATTAGCAATACAAATTCAGGAAATTATGTGTTTACACCCAATGTCAATCAATGCAGTGATACACAAACGCTATCTGTATCAATAGTCAATTCAACCACATCAGATTTTGCTGCAATTCCGTCAATTTGTTCTGGATCTACTGCGCCAACATTGGTAAATACTGCGCCAAATGGAGTTTCAGGAACTTGGATACCTGCTGTAATTGACAATCTTGCAGGAGGGACGTATACTTTTACGCCAGATCCAACTTTGTATAGTTGTGCTCAAGCTCAAGTAATAAATATTGCGGTAACTGCTGCAGTTACTCCCTTGTTTACAGCTATTCCGACGCTCTGTGAAAATGCAAGTGCACCACTTTTGCCTACCAGTTCCATCAACACTCCGCCTATTACGGGAACATGGAATGGTCCAATTGATACCACAATTTTAGGAAATACGCTTTACACTTTTACGCCAGCAGCGAATCAATGTGTTTCGAGTGTCAATACAACCATGTTGGTACAAGTCATACCAAACGTAATTCCAGACTTTGCAGCTATTCCTTCTTTCTGCGAAAACACCCCAAGTCCAGTTTTATTAACTAGTTCACCCAATGGTATTTCGGGCAATTGGAATCCCGCAACCATCAGCAATACCAACGATGCATCCTATTTGTTTACGCCAAATCCTGGTCAATGTTCCAGCACCCAAACACTGGCTGTCAGTTTAATTCGCAGAATAAATCCTGATTTTAGCGCAATTGCTCCACTTTGTGTGGGTGATACTGCACCAGTATTAGCATTAGCATCACCCAATGGAATTAACGGAACGTGGACACCAACTAGCATTGACAATCTATTAAGCGGTACGTATTTGTTTACACCTGACCCAACGGTTTGTGCCAATCCACAAACTTTATCGGTTACCGTCAATCAACCCACCGTTCCCGATTTTGTTGATTTAGCCCTATGTGTCAACACTACTGCACCTGTATTGGGAAGCATTTCACCCAATGGTGTGACAGGAACATGGAATCCTGCCGTGGTTGATGTTACAGCTTCTGCACCCTACGTGTTTACACCCTTGGCCAATTCTTGTGCAGTACCACAAACCATTCAAGTGGTCATTAATCAACCTCAATTTAATTCAAGTGCCATTACCTATAATGTGAGCGATGCCTTTGCGGCCAATCCAACCATCGAAGTAATTGTTACTCCTGTAGGTAACTTCTTGTATCAATTGGATTTTGGACCGATTCAAAGCGTTCCACTATTTAATCAAGTTGCACACGGAATACATACGGTAACGGTCTTTGATGCCACAGGCTGTTCTGTTCCTGATTCACAATCCTTTGAAGTAATGGTAATTGATTACCCACGGTTTTTTACCCCAAATGAAGATGGTTTTAATGATAGCTGGAACGTAGTTGAATTAGATAATTTGCCCGCTACCATTTATATATTCGACCGAATGGGTAAACTACTCAAGCAAATTACTCCAAATGGAGATGGCTGGGATGGTAACTACCACGGAGCCCCAATGCCTGCTACAGATTATTGGTTCCTAATCGAGTACGAAGAAAAGGGCATGATGAAAAAGTTCAAATCACACTTTGCACTAAAACGTTAATTAATAGTTTCCGTTGAGCAATTCGCCGCCTATGGTTGATTTGGCTTCAATACCAAGCTTCTTCATCATCTCATAAGTAGTACAAACCGCTGCCGAAGTTACCGGTATGCCGCATTCGGCTTGGATTAAATCGATGGCTTCCAAAGAAGGCATTTGTACACAAGCTGAAGCTACCAATACATCCACGTCCGTTAAGTCGAGTTGTTTGTAAATTTCCAATAAGTTGAGTGGGTTTTGCGCGGCCACTTCCAAATTATCCGGAATTTCCAAAGCTATACTTTCTTTTACTTTGATGCCTTGGTGTTCAATGTAATCGACCACCATATCGGTAAGCGGTCGCATGTAGGGCGTAATGATCGAAATTTGTTTGGCACCCAACACATTTAATCCGTTGATCAAAGCGCCTGCCGAAGTCACAATAGGAGTAGGGAAGCCATTGGCTACCGTTTCTTGGTGCAAATTCACTTGTGAAACACAGTGATAGCCTCTACCCATACTCATTATCGCGACCAAACAAGCATAGCCCATTACATCAACCTGCGCGTCCGATAATTCTTGAGCGCATTTGAGACTCATGGCATCCATGGCTTCCAGTTCTTCTTTGGTTACTTTTTTCATGCGCATGCGGCTGCTGTGAAACGTAAAGCGTTCCGGCAATTCGGTTTCTCTGGCTCTAAAAATGGCCGGTATTTCAGTTTCCATCGTCACGTTGGAAGAGGGAACAATTTGTCCTATTCTGTATTTCATTTTAACTATTTAAAGTTTACGGTTTAGAAGTATACGGTTTATTGTCATTTAATAACTAATCACTCATTACTAATCACTCATAACTAATAACTACATCTCCCTAACTGTATTCACAATTGTCCCAATTCCTTCTACAGTTGCTTCCACCACATCGCCATCATGCAACCATTCTTGCGGATCGCGACCAGCTCCAACTCCCGCAGGAGTTCCTGTGGCAATGATGTCGCCAGGTTCTAAAGTAAAAACGGTGCTCAAATCTTCAATCAAATCGTTGATGTTGAACAGTAAAAATTGGGTGTTGGAGTTCTGTTTCTCTACACCATTTACTTTCAAGGATAAATTCAAGTTGTGCGGGTTGTCAATTTCATCAGCGGTAACCAAAATGGGTCCCATAGGGGCAAAGGTATCTTGTCCTTTTGATACGATCCATTGGCCTTCACGTCGGCAATCGCGAGCCGAAATGTCATTGATTACCGTATAGCCAAACACATATTCCAAGGCTTCTGCCTTTGAAACGTATTTTCCGTGTTTGCCAATTACCACAGCCAATTCCACTTCCCAATCCAGCTGGGCTGTTAGTTTGGTGTTTTTAATGATTTCGGTATTTGTAGCCGTAACCGTTGTAGGCGGTTTTGAAAAAATAATTGGTTTTTGCGGTAATTTTCCAGTCGTGTCTAAGGTTCTAGCGCTTTCGGCTACGTGCTCGGTATAATTCAATCCAATGCCAATGATGTTCTTTCGCGGTTTTTGAATAGGAGCCAAAAAGGTTACTTCCTCCAGCGAATAGGCAATTTCTTCAAAGAAATTCTCGGGTGTTTCAGCCACCATTTCGTTTAATTCGGCAATCAGTTCAATGCCCATATCAATCAATTCAAGCATGTCGTTGGGCAACGGAAAATTGGAAATGTCACCAAAATCCTCCATGTCGATTACTTGGTTGTTGTGTAAAAATCCCAATCGAGCTTCAGAAGTGGCAGTTTTGTAGGTAAGTAGTTTCATTGGTGTTTTGTAAAATTCAAAAATCGTAAATTTTCAATCGTTATTCGTTAATCATTTGATGCCCATTATTTTCAGTATACTCGCGGTCTTGGAACAAGCCCAAGTTTTCAATTACGGGCAAGTCATTAAAGCTAAATAGACAAGCATCTTCCGTATCAGACCCGTTATGGTGTTCATGCCAAGCCCAAGATGGGACACAAAATATGTCGCGTTCTTGCCAGTCGTAGCGTTTGCCATTGATGATTGAATAGCCTTTTCCTTTGGCACATTGAAACACAAATGAGCCGGTGTGTTTGTGGGCTTTTCCTTTAAATCCGGCGGGCAACAATTGCATGGAAGCGCCCATGGTTTGCATTACATGCCCACCCGTAAGCGGATTGGAATACTGCATTAAAAATCCGTCAAAATCGTTTACTTCTTTGACTTTGGCCACTTCCAGAAGTGTGGGATAAACTGTACGCCAAGAGTATTTGAACAAAGGAGAATAGGGTTTGTCCCACGTTTTATCCGCCGGAATTAAACCGGCGCAACCATAGGTTATAGGCAATTGATTAACAGGAGACTGTAAAGGTTGTTTCCCATCATACACGGCATAATCATTCGCTTCTAAGGCATTCACCAAAGGAATATCCAAACCATCTTGCCAAATACAGGTTTCGCCATCGGCTTCTACGCCGTGCTCGTGCCAAGTGGAGTTGGGGGTAATCACAAAATCATTGACCTCGAGCATAATTTTATGGCCATCCACCACGGTATAGCCTTTGCTGCCTTCCATGATGAATCGTAGAGCTGAAGCTTTATGCCGATGTGCCGAGGTACTCTCGCCCGGACGAGTCACTTGAATTCCGGTATACAACCAGCCCACGGCGGCCGAAACGTCTTTTCGTTTGTCATTCACCAAATAAACCACACGTCTTCCGGCTTGTTCGGGCGTAACCAATTCGGATGATTTTAATACTAAATCTCGTAAATCTTTATATTTCCATAGCATGGGAACGGAAGATGAACGCGGCTCCCAGGGTTCGATATCGTTGGCAACGGTCCATAAGGCTCCAGCGCCAAGTGTTTCTAATTCTTTGTAATACGCCATTAATTCGGGCGAATCTTGTACTCGCGCTCTGCCTAACTGATCGTCTGAATGATTTTTTGTTTCCATTGTAGCTGTCTTAATACTTAATACTCTTGTCTTACTACTATTTCTTGTTAAACTCCTCGTGATTATCCACAAACGTAATCTTGCGCGTTGGCGCAGTATTCACGCGCAAATCGAAAATATCAAAGCGGTTGTAATGTCCTAAAATGTCATGCATTTGTTTGGGCTGAATGCATTTAGCCAAATCAATTTCGGCATAAATGATGCCTTCTTCGTCAATAAGTGGCTCACCAATAACGGCTCCATTTGGACCTATAAATCCAGAGAACGCCGAGTTTTTTCGTGTGAGCAATTCGTCTACATTGGGTACATCGGCACGCAGGGCGTCTTTGATTTCTGGTGAAATGGTCGAGCAGGAGACAATGGTAAACAATTTGCCTTCAAACGAATGGGCTGCGGCTCGAATTTTAATCGCTTCAGCCATGTCGTAATCGGGTGGAGCAACGGGCAAGGAAATGTAATTGGCTATATGAATCAACTCGCCTTGAGAAAGCAAGGTAAAACGGGCCAAGGTATTGGTATTTTCGCCACAGGCCAATGTACCAATGGGTCCAACCGCAGTGTCATATACTTTTAAGGAGGAGCCGTCACCCGAAGTCCAAGTGAGTTTTTCGGCCCAGGTGGGTACCAATTTTCGGTGTTTGCCCACCAGCACTCCGTTGGCGTCGATAATTAAATTGGTGTTGTAAATTTCGCCATAGGAGTCGCCGCGTTCATTGATACCTATTACTACATGCATTTTGTACTCTTTGGCTGCTTGAAATAAGGGAGCCAAGCTTGCATCGGTTATGGCTACTGAATTTCGGTATAATTCTTCGTACCATTTACTGCCTTGTACCGGCGTCATGATCCAATTCCAATAGGGGTATCCGGCCACAAACACTTCGGGGAAAGCAATGAGTTGCGCCCCATTTTCATGCGCTTCTTTGATGAATGAAATGGCTTTGGCAATCGTTTTTTCAACGTCCAAAAAAACGGGGGAAGTTTGTACCGTGGCGGCCTTGAATTTTTTGAAATCCATTTTTTGAAATTATGAATTAGTAGTTATGAATTATGAGTTGTACTGTGATAAATTCTAAATTATATGCAAAATCAAAAATATTAGTTTTGGTAAAGATGGTTAGTCATTTTATTTAAAAGCAACTGTATTTTTTTACTAATTACTCATCACTAATTACTAGTTACTTATTACTAATAACTCATAACTCATAACTCTTAATTAATTCCTTCATTTCCTCCGAAAAAGGTTCCGCTTTGATGCCGTTTCTCTCAGGGTTGAAGGCCACATTAACCAGCGTTACTTCACCAGCTAAAACGATATTTTCTGATTCGTTTACAAATTCAAAACCACACAAAATAGACGAGTTTTTTAATTCAATTACCCATAATTTCTTGGTTAAGATTTCTCCTAAACGGGCGGCATTTTTGAATTGTATTTTCAAATCTACCGTGGGAATGCCATTGGTTTCATGCATTTTTGAAAACGGACGATCCAAGGCTTCTTCAAACCAATCTTCGACCAAGCCATTGAGCATCTCTAAAAACCGCGGATAGAATACAATTCCCGCATAATCTACGTGTTGAAACCGTACCTTTTCTTGTTTGATGAATTGACTCATATATCTTTATACTTAAATCTTACTACTTAATACTTAATACTCTGTATATCATTCTATTTCAACTTAAACCGCTGAATTTTCCCTGTTTCCGTTTTGGGCAATTCATCTACAAAATAAATGACGCGCGGATATTTATATGGTGCGGCATTTTCCTTGAACCAGTGCTGCAAATTATTTTTTAAATCTTCTGAGGCTAAGCTCGGATCTTTTAGGACAATATTGGCACATACCAACATGCCACGTTCTTCATCAGGCAATCCCACTACCGCGCATTCTACTATCGTTTCGTGTTGTAAAAGTACACTTTCTACTTCGATGGCCGCAATGTTATACCCAGATGAAATAATCATATCATCCCCGCGGGCAATGAACCAAAAATAATCGTCCTCGTCTTGTTGAAATACATCCCCAGTGATGTTCCAGCAATTTTGCACATAGTCGCGTTGTTTTTCTTCGCGATCAATGTATTTACAACCCGTAATGCCGCGAACAGCTAATTTGCCCGGCGTATTTCGAGGCAATTCGTTGCCCAAGTCGTCTACAATTTTGGCTTCGTAACCCGTAACTGCTTTTCCTGTTGCCCCAGGTTTCATGTTTTCATCGTTTGAAGCAATAAAAATGTGCAGCATTTCGGTGGCACCAATACCGTCAATAATTTTTAATCCGGTGGCATCATACCAATCTTGCCATACTTTAAGCGGTAGAGTTTCTCCGGCTGAGACGCATTTGCGCAATGAACGAATGTCATACTCTGCCACTTTGGTCGTGATCACACGCCACGCCGTGGGAGCAGTAAAGCAAATGGTGATTTTATGTTCTTGTATTGCTTGCAACAGCAAATCAGGACTGGGTTTTTCGATTAAAAAGGCAGAAGCACCATAATACAACGGGAACAAAACCAATCCGCCTAAGCCAAAGGTGAATCCCAGTGGTGGACTTCCAGTGAAAATATCGGTAGGCTTGGGTTGTAAAGAATAGGCCGGAAAGGCTTCACAAATGGTTAAAATGTCCTTATGAAAATGTGCCGTCATTTTTGGCAGTCCGGTGGTTCCCGAAGTAAATCCAATAATGGCTACCGCATTTCGGTGAGTGGGGTAATTGTTGTTGTTTGTAGAAAAACGTTTTGTTATGTAGTCAAAATCGGCATTACCAAAATAGGTGAGGTGCTTGATAAAGGGTGAATGCACCAATTGCATTTCTTCGGCTAAATCAGCATGGCACAAAACATGGGAAATTTCGGCACATTCCACAATGGTTTGTATTTCTTTCGCGCGCAATAAAGGCATGGTAGCGACTACAATTCCGCCGGCTTTTAACACTCCAAACCAGCAGGCCACCATCAACGGGTTGTTGGCTGATCGAATCAACACGCGATTTCCCGGTATAAATTCTAAATCGTGTTGCAACAATTGGGCAATTTGATTGGCTTTGTTGAAAAGGTCTTGGTAAGTCCAAAGTTCATCAAATGTTCGCAAACAGGGAGTATCACCACGTCCTTCACGGATGTGTCTGTCCAACAAATAATCGACACAATTGAGTACTTCAGGAAACTGAAATTGTGGCAAATCAGAAAAGGAATACTGAGCTTGTATGTTTATATGCGGTAACCGATCTTCGGCAAAGCTGTCTTGGTAATACGTCATTTGAAAAATTGTTTTATGGATTATATATAGTCAAGCTAATTTTTTTGTTTAGGTGTAAATTACTTTTTATTGCTTTTGGGTTTTAAGGCTTTTTTCATTTGTTCCACTTGTTTTCTATCGGCTTGTATTTTGGATGCTGTGGTTTTAAATCCATTGGCGTAAACCTTGGGTAGATCTGTTGCCTCAACTTTTTCATAGGCTTGGGCTTCCCGAACAAAATAAGGATTGGCCAACAAGGGTTTTCCTAAGGCTACCAAATCGGCACGGCCGTTGAGCAACAAGGTATTGATTTGGTCAATGTCTTGAATGCTTCCCACGGTAATTGTAGGCACGTGAACGCTGTTTCTTATCTCATCTGAAAAAGGCGTTTGCCACATGCGTCCCAATTGCGGTTGTTGGTGGGCAACCGTATTTCCTGTCGAAACGTGAATGATATCAGCCCCAGCAGTTTTAAAGGCTTCGCAACAATACAACATGTCTTCGGCAGTAATTCCTCCAGGAGCCCAATCAGTGGCCGAAACCCGAACGCTCATGGGTTTTTGCGCAGGAAAGGCAGCGCGCATGGCAGCAAATACGCGCAACGGAAAACGCATTCTATTTTGGATGCTACCGCCGTAATCGTCCGTGCGTTGGTTGGTTAATGGCGAAATAAAGCTGGCCAATAAAAAGCCATGATGCGCTTGCAATTCGATAAGATCAAAACAAGCTGCTTCAGCATTAATAGTTGCTTGTACAAAATCATGCACCACTTGATCCATGTGGATTTGCTGCATTTCAATAGGAACGGGTCCATTTGGCAAAAAAGGAAGTGCCGATGCGGCCACCAATTCCCAAGGATTATCCAAGGCTTGGTTTTGTCCTTCCCAAGGCAATTTTGTAGCACCTTTGGGTCCGGCATGGCCCAACTGTATGCCTATTTTGGATGCAGAATTAGTATGGATAAAATCAACTACTGATTTAAATTTAGTAGTCTGATTTTCAGTATATATACCAGGACAGCCTAAAGTTATTTTTGCGTTTTTAGAAACCGCAGTACATTCGACAATGAGTAAGCCCACGCCACCAAGTGCTCTACTGCTGTAATGCACCGTATGCCATTCGTTGATCTCGCCATCAACGGCACAATATTGTCCCATCGGCGCCATCACAATGCGGTTGGGCAACTGTAGATCGCGCAATTGAAAAGGGGTAAAGGCAGGAGAGGGGCTATTGGTTTTGTGTATGTGTTGAAACTCAGCCAACACTTTTTGGGTAAAACTAGCATCACGTAACTGTATGTTTTCATAGGTTACCTTTTTAGATCGCGTCATGCAACCAAAGGCAAAACTGTAAAAAGGATGTTGGCTGTGTCGGTCCATGTTTTCAAACCAATCAAGTGAAACCAAGGCAGCATACTGTATCATTTCGACCGTATTTCTGCGGCTGGCTTCGTATTGGGCAAAAGCAGCTTGCACATTATTTGGGTTGGCAATCACCGCATCCGACAATCCTATAGCGCTATCCATGGCCAACTTGGTTCCAGATCCAATAGAGTAGTGGGCCGTTGCTTTGGCATCACCCAGTAAAACAATGTTTTCGTGAAACCATTTTTGATTCGTCACATGCGGGAATTGGCGCCAATGTGATTTGTTGGATATCAATCCATGACCGTCCAATTCGGCTGCAAAAATAGCTTGAATTTTGTCTATAGTATCATTCTCATTGGTAACTTCAAACCCATGTTTTTCCCAGGTTTCGTTGCTGCATTCAAATATCCAGGTACTTTTTCCCGCTTCGTATTGGTAACTGTGTGCCACGATCATGCCATGTGGAGTAGATCGAAAAAAATAGGTAAAGGCATCCAAAGGTTTGGTTGATCCCAGCCATACAAAACGGTTGGATTTTAATTCAATTTTAGTCCCAAATTCCTGTTGATAATGGCTGCGAATGCCACTCGCAATTCCGTCAGAAGCAATAATTATGTCAGCTGAGGAATAGGCCTGAAGATCATCAATACTTTGCTCAAAATGCAAATTGACGCCTTCTTCACGACAGCGTTGGTGCAATAATTTTAACAAGGTTTTGCGAGAGCAACCGCAAAAACCATTGCCGGCAATGCTCACTTCTTGGCCATCACGCGCGATAACAATGTCATCCCAATAGGCAAATTGATCGCGGATAAGTTCGTAGGAAGCCATGTCGCGCTTTAAAAATTCGCCCAAAGTTTCGTCTGAAAAAACCACACCAAAGCCAAAACTGTCTTCGGGCTTATTGCGCTCATAGACATCAATTTGACAGTGCGGCATTGCCTTTTTGGTTAATATCGAAAAATAAAGTCCGCCTGGACCACCACCTATAACTGCTATTTTCATTTACGTTCTTTTGATGGAGAAAATTTCTCCTTGCTCGCAGTAGTTGGAACCGCCAAGACGAGCAATGGGTTTGTATAATTCGGGATTTATTTGGTTTTCGTCAAGTAGTAATTCGTCGGCAATATGAATCATCACCACACGACCAATGAGCACACAAGCACCGCCTTGGGTATGATCTTCTAAAAAATAATGATGCACCAATTCGCATTCCAACTGTATCGAACTCTCGGCCACGCGCATGGGTTTTACCTTTACAGATGGAATAGGCGTAACGCCCACCAAATCAAATTCATCTACTTCGGCAGCAACAGTTGCAGACGAGGCATTCATGGGCTCAACCAAATCTTTGGTGACCATATTGACCACAAATTGGTGGGTAGCCAATACATTATTTAAGGTGTCTTTGTTGCTGTTGTTGTCTCTGCGTGTTGAGAACATCACGTGAGGCGGATCGTCTCCCACCATATTAAAATAGGAAAAAGGCGCTAAATTGTTGATGCCGTCTTCGCTCACAGAAGAAATCCATGCAATAGGGCGTGGAATTACGATTCCTGTCAGTAATTTGTAAATGACTTTTTGTTCTAACAAGTGAGGATCGTACTGCATTTTTTTAATTAAGTGACACAAAATAACTGAAATTATCGATTAAATGGATACTCTATTCTAAATAATTAAAAAAAGTCCTAACCTGATCAAATAATTGTTAATTTTCGAAAATAAAAATTGAATACATGTCGAATAAAAACACCAAAGGCATCTGGAAAGTAATCTCTGCTTCCTCGATGGGAACGATGATTGAATGGTACGATTTTTATATTTTTGGAAGTCTAGCGGTTGTCATTTCAACCAAATTTTTCCCATCAGCTAATCCCACGGCAGCATTCTTATCCACGCTGGCTACTTTCGCCGCCGGATTTGTGGTTCGTCCTTTTGGAGCCTTGTTCTTTGGAAGATTGGGCGATTTAATTGGCCGAAAATATACATTTATGGTTACGCTGCTGCTTATGGGAGGCGCGACCTTTCTCATGGGTTGTATTCCAAGTTATGAAACGATTGGTTTTTTAGCGCCCCTATTGGTTTTGATTCTTCGGCTTTTGCAAGGATTAGCACTCGGTGGGGAATATGGTGGAGCCGCGACTTATGTGGCCGAACATGCGCCTGTTGGCCAAAGAGGGTACTGGACATCCTGGATTCAGACAACCGCAACAATCGGGTTGTTTATATCCTTGGTGGTTATTCTTGCGACCAAACAAATTTTAACTCCAGAACAATTTGACGAATGGGGTTGGCGTGTACCCTTTTGGGTTTCTATACTCATGGTTTTTGTGTCTTATTTGATACGCACGAATATGGAGGAATCTCCTGTGTTTGCCAAAGCAAAGTCGGAAGGCACAACAAGTAAAAATCCAATTCAAGAAAGTTTCGGAAACAAATACAATTTAAAATTTGTTTTGCTCGCCTTATTTGGAGCGACTATGGGTCAAGGTGTTGTGTGGTATACGGGACAGTTTTATGCCATGAATTTTATGAAAACCGTGATGAATATCGATTCCTCTCAGGTCGACACTTTACTAGGAATTGCTTTAATTCTGGGTACACCATTTTTTATCTTTTTTGGTTGGTTAAGTGATAAAATTGGACGTAAATACATTATGATGGGCGGCATGTTGTTGGCCATTGTATTTTATCGCCCAATTTATAAAAGCATGTATGCGACTACGAATGTCGACAACAAAACTGAAATTATAGGAAAAACGGAAGTTCTTGCGGAATTACAACATGAAGGTAATGCAATCGACTCTGTTATCACGATCAGTACAACCTACTCGGACGGAACAAAACAGCTGCAAATAAAAACAGCAAAACTTGAAAATGGCAAAGCGATTGTAATTAATGGAAAACCAAAAGTAGAAACCAAAACAACCCTTACCATCAATTCATCTGACCAATGGATGTTGATTTTCTTGGTATTTATTCAAGTCATTTTTGTCACAATGGTATATGGTCCGATTGCGGCCTTCTTGGTTGAGATGTTTCCGGCAAAAATACGGTATACTTCCATGTCACTACCGTATCATGTGGGCAACGGGATATTTGGCGGCTTGCTACCTGCCATTTCTACCTATTTCGTGACCCATGCGAAAGAGGAGGGTAATCCTGAATTTTATTTGGAAGGATTATGGTATCCCATTGTCATCGCTTCAGTTTGTTTTGCCATTGGAATGATTTATATCAAGAATAATACTAAAAATAAACATATCTAACATTAAATATGAAACAGTTAAAAAGACTTTTAGGAATGATATGGATTGGCCTTGCCATAGCTGCGGGATACTTTTGTATCTTTGAGTTCGGATTGCCAAAATTACTTTCAGACAAACAAGATGATTTGGTTTTTGGAATCATTATTCTCTTTATACTTACTCCATTAATAGTGACGGGTTTGGGAACATTTGGCTATTATGCCTTAACAGGAGAGTATGACAATTCCAATTGAGATTACAAAAAACGGCACTAAAATCATTCACTTTTAGAAACAATGAGTTATTATAAAATCAGCTCTTTAGAGCAGTACTTCAAACATTACAACAAATCCATTCGTGAACCTCGCAAGTTTTGGGGAAAAATTGCAGATGAAAACTTTACCTGGTACCAAAAATGGGAAAACGTATTTTCGTTTGATTTTCAAAAAGCAGAATTCAAATGGTTTGTGGATGCCAAAGTAAACATTACCAAAAACTGCATTGACAGACACTTGGCCAAAAGAGGGGAGAAAACAGCCCTAATTTTTGAGCCCAATGATCCTGCTGAAGCAGCACAACACATCAGCTACAACGAATTGTATGTACGCGTATCTAAAATGGCGAATGTTTTGCGCGAACAAGGGATCCAAAAAGGAGACCGCGTGTGCATTTATTTGCCCATGATTCCCGAATTGTCAATTGCTGTTTTGGCTTGTGCTCGAATTGGCGCCATTCATTCCGTCGTATTTGCCGGATTTTCGGCTTCGGCAGTGGCGGCACGCATCAACGATAGCGCATGTAAATTGGTGATTACTTCGGATGGTGGTTACCGCGGCAATAAATCCATTGACTTGAAAGGCATCGTGGATGAAGCGTTAGAAAAATGTCCTTGTGTAAAAGAAGTGTTGGTGGTAAAACGAACCAATATAGCCGTGAACATGAAAGAAGGACGCGACTTCTGGTTGCAACCTTTATTGAATGAAGCCTTAGATAATAATGTAGCCGAAATCATGGATGCCGAAGATCCGTTGTTTATATTATACACCTCAGGATCTACCGGAAAACCAAAAGGAATGGTGCACACCACGGCGGGTTATATGGTGTATACAGCCTATACCTTTAAAAATGTATTCCATTACGAAGAAAACGATATTTTTTGGTGTACTGCCGATATTGGCTGGATTACCGGACATTCCTACATTTTATACGGGCCTTTGTTAAATGGCGCGACAACTGTTATGTTTGAAGGCGTTCCTTCGTATCCGGATTTTAGCCGTTTTTGGGAAGTAATTGAAAAACATAAAGTAACTCAGTTTTACACAGCCCCAACAGCCATTCGAGCCTTGGCCAAAGAAAGCTTAGATTATGTACAACCGTTTCCGTTAAAAAGTTTAAAAGTAATTGGATCAGTAGGAGAACCCATCAACGAAGAGGCTTGGCACTGGTACAACGATCACGTAGGAGGGAAGCGATGTCCGCTTGTAGATACCTGGTGGCAAACTGAAACGGGAGGAATTTTGATTTCGCCGATAGCCTTCGTTACCCCAACCAAACCTACTTATGCTTCCTTACCCTTACCGGGAATTCAGCCGGTTTTGATGGATGAAAAAAGAAATGAAATTGAAGGCAATCAAGTAGCGGGTAATTTGTGTATAAAGTTTCCTTGGCCGTCCATTGCCAGAACCATTTGGGGCGATCACCAACGGTACAAAGACACCTATTTCTCCACTTTCCCGGGTAAATATTTCACCGGCGACGGGGCTTTACGTGACGAAGTTGGCTATTATAGAATTACAGGAAGGGTAGATGATATAGTAATTGTTTCAGGACACAACTTGGGAACCGCACCCATTGAAGATGCCATCAACGAACACCCAGCGGTGGCCGAAAGTGCCATTGTGGGATTCCCGCATGACATCAAAGGAAATGCCTTGTATGGTTATGTGATTTTGAAAGAAACTGGAGAAGGCCGAAACCATGACAATTTGCGTATCGAGATCAATCAATTGATATCCGATCAAATAGGACCGATTGCCAAATTAGATAAAATTCAATTTGTCTCGGGCTTGCCCAAAACCAGATCGGGTAAAATCATGCGCCGCATTTTACGTAAAATTGCCGAAGGCGACTTCAGTAATTTTGGAGACACGTCTACCTTACTAAATCCTGAAATTGTAGATGAAATAAAAGAAGGTAAACTATAGTAAAACAATACATTAGATACAAACACAATCAACTTTGGTTGTGTTTTTTTTTATCGAATTCCCAAACGAATCTTTAGTTTTAGAAACAGTAAGGCGAGGGAATAGGCGTGTAAAGCAGTATGTTTTTGGTCTAATGCAGGCACATTATAGGTTTCTAATAAATCCGTTTCAGATAGCGAAACTGTTGATAAATCGTGCAGTTTGCGGTGCATGATTTCTAAGTCAATGGCTTCGTTTCGCAAACGACCACAGCCCATTTTTTGTAAGGCAGCGTTGATCATTTCAATGGTATAATTGATTCGGTAACCCACCAAGATGGAATTTCCAATGAAGTTGATGAAATTTTGAATGGCCTCTGGCTCGCTCAATTTGGGTAACTCACTTTCTAGAATAAAGTCATTTGACAATCCGTTTTCGTGTAAAAAAGTATACTGTAGCAAAACCACTTCAAAGGCATCTTTCACAACAATTGCCTGTTGATCCACAGCAACGCCACCTATAGACAACAACACATCTTTTGTTGGGCTAAATCCAGTAGCCACAGGGCTAATCACACTAAAACGCGACGATTTATGCTCGAATTTGGCCAAATAATTTTTCCAAAATTCAGGATGGTCTTTGTGCATGTGTTTGATCCAATCGAGCATACTAAGAGAATTTGGTGAGTTGAAAGGTATCTTTAATGAGTTCTTCTAAATCTTTAAGCGGCTGTAAAGCCAATTTTAATTTTTCTTTGTCCGATTTAGATAATTCATCAACTACAATGTATTGGCCAGAACTGTCGTTTTTGAGTCCTTCGCTGGTTCTGATTTTGGCAACAGACAAGTAGGCCTCTGCACAATTTAAAAACAACTCGGCGTTTTTCACATCCACCATGGCCAATTGCTTGAAACGCATGTATGTATTGGTAATGCCACGAATGTTATGGTGTAATATAAATAAACGAGCACCATCAATTAGACTCATTTGCACCCTGTTTTTGAGATCAAATTTATCTTTGTGTGGGCCATTTTCTTCGAGGTTGTATTTTTTAAAAAAACTCAAGGCCGGAGGTTTGCGCATGGCATCGTTTCCTAAATAATCAAAAAACAACTTGTTTTTAAAGGTATACTGGAAAACGGCATCAGACAAAGCTTCCTCAAACTTTGGTTCACCGTACACAAAATTAAGATCAAAGAAAATAGAATGAATGTCGTTGTTGTTTTCACCTGGATTTTTAATCCAATTTACATACTGTTTGGTCCAATCCGTCAGCGATTTAGCTAACGTAATAGAAGTAGAGTTGTTGGTGTGCTGGCAGGAGGGATATCCAATAAATTCCAACAAACTTACCGTCTTTTTGGACAAGCGGATAAAGTACTCTTTTACATCTCTAAAGTGTTCTTGAGCCACGTCATCAAAGACCAAAATATTATCGGCGTCTGTAAGCAGTAATTGCTCTTTACGCGCTTGACTTCCAATGCTAATCCATGCAAATCGAGCAGGCGGAGAGCCCATATCAAGGATAGCCAATTCTACAGAACGCTTGATTAAAGCCGTTGTAATCTCAGAAGAGATATTGGCAATATGCGGCAATGGAATATTTTTTACCAAGGAAGTTTGGATCAATTCGGTGAGTTTACTGCGCACCAATTTTAAGGAAACCACATCTTGTGCACGTTTGATTTCTTTGATCAACACCCCGGGATTGCTGGCTTGGGCCAAAATTAAATCGTGTTCTCGAATCACGCCCTTGATAAGCGATCTGTCGCTGCCGTCTTGCGTTACACACAAATGACTCACGTTATGTTTGAGCAACAAGAGCTGGGCTTCGGCCAACGAAACATTCTCGGGTACCGTAATGACAGGATGACTCATGATTTTTTCGATAGGCACATCAAGAGCAAATCGTCCTGTGGCAACTTTAGTTCGTATATCTGTATCGGTGACAATCCCCAGTGGGAATTTGTCTTGTACAACCATTACGCAATCCGAAAGAGTATCCGTCATGTATTGAGCAGCCACTTTTACTGGGGTTACTGGGCTACAAATCAAAGGTTTCTTGGAGTAAACAAGCGATTGAAACAAATGAATATCCGCTTGTTGATTCCCTAATATAACATTATCAGACAGTAACTTACCCTTGGCTTCAAGATCGCCAGGATTGGTCGAGTTGGTAGCAAAACTCTCTAATAAGAAATTAAGCACTTCCGAATTTTGAGCCACAAAAGGACGAAAAGTAGCAATAGGAATAGCATACACCAAACATTCCTCACGCGCTTTGGCGGTCATCATGTAGTTGTTTTTGGCAAAAAAGGGTCGCAACCCAAAAACATCGCCAGCGGTACATTTATTCAAGAACGTTTCTTCAGCATCTGAAATCACAGAAAGATTTATAACGCCTTGGGCTACCACATAAAAGCTGTCGTGCAAGATATCATTGATGCGGAACAGCGTTTGGTTTTTTTCTAGATGAATCACTTTGATGTGCGTAGCAACGGTGAGCATTTCCAAATCAGATAAGATGCTGAAAGGCAAATAGTTTTTGAGAAATACAGCAAGTTGATTGGCAATCGGATTCATGAATGTTGATCTTGAATAGGTGTGGTAAATTTATATGGAATACCAATAGAAAACAAACCACAATCTAGGAATCCATTAACAATTTTCTATTTTACATAATATAAATTATAGTTAAATATAAGCGAGTGAAATTCACAAGATGATAAGCTTAAACCCAATCAATACAGATTCCAATATCAGATACTATTTGGCTTGTTTAATACTTGTAGTATAATATAAAACGTAAATACTGTATTATGGGTTGTTTAAAGATGGTATAAACAAATAATGAAATTAAGTAAAATCAAATAAAAGAATAAACTAGATTTGAATTAAACATTGAATTGATTTCTTTAAATCGATCAAATCTGGTATTTCAAAATCAAAATGCATGTAAAACATAATATTTATTTTTGATAATATATTCTTACATATTTTGATAAATAATGTATTTCATCGATAATTAAATACATTTAATCGATAATTTTAAATCACGAATTAAGTACTTGTATTATATTTGGCTGAGAAAATTATTCCCCAGTAATTTTCGAATAACGAACCTACAACATGAAGAACTATATTGCTTTACTTGGCTTTTGGTTTTGCTTGAGCACAACAGCTCAGGTTACTTCGATTGAATATAAACGCTCGGACAAACCCATTACTAATCCTGAGCGCGGGTTGTATAAGCATACGGCAACTTCAACAAAAACCTATACCGCACTTGATTCAGTCACCTTGCAGCAGTACAAATCAGATTTGGGTATTTCATTGATTTACCGAAATTTTCAGCTTAATTCGTTTATTTACAAAAATATATCAGCCGATTATTTAGCGAACATGCAACACGATTTTCAAATAATTCGAGAATCTGGTATGAAAGTAATTGTTCGTTTTTCCTATTCTGAATCAGAACGTGTTCGACAACGCGATGCCTCAAAACTGATGATGCTGCGTCACATCCAACAACTCAAGCCAATTTTACAAGCCAACAGCGACGTGATAGCCTTACTACAAGCTGGGTTTATTGGCACATGGGGCGAATGGTATTACACCAGTCAAACCGATTTTGGTGGTTGGGGCTTTGATGAAAAGCCATTGAATCCCAATCATTTGGCGAATCGCAAAGAAATTGTAACGGCTCTACTCGATGCACTTCCAGCTAATCGGATGCTGCAGTTGCGCAACATTGATAGCAAACAAAATTTTTTCAGTCTAGAACCCATACAATATACCAAGGCACACAACCAAACTGCAGTAGCTCGTATTGGTTTTCATAACGATTGTTTTTTGGCTAATGCTACTGACTCGGGTACATTTTCCAATCCAGAAGAACAACGAAAATATTTGGCTGAAGAAAGTAAATTTGTTCCTATGGGCGGTGAAACCTGTAAATTAAACGCGCCGCGTACTGATTGTAGTTCTGCCATGCTAGAGATGAAAGAATTTCATTGGTCGTATTTAAATTTGGATTACTACCCCGAGGTAATCAATGGATTCCGTGAACATGATTGTCTGTCCGAAATTGAACAAAAATTAGGCTATCGCATTTCCTTGCAATCGGCTTTACTGCCAAAAAGCATTGGTTTACAGGATTACTTATCCTTGAGCATTACACTCAAAAATGAGGGTTTTGCGGCGCCTTTTAATCCGCGTAAAGTGTATGTAGTGTTGCGCAATGCAACGGATGGAAATGAGATCAAACTTCCATTGAAAACGGATATTCGGTATTGGTTTGGATCCAGTACATTTACGCTAAACGAAAATATTAAACTGCCCAACAATACGCCAATTGGCGAGTACACCATGTATTTGTACTTTCCTGATGAAGCTCCATCCCTTGCATCAAATCCTGCCTATGCCATTCAATTGGCCAATACGCAACAATGGGATGCCACTACTGGATACAATTCGTTGAATCATGTGTTGCAAATACAAAATGGAACTATTTCCCAAATAGCAAAAAAAACATTTGATATTGCCCTTTACCCTAATCCTGCTCATGAAGTTATTATAGCACAAGTTGAGGATTGCAAATCCTATCAAGTATTGGTTCACAATGCGCAAGGAATGGAGCAAAATGTGGAATTTGTAACCGAGGAAAACGAGTTGAAAATACCCACTGAAAATCTAAACAATGGGCTTTATTTTATTGTCTTTACAAAAAACGGCATCAACGACACCCGAAAATTTGTGGTCAAACACTAATTATTTTTTACGTATTCGTTTTTTTAAATTGTGCGTAAGCCCAATCTGTAAAGTGTTAAAGTAAAATCCAGATTGTAAATAATATTCAATTGCTAAATTTACACTGGTGTAATCGGCAATTTGGTAGGATGCATTGGCAATATACCGCTGTAAAAAATCACTGTATGTATCATAAAAATAGCCCGCCTCAATGCTTGAATTAAAGTTAGTGAGTTGGTATTGCCAACCCATTCCTCCACCTGCATAGAAACGGTTGCGTAACATAAAATACGGATACCCATCGAGCAAGTCTATGGATGCCATGCTATAACTAGCCTCGGCAAAAGGCAAGAATTTAGATCGACGAATGAGTCCTTTATCATACACCATGCGGTAATTTAAACTGGATCGAATGGCATAATCATAGGTCGTTATTGTATATGAATTGGCGTCTATTGCAGTGTATACTTTTCGTCCTTGTTGTTGTTGTACCCTTGGAAGTGGAGCAAAAACGGTATCGATACCCAACATGCCTTGCGTAAAATAACTAGTTTCAAGGGCAATACTTGAATTCACGTATTTGATGAATTTAAAATCACGGTAATAATTGAATCGGAATTCGTACATTTTTTTGCGCACACCCGCAGCCGTTTCAACAGGCAATAAATTGAGTTCTGCCGAACGGAAGCCGTTGGGTTTACTCAAATTATAACCCACTCCGGCTTGTACATAGGGGTTTGCTTTTCGGTCTACCTCTACTCTACCTTTATACCAATATTGTGGTTTTAAATCCTTCAACGCAGTAGCAAACTTGTATTGAAGTCCCATCAGACTTACATAATAGTTATCAGGATAGACTTTAGTGTTGGGTAAAGCAAAAAATTGGGTATAGGCTGTTGAAAAACTATGAAAATTATTTTTCTTGTCTTTGTGGGTGTACGTCAATAAATTCTTTTGTACCGACACATATTCCCTGTTGGTTTCAACCGAACTCAATGCATCGATCACATCTCCCCTTTCTAGGCGTTGTTTTTTGGTAATAAACGCCAACACTTCAGGGTAAAACAAGGCGCGTTCATTGATCATTAAATCATCAATCAAAGGTTCTGCTTCATAGACTACATCGGTATTCAGGTTTTTTCTAATGGGTTCTTTTAAGACTGAATCTTGCATAGAATTGGCTACCACCCATGATTCTCTAAATCGGCCCAATACATGAAATACGGAACTCATGATAGCTTTTGCTTTATCGTCATAGGGATTGGTAGAAATGTGTTGGGTATACTGTTTTTCTAGTTCCTCAAATTTCTTGAGTTCAACTAACCAATTCATTTTTGTTACAAAATCAATTTCTGTGGAAAATACAGACCAATCATAGGCCTTTTGAAAATCTTTGTTATCGGCATAAAACCAAACCAGGGAAGTGGCAATTTTACTGTAATCAGAGGCGGGAATAATTGCGTCTGCCAGCGGTGCGACCTCGTTGGGATTAAATTGAAGCAAATGCAAGATCAAATTCATTTTGCTTTCGGGACTTCGCTCGAGTTGGTCAATTTGCGTGAGGGCTTTTTTGATTTTCCCTCGATATTCTTCCGTATCAAAATTCAATACATAAGCATGTAAAATTGCAAGATTTTCAGGATCAACATCTATTTGTCTACTCATCCATTTCTCTTTTTCAACATCATTCAAATACCCAATTACTCGATCTAATTCGGCAGAATATAATATGTTGCTTTTTGTAGGATACCTTGTAACATGTGTTTCATACATTTTCCATACTGCTTCTGCCCTACCCTCCCATGATTCGTATTTGGCATATAAATTCCATTTGGTCGAATCAATTGTGGGTGTATTGGGAAGCGTTAGTCGCAATTTGATAATTTCGTTATCAAAAGCCAATTGATCCTCAGCAATACCCAAGGTACCTGCTATAAATTGTTGAACTTTCTTAGTAAAATCAGTATATTTTTCCTTTTCTTGTTGTGCTATTATTTTCTGATTAGAATTAGAGCCTAATTTTTTAGCATGTAAATCAAGAATTGAAATGCTGGGAGTTTTGGTATTAATCGTAAATAAAACACCATCACCATAGGAAGTTTTATGAAACGAATATTTTCTTGCGACTAAATCATACTCAATTGCTGATTCATTTTGCTTTTTGGCATATAAAAACCAACTTTGTTTTGCTGTTGCCGACTTGTTTCTATTGAGCACTTGGTAACTTCCGTTTTTGGATTTATGAATATAACGCGCTGCACGCCAATCTAATACCAAATTTGCTGCATCATGGACTTTCATAAAACGCATACCCGGATACGTAGTTTTCATATTACTTAACAACGAATTAAATTCTCCATACATCGATTTATTGGAGCCTTTGGTTGTGTACCAACCTAACTCTTCACCGTTACGCATATCGTCTTTTTCTCCTTTTGACGCACCTTTTGTTGGTAATTGATACACATCGTCGGGGTGCACAAAATGATTCCAAATACCTGTAAATAAATACAGCGATTGGATTTCATAGTATCGTTCACTATTCAAGTAAAATCCGCTGGAAATTCGAGGAAAATCAAACAAGTTCTTTTCTAATGGATCGAAATCATATTCTCTGTCACCACCAATATCAAAATCTCCTAAATACAAACTACACATAAATTGGATCGAAGGCATGTTTTGTTTTAGGGTTACTAAACCATAGGAATCAATTTCATTGGATGGCGGTACATATACAGTAGGCAAAGTACCATATTTACTAATCTCCCACTTTTTTAAGGCCGTTTTTAAGGAAATTCCCATATAATCTAAATTATCCCAATACTCTTTAACCAATGAAACATGGTTATACCCGTGAAAAGCAACTTCATAACGATTACGCGCAACATCAGCTACCAGCCAATCGCAAAATTGCATTTGTGTTTTGTTTACCAACATTTTTTGTTCATTCCATTGATCAAAAGTAAATGGCGGTACAATTTTATTGCGGTAATCAAAAGTGGTCATCGCCGTATATGGGATCCCGTAAGTTTTACTAATTTTTTTCATATCGGGCCACCATACTTTCTTGACAAAATCAAACATCGTTAGGTTTAATTCATCAGCAATAGGCTGTACTTTTGCATCATATTGTGGGGAGGGAAAATCATCCAAAAAAACCGTTGAGGCATTGGCTATGGGATATGGAACTCCTTCTAATCCCTGAAGCATGCCAGAAAACAATAAACCTCTATCAATTTTTGAAAGCGTATTTGCTGTATTAAAAACAATAACATTACCCAATCCAATCTTGTTTTTGTAAATACATGGGTATTTAGAATTATTAGCTGCAGTTGCCAAAAATTCTATTGTTGAATTAAAATTAGATTGAGCAAATCCGTATAATATCTCGTTTTTTAAAATTACTTTGTCTTTTAACCCTGGCAAAATTGGCGTGCTCGCAAAAATACCTTTTGAGGAACTGTCTATCGAATATTCGGCATTTGGTTTGAGGCCAAAAAAATAACCAAATCGCTTGTCTTGTGTGATAAAAGGAATAAATAACGAACCGCCTCTGCTAACAAATTCAAGTAACTTTGAAAGTGTACTGGTGGATAATGACTGCGAATTATAAATACAAATTACACGGGTAGTAGGATTTATCTCGGCACCGCGATTCCAATTAGACAAATCAATTTCATTGTAAGGCAATTTAGAATAATCGCAAGCCTTTCTAATCTGCTGGGCATATTCTACATTGACTTTATTTTTTGAGTCTACAATAAATTCAACTACCGGAGTTGAACTTAATCCAGGTAAAACATAGCGTTTTCCAGAAAAATAATCCGTCGATTGATTAACGGCAACTTTATCGTCAAAAACATCTAATCCAGCCCAATCATCAAATCCAGCACAATTCGAAAAGAAAAGTGCGATACAAATAAGTCTGCAGATTAAAAAAGTAGTTTTACCCATATTATCGTTTTGTAAATACCAAATCGTGTATTTTACTGCTACCGGGTTCATTTATAATTTCATATACCGTAAGCAAATCAGTTTCATAAAACACAACTATTTTACGGCCTCGCTCTTTGAGGGTTTGTAAAGTTTGCATTACGGATTTGTTTAACAACGCATGTTCAGCTTTTACTCCATCGTCGGTGCTTTTAGCTTTGGCTGAAACAAATACCAATACACTTTTGGGTAGCATCACGTTTGGATTAGCGGCTAAAAATAGCTTATTATTTTTTTTCTTAAAGTACAATTCATCCTTGACCAAGTACTCAGCAAGGAAAAAATCATAATTCATAAAACCGTGTCGATTGGTGCTGATTACTTGAGCTGAAGAAATGTTGACAACAGTATAGGTATTGGCATAAAATATTTGCGCAATTCTATCATAGGCGTTCAATATTTCTTTGGGAATAGTGTCAGATTGCTTGAGCTTGGCAATGGGTTGGTCTTGGTATTTAAAACTATAAAACAAACCAGCTGTTAAAATCAACATAATGGTTAGCGGCTGAAGTCTGTACAATGGTTTGGCTATACCTTCAAAAACAGAGAGCAATATGGCGATACAAAATCCACAAACAAGAGGAAAAAAAACAATAAATATAACTTTGATCTTTTCGACATCAATCCACGAAATTTTCATTTCAGGAAGGATGATCATTACATTAAAGAAAATCAAAAATACTAAGCTGGTTGTCCAACTCCCTTTTTTCAAAACCTGAAGACTTATGCCGAGCAGTATGCCAAACCACGAGAGATATTGCATATACTCTACGATGGTTTTTAATGGGTATATAAGTTGAGGAAAATAAGAATAGGAACTCATGGAAACTAAACTGGTCATCAAATACGTATCAAATTCCATTAACTTAGATTGAGATAACAAGCCGTACGTAGATAAATAGAAGGCGACAGCTCCCAGATAACAACCTATTATTTTTAGATTAGACATCAATTGTTTAAGGCCAGAGACTAAAAGCGCAATGATGAGAAAAACAGGCATTACAATAAAAAACACAAAAAGATCCGTAAGGCAAATTGCAAAAAATGCTACGCAAAAAGAGGTGTACAAGGTAATTTTTGACATTTGTAGCAGCTGTGGCTTAAGCACAAAAACAACTGTGGGGATGGCAAATGTTAAAGCCATCAAAATGGAATTGGATTGCAAGATATAGTACACATTCAATGGACTCAAAATATATACCAACGAAAACAAAAGGGCTGTAACTAAAGGGGCAATAAATTTAGACACGGTGAGTTTGTGTATAGTCCAAAACACAATTATTGTCAAAACAATGGCCTCAAAAATGGATGCGAAATGCAAAGCAATTTCAGGTGCAATGTCGGCTATTTTAGCGTAAAAATTTAGAATAGCCAATTCGCCTACCGGACTTAAGTCTTGACCAAACCACTGCTGGTTGTCCAAGTTGATTAATTTAGACAAATCAATAACCCAAGGATCAGATAACGAATAAATATCGTAGTTTATAAAATAATAACGGCTGAAAAAAGTAATAACAACCAACAAAAAGGTAATTAAAAACAACAGTTTATTGGTTTTCTTCTCTTCAATATCTTGAGGTGATACAATGATAATCCATTTTTTTAAAGGCGTTTTTAATTCAACACTTCGAAGTGCATGTAAAAAAACAACTTTTACGTTAGTATTAAAATATCGTTTCAGGTATCGTAAATTATTGAGTCCTAAATTGTCAATACCAACTAGAAAAAAGAAGACAAAAAAGCAATTAAATAAATTAAATGCGTTGAGTTGAGTGAGTACTAGAGCAACAAGCAAATAAGCAGTAGCGAAACGAAACCAGTTTTGCACAATAAAATCAAGAAAATGCAAAGGGGCATTTCGCACCAATTTTTTATACAAGTAAAATAGCATAAGTGTGATAAGGCATAACCTTATAAAACCTACCAATAATGAACTTGTAAGTACAAACATATTATTAATTTGAATAAATTATGGGTAGCTTTTGCAAATCAATGGTGCCAACAAAAAGGGAACAATCTAAGGTGTTGCTGCGGACCTGTATCTGTGTAAATAAAGTTGAACTATTGGCATATTCAATAAGAATGATGGGTTTTTCATACTTTCTTTGGATAGCAGTAATCTCTGTACTCAATGTATTCCATTGTTCAGCACTGCTCAGTTGATACTGTTGCGTTTTAAAATCATAGGCCGTAGCAACGGATTCTATGGCAATGGATGAAATGTATTTGCATGTTTCTGGAACCAACGCCAGGCCTGCATTTTGAATGAGTTTTTTAGCGGGATACTTTGTTTTTATTTTTTGGATAAGTTGAATCAACGCTTGCTTTTGCTTTTTTTGGGGGCCGTATTGATTAAAATTGTCAATGTTATCCAGGAACAAACCATCATAACCCGTTGCAAAAATTGAATCAATAATCTCAAACAATACCTGATTGGTATTTGCTGATTCAAGATCTAAATAATAGCTATCCCACTGTTCGTTCTTTCCGGTTGTCATTGCCGATAACTTTTTATAATGTGGCGCATTCACATTAACTTCCCCTAAACTAATGTAAGCGTAAACTTCTTTGTTTTGTTTTTTAAACACACGAACATCACTAGCAAAATAATGCTTGGGCTCCAAAATTAAGGTTTGGTAACCCAAAATCACTTCGGGTTTTAATTTGCCATAACAAATGAGCACATCCTGTGCTTTTTGATCTAACGAACAAAAGGGCGTGAGCATAAATGAAGTGAGTATGGGAAGATATGCACTAATAAGAAGCATAATAGTAGTAATCAAGATTTTTAAAATAAGCAAGCGTTGCTTTAACGGTTAGAAAGGCAAATAATCCAGCCCCACACAACATGCCAACTACGCTGTACTCATAAGCGACAAATCGGCTTAACAAAAATCCTATTATTACATTCACTAAAGCGGCATACAAAATCGAACGAAGCGGCTTTAGTGTTTGACCCAAGGTAAATAAATACAAGGAATTTAACATACCCCATGCCAATAAAATATAACCTAAACCACCAATTACACATACTTTAAGACTTAATGGATTAATAGCATAGTGAAATTGACTGGTAAATCCCCAAGAAGCATTAATGATAATAAATACTGCAGCAAAAGCGAGTAAACTTGTAATAAACAGAACCGAGACTTGCTCCCAGTACATGGATCGAATCTTGGAATTGAAAATCTCTGGACTATTGTGATCAGTTGTTTTCTGGTTTACATCCATGAAACTGGTAAAAGAGGCAATGCCATATTCGAGTACACCAGCAAGCAACAAGAAAATTAAGATAGCCAAATCCATTCCCAACTCGTAGTCTTTTTCAAAGTAAATGAGAAAAGGCAAATTGCCATTGATGCCCGAAGACCAAGCCAAAATACGGTCTATAAAAAAGAACCCATACAACACCAAACCGTAAAAAAAGTACTGGTAATTGTGGTACAACAATACGGGTATTTTTAGGGTTGTATTTACTGACTGGGTTCGGTGCGTACTGAAGTTCTGAAAAAAGATAAACAAAAATATTTTTGCAATTACAATTACAATCGCAATACCAATCCAATGGGTTTGGTAAATGGTTAAGTCAGTAAAATTTTTCAAGAAAAGCGCGGTAGTCGTTCCTGTCATGATAGCCACGGTAATTACCCATCGTTGTTTAATTGTATGAAAAGGTGCAATCATGAGTAGCAAGGTACCTATCAAAAAGGCATAGATAAAAATAATTGACAAGACCTCAAATGGATACAAATGGAAAAAGAAATTTACCAATAAAATGAGTCCTAAAACCCCAAAAATAGTAAGAATACCTACTTTGTGCATGAAGTTAATGGTTTTGCGAACCATTTCGTAATCCTGAAAATTCCAATAAAAAGAGGCTTGTTTGCCAATTACTTGTACATAAGCGCCAGTAGAAACAAGTCCAATGATTACGCCTAATACAACAGCCGTAGATTGAATGGGATTGAATCCAACCCAAGTCCACAAGGAATACCCAAAAAGTATGATGGTAGCAATTTGAATAAACACGGGCAGCAAGTGGAGTAAACCAAGGGTGTAGTATTCGAAAAATATTTTGATTTTTAAAAAGAGAAACGAAGTAATCTCATTTTTAACAGGTTCTTTTTCAGCCAATTCTATTTCCTTGGCATTTTTCAATTCGGCTATTTCATTTTCGGCAAGGAGTTCTGAGTAAATGAGTTCAGCCAAATGTTTGATATCTGCAAGTCCAAAGTCTTGCGGGATGTCTTTTTCACGAATTCCTAAAGATTCAATAGTAGCAGCCACAACCTGAACACTTACAGGTTTGCCTATTTTTTCTTTAGCACTTTGTATAAGATCTCGAATGTTCTTATAGTGACTTTCCATGAGCAGTTAATTTTGTTAATTCAAAATCAGTTGCAAAAGTACAAGCGGAATAGTTCTTGTACAAGAAAATAGGGCTTTTTTTGTGTTGGAAATAAGTTATTTTTTAAGGATTGTCTAACGCCAATTCTCAAACGCTTTTTTAAGCAATGTTTTACTGTAGTTGGGATTTTCGGATTGGGCCGTTTGAGCTGCAAAATTATACGTGGCTTCGTAGTGGTGAATGAATTTATCAATAGTAAAATTAGCTATTACGCGTTCGCGGGCGGCCACACCCATTTTTTGCCTTAACTCTTTGTCTTTTAGTAGTTTAATTACACTTTGTCCAATTCCTTCGTGGTCTTTGGGTTTGCATATTATACCACAATCATCGGTTAGTGCTTCGGTCACACCTCCTACATCGGTAGCTACTACTGGAATACCACAACTCATGGATTCTATAACTGTGTAGGGAAAACCCTCCGAAATGGAAGTTAAAATGGAAATGTCGCCTTCGCAATACAATTCTTGTGGATTGCTGTGGTGGCCAGCAAAAATAAAGTTCTTTTCTACTTTCAATTCCTTGATCAATGCATTACAAGAACGCGTATATTCAGGCACGGCATTATTGTCGCCGTAAATGAGGTACTTTACCTTTGGAATTTCTTTGGCCACAACTGCACAAGAACGAATCATGGTATGTATGTCTTTTAACTCAAATACACGGGCAGCCGCTACAACTGTGGGGGTATTTTGAAGTGGGGCTGGTTTTGGTATAGGTACAAATATAGTGTGGTCAATGCCATTGTATACCACATTAATTTTATCGGGATCAGCGCCATATTTTTTTTCCCAGGACATGTTGAATTTATTCACCGATAAAATTACATCGGTTTTGTGGTAAGCCAATTTGGTGATGCATTCGGAGAACTTTATCAAGAAATTTTTTAAGAAAAAAGAAAACTCCGATGAATTAATGGCAATTAAACGTTCCCGAATAAATACACCGTGCTCGGTTGCTACGATAGGAGTTCCGTATTTGTACTTGAGAATCAAAGCTGGAATTACCGGAAACCCAGCTAAAGAAATGTGCGCCACGTCCATTTTGGGAACCTGAACCGAGATAGGCATCAAAAATCGATACAGCCAACGCATGGCAACTGTAAGGTCATACAAAGTAGCTTTGTAATGCTGGTCCTGATCTATTGTTTTGTTGATGTTTTGTTGAAAAGCTTTCCAAACAGGCAAACTGTTCATTGTTTTTTTATAATCGTGCTTCTGAAAATAAAGCCACATTTTGTATAGGGTAGAATCGATTTCTTGCACCTTTGCGTTTTCATCAAAAATCAGTTGCATTAACTTTTCAAAGAGAGGGACAAAGACAGTAATTATGGCCGTTTCATCGTCTTTCACTTTGCGTGAAACGGTTTTGTAATATTTTTTTTCAAAAATAGCTAACTCATTGACTTCTAATGGCGACCACATGGGTAATTGAATTACCTTTTTAACTGATTTACTCAGCGTAAATTTGGGTTTTTCTTCGTAGTTGGCATTGACCGAATAAAGGGTGAAATTGGCGTTTTTTATTTTGTCACAAAGGATATGTGCCCAAGTAGAAACTCCACCCCCATTAAAGGGATACGTTCCTTCAAAAATCATCATCACATCCAATTTCTTTTTCATTTAATAATAATTCGATAAAGTAAGATTACAGATTACTTACAAATTCGTCTGCAAATATACTCTTGAAAATAGGTATTGAAAAAGATTTTTTGTAAAAACCCAATAATTAGAGAATTTATTTCTCATTTTCAGCACTTTAGAAACATATTTGAATTCATTTCATTTGCCTGTACAAGCTTTAGTCGTCAAGCCGCTCGCGATTTAATTTTCCTATCAAAACCAACAATTTGAGTTTGTAATCCTCAATTAACCATTCGCGGTAATTTTTTGAACAATGACTCAAGCAGTTTGCATAGCGTTTCATTCGGCTTTCTATGTCCGGAACAAGTTCTTTTGACAAGGCTTTGGCTTCCATCAAATCAGACGAATTGTCAATACACATTCTGGCATGCTGAAGTAACGACAAATCAATCACCTCTTTGGAACGCAAATTTTTTGAGATGATTTCCTTGTGTTCTTTTTCTACATCAAATGAAATATCCAGGGTGTTTTTGAACTTAGCTCGAACTTCGGGCGGCATTTGGTATTTAAAATGCAATTCAATATCTACATCATCACGTAAATTTTCTAAGTAATATTCAGGCGATTTAAAAATGTGCTGCCAATCAACCGGTTCATTCCACAGCCCAAATCGTGCGGCATTATTGCCCAAATCAATCACTGTGAATGCTGACTTATTGGGTAATTTTCGTGACCCACGGCCAATCATCTGAAAATACAAGGTAAGCGATTTAGTCGCCCGATTCAAAATAATAGTTTCCACTGTGGGTTCGTCAAAACCCGTAGTCAAAATCCCAACCGAAGTGAGCACTGCGTCTGGTGTTTTTTTAAACCAGCCAAGTATTTCTTTTCGTTCTTCACTTGAGCTGGTGTTATCCAAATGCCGAATGGGATAGCCAGCTTCACGAAAGGTTTCGTATACGTATAGCGAGGTATTGATGCCGTTATTGAAAATAAGGGTTTTTGTACCAATGGCTTTTTCCGTATAAGCATGCAATAATTTTTCTTGCATTGCCATGTTTGAGTACAAATCGTCTGAAGATTTTACGGTGTAATCGCCATTGATTCCTACTTTTAATGAGGTAAGTCCAACGTCATAACTGTAGGTGGTAGCCTTGGCCAAATAGCCTTTTTGAATCAACGATTCGATGGGATCGCCCACAATCAACTCGTTGTAATTTTCGTGCATTGGCATTTTGATATTCGAGCTCAAAGGTGTAGCAGTAACGCCTAAAATAAAGGCATTCTTAAATGAACTCAATAATTTTCGAAACGAGTTGTAATGCGCCTCGTCTATGATCACTAAGCCAATATTATCTAAGTGCAATTTATTGTCGTTGATTCTATTTTTCAAGGTTTCAACCATGGCAACAAAACAAGAATAGTCGTGCTGATCGGGTAAATCTTTGATTTTGCTGTTGATGATTTTGTTTCGGACATCAAAGCCCTTAAGCATTTTAGAGGTTTGCTTACACAGCTCAATGCGGTGTGTTAAAACCACTACTTTTTTGTTGTTCTGCGTTAAATAACGCCTTACGATCTCAGAAAATATAACTGTTTTCCCGCCGCCTGTGGGCAGTTGATACAGTAAATGATAGTTGTTGGGTTTGTTTTCTAAACGCTCAAATATGGCGTCAATGTCACCCTGCTGATAGCCGTAGAGTTCTTTTTTATCTTCTAAGTCTTGGTCAAATTGAGCTGAAGGCATTGGGCTAAGTGGGTTTTTGCAAAACTAATGCAATAAAACGATTAGCCCCTAGTGTTTCATGAATTTGTTTGAAAATTAATGCAACATGAAATAAGGTTGCTCAAACTGATAGGCATTCGGCCATTTTTGCAGATTAACCGTTTGGTAGATTTGGTCTATTCGTGATTTATATTCTAAACCAATTCCAGCCGAATTCACAAAGCGAACGGCTTGACTAAATGCTACCTGCATGCCTTTGTAAAAAGCTTCTTGTTTGATGGGTTTTTCAGCCGTATAGGTTTGGGCAATTTCAACGGCAAACAACATGATGTCTGCAATAAGGTAAGGATCAACTTCAAGTGTCAAAAAATGCTTTATTATCTGCTGAGCCGTTGATCGACGCAATTTTGGTCTTCTTGCAGAAACCGGGAAATACTCTTGCGCAATCTTGCTGCGCGCATCCATAGCCAATTTTCTTTCGTTTGGATGAAAAACAAAATCATAATAGGTTTTTACAGGACTGAATTTGTCATACAAAGTTAACACTTGATCTTCCAGTTGTTCTTTTGTGAGTTCACGCAAATATTTTTTCAGCTCTGTTTTGCTCATATAGATTTCTAATGTGGCGCCAAATTAACGCATAGGATTTGCAATTGGAAGTGCAATTGAATTATTTTAGCAAAAAAAATATTCGAATGACAAAACTATTTTTAGCAATCGCAAAACTCGAAGGTATTTCGCTTCTTTTACTGTTAGGTCTCGCTATGCCTTTAAAATACTATTACGGACAACCACAATATGTGCAACATATTGGTATGGCACATGGCGTGTTGTTTATTGCCTATATCTTCCTGGGTACTTACCTGTTTTTTACCCAATCCTGGCCGCTAACAAAATGGATTTTTGTTTGTGTTGCTTCTGTTTTGCCCTTTGGTAGTTTCTATATTGAATACCACTACTTTAGACAACATAAGCACAACGTAAAAAGGTAAAATACCCTAAAAAACAACACACAGTTCTATGTTCATGCAAACGCTATGTAAAATAATCGTCATTTTTCATTCTAACCGCTTGTTTATAACACATTTCTTATATATTTGCAGTTAAAATTTTGTCAAAAAAAATTACTAATTCTATTTTATAAACCATTATGAAAAAAAGTTTACTCACACTTGGCTTAGCATTAGTTGTATTGACTTCTAGTTATGCACAAAGAAGACAACGCACCGAAGAAGAGTTAAAACCCTTAGTAAAAGCAAAAGATACTGCCACTTATAATGCTTGGTCATTTGAAGTAGCTTTAGGACAAAGCAAAGGAATTAGACCTTACACTCCTGGATACTTTAGTAGCAACCCTAATGCTGAATTAGGTTCTGTGCGAGCAAATAGTTTTACCATAGGTGTGCGTTACATGATGTCGCCTAAATTTGGTTTCAAATTTGATTTAGCTTCAGATCGTTTCAAAAACAACACAACAGAAAGTTTACCTTTTGATGTACAACAGTACCGTTTAGGTGTACAGGGTGTAATCAATGCCAGTCGTTTATTTGGTGTTGAAAAACAATTCAATCGTTTTGGTTTGTTGTTACACGGAGGTTTAACCGCTGCAAGAATTACACCTAAATATGATTCTCCTGTAGTAGGCGAAGTGGACAATTACAACAAAACAGAAAATACGTTCGGATTTATTTTTGGTTTAACGCCTGAAGTACGTATAACCAAAAAACTTGGCTTGCAATTGGATTTAAGTATGATCTCCAATTTCAGACAACACTTTGCTTGGGACGGACACTACTCTGAAACACAAAACAACTTAGCTGGCCAAATGCTTAACGCTTCATTAGGTATCACTTATGGTTTAGGTAAATTTGCCGAACATGGTGACTACGCGGTTATGCCGAACAAACAATTGGAGGAAATTGCAGCTTTGGCTAAACGCATTGATGAAATGGAAACCTTGATGAATGATACGGACAAAGATGGTGTGCCAGATTACCTAGATGCTGAAAATAATTCTATTGCTGGTGTAGCTGTGGATACTAAAGGTAGAATGGTTGACTTAAATGGAAATGGTATTCCTGATGAAATGGAAGGAGCTCTAGCAAGAACATTTGCTGACAAAAGCAGTGTAGCCAAAGCAATTGATGCGGCTGGAAACTCTTCAATGGTTGCTAAATTCATTAACGAAGGCTATGTAGCAACTTTCTTTGACACCAACAAAACAAAACCAACCAACGTTTCTACAGAAGGTATCGATTTCATCCTTACATACATGCGAAACAACCCAACAGCCTCGGTTGATATCATCGGACATGCAGATGAAATTGGTGACTCAGAACGCAACAAAAAATTAGCCGATCTTCGTGCTGCCAGCGTAAAAGAAGTATTAATTAAAGGTGGCATCAGTGCGGATAGATTGAATGTAATTGCTGCCGGAGAAGACACAAGCGTGGATCCAACTTCTTCTGAGGCCAGAAGCTTAGTAAGACGCGTTACCTTTAAAGTGAAATAAACACTTCGTGTTTCCAACTAAAAAGCCCCAAGAGTAATTTACTTTTGGGGCTTTTTTTGTGGATACTTTTATCTAATCTTCCTGCTCTTGTTCAGCAGATTGCAGTTCTTGTGCTCCATCTGAAACCGATCTAATTTCTGTATGGCGAACTTCACCTCCACTTGTCCCTACCTCTTTTCCTAGAACAACGGCAAGCAAAGCTAAACCCAAAGTAAGAAAAGCAGCAATTTTGGCAAATCGATTACGCAGGTTGTGTAAAATAAGCGTAACCAAAGAAAGAGCACCCAAAGCATAGAGAAGAGCCACAAATTTTTCGGCGAGTTCTTCGTGCTCATGAATAATGTTGTGCCCCACGGTAGGCAAATTCTCCACCATTTCTTCGGCACCTTCGCCCGTATACATCGCAAGAAATCCGGTGAGTGCCGACAAGATAAAAAGAACAAAGGCGGTATTTTGCAACAAAGTTCGTTTAAGTCCTAATCCCACAATCAAAATTCCAACCCCAAAAATAGTTCCAATAATAGGAAAATGGTTAATTACTAAATGGTAGTGCGCATCATTCATTGTATTGAGTTTTTAAGTTAATATGCTTTTAATGGGGTGAAATGTACAAAATTAGTATGGGGTAATCCATGACAATTATCAGCTAAAACAGTTTCTGCATTTTGGTTTCATTTGCTTATTTTTGTTCAAAATTAGTTCCATGAATTTTATTAAAAAATCCAGTCCCTTTTATATCCTTGCTCTTTTTTATCTTGCAGTAAGTCTTGTTTCCCGACTCATCTTGTTGTTTCATCCCATTACGCAATCCCGTTTTTCAGTGGTTGAATTAACCAAAATATTTTTCATCGGAAGTATTTCTGATGCCCTAGTATTTGTGGTAGTTTCTCTTTTTTTATGGTTGTACTTGCTTTTTTTATCCAATGGTAAATTGGACAAACCATATGGCTACCTCATTTTTGCGGCCTTGCTTTCCTTGTTTATTTACGTCTATTTTTTCAATACCATACTCAACGAATATGGCGGAGCATTGCCTGAAATTGGCACCGCTTTCATAGGAATCAAGACTTTTTTGTTTGGCTTGCTTGTTTTTCTACCCAAGTACCGTAGCAAAATTCGAATGGCCTTGTTTTCGTTTACCATTTTCCTGTTTGTGTTGTTGATTGTTCAAAATGCCATAAGCGAATTTTTCTTTTGGAATGAATTTGGCGTACGATACAACTTTATTGCTGTGGATTACTTGGTGTATACCAACGAAGTGATTGGCAACATCATGCAATCGTATCCTGTAATCCCAATATTTTCGGGATTATTTGTGATTACCGCTGCCTTTACATACCTCATTGTCCAACGTTCAAAAAACTATTTGTTGGCACTCCCAACCTGGTCCGAAAAAGGAAAACTCCTTCTCGCCTACGCTGCTGTATTTATCCTCTCTGTTTTTGGAGTCCCCAAATTAGCGGCCACTGAAAATTCCCAAAACATTTTCGCCAACGAACTACAAGCCAATGGATTGTATAAATTTTACCTGGCCTTCACCAACAGTGAATTGGATTACTTTACTTTCTATAAAACCCTGCCCGAAGCTAAAGCAGAACAACTACTAGCTGCACAAAATCCTATTGGAAACAAATCAGTAGCCGCTACAGAAATTCAAAAAAATGTAGTCTTGATCACGATCGAAAGCCTTAGCGCCGATTTTATGCAAGCCTATGGCAACGAAAAAAATATCACGCCCTTCTTGGATAGTTTGGCTACAAAAAGTTTGTTGTTTACCAATTTATATGCAGTAGGCAATCGGACAGTACGGGGATTAGAGGCAGTGACCCTTTGTCTACCTCCTACACCGGGTGAAAGTGTGGTAAAGCGCAAGGACAACAAGAACAAATTCACCACGGGATCTGTATTTGCCTCCAAGGGCTATACCGTAAAGTATTTGTATGGTGGCGATGCCTTTTTTGACAACATGGAAGACTTTTTTGGTGGTAATGGTTATGGAATTGTGGACAAAAAAACGTTTCAACCCAACGAAATTACCTTCTCTAATGTTTGGGGAGTGTGCGACGAAGACATGGCCAACAAAGCCATTCGGGTAATGAACGACGAAGCCAAATTGAACAAACCCTTCTTTAACCATTGGATGACCGTGAGCAACCACCGTCCGTTTACCTATCCCAACGGAAAAATTGACATTCCAGGAGATTCAAAATCTAGAGATGGCGGCGTAAAATACACCGACTATGCCTTGCGCCACTTTTTTAAACAAGCCCAAAAACAGAGCTGGTTTTCAAACACCGTTTTTGTAATTGTATCCGATCATTGCGCTTCAAGCTCAGGCAAAACCGAATTGCCCCTGGACAAATACCGCATTCCTGCCATGATTTACAGTCCCGGGTTTGTGGAACCGCAGCACTTTAATTTACTGATGTCACAAATAGATGTCATGCCTACGCTTTTTGAGCTGTTGCATTTTAATTTTGATAGTAAATTTTATGGACAAAACGTTTTGGCCCAAAAGTATAAACCAAGGGCTTTAATTGCTACCTATCAAAATTTAGGGTTAATCAAAGACAACGTGCTCACCATTTTATCACCCAAACAAGCGGTAAAACAATTGTCACTCAAGCCAAGGTGGAATGCAAAAATGGGCAAAGAATTTCAACTCGAGTTTGACCAGGAAATACTTCAAACCCCAAGAGTGGATTTGATTAACGAGACCATTTCCTATTACCAAACAGCATCGGCACGTTTAAAAGCCAAAGCCTACGATAAATAATCGGTTACAAAAGGCCGTTGTATTTTCGGATAAACCATTCGGCAGCAAATGTAGAAACCAAAAGAAGTAAAAGATACACCCAATCCAAGAGTGGTGTTTTTTGAATCGTTTCTTTTTGAATGGCTTTGTATTGATTATCCCCTATAAGCCTATCAATCAATTGATCGATTTGACTTGGATAATAGGTTTTGGCATTTGTTTGAAGCGCCAATTGCTCCATTTGTGCCCGATTTGGATTGATGAATTGCTTTTCAATTTCAAAATTCAACACCTCAAAACTACCAATATAAGTGCTATTTGACTGCGCTTCCTTAACCGTAAACGAATACGTTCCGGCTGGCAGTCCGTCTAGATTTGCTTTAAAGTAATTGGATTGCTTCAGCATTTCAAGGGTTTTTGTTGCTTTGGTTTGTTTGTTTCGCACCTCAAGTTGAAGCTGTGCTTTCTCATCAAAAGCATAATTTTTATCAAAATATTGCGCCGATATAGACAAGTCATCTCCTGCATTGTAGTAAGTCTCGTGTGAAACAACCAAGGATTTTTTGGATTCATTAGTGGCCAAATACTGAATGATCTTATCCACAAAAACATCGTATTGATCATAATTTTGGTTACGCACATGGTAATGCATGCGCCACTTCCACATATTTTCACCAAATAAATACACAGCCCGTTGTGCACCATTTGCAAAACAAAGCATAGGTTGTTGCGTATCAACTCCTTGAACCTTAGCAGTCAAAACAGCCGTGGTGGTGCGTGCCGAAGAAATAGTACCAAATGGATGCTGAACCGGAGGAAATTGATCAAAACCCAAATCGTCTGTGGCAAACAATGAAAATTGTGCATTGAATTGAGGCAAAAAGTACTCTGGCTGCCCACTCATTTTGCAATTCACATCCGACTGTTGTTGATTTAAGAATCCAAAATCGGTTTGCATACCTGAAATAATCCAATACGGTGTTTTTGAATTACGCGTAGCGGCGAAAACCGGGGCAAAACGAGCCGTTGGTTGATACAGTATAACTACGTTTGCCTTATCATCCGCACGGTATTCGTTAGGCTTACAGAGCGTAACTTTTGATTGGCCGTTGTGCTCGATGGCTCTTTTTAAAGCCGAAATATCCGGATGATTGATGGCCGAAACGAGCGTTACATTTCGGCGTTGATCCAATACTTCCACGGGG
>Ga0315908_10000112_pt1 | contig 65624 bp, 63 predicted proteins | sample LakEriMetagenome_12_FD_203520 | JGI IMG/M metagenome (GOLD analysis project Ga0315908, IMG submission 203520) | Freshwater fungal communities from buoy surface, Lake Erie, Ohio, United States - Buoy 4 MA124 | ecosystem: Environmental > Aquatic > Freshwater > Lake > Lake biofilm | place: USA...
GACCGCAGCCCTCGGCGCGGCAAAGCTAAATGGCTGAAAGCGCATGTGCTTTCAACATTCCCACAGGGTTGACGAGGGCCGGGGTCTCACCTAGCTTCCGCGCCAACCTCGCGCCCTGTACAAGAGGCGCAAGAACCCAGAGATCTCTCGAATTCCAGTCCGGCCGCGCCAGCATTATCGCGCCGCGTCCGAACGCGCGAAAGACGGTGTAGAGCCATGACCACGCCCGTTCAAGACAAAGCCGCCAATCAAGGTTGGCAGACCCCCATCGCAACCGCCCTGCTCGTGCTTGCAGATGGAACTGTGATCGAGGGCTTCGGCCTCGGCGCAACCGGCCATTCGGTCGGCGAAGTCTGCTTCAACACCGCCATCACAGGTTATGAGGAAATCCTCACCGACCCATCCTATTCGGGCCAGATCGTCACCTTCACCTTTCCCCATATCGGCAATGTCGGCACGAATGAGGAAGATATCGAGACGGTGAATATGGCCGCCCAATCGGGCATTCGCGGCGTGATCGTGCAAGCGCCGATCACCGAGCCGGCCAATCATCGCTCCACGCGTCATTTCGACCAATGGCTGAAGGCGCGCAATATTGTCGGCATGGGCGGCCTCGATACGCGCGCACTCACCGCGCTCATTCGCGAGAAAGGCATGCCCAATGCCGTCATCGCCCATGCGCCCGATGGCAAGTTCGATATTGAAGCGCTGAAAAAGCAGGCGCGCGAATGGCCGGGCATTAACGGCATGGATCTCGTGCCCGGCGTCACCGCCTCGCAACGCTACACATGGAAAGAAACCAGCTGGCAGCTCGGCAAAGGCTATGGCGAACTCGGCCAGCCGACCTTCAAGGTTGTCGCCATCGATTATGGCGTGAAACGCAATATTCTGCGCCTTCTGGCCGATGCGGGCTGCGAAGTGATTGTCGTCCCGGCCACGACGTCGGCTGACGACATTCTCGCGCTGAAACCAGATGGCGTGTTTCTCTCAAACGGCCCTGGCGATCCGGCGGAGACGGGCAAATATTCCGTGCCGGTGATCCGCGCGATTCTGGAACAGAAAATTCCGACCTTCGGCATTTGCCTGGGCCATCAAATGCTGGCGCTGGCCGTTGGCGCCAAGACCGTCAAAATGCATCAGGGCCATCATGGCGCCAATCATCCGGTGAAGGATTTCACCACCAACAAGGTCGAGATTGTCTCGATGAACCACGGCTTTGCCGTCGATCCTGCGACGCTGCCCAAAAATGCGGTCGAGACGCATCGCTCATTGTTCGACGGATCGAATTGCGGCATTGCGCTCACCGACCGTCCGGCGTTTTCGGTCCAGCACCATCCCGAAGCCTCGCCCGGCCCGCGCGACAGCCATTATCTCTTCCATCGTTTTGTCGAAATGATGAAGAACAAGCAGCCCGTCGCCACATTGAAGGCCAAAAGCTAGGGCGCTCAAAAACGTCAGGCGGACAGAATGAACTGGCGCGATTTCTGGAATGGCACGCATTCGATCTACGTGAATGAGCGCCATCGCGCGCTGCACTACGATCGCATCGCCAAGGATATCGGCAGGCTTGTCGCATCGCCCGATTCAGCCGTGCTCGATTATGGCTGCGGCGATGCAGAGGCTTCCGATCATGTCGCGCGCATGTCCGGCCTGCTTTATCTTTATGATGCAGCCCCCAATGTGCAGGAGAGACTGCGCCTGCGTTTTGGCCGCAATGAAAAAATCGTCGTTCTCACCACCACGGCGCTGGAGGCGATGAACGATCATTCAGTCGATCTGGTCATTGCCAATTCCGTTGTCCAATATCTGACCCATGCCGAATTTGAAAACATGCTCGACATGGCGCGCCGCAAGCTCAAGAGCGACGGCCGGCTCATTGTTGCCGATGTCATCCCACCCGATGCCAGCGCCATCGACGATGTGCGCGCGCTTCTCACTTTTGCCTGGCAGGGCGGCTTCCTGATCCCCGCCTTCATTGGGCTCGTGGCCACTTTCTTCTCCGATTATCGCAAATTGCGCGAACAGCTCGGCCTGGCCCGTTATGCGCAGCAGGATATCGAGACGCTTTTTGCGGCCCATGGCTTCAATGCCAAACGCGCGCCCAACAATATCGGCCATAATCAGACACGCATGATGTTTGTCGCCACGCCGACCGCGTGAGCTAGACCAGCGCAATGGCCGCTACGAGACGCCCGTAATCGGGCTCGCCGCGATGAACGCTGCGGCGATAAGAATAGAAACGCTGCTCATCGGCATAAGTATCGAGGCCGAGATTTTTGAACCGGCCCACACCTTCGGCCGCAAGCCTTGCGCCAATATAGGCCGGGAGATCGAACATGAAATGCCCGGACTTTGAAGAGGGCCTGAAAAACCGGGCATTTCCTTGCATCTGCGCGAGAAAGCGGTCGCGGAATTCCGCGCCGACTTCATAGGATTCCTGCGCAATCGTGGGCCCGAGCACGGCATGAATTGCCGGGCGCGAGGCACCAAGCTCTTCCATTTTCTGAAGCGTGGATTCGAGCACGCCTGAAAAGGCGCCCTTCCATCCTGCATGGGCTGCACCAATGACACCGGCCGCGGCATCGACAAAAAGAAGAATGCCGCAATCGGCGCCCGTCACGCCAATGGCCAGCCCACGTGTCTTTGTTACCAAAGCATCGCATCGCGGACGCTCATCGCCAAAGGCCTCTTGCACGATCATGCAATCGGGCGAATGCGTGAGATAGGGAATGCAAAGATGAGCGCGCAAGACACCGAGCGCATCCGCCATGCGCCCAAGATTTTCACCAACCGCCTGCGGATCGTCGCGCGAGCCGCGCCCGCCATTGAGCGAGGCATAAAGCCCCTGCGACACACCGCCCTGACGCGTGAAAAAGCCATGCGCCACGCCATCGGCCTGCAGCAATTCGCTGGTGATGAATTGCGCTTTCATCGCCTCACCCACGCATAAAACCGGGGAGCGCGGGGCCGCCACGCGGGGCAATCGCCAAAGCCTTGAACAATGTTCCCATGCCCGGCGCCGCACCGACGCGCTCGGTGACAAGACGCGCCAAAGCAAGATCAACAGCCTGCGCCTGTTCTGGCGTTGCCCTGCGCTTGAGCGTTTCCGCGCGCTGGGCAATGCCAAGCCGCATCAGAAATTCGCCCTGCGTCACCGGCCCCTGCACATCTGCGCCAGCCGCAACAGCGGCACGCGACAGAGCGGCGAAATCGACATGGGCCGTGAGATCGGCCTCGCCGGGTGAGGCCAGCACATCGGCCGGTCGATGGTTTTTCAGCGCCTGCAAAGTCTCGCCGAAACCTGTTTCGACATGACCATAATCGATGACAAGAGCCGCCGACTGACCCGCTGCAATGCGCTTTGCCAAAGCATTCATCATGAGCTGCGAGGCGGGGCTGAGCTCCAAAAGCGTGCCCTCCGGCGCATCGGCTGTGATGAGTGTTTCGCTGTCAGGGGCAAGGCCAAAAATCAATTCCCCTTTGTCATCCAATCCAATCACGCGCTGATGCCAGCCGTCTTTTGCGCGCATGTAATGGCGCACCGGCAAAGCGTCGAAAAACTCATTGGCGATGACAAGACATGGCCCCTCGGGCACGTCGTCAGGCGCTGTGTGCCAGCGCACCGGCGCTTGTGCCTGTGCGAGAATTTTCTGCTGCGCATCCCTCAATACGGGGCTCGTCTCGACCAGATGCACTTCAATCGCTGTGCAAAAACCATTCGAGACGCGTGCCGCGCGCAAAGCATCGCTCATCAATGTGCCGCGGCCGGGCCCAAGCTCAATGAGATTGATGCGCGCGGGCTCGCCGAGCATAGACCAGACCTCGGCCGCCCAAAGCCCGATCAATTCGCCGAACATTTGAGAGATTTCCGGCGCGGTGATGAAATCCCCCGCACGGCCGAAAGGATCACGCGTCATGTAATAGCCGTGACGCGAATGGCCGAGTGCTACCGCCATAAAAGTGTCGAGCGCCATCGGCCCGTCATGCCGGATAGACTCCCGTATCATGCGGCCAAGTTCGTTCATGCGCTTGTCCCGCGCCGACCGTAAATCAGAAAAGCAATGCCCGCTGCAATCAGCGGCAGCGACAAGAGCATGCCCATGGTCGCACCACCGAAGAGAAAGCCGAGCTGCGGATCGGGCTCGCGAAAAAACTCGCAGATAATGCGACCGACGCCGTAGCCGATGGCAAAGAGGCCGGTCACCAATCCGGGGCGCTTCAGTGCACCTGCACGAATGGCAATCTGCAGAAGAATGAAGAGCAGAAGCCCCTCCAGCGCAGCCTCATAAAGCTGGCTTGGATGGCGCGGCTCGGGTCCGGCACCGGGAAAAACCATGGCCCAGGCCACATCGCTTGGCCGGCCCCAAAGTTCCGGCTTGATGAAATTGGCCAGCCGCCCGAAGAAAATGCCGATCGGCGCAACAGCGGCACAGAGATCGGCAACCGAGAGCACCGGCACTTTCTGGCGCCGCGCAAAGAACCAGATGCCGAGCGTCGCGCCCGCCAACCCGCCATGAAAGGACATGCCGCCCTCCCAGACCGCAGGAATGGAGGCGGGATGATCGAGAAAATAATCGAGATTGTAGAAGAGCACATAGCCAAGGCGGCCGCCGACGATAATGCCAAGCGCGGCATGAACCAGCAGATCGTCGAGACTATCCGCCAGGGGACGCATGCGCCCGCCCCAAAGGGCGGCATTCACGGCAATGCGGCGCGCCAGCCACCAGCCGCCAACAAGCCCGGCTATATAGGCCAAAGCATACCAGCGGATCGGGAGCGGCCCGATTTCCACGAGAACCGGATCGATCACGGGAAAGGGCAGGACGAAAACAGGCATTCTCTCTCGCTGGCAGGGCAGGCAGGGACATCTGCCGTGATGCGACGGGAGATTGCGGGCGTCAAGGCGCGGCTTGGCAAGAGGCGCGGCTTGGCCACAGGCCCGGCTTGGCCAGAGGCGCGAAAGGCTGCGGCAGGCTGGCCCCTTGCACAATCGGGCGCGAGGGGCGAAAAGAAGGCTCATTTTTGCAAAGAGCCGCCGCCATGAACAACACACGCAATCCCATTCTCGACGACATGGCCCGTTTGATGACGGATGCCGCCGGCCTCGCCCAAGGTGTTCGCCGCGAAGCCGAGACCGTCATGCGCACGCAGCTCGAGCGTCTGATGTCGACCATGGATGTCGTCACCCGCGAGGAATTCGAAGCCGTGCGCGACATGGCCATTCTTGCGCGCGAAGAAAACGAGCGGCTCGAAGCGAGAATTGCCGCCCTGGAAGAAAAGCTTTCCGCCAAAGGCGCATAAGGCGAAACATCGTCCCGGATATGAAAACGGCCCCGGTTTGCACCGGGGCCGTTCTTTTTTGAGTGGTCTCGAAGCTTAGCCCTCTTTTGCCTTGTTCTGCGCGCCGGAGGTCTTCCAGAGCGACCAGACAACGCCTGCCGCCAGAATGGCGAAAGTCACGCTCAGCGAAACAGAAGGCGGGATTTTGGCCAGGCCCAGCATGTCGGCCACAAAAATCTTGCCGCCGATGAAGATGAGCACCACAGCGAGCGCATATTTCAGATATTTGAAACTCTCGACCATGGCGGCCAGCGCGAAATAGAGCGCGCGCAGACCAAGGATGGCGAAAATATTCGACGTATAGACGATGAACGTGTCGGTCGTGATGGCGAAGATCGCCGGCACGGAATCGACCGCAAAGATCAGGTCGGCAATATTCACCATCACCAGCACGACGAAGAGCGGCGTCATGAAGAGCACCACCTTGCCGCTCTCGGGCGCGGGCAGGCGCACGAAGAATTTCTCTCCGTGCAGCTCGCTCGTCATCCGGAACCGCTTGCGCATAAACGCATAGATCGGATTGTTCTCGACGTCATAATTCTCATCGCCGGTGAAGAGCATTTTGACGCCGGTGATGACAAGGAAGGCGGCGAAAATATAGAGAACCCAACCGAAATTCTCGACCAGCGCCGCGCCGACACCGATCATCAGACCGCGCAGCAGAATGACCGCGAGAATACCCCAGAAGAGCACGCGATATTGCGACCTTTTCGGAATGGCGAAATAGCCGAAGATCATCGCAATCACGAAGACATTGTCCATCGACAATGATTTTTCGATCACGAAGCCGGTCAGATATTCCATGCCCGATTGCGGCGACATATACCACCACACCCAGCCACCGAAGATCAGGCCGAGCGTGACATAAAAGAGCGAGAGAAGAAGGCTTTCGCGCACACCCAGATCGCCTGTGTGCTTTTGCAGCACGCCAAGATCGAATGCGAGCAGAATAGCAACGATCACATGGAAGCCGAGCCACATCCAGACCGGCTTGCCGAGCCACTCGGCCAAAAGAAATTCCATTTTTTATCCTGTCAGAATCGAGAAATCAGATCGGGTTGAAAACGGGTCGCGCCTGTAGCCTACGGGCGAGGCGGCGCGCCAGATGCGAACCCAGCGAAAGCCTGAAGCTGCGCAGACGCAGCAAACGCAAAGCGCTTGGCTGGGCGCGGCGAAGCTCCCGGTCGATCTCCTCATCGATCCTGAGGCGGGCGGCATTCAAACGATGGACAGCGAACATGCGAGTCTTCTCCGAGCAAAACAGAAAACATCGGGAAGACGCGTAGAGGGCCAGTCTGGTCCGAAGACCTGCATCGAGTCATCCCGATGCGGTCCGACATGATGCATGGCTTGAAAAAGACATGCGCCAGAGGGGCCCGGCCCGCATCGATGAAGCTAGATGCGCGATCGCGCCCCTGCAAGCGCAATCGGACATGCGTGCGAGCCGCGCAGATAACAAACGCGTCAGGCGAAAAGCACCAAATCCTGCGCGACATCTTGACTCATCTTCAGGCAAAGCCCGGATCATCTGTGGACACGAGACTTTGCACGATAGACGCAACGCAACGAATCCAAGAGGTTGCAGACGTCGGGGGCCCCCACTAGGCGTCCGGCAGCAACTGCGTATATTCAGTTAGCGGACTGATTCGCTGAATGGTTCGGCCAGCGGCCGGATGGGCGAAGAAATCCCGGGTTGCGCTCCTGCGTCGTCGTCAGAGTCACACACCGCGTTCAGCCCACAGGTTTCCAAGGCCTCCGCTTATGCCATCCATGCATGCCGAACTCGAACGCACCGAACATCCGGTCGATGTGGTCGAGCGAATTGCAGCGGTCAACGACTGGCGCTTCGACCGCGAAGACGACGACGAAATCTCCATCGATGTCAGCGGCGGCTGGACAGATTATCATGTGGCCTTCACCTGGCTGCCGGATGTCGAGTCCCTCCATGTCGCTTGCGCCTTCGACCTGAAGATCGCCGAGCGCCGCCGTGGCGAGGTGCATCAGCTCGTCTCCTTGATCAATGAACAGCTCTGGGTCGGGCATTTCGGACTCTGGGAATCCGAAAATGTCGTGATCTTCCGCCATGCGCTTGTCCTGTCGGGCGGCGCGGAGCCAACGCCGCAGCAATGCGAGGCGGTTCTGAAGGCAGCCATTACGGCTTGCGAACGTTATTTCCAATCGTTCCAATTCGTCATGTGGGCGGGCAAATCGGCGCGTGAGGCGCTGGAATCCGCCATGTTCGAGACCGCCGGCGAAGCCTGATGTCGCAAAGCCAGAAGACATTGCCGACCTCGCTGATTCTGGTTGGCGCAGGCCGAATGGGTTCCGCCATGCTTTCGGGCTGGCTTGCCATGGGCCTGCCCGGCAAGGCCATCTCCATTATCGAACCCGCCCCCTCGCCAGAATTGATGGCGCTCTGCGCCGCAAATGGCGTTCGGCTCGGAACCGATGCGACGGGGCTTGGCGCAGCTGAAGTCGTCATATTGGCGGTGAAGCCGCAAATGCTTGATGCGGCGGCCCCTTCGCTGGCCGCCCTCATCGGCACAGATACGCTGATTGTCTCCATCCTCGCCGGCAAGACGATTGCCAATATTGCCGCCCGCCTGCCCGGCGCATCGGCCATGGTTCGCGCCATGCCCAACACGCCGGCCGCCATCGGGCGTGGCATTACGGGCGTGGCTGCAAGCCCTGCCGTCACGCCGCGCCAGCGCCAGATGGCGGACGCCCTGCTGGGCGCAGTGGGTGCCGTCGAATGGCTTTCCAACGAGAGCCTGATCGATGCGGTGACGGCGGTCTCGGGCTCTGGCCCGGCCTATGTTTTTCTGCTCGCCGAATCCCTTGCCCGCGCCGGCGAGGCCGCTGGCCTTCCAGCCGATCTGGCGGCCCGGCTGGCGCGCGCCACAATCGAGGGCTCGGGCGAACTCATGCGCCTTTCGCCAGACGTTGCCCCGTCCAAATTGCGGGAAAATGTCACCTCGCCCGGCGGCACGACGGCGGCCGCCCTTGGCGTTCTGATGGGCGAAGAGGGCTTGGACCGGCCGATGAAGGACGCCGTACTTGCGGCCCTGCGCCGGGCGGGCGAATTATCCGGCTAAGCCCCGCGCATTTGGTCGCGCCCCGGCCTGTGCCCTTGGATGAAGACGCGCAACGGCCTACATAGGGTCAAAGCTCTCATGCGAGGACGCCCCATGGCCGACCCGAACGCCAGACCCGATCCGCTCAAATCCGATCTCGGGCCTGAGCGCGAACACGCCCATGCCAAGCCTTCTGACAAGCGCATCGCCATTGTCGAGGCGCTGATGGGCCTGGCAGCAGAGCGGCGCTGGGAAGATATTTCCCTCACCGATGTCGCCGAGCGCGCCGGACTGACGCTTTCCGAATTCCGCGATCATTTCCCCTCCAAGGGCGCCGTGCTCGCAGCTTTCTCGCGCATGATCGACAAGCAGGTTCTCGATGGCACAGCCGAGGATCTTCTCGGCGAGCCCGCAAAAGAACGCTTGTTCGATGTGCTGATGCGCCGGCTCGATGCCATGGCGCCCTATCGCGAGGGCCTGCGCGGCGTCTTGGAATGGGCGCGGCGCGATCCGATTTCGGCTGCCGCACTCAATCAGGTGGCGCTCAATTCCATGCGCTTCATGCTCGAGGCCGCCGATATTTCCTCCGAAGGCTCGATGGGCAATGTCAAATTGCAGGGCCTCGTTCTCGCCTGGACGCGCATTCTGAGCGTCTGGCTCGACGATGAAGATCAAGATGGTGCGCGCACCATGGCAGCGCTCGATCGCGAATTGACACGCGGACAAATGCTCGCCGCTCGCGTCGACGATCTCGGCCGCCTCGCCGCACCTTTGCGCACATTGGCACGCTCGCTGATGAACGCCACCCGCCCCCGCCGCCCCACACGCGCGCGCAGCGCATGGGACGACGAAGATCCGATGGATCGCGACACACGCCGCACACACACAATGTGACAGCCGTCATTGCGAGGAGCGCAAGCGACGAAGCAATCCAGAATCGCAGTATCTTTCTCGCGACGCGACAGGCCACACATGCGGCTCTGGATTGCTTCGCTCCGCTCGCAATGACGACTAAACCGGCACTCTGACGCTGGCTCTTAATCCGCCCAGCGGGCTTTGCGAGAGCTGGATGTCGCCGCCATGCGAGCGGGCGATGTCGCGGGCAATGGCGAGGCCGAGGCCTGTGCCGAAACCTTCCTCCAGCGTGCGCGCCTCGTCGCGCTGATAGAAGGGGCGGAAGACGTCCTCGCGCTCGTCTTGAGGAATGCCGGGACCATCATCATCGACGTGAATGGTGAGAAAGCGCGCATCATGCGCGGCGGTGAGATCGATGCGATTGCCATAGCGCAAGGCATTGGCGACCAGATTGGACAGACAGCGCTTGAAGGCATCGGGGCGCACGATGACATTGCTCGCGCCCGAGACTTCGATCTGCGAAGGATGGCCCTGGCGCTCCGCATCGGCCTTCAATTCCTCCAGCAGAGCGCGAATGTCGGTGGGTGCTGCCGCCTCGCCCGCATCGCCGCGCGCGAAGGCGAGATAGGCCTCCAGCATGCGCTGCATTTCCTCAATGTCTTTCTGCAGAGCCTCAAATTCCGGCCCGTCTCCGAGCAGCGCCAGCGACAATTTGAATCGTGTCAGAACGGTGCGCAGATCGTGGCTGACGCCATTCAGCATGGCCGTCCGCTGTTCCATCGCGCGCTCGATACGCCGTTTCATCTCCATGAAAGCATAGCCTGCCTGACGCACTTCAAGCGCGCCTTGCGGGCGCCAATCGGCCTCGCGGCCCTTGCCGAAATCCTGCGCCGCCTGCGCCAGTCGCAGGATCGGCCGGATCTGGTTGCGCAAAAAGGCGATGGAGACGGCCAGCAGCACCAGCGACGTGCCTACCATCCAGACAAGGAAAATATGCGAATTGGACGCATAGGCCGCATTGCGATTGGCGAGAATACGCATCATCGAATCTTCGAGCTGGATGCGGATTTCCACCAGGCTCGAACGCCCCACAGTATCGATCCAGAAGGGGCGGCGAATCTGCGTCGAGATTTCGCGCGACAAAGCCTGATCGAGAATGGAGAAAAACGGTTTCGGCAGCGCCGGCGGCAAAGGTTCGCGCGGCAGGAATTGCACGTCAAAACCCAGCCGCGATGTCGCCACACGCTGCAGCAGTGCGACATTTTCAGGAGAATTATTGGCGCGATAGAGATCGGCAATCGTGGCAATGTCCTGCACCACGGCGGTGGACAGGCGGAACGTCACCAATTGCCAGTGACGCTCCATGAAGAAATAGGCAATGGCCGATTGCAGCACGACCATCGGCACAATGACGATGAGCAGGGAGCGCGCATAAAGCCCCTTGGGCATATATTCGGCAATGCTGCGGGCAAAATTGCGCCAGGCCGCACGTGGACGTTCAAAATAGGCCGGAAAAGAAGAGAGGCTCATGCGCCCGCCTCACCGATCCAGCATCAGGCGATAGCCTGTGCCGCGCGCTGTCTGCAAATGCAGCGGATTGGTGGGATCGATCTCAATCTTGCGCCGCAGACGGTTGATCTGCACATCGACCGTGCGCTCATTATTGGCGCCGCCCTCCCCTGCCAGTTCTTCACGCGACACGGGCTCGCCAGCGGCATTGGACAGCAGGCGCAGCATGAAGCGCTCGCGATCGGTCAGACGAATCATCTCTTCGCCCTGGCGCAATTCGCCGCGCTCGAGATTGAAAACGAATGCACCAAAACGCACGCTCGGCACGCTGGCCACAACAGGCTGCTCGGAACGCACAGCCGTGCGTCGCAGGATCGAGGCAATGCGCAGCGACAATTCTTTCGGCTCGAAAGGTTTCGCCAGATAATCGTCGGCGCCGACCTCAAGCCCGCGGACGCGATCGTCGATTTCTGTCCGCGCTGTCAGCATGAGAATAGGCACATCGGAATCGAGGCGGAATTTTTTGGCAAATTCGAGCCCGGTTTCGCCCGGCATCATCACATCGAGCACGATGAGATCGAAATGCAGCGAGCGCAGGCGCCCGCGCGCTTCCGCTGCCGTGCCGGCGCTGGTCACGCGATAACCCTGGCCGATAAGAAAACGCGAGATCAGAGCGCGAATACGCCGGTCATCGTCGACGACGAGCAGATGCGGCGCATCGTCGGTGATCGGAGCCGGAGCGGCTTTACCGGCAGATTCCTGCATCATTCCTCCCCGGAACCGCCGCGCGGCAGACCCCAGACCAGACGCGCGACCTTGTCGCGCTCGCTGGGCTCAATCATAGCATGGAGAAATTCAATCGCATGCGCGCGTGCGCCCTCGGGCAATTCGCCCAAAGCCCGCTCAAAACGCTGGCTTTGCAGTTCTGACAGATCCATGGCCAGGCGTCGGCCCTTGGGCGTGGGATAGAGCAGACGCTGGCGCCGGTCACTGGTACCGGGCCGGGCCTCGACATAGCCCGTATCCAGCAATTCCTTCAGCACACGGTTGAGGCTCTGCTTGGTGATGCCGAGAATTTCCAGCAATTCGGCGATCATCAGGCCCGGCTGGCGATTGACGAAATGCAGCACGCGGTGATGGGCGCGCCCGAAACTCATGGCAGCCAAAAGCCGGTCGGCATCGCCGACGAAATCGCGATAGGCAAAAAAGAACAATTCGATCATGTCGAACATGGGCGCGACGCCTGCCGCGTCCTTGCCCGTGGGCCTGCGTAGATGCGGATTTGCCTGCAGAGCCTGATTCATCAGGTGATCCCTGTTACGTCAGCCATATTGACATATTTCAGTTCGATTGTTAGTCGTCAAGGGCCGCTTTTGACCCTTTGGGCGGACCTATTCCATCAAAAACGAGGGGTTTGGCGATTTTCCCTGGCCTGAGCGCAGGCGTTTGGGGGCGCTACCCGCAGGAGCCTGTTCATGTCCGTTTTGCCTTTCGACCAGCGTGACGGTTTCATCTGGATGAACGGTGCGCTTGTACCGTGGCAAGATGCCAAACTGCATGTCCTGTCGCATGGCCTGCATTATGCGTCCTGCGTTTTCGAAGGCGAGCGCGCCTATGGCGGCAAGATTTTCAAAATCTCCGAACATTCGGAGCGTTTCCGGAAATCGGCCGAAATGCTCGACTTTGAGATTCCATTTTCCGTCGCCGAACTCGATGCCGCCAAACGCCTGACGGTCGAGAAAAACGGTTTTCAGAATTGCTACGTCCGCCCGGTTGCCTGGCGCGGTAGCGAAATGATGGCGGTCGCCGCCCAGCACGCCACGATCAATGTCGCCATTGCAGTTTGGGATTGGCCCAGCATGTTCGACGTCGATCAGAAAATGAAGGGCATCAAGCTCGACATTGCCGAATATCGCCGCCCCGATCCGATGACCGCGCCCTGCCATTCCAAGGCTGCTGGCCTCTATATGATCTGCACGATCAGCAAACACCGGGCTGAGCGCAAAGGCTTTGCCGATGCCATGATGCTCGATTGGCAGGGCCGCGTTGCCGAATGCACCGGCGCGAATATTTTCTTCACCAAGGATGGCGCCATCCACACGCCGATTGCCGATTGCTTCCTCGATGGCATTACGCGCCGCACCGTGATCGATCTCGCCAAGCGTCGCGGGATCGCAGTGGTCGAGCGCCGCATCATGCCGGAAGAACTGGCGAGCCTTGAGGAATGTTTCATCTGCGGCACCGGCGCGGAAGTGACCCCCGTGTCGCAAGTCGGCCCCTATAATTTCGTCCCCGGCGCGATCTCGCGCCAGCTGATCGAAGATTATACGGCCGAAGTGAACAAGTGAGGCGAGACTTCACGGAATAAAAAAGCCGCCCGGAAGGGCGGCTTTTTTTATTTCCGCTTCCACCGCTCTGCGGCAGTATCGTCGGCATCCTTGGCCTCCACCCAGCCCCCGGCCGAGCCATCGACATGATGCTCGCGCTTCCAGAAAGGCGCGGAGGTTTTGAGAAAATCCATAATATATTCGGCCGCGTGAAACGCCTCGCCGCGATGCCCGCCGCTGACAGCGACAAAGACAATTCGCTCGCCAGGCTCGATCTTGCCATAGCGATGCAGGACGACAATGCCATCGACAGGCCAGCGGGCGCGCGCCTCTTGCGCGATGCGCTCCAATTCCATCTCGGCCATGCCCGGATAATGTTCAAGCTCGAGCGCACAAAGCGCGCCGGCCTCGCTGCGGCAAAGGCCGGTGAAAGTGACCAGCGCACCAATATCGGTGCGACCGTGTGTCAACGCCTCGGCTTCCTTCGCCGGATCGAAATCCTCATGCTGAATGCGGATTGTCAGCATCAGCCACCCGTCATCGGCGGGAAAAAGGCGATCTCGCGCGCACCTTCTATTTTCGCATCGTGGCGGACATGTTTCTTGTCCATGGCAACGCGGATCACCTGCGCATTTTCAAACGCATATTCATATTCCTCACCCTTGCCCTTCAGCCAGGAAAGGAGGTCGCCCACGGTGACCACATGCGCGGGCGGCGCAATCTCTTCTTCCGGCTTGCCGATGCGCTCACGCACCCAGGCGAAATAAATGGCTTTCATCGCGCGTCACTCGTCGCTGACATGTTTCAGGCCGGACTTCATATAGTCCCAGCCGGTGTAGAGCGTCAGGATGGCTGCGGTCCAGAGCAGGGTCAGGCCGATGATTTGCGTCCCCGGCAGAACGATTTCTCCCGCCGGCCCCGCAATCAGAAAACCCAGCGCGAGAAGCTGCGCAGTGGTCTTGTATTTGGCCACACGGGTCACCGGAACCGACACGCGCAATTCCGCCAGATATTCGCGCAGTCCCGAGACGAGCATTTCGCGGCAGAGGATGACCATGGCCGCCCAGACATCCCAGCTCTGGATGGATTTATTGCCGACCAGCATCAGCAGGCAGGAGGCGACCAGAAGCTTGTCGGCAATCGGATCGAGCATACGCCCGAGTGAGCTCTGCTGCTCCCAGGCGCGGGCCAGATAGCCATCGAGAAAATCGGTAATGGCGGCTGCCGCAAAGACGCCGAGCGCGGTCCAGCGCACCCAATGCAGCTCCGGCCAGAACAGCAGGGACACGACTACGGGAACGGCCACGAGCCGCCCATAGGTGAGCATATTGGGCAGGCTCCAGGTCCCGCGGCGCTTGAGCGAGGTCATCGTCATTGCGTCGCAGGGAAACAGTGCCGGCGGGCCCACGTCAATAGCAGACCTGCACGAAAGCGCGTGACCAACCGATCAATTGCCCTTTTCCTGAAAGTGATCGTAGACCAGCCGCGCCGTGGCGGCATTGATTCCGGGTACTTTTTCCAAATCGGCCAGACCGGCGCGCGAAATGGCCTTGGCTGTCCCGAAAGCATGCAGGAGAGCGCGTTTGCGGGCCGGCCCGATCCCGGCAATCTCGTCTAGGGGCGATTTGGTGAAATCCTTTTTCCGCCGCGCCCGGTGCGTGCCAATGGCAAAACGATGCGCCTCGTCGCGCAATCGCTGGACGAAATAGAGCGCGGGATCGCGTGGCGGCAGTTTGAAAGGCTCGCGTCCGGGCGCAAAAAACGTCTCGCGCCCGGCATTGCGGTCGACGCCTTTGGCAATGGAGGCAAGGGCGACGCCCTCCACACCCAATTCATCGAGGATCTGGCGCGCGACATCGAATTGGCCGCGCCCACCATCGATGAGGATGAGATCGGGGCGCGAGGGAAAAGCATCAGCCTGCTGGCCCTCATCCTCCGCGGGCGGGGCCTCGGGCGCGCCCGCGCCCTCTTCCTTGACGAGGCGCGCGAAGCGGCGGCGCAGGACCTCGCGCATCATGCCAAAATCGTCTCCCGGCGTGAGCTCCTCGGATTTGATGTTGAAGGTGCGATAATGCGCCTTCATGAAGCCCTGCGGTCCTGCGACCACCATGCCGCCGACCGCATGCGTGCCCATAATGTGCGAATTGTCATAGACCTCGACGCGGCGCAGCTTTTTCTCAATCCCGAAAGCCTGCGCGAGCGCTTCCAGCAATTTCTGCTGCGCCGATGTTTCAGCCAATTTGCGACCCATGGTCTCGCGGGCGTTTTTCAGCGCATGTTCGACCAATTCACGCCGCTCGCCGCGCTGGGGAACGGCGACCTCGACCTTGCGGCCGAGCTTCTCGCAAAGGGCTTCCTCCAAAAGCGCGCGCGTTTCGACGTCATGGGAGAGAAGCACCAGCCGCGCCGGCGGCTTGTCGGCATAAAATTGCGCCAGAAAAGCATCGAGCACTTCCGCCTCGCCGAGCGAGCGATCGGCGCGCGGAAAATAGGCGCGATTGCCCCAGTTCTGATAGGTGCGAAAGAAAAACACCTCGATGCAGAATTGACCCGCCTGTTCGACAACCGAGAAAACATCGGCCTCTTCCACCGTGCGCGGATTGATTCCCTGCTCGCCCTGAATGGCTGAGAGTGCCGCAATACGGTCGCGCAGCCGCGCCGCGCGCTCAAATTCAAGCGCCTCAGCGGCCTGCGTCATATCCTTGGCCAGAGTCTCGCGCACGGCGCGGCTCTTGCCGGAAAGAAAATCGCGCGCATCATCGACAAGCGCAGCATAATCCTCGTGCGAAATCTCACCCGTGCACGGGCCTGCGCAGCGCTTGATCTGAAACAGCAGGCAGGGCCTCGTGCGATTCTCATAATAAGAATCCGTGCAGGAGCGCAGAAGAAAGGCGCGCTGCAGCGCATTCAATGTGCGATTGACCGCCCAGACGCTGGCGAAAGGCCCGAAATAATCGCCCTTGCGATTGCGCGCGCCGCGATGTTTCGTCATCTGCGGCGAGACATGATCCTTGCTCAGAAGAATATAGGGAAAGGATTTGTCATCGCGCATCAGCACATTGAAGCGCGGCTTCATCTGCTTGATATAATTGGTCTCGAGCAGCAGCGCCTCGGTCTCGGTGGCCGTCGACACAAACACCATGGAGGCGGTGAGCGAGATCATCCGCGCAATCCGGCCATTGTGGCCGGTGGGCCGCGCATAGGAGGCGATGCGTTTTTTGACGCTTTTTGCCTTGCCCACATAGAGCACTTCATCCTGCGCCGAGATCATGCGGTAGACGCCAGGCCCCACAGGCGCATGGCGCAGGCAGGATCGGATCACCTCCGCCCCGCGCAAGACGGAGGCCGGTGCGGCCTCTACATCCAGCAGCGGATCGGGCTCGAGCAGGCTCTCCTCGCCCCCCTCATCGGCCTCCTCAGCCTCAAAATCATCGGGCAGCGACTCACGCGCGCCAGCCTGCCCCGGCGGGCGATCGTCTGGCGCGGCTGGAATGCCGGAAGGGGGCGGGCGAGAGCTCATATCCGACATCTAGGGCTTGTCGGGGGGCGATAAAAGCCCCGCAGCCTGTGGGCAAGCCTATGTTTTCGGTGGAACAAGGTAAGACGCAGCAAGCCATTGTTGTTCCCAAGGGGCAGTCTTGATAAGACGCGCGCAAGCAATGGCGTGAGCGGCCCGAGGACTCATCACATGAACGACATCAAGCTGCTGGCTGGAAATTCCAACCGGACCCTGACCGAGTCCATTGCCGCCTATCTCGGCATTCCCCTGACCAAATGCCAGGTCCGCCGCTTCGCCGACATGGAAGTCTTTGTCGAGATCCAGGAAAATGTGCGCGGTCGCGACACATTCATCATCCAGTCGACCTCCTTCCCGGCCAATGATCATCTGATGGAATTGCTGATCATGACCGATGCTTTGCGCCGCGCCTCGGCGCGCCGCATTACCGCTGTCGTGCCCTATTTCGGTTATGCCCGTCAGGATCGCAAACCCGCCCCGCGCGCGCCGATCTCGGCCAAGCTGGTTGCCAATCTGATCACGCGGGCCGGCGTCGACCGCGTGCTGACGGTCGATCTCCATGCCGGCCAGATCCAGGGCTTTTTCGACATTCCGACCGACAATCTTTTCTCGGCCCCGGTCATGGTGCGCGACATCAAGGAACGGCTCGATCTCAACAATGTCATGGTCATTTCGCCTGACGTCGGCGGCGTCGTGCGCGCCCGCGCACTGGCCAAGCGCATCGATGCGCCGCTCGCCATCGTCGACAAGCGCCGCGAGCGCGCCGGCGAATCCGAAGTCATGAATGTCATCGGCGATGTGTCGGGCAAGAGCTGCATTCTCGTCGACGATATCGTCGATTCGGGGGGCACATTGTGCAATGCCGCCGAAGCGCTGCTCGCGCGCGGCGCGAAAGATGTGCGCGCCTATATTACCCACGGCGTGCTCTCGGGCGGCGCCGTCGCCCGCATCTCGGCCTCGAAACTGAAGGAACTGGTCGTCACGGATTCGATCCAGCCGACGGAAGCCGTCCGGGTCGCCAATAATATCCGCGTCGTCTCCATCGCACCGCTGCTGGGCGAAGCCATCGGCCGCACGGCGAAAGAAGAAAGCGTGTCGAGCCTGTTCGATTGAGGCTCGCATGCTTCAAAGCAAAAAGGCGGGGTCGCGACAGATTCAATCGCCCTGCTTTCTCAAATAGGTCACGCCCGGCAAGCCCTCGAAATGCGCATCGCAGGTGAGTAGGCCAACACCAGCCTGCTGCGCACTCGCATAGATAATGGCGTCGGCAGTCGTCAGGCCGTGACGCCGGCAAATCTCTGCCGCGCTCACGGCAATGCGCGTATCGAGCACAAGCACACGGCATTTTTCAGTATAGGCGAGCACCTCATCGGCCGCCCCCTCACCGCGCTCGCGCAAGAGCCATTTCGTGAGTTCGAGCTGGACCATGGTCGGCACGACAATGTCGCCCCGCGGCGGCAAGAGTGCGTCAATTTTGGAGCCGACCGGGCTGTCCGCGAGCCATTCAATCCAGCTGGATGTATCGACGACCATTTTCAGTATCGATCCTTCCGGTCGCGGTAATCGGAAGTATCCGCCCCCTTGGCAATGCCCCGCAAAGATTCGCGCTGCGGTACCGGCATGACCAAAACGCCCTTGCCCTTAGGGATAAAAACGAACTCTTGCCCAGCCTGCCAGCCCTGGACATCCCGGACCTGCTTGGGGATGGAAATCTGAAATTTGCTGCTTAGGGTCGCCGTATCGCTCATTACCGATCCCCTATCGATCTTTAGAAAGTAAGAATACGCGCTGTTCCGGGCCCTGCCAATCCCCCTCTGCCTTGCCCCCACCCGCCTTTTCCCCTAAACAGCCTCCCGGCGCCCGCCGACACCCTTGGAGGCACGGGCGCTTTGTTGTTTTTTGAAAAGGACCAAGACAATGGCAGCAGCGATCAAGCAGCTTGCGGCCACGGTCCGCAGCGGGACTGGCAAGGGGGCCGCCCGCAGCGTACGCCGTGATGGCCGTGTACCGGGAGTGATCTATGGCGGTGGCGAAGCCGCCGAGCCGATCTCGCTCGATTACCGTGAAGTCAACAAGCTCATTTACGCCGGTCACTTCCTGACCACGATTTTCGAGCTCGACATTCAGGGACGCAAAGAGCGCGTCATTCCGCGCGACTACCAGCTCGATGTCGTCAAGGACACGCCGCTGCATGTCGATTTCCTGCGCTTGCGCCCCGGCTCTTTCCTGCGTGTGGACGTTCCCGTCCATTTCATCAATCAGGAAACCTGCCCCGGCATCAAGAAGGGCGGTGCGCTCAATATCGTGCTGCACGCTATCGAGATGAAGGTCCCCGCCGATCAGATCCCGGATGCGATCACGGCCGATCTCGCCTCTCTCGACATTGCCGATTCGCTGCCTGTTTCGGCGATCAAACTGCCGGAAGGCTGCAAGCTGATCCAGCAGGGCAATTTCACCATTGCCTCGATCACGCCGCCTGCGCGCGCTGAAGAAACACCGGCCCCTGCTGCTGCAGCGGCTCCGGCTGCCAAGGCCGCTGCGCCCAAGAAGTAAGCGCTCGCGCTTTCTTCAAAACCTTTGCCGCCCGCGCCAGTCGCGGGCGGTTTCGTATCGGAGATGCTTTCCATGCTGCTCTTCGTGGGGCTGGGCAATCCGGGCCGCCAATATGCCGGCAACCGCCACAATATCGGCTTCATGGCCATCGAGGCCATTGCCCGTGCGCATGGCTTTGGGCTCGCGCGCGCCAAATATCAGGCCCTGTGCAGCGAAGGCACGATCGGCAACGAACGCGTCATACTCATGCAGCCGCAGACCTATATGAATGAGAGCGGCCGCGCCGTTGGAGAAGCCGCGCGCTTCCACAAGATTGCGCTCGAACATATTGTCGTCTTCCACGATGAACTCGATCTGCCGCCGGCAAAATTGCGGGTGAAGACGGGCGGCGGCAATGCCGGCCACAATGGGCTTCGCTCGATCACCGCTCACATGGGCAATGAATATCGGCGCGTGCGCCTCGGCATCGGCCATCCCGGCGACAAGAATCTCGTCCATTCTTTCGTGCTGAATGATTTTGCCCGCAGCGAAATGTCCTGGGTGGAAACGCTCTGCGATTCGGTGGCAAAAAACGCGCCATTGCTTGTGAAGGGCGAGGACGCCAATTTCCAGAACCGCATTCATCTTGCGATGGATGGCGCAGGATTCAAGGATGTGAAGATCCCCGGCGAAAAGCCCTGAAAAAGAAGCCTTGCGCGTCGCTCCCCAAGCCCCTTAGACTCACTGCATATTTTGATGCAGGATTTTTTTGATGTCTTTCAAATCGGTCTCGTTCGCGGGCACGTCTTTTTTTACGCTGCCGAACGACTTCTACATCAGCAAATCGCTGGAACTTTACGGCGAATGGTCATGGGGCGAACTCGTCCTTCTCTCTCGCCTGCTGCACAAGGAAGCCCGCGTTATTGAGGCTGGCGCCCATATCGGATCGCATTCAGTATTTATCGCCCGCGATATCTGCCCCAAGGGAAAGCTTTTTGTTTTTGAGCCGCGGCGTATTTCCTTTCAGCTTCTCTGCGCCAATCTGACCGCCAATGGCATCACCCATGCGCATGCCTACAGGCTTGGCGTTGGCGCAGAAAAAGCCCGCATTCACGAAGGCCCGCTGCCGCTCGACAAAGCCTATAATTCCGGCGGGCCGGCCATCGGCGCCCTGCAAGGCGAGGGCGAGGCCTATGATGTCGTCGCTCTCGACATGATGATCGAGGAGCTTGGGTCAATCGATCTGATCAAGGCCGATGTTCAGGGGCATGAAGGCGCATTGTTGCGCGGTGCAAGCCAGCTCATATCGACCTGCCGCCCGCTGCTCTATCTGGAGAATGACGAGCGCGATCGCTCACGCGCTCTGATCGAACAGGTCATGGCGCTCGATTACCGGCTCTGGTGGCATGCTGTTCCCGTGTTCCGGCAAAACAACCGCGGGCGAACGCTGCAGAATATTTTTGGCAATGTGACATCGTTCAACATGCTCTGCATTCCAGCCGAGCGCGTCGATGCCCTCACGCCGGCTCTGGCTGGAATCGGCGGGCTTCAACCCATGACCGATCCCGCCTGGTTTCCAGTGGCGGCGCAGAGCTAAATCAGGCCGCCGTCCCGCAGCATTTCTTGTATTTTTTGCCGGAGCCGCAGGTGCAGGGATCGTTGCGGCCGGGCTGTGCGCCCTTGACCACTGTCTTGCCGCGCGGCTTGCCGCCATCGACGAAATACCAGCGCTTTGCCGTTTCATCGAAACGGAAGGTTGAGCGCTCGTGATGGGCCTCGCGCTCGCCGGCGCGCGAGAAATGCGCGATAAACTCGACAATGCCGGTTTTGTCGCCGGGCTTGCCATCCACCGTTTCGACAATATCGAGCCCGTGCCATTCGCTCTCGCGCGACCAGGCCTCGAGCGCGCCCGGTTCCATCCCCTCGCGCGCTTCGGGGGCAACCGTCTCAATGAGATAATCGATCTTGCCCACGGCAAAGGCCGAATAGCGGGCCCGCATCAGCGCTTCCGCGCTTTGCGCCTGTATCTTGCCCTCCACCACCGGCTGGCAGCATTCGGCATAGGAGATCGGGGCGGAAGCCGTCTTGCGGCAGGGGCAGGTTTGAAGGGTCATGCGGCGAGATAGCCCGGAGGAGCGGTCCGAGGCAAGGGTTTGCCTTGCCTTTTCTGCCCCCAAACCCCATAGCACTGACCGACCGGGCGCATCCGCCCTCCCCTTTTTTGAACCGGGACGATCATGGGCTTCAAATGCGGCATCGTTGGCCTGCCGAATGTCGGCAAGTCGACCCTTTTCAACGCCCTCACCCAGACAGCTGCGGCGCAGGCGGCCAATTACCCTTTCTGCACCATCGAGCCGAATGTCGGCGATGTTGCCGTGCCCGACGAGCGGCTGGAAAAACTTGCCGCCATTGCAGCCTCAAAAGAAATCATCCCGACGCGGCTCACTTTTGTGGACATTGCAGGGCTGGTGCGCGGCGCCTCGAAGGGCGAAGGTCTAGGCAATCAATTCCTGGCAAATATCCGCGAATGCGATGCCATTGCCCATGTCGTGCGCTGCTTTGAAGACACCGACATTACCCATGTCGAAGGCAAAATCGATCCCATCGCCGACATTGAGACAATCGAGACCGAGCTGATGCTCGCCGATCTGGAGAGTCTCGAAAAGCGCGTCACCAATACAGAGAAAAAAGCCAAGGGCGGCGACAAGGAAGCCAAAGAGCTTCTCGACATGATGAACCGCTGCCTCGTGCTCTTGCGCGAGGGCAAGCCGGCACGACTTGTGGAGCGCAGCGCCGACGAGCGCAAGCTGTTCGAGGGCCTCGGCCTGCTCTCATCCAAGCCGGTTCTCTATGTCTGCAATGTCGAGGAAGCTGCAGCCGACAAGGGCAATGATTTTTCGGCAAAGGTTGGCGCCCGCGCGAAAGAGGAAGGCGCGGTTGCTGTTGTCGTCTCGGCCAAGATTGAAAGCGAGATCGCCGTGCTCGCCCCCGATGAGCAGGTCGATTATCTCGAAGCGGTCGGCCTTGCCGAGCCCGGCCTCAACCGCGTCATCCGCGCCGGCTACCAATTGCTGGGCCTTGTGACCTATTTCACCGTCGGCCCGAAAGAAGCGCGCGCCTGGACCATCGAAAAAGGGACCAAGGCGCCGCAGGCAGCAGGCGTCATTCATACGGATTTCGAAAAAGGCTTCATTCGTTCCGAGACGGTCGCTTATGAAGATTATGTCTCCTGCAATGGCGAAGCAGGCGCGCGCGAAGCCGGCAAATTCCGCCTCGAAGGCAAGGAATATGTCGTGCAGGACGGCGATTGCCTGCATTTCCGTTTTGCCAATTGACGGGAGAATCCGCGCAAGCGGGAGCTGGGAATGAACGACGACAAGAGCCTCTTTTTCGACGATTTCACACCGGGCAGCAGCCTCGCGTATGGAGCCTATGAAATCACGAAGGAAGAGATCGTCGCCTTTGCGGGTGAATTCGATCCGCAATATTTCCATCTTGATGAAGAAGCCGCACGCCGCTCCATGCTGGGCGGGCTGGCCGCCTCGGGCTGGCATACATGCGCCATTCTCATGCGGCTCAATTGCGATGGTTATCTCAATGCGACAGACGGGCGTGGCGCGCCTGGCATTGATGAAGTGAAATGGCTGAAGCCGGTACGTCCGGGCATGGTGCTTGGCGTGCGCACCGATGTTCTCTCCGCCCGCATTTCACAATCGCGGCCATCAATCGGCCTCGTGCAATTCCGTTTCGACGTGCATGACCAAAGCGGCGAAAGCCTTTTGGTGCAGACCAATTTCGTCATGATCGGGCGGCGCGGACAAAATGATGCGCCAAAATCCATGGCCAAGACGCAAGACGCCACGGCGCTCCTGCCCTTCGATTCTCCGGGGCTTTTGCCACCCTTCTCGCGCATTGAAACCGGCGCACGTCTTGTGCTGGGAACGCATGTCTTCAGCGAAGAAGATGTGATCCGATTTGCCAGCGCTTACGATCCCCAACCCTTTCATATCGACCGCGTGGCAGCGCAAGCCGGACCCTTCGGCGGACTTGCGGCCTCGGGCTGGCACACGGCCTCTGCCTGGATGCGCTGCATGGTCGATGCGCAGAAGCGCACAATCGATGCGGCGCGTTCTGCCGGCCTCAAGATTCCGGAATATGGCCCCTCGGCGGGCTTTACCAATCTGCGCTGGCTTCGCCCCGTCTATGCGGGCGATACGATCACCTTCGACAGCGTGGCGATGGAAAAGCGCGTCACATCACGTCCGGAATGGGGTCTGGTGAAGAGCCGCAACGGTGGCGTGAACCAGCATGGCGTTCGCGTGTTCGAATTCGACAGCGCCTCCTTCTGGAAGCTCGACTGAGACATAAAGCCCCAAATCCTGCGGCCCTTGTCACGCGTAAAGGAGGGGCCGGTCTCTCTGCCTCGTGACTTGCGCGCAGGCATGGCCGGCAGAGAATGGGACAGCAACCGGAAATTGCCGAGGAGATTTGCCATGCATTACATCCGCCGGAAGGGCTGGGAAATTTCCGAACGTCACGCGACGCCCGAAGCTTTGTTCCTCAACCGTCGCGCTGTGCTGGGTGCTGGCGCAGGCGCTCTGGTGGCGGGCGTCACGCCAGCCTTTGCCGCCACCGAGGCCGATCCCTCCGCCCATCTTTATCCCGCCAAACGCAATGAAGCGTTCAAGCTCGACCGCGACCTGACGCCCGAAAAGGTCAATTCGCAATATAATAATTTCTTCGAATTCGGCATGGACAAGCGCATTTTCACGCGTGTCGATGCGCTGAAGACGCGCCCCTGGACAATCAAGATCGACGGGCTTGTTGAAAAGCCGACCGAGATCGGCATCGACGATCTGCTCAAGCGCGTGCAGCTGGAAGAGCGTCTCTATCGGCTGCGCTGCGTCGAGGCTTGGTCGATGACCATTCCCTGGACCGGCTTTCCGCTGAAGGAACTGGTCGATCTGGCGCGCCCGCTCTCAAATGCAAAATATCTGCGCTTTGAAACTTTCCTCGATCCGAAAATGGCGCCGGGCCAAAAACAGAGCTGGTATCCCTGGCCCTATGTCGAGGGCTTGAGCATGGCAGAGGCGACAAACGATCTCGCGCTCATGGTCACGGGTGCTTACGGCAAGCCGCTCGCCAAACAATTTGGCGCGCCTATCCGCCTGCATGTGCCGTGGAAATATGGATTCAAATCGATCAAGTCGATCACCCGCATCTCTTTCGTCGAGGAACAGCCGAAAAGTTTCTGGCAGGGGCTGCAGGGTGGCGAATATGGGTTTTGGGCCAATGTGAATCCCGAAATTGCCCATCCGCGCTGGTCGCAGGCAACCGAGGAAGTGCTGGGCACGGGCAATCGCGTCCCCACCCTCCTGTTCAACGGCTATGCCGAGCAGGTCGCCCATCTCTACAAGGGCATGGAAGGCCAGAGGATCTGGTTCTGACAAAAAGAAGGCCGGGCTTTTGGCCAGCCCAGACCCGCTTGCGCAGGGTTTTCAGAGGGGACGTTCGAACCGGGCGAACCCGCGAAGGGAAAGGCCCGACCGGAAACGAGCCCCTTATAATTTCAGCTGAGATGGTGCCCGGCAAACGCATCCTGCGCATGGGAGCCATGCAGACAATGCGGGGCCTGGGCTCAAAAATCCCATCTCTGGGCGCTGGCCACCAGAAAATCCCGGAAAACCTGAATGCGGGCGACCGATTTCAGCTCTTCGGGATAGACCAGATAGCAATCAAGCTCGGGCATGCCCGCCTCCGGCAGGATGCGCACCAGCGTCGTATCCGACCCCACCAGATAATCCGGCAGCACGGCAATGCCCGCCCCCGCCTCCACGGCGCGGCGCAGGGCAGGAATATTGTTGCAGGTCAGCGTCGAGTGCCGCGGCGAGCGGGCGGCGCGCCCGGCATATTGCAGCGAATTGATATTGGTCAGGTAATGGGCCGAGGACGCGCCATAGGTCAGGATCCGGTGATGGTCGAGATCATCGAGATTTTTGGGCTGGCCGTAACGCTTCAAATAGCCGGGCGAAGCATAGGCATGAAAATGCATGGTGAAGAGCCGGCGGCGGATCAGGTCAGGCTGCACCGGCTCGCGCACACGCAAGGCCACATCGGCTTCGCGCATGCCGATATCGAGCTCATCGTCGGTGAGGATCAGATTAAGCTCGATCTCGGGATAGAGTTCGAGAAATTCGGCAATGCGCGGCGTCAGCCATTCGGAGCCGACACCCACTGTCGTTGTGACGCGCAACAATCCGTTGGGACGCTCGCGAGAATCGGTAAGGCGCATGCGTGTGGCATCGAGCTTCTGCCAGACGTCTTTCACCGTGCGATAAAGCACCTCGCCCTGTTCGGTGAGAATGAGCCCGCGCGCATGACGATGAAACAGGGGGACGCGCAAATCCTGTTCGAGCGCGCTCACCTGCCGGCTCACCGCCGATTGCGAAAGGCCGAGCGCCTCGCCCGCATGGGTGAAAGAGCCCGCTTCGGCAGCCGCATGAAAAATGCGCAGCTTGTCCCAATCCACAGGCTCTCTCCTTGCGCCTATTCGGCGGCTTGAGCGGCCGAATCCTGCGCCGCAAGCCAGCGCTCTGCTTCAAGCGCAGCCATGCAACCCATGCCCGCCGCCGTCACGGCCTGGCGATAAATATCATCGGTAACATCGCCCGCCGCATAGACGCCGGGAATATTGGTCTGCGTGGAATCGGGCGCCGTGCGAATATAGCCATTCGGCTTGATATCGATCTGGCCGGCAAAAAGCTGCGAGGCGGGCTCATGTCCAATGGCAACGAAAACGCCATCGACCTTGCGCTCGACAATCGCGCCGGTCTTGACGTTTTTCAGCCGCACATGGGTGACGCCGGGCGGATTTTCATCGCCGCAGATTTCCTCGATCGCACTGTCCCAGACAATTTCGACCTTGGGATTTTTGAACAGGCGTTCCTGCAAAATACGCTCGGCCTTGAAGGAATCGCGGCGGTGCACGACCGTGACCTTGGAGGCAAGGTGAGAGAGATAGAGCGCTTCCTCGACCGCAGAATTACCGCCGCCCACAACCATGACTTCCTTGCCGCGATAGAAGAAACCATCGCAGGTTGCGCAGGCGGAGACGCCATAGCCCTTGAATTTTTCTTCTGTCGGAAGGCCGAGCCATTTGGCTTTCGCGCCGGTGGCGATCACCAGCGTGTCGCAAGTGTAGGTCTCGCCGCTGTCGCCATGGATGGTGAAGGGGCGGCGCGAGAGATCGACCTTGGTAATGTGGTCGGAGACCATTTTCGTGCCGACATGTTCGGCCTGCCCCCGCATCTGTTCCATCAGCCAGGGGCCCTGAATCGGATCGGCAAAGCCTGGATAATTTTCGACATCGGTCGTGATCATCAGCTGGCCGCCGGGCTCGAAACCGGCGATGAGCATCGGCTGGAGCATGGCGCGAGCCGCATAGATCGCCGCCGTATAGCCGGCCGGACCCGAGCCGATAATGATCATGCGCGCATGCTGGGGAGCGGAGGAGGCCATGGTTTTCCTGTTTCCAACGAATGTCTTGGACAAGCTGGGCGGGTCAGCGCCGCCACCTGCCCCTCAACCTATAGAAACGCCATGCGCTGGCCGCAAGGCTGGGAGCCCCCTTCCACACAGGCCATCGGCCAAAAACGGCAGGCCATTCTGTCGCTGGGGGGCGGAGCGCTGGAGGCTTGCCCCTGCGCGGGCTCGGCACTAGTGTCGGCGCGAAATTCGAGATGGCCGGCTCCGGCGCGGCCAAGCGCAAGATCGACGAAGGCTAGGCACCCATGCTGGACAAGAAAACTGTGACGAAAGCCGACATTGTCGCGACTTTTCTCGCGAGCATCGAAGGTCGCCGCAAGTTCGACCAGCCCTATACGCATCATCTGATCGATGATCTGTTTCCGGCCGCCGTCGCCAAGGAGCTCAACGAACTCCCCTTCACCGCCCCGACGCTCGAAGGCGTCTCTGGCAAGCGCGAATTGCACAATGACCAGCGCTCCTATTTCGATGCGGATTCGATGGCGCGCTTTCCCGTCATGCGCCCCATCGCCGAGGCGCTGCAATCGCATGAAGTCACCAGCGCGATCGCCAAGGCTTTTGATGCGCCCATCGACGACACATTCCTGCGTCTCGAATATGCTGTCGACACGGATGGTTTCTGGCTTGAGCCGCACACTGATCTCGGCGTCAAGAAATTCACCTGCCTGATCTATCTGTCCGAAGATCAGGGTCATGAAAATCTCGGCACCGATATTTATGCCGACAAGGACACGCATTGGGGCCGCTCGCCCTTCAAGCAGAACAGCGCCATGATTTTCGTGCCCTCCGACAAGACCTGGCACGGATTCGAGAAGCGCCCGATCGTCGGCCTGCGCAAATCGGTGATCCTCAATTATGTGACGCGCGATTGGCGTGCGCGCGAACAGCTGTCCTATCCGAATGAGACAGTGCGGGCGTGAAAACACCCTTCTCCCGTGAAGCGGGAGAAGGTGGCGCGCGAGCCTAAATCCCCCGAAAAGCCCGATATCTCTTCACCAGCTCGCGCGCGATGACGCCTGTGGCATCGACCGGCGCATAGGTCCAGCGTTGGCGCGACCAATCGGGGCTGCGCTGTTTTGGCAGAATGCGCAAAGCACCAGCTCTCACAAGCTTTTCGAGAAAGCCTGACATTTTCTCAGCACCGCCCGTCGGCTCGTAAATAAACACAGGCGCGCCCGTAGAGGCAGCCTCACCCACCATATTCACACTGTCAGCAGTGACAATCAGCGCCGATGCCTGCGCCAGAATTTGCGCATAAGGATTGTCGCCCTCACCATCCCAGATAAAAGCCTTTGCGGCAGAGCCACTTTCTGCAACAGCAGACCGCAACGCATTGATCGCCTCGGCCGGCGTGCGACGCGACGGCGTCACCATCAAACCTTGGCCGCTCGCCAAAATCTCGCGCGCAATCGCGCAGAGCGCCTCAATGTCAGATGCCTCGAAACGATGCGCTCCACTGGGGCCACCCAAAACCATGCCGATACGCGGCTCTGGCAGGTGAGACAATCGCGGATCGGGATTTTGCCGCGCCGCCGCCAGAACGGCAGGCCGCATGTGATGGGGCGAGGTGAGCGTGACAAGCACATTCTCGCCGCGCAGACGATCATGCTCCGGCACCCAGATCAGATCGGCCGCGCCTGCTCCCACACGCGGGTCTTGCAGAAAAACGGTAAATGTTGTGCCGCCGGAAAATCTCTTGATCGCGCGCAGATAGGGCACGGTCGCACGTCCCGAGGCAAAGACAATGTCTGGCCAAGGCCCGCGCAAAGGACTTTCGGGATTGCGAGGATTGTCTCGCGGATCGATCGGACCCCAAGGCGCGAAAAATTCGAAGAAAGCGCGCGGCGAGACAGGACGCATCTCGGGCTCAAGGCCAAGTTCACGGGCCACACCCATGCAATTGACCTCGTGCCCGATCTTGCCCGATTGCAAAATCCAGGCACGCGTATCCGTTGGAAGCTGCGCGCTCACTTAAAGGCGATGGCAGTGATTTCGTAGCTCTTGCCGCCACCCGGCGTATTCACCTCGACCGTATCGCCGACTTTCTTGCTGATCAGGGCGCGCGCAAGCGGGCTCGTGATCGAGACTTTGCCGAGCTTCACATCGGCTTCGTTCTCGCCGACGATCTGATAGGCTTTCTTCTCTTCCGTATCCTCGTCGATCAGCGTCACGGTTGCGCCGAATTTGATCGTATTGCCGGAGAGCTTGCTGACATCGATCACTTCGGCACGCGCCAGCTTGTCCTCGAGCTCGGCAATGCGGCCCTCGTTCAGCGACTGCTGCTCTTTGGCGGCGTGATATTCAGCATTTTCGGAGAGGTCGCCATGCGAGCGCGCCTCTGAAATGGCTGCGATGATCCGCGGACGTTCCTCTTGCTGACGGCGCTTCAGCTCTGCTTCGAGAGCTGTATAGCCGTTGGCGGTCATGGGAATCTTGTCCATATCGCGTCTCTTTCCGAATAAACCTCCGGGACAGGCCAAACAGGAGCCTGCCGCCGATAAAAAAGAATCCCCGGTCGCGAGGCCGGCAAAAGCCCCTCGAGCCGCGGATTGAGCGGGAGTGAACGTCAGGGCCTCGCCCCTCCGATCACCGGAAGACGAGGCCGGAAGCGGGTCTCCCCGCCCCTCGTCAGGTGAAATAATCCTGCAGTGCCCGAACTTCCAGATCGCCGCCCTTATAGGCCTTGATCCCCTGAGAAGCCGCCACCGCCCCTGCTAGAGTGGTGTAGTAGGGCACCTTATGCAAGAGGGCCGAACGGCGCAGGGAGCGCGAATCCGCCAGTGCCTGGGCGCCTTCCGTTGTGTTGAAAACCAGCTGAATGCCGCCATTCTTGATGGAATCGACCACATGGGGCCGGCCTTCTGACACTTTGTTGATCTTTTCAGCTGCCACGCCATGGCTTTCCAGATAGCGCTGCGTGCCCCCGGTCGCCACGACCTTGAAGCCGAGGCCGGCGAGCATTTTCATCGTCTCGAGGATGCGCGGCTTGTCGGCATCGCGGACCGAGACGAAGACAGCCCCCTCGGTCGGCACTTTGGTACCGCTGCCCAGCTGGCTCTTGGCGAAAGCGACCTCAAAGGAGCGATCAAGCCCGATGACTTCGCCGGTCGAGCGCATTTCAGGGCCCAGAACCGTATCGACACCGGGGAAACGCGCGAAGGGGAAGACAGCTTCTTTCACGCCGACATGGGGAAGCTCGCCGTGCTTCAGACCGAAGCTCGCCAGTTTCTCGCCAGCCATGATGCGCGAGGCAATCTTGGCAATGGGTTCGCCAATGACTTTGGCGACGAAAGGCACCGTGCGCGAGGCGCGCGGATTGACCTCAAGCACATAGATCTCGCCGTCTTTCAGCGCATATTGCACGTTCATCAGCCCGCCCACTTCGAGAGCCAGCGCCATTTTGGCGGTCTGTTCCTCGAGCAGTTTCAGCGTTTCGGGCGAGAGCGAGCGAGGCGGCAGCGAACAGGCTGAATCGCCCGAATGAATGCCTGCCTCTTCAATATGCTCCATAATGCCGGCGATGAAGACATCCTTGCCGTCGCACAGGCAATCGACATCCACTTCCACGGCATCGGCCAGATAGCGATCGAAGAGCAGCGGATTTTTGCCGAGCACAGTATTGATCTGGCCCGTCTTGTCGTTGGGATAGCGCGCCTTGACATCAGCCGGCACGAGGCCCGGCAGCGTGCCCAGCAGATAATCATCAAAGGCGGCTTCATCGCGGATGATCGCCATGGCGCGACCGCCCAGCACATAGGAAGGACGCACAACAAGCGGCAGGCCGAGTTCGGCTGCAATCAGACGCGATTGCTCGACCGAATAGGCAATGCCGTTCTTGGGCTGTTTGAGGCCGAGCTTGTCGAGCAGACGCTTGAAACGGTCGCGGTCTTCGGCAAGGTCGATTGAATCGACCGAGGTGCCGAGGATCGGAATGCCCGCTTCCTCGAGACCATGGGCCAGTTTCAGCGGCGTCTGGCCACCGAACTGAACGATCACGCCCTTCAGCGTGCCGTTTTCCTTTTCCTTGCGCATGATTTCGAGCACGTCCTCAATCGTGAGCGGCTCGAAATAAAGGCGATCCGACGTGTCGTAATCGGTCGATACGGTCTCGGGATTGCAATTGACCATAATGGTCTCATAGCCGGCATCCGAGAGCGCAAAACAGGCGTGGCAGCAGCAATAATCGAATTCGATGCCCTGCCCGATGCGATTGGGACCACCGCCCAGAATGACAATCTTCTGGCGATCCGACGGCTTGGCCTCGCAGACCGGCTCACCGGCGAAAGGCGTCTCATAGGTCGAATACATATAGGCCGTGGGCGAGGCGAATTCCGCCGCGCAAGTATCGATGCGCTTGTAGACGGGATGGACGTTGAGCCCATAGCGCTTCTCGCGCACATCGCGCTCCGTCACGCCGGCCAGCGAGCCGAGGCGCACATCGGAAAAGCCCGCTGCTTTCAGCATGCGGAAATTGGCAGCATCATTCGGCAGTCCGAATTGCTTCACCTTGTTTTCAAGATCGACAAGGGTCTGCAGCTGATCGATGAACCAGTGATCGATCTTGCAGGCGTCGTAAATTTCATCATGCGTCAGGCCGTGACGAAGCGCCTGCGCGACAACGAGAAGGCGATCGGGCGTCGGCCGGCCGAGTGCTGCGCGCACAGCCGCGCGATCATTGCCCTGACCCAGACCTTCGATCTCGACTTCATCGACGCCCGACAGGCCCGTTTCCAGCGAGCGCAAAGCCTTTTGCAGGGATTCGCCAAAAGTGCGGCCAATCGCCATGGCCTCGCCGACCGATTTCATCGCCGTCGTCAGAAGCGGCTCGGCGCCGGGGAATTTCTCGAAAGCGAAGCGCGGAATTTTCGTGACGACATAATCGATCGTTGGCTCGAAGGAGGCCGGCGTCGCGCCACCTGTAATGTCATTGGCAATCTCGTCGAGCGTATAGCCGACAGCCAGTTTCGCCGCGACTTTCGCAATCGGGAAACCTGTTGCCTTGGAGGCCAGCGCGGACGAGCGCGACACGCGCGGATTCATTTCGATGACGATCATCCGGCCGTTTTCGGGATTGACCGCAAATTGCACATTCGAGCCGCCCGTCTCGACGCCGATCTCGCGCAAAACCGCCAGCGAGGCGTCGCGCATGATCTGATATTCCTTGTCGGTCAGCGTCAGCGCCGGTGCGCAGGTGATGGAATCGCCCGTATGCACGCCCATCGGATCGATATTCTCGATCGAGCAGACTATGATGCAATTGTCCGCCTTGTCGCGGACAACTTCCATTTCATATTCTTTCCAGCCCAGCACGCTTTCCTCGACGAGGACTTCATTGGTGGGCGAAGCATCGATGCCGCGCTCGATGATCTCGATATATTCGGCCTTGTTATAGGCAATGCCGCCGCCCGTGCCGCCCATGGTGAAGCTTGGGCGAATGATGGCGGGCAGGCCAATGTCGTCGAGAATGTCGAGCGCCTGCGCCAAAGTCTTGATCTGGTGCGAACGCGGCGTATCGAGGCCGATCTTGGTCATGGCATCGCGGAACAATTCACGATCCTCGGCCTTGTCGATGGCCTCAGCCGTGGCACCGATCATCTCGATGTCGTATTTTTCCAGAATGCCCATCTTTTTCAGCGAGAGCGCGCAATTAAGCGCGGTCTGGCCGCCCATGGTCGGCAGCAATGCAAATCCGCCGGGAGCGGCATAGCGCTCCTTCTCGATGATCTTGGCAACAATCTCGGGCGTGATCGGCTCGACATAGGTGCGGTCCGCCATGTCGGGATCCGTCATGATCGTCGCCGGGTTCGAATTGACCAGCACGATCCGATAGCCCTCCTCGCGCAAAGCCTTGCAGGCCTGCGTGCCGGAATAATCGAATTCACAGGCCTGGCCGATGACAATCGGGCCCGCGCCGATGATGAGAATGGTCTGGATGTCTGTCCGTTTCGGCATGATCGTCCGGTCTCTTGGCGGGCCGACCCGAGGGTCGCCGCGCGCACAAAAAAAGGCCGCGCTGTCGGCCTGGAAATGGCCGGAGCGCGTCCTCCGAAAACCCGTCAGGGCGTTCAGGCGGGAGCCCCTGCCCGAAAGATGTCGCTGATTTAGCCCAAAAGCTCAAAGCTGGGAACCCCCCGCCGGCTCGATCCCCAAGCGAAATCGTCGCCTTATTGCGCCTGGACGCGATAAAGCGTGCGCGCACCCCCCGCCGGCATGGCAATCCAGGAACTGAACGCGGGAGTCGGCTCGCTGCCATCCTTCACGACGCGCCAGAGCGGCTGATCGCGCGAATCGCGCGCATGGATCTGCACCCGCCCGATTCGCCCTCCCTGACCATCGGCCGCCCCGCCGCCCGAAAAGCTGATCCAGTAATAGCCGGGCCGGACAATGTTGAAGAAAACCTCGCGCTGCGCCTGCACGCCCGTGGGCATGTCGGCGCAGAAATCGACAGCATTGGTCCCCAACGGCAGAGAGGGCGGCGGATTGGACAGATTACCCGCCCTCACCCCACGCGCATCCACCCAGACCGGCGAGGATTGAGCGCTGGCGCCATTGGCCTCGGGATGGAGGACCGATTTATCCGAATCGATAAAGGCGACGACGAGATTGGAATAGGGGTCGGGACTGCCGCCACGCAGCAGCGGCGGATCGCGGGGCAGGCCGAAATAGGAGCAATAGGCGCCATTCGTCTGAGAGGCGCCGACCGAATAGGCATAGCGCAGGGAATAATGGCCGGACGCAAAGAGGAAGGGGCGCGTCATCAGGCGATTGCCGAACCGCCCGTCGGACGTTGGCGCATCGAGGCCGACAAACCCCTCCGTGCTGGAATAGACCACCGAATTCTGGGGCGCCACAGTCCATCCCGAAGGAAGCGATGACCATGCACCATTGCGCCCCGGCGAAAAAGCGATGGGATTTTCTCCGCTCGTGGAGAAAACATCCTCGAACAAAAGATGGTCGCGCGACCATGGCGAATTATCCGCGGCAGGGCGCGACGATCCATCGTCATAGGCGCATGGATCGCGACAGACGATCATGTTGGAGATGGCGCCGGCACGCCCGTCGGTGCGGCCCTCGGCGCGAAACGTCAGCCAGTAATCGCCACGCGCGGCAATATCGACTTTGACGATGCGCTCGATCCAGCGTGCCCCGGAATTATAGCAGGCATCGATGCGCGCGACATTCGTCAAACTCGCCTCTGTCGGCGGCACATTGCCGACATCCACGGTGAGATAGGTTGAGACGAGACTTGTGTCGGATGATGCATCGGCGTCGCGCGCCTTCATCCAGTCGACATCTTCAAGCCTTGTCGCGCAAAGCCAGGCCGGCTCGATCATGCGGTTTGCACCGCCGTCGCGGTACCAATAGCGGATATGATACACACCCGGTTCAGCTGAAAATCTGCGCGACACAAAGGAATTGATCGCGCCCGAATCCAATTCCAATGCCACGCGCACATCGTCAGGCGGCGCCGATGCGCCAAATGTGCGTGTCGGCACAAGACGGAGCATGCTCCCCGAAGGCGCACGGGCAAGACCATTGGTGGCCCAGCCTGCCATGCCCGAAAGCATTTTCGCGCCAGAAGCCAGAACATCTTTTTCGTAATCTTCGAAACGTTCTTCAAAAATGGCATCGCGGGCAATCCAGCTCGCCGATGCGCTGCCACGCAGATTGAGTTCGGACATGCCGGCAAGCCGCAGAAAAACCGTTCCGATGGCGGCCTCATATTCGATATTGACCAGATATGTGTTTGAGGCCGGCGTGCGCGTCATGGAAAACTGGGTTCGCACATTGCGTACGCTTGGCTTTTGCGCATTGAACACGAGATCGGCGCGGCTGCGGCCGCGCGTCTCCAATTCGAGATCGCTGACTTCTGCACGTGCAGCGCGCAAAGCCCTCGCCTGGGCAATGGCGGCTGCGGCTGCCGATTGCACAGCGGCATCGAGCCTTTGGCGCGCATAGAGGCTCATGCCGAAATCGACTGCCGCGCCAGTCAGCGTCAGCAAAGCTATGAGACCGAGCGCGGCAAGCACGGCAATATTGCCGGCGCTGTCGCGACGCCAGCGCGCTAGAACAGCCATGAAGCGGCGCATCACGGACATGGCGAGACCTCGCCAACATCTGCGGACGGATCGAATTCAAGATCGCCGTAAAGCGGTGGCAGAAAGGCCTGTCGCAAAATGCGGCGAGAAGCAAAAAGCGAAGCCATAAGTGCCGGCCGATAGGCATAGACCAGATCGACTGCCACCAAAGTGCCGCTGCCAAAAACGCCCTCCGGCAAAGTGCCGGCACTTGGCGTCAATGCCGGCTGAAGGATCGCGCAGGAGCGCAGGAGACCGCGCCCCTCAAGCAGCTCACGCGAGCCGGCCGTACCGCCTGACCAGGTCCACAGAACGCGCGCGCGTGTGTAATTGCATGTGTCGCCCGAAATGCAGCCGTCGCTGTCTGGCTCGAAACGCAGATAGGTCGCCTGAATGCCAATGAACTCGCGCCAAAGCGCACCATGGGTTTTTTCCAGTTCAGGAAAAGTCGCAGCGACAATTTCAGCATCCTGCAACAAAGCGGAGCCGCCGATCGGTCTGGCACGATGCGACAGAACGATCGCGAAACCTTCCGCCGCAGATGCAATCTGATGGTCTTGGCGGACATAGCGCTGGATCTCGAAACCCACCACGAGCATCGGCAAGAGGAACGCCAAAATCAAAGCGGTCTCGACCAGGGTCACGGCCCGCGTGTCGGCAAGGAAAAGCGCTGCCCGCCTCCTCATGCGCAGGCCCCTGTCTGTGCATCGGGCGCATTGCGCAGACCATTGCTGGCGATGAAATAGGGGGTGCTCAGAGGCGTCCCTGCCCAGATGCGCGAAAGCAGCGGGACAGGATAGGCGATTTGCAGAAGGCGCACCTCATGGGCCGCACCCGGACACCATTTCGCGCCCGACACATTCGCGCCGGTGATGCGCTCCGACGATTGCGGTGAAGACAGATTCACGACGATATTGCCGCAGGTCAGCAGCACAAGATTTTTGCACAAGACGTCACTGCGGAAGGATTGCGCCGTATAATCGATGGCCCTGATTTCGCCCGTGCGCAGCAGCAAGGTGGCACGTTGGGCGATGCGCTCAACCTGCTGGAGATGCAATTGGTTCGAACCGAGCTCGAACATGCCGATGAGCAACAGGATCAGCGGCCCAGCAAGCAAGGCGAACTCGACAGCTATAGCGCCCTTCGTCGCAGCAGCAAATGCTGCTGAGCGGGCGCGCAAACGGGACAAACGCGAAAAGAAATTGGCGCGAACGGCAATGACCAAACAGAAAACTCGACCATTGAATAGGACTGAAAATACGAATCGAACTAATGCAAAACAGTAACGGAACGCATAACGCATAGCTTTCGTTCCGTCAGACCAAAACAGCCCAAAATAGGCCAAACAAAGCCAGAGAATTGGCAAGCAATTGCCAAAAAAGAGAGTTTCAGGATCGATCCAGCTTTTCGGGCGGCGGCGGCGATAAAAAAATTTGCGGCCAAAATGCACCCCCTGACCGGCCTGATGACAATTGCCGAGCTCGAGGCTAGGAAGGTTGCATGTCACTCTCGCGTCAGATGTCTTCCTTCATTGCCGTCGGCCTGGTTGCGGCGGTCGCCCATTACGGCGCGCTGATCGGGCTGGTGGAAATTTTCGCCTGGCAGGCGGTGCCGGCAACGCTGGTCGGCTTCCTGTTTGGCGGGGTGACGTCCTATCTGCTCAACCGCCGCCATGTTTTTCCAACCGATCGGAGCCATGCGGCGGCGATCTGGCGTTTCGCCCTTGTCTCCAGTGTCGGCTTTGTCCTGACCTGGGGGCTGATGAGCCTGTTTGTGAACCGGCTGGCCATTCCCTATCTGCCGGCGCAGATCCTGACCACCGGGCTTGTCCTGTTCTGGAGTTTCCTCGCCAACAAATTATGGACTTTCAAAGCCGGATAGGCCCATCATTGCGCCAGCGCTAGCCATATTGATTGACGTTTTCATTTAGGCTTTTCCCGATGGGCATTTTTCGCCTGATGCTGATGGCTGGCATTGCCGGCGTGGCACTTATTCTCAATGTACAACTCGCCATATTCGGGGAGTCGCTGAATGTTTATTCGCGCACCATTTCACAAGGCGCAGTGCGCGAATGTTTCTATTATCGGCCGGTCGAAATTTTCACGGTCGAAACCGATCCGGAAAATGCCTGCCCGCAACGCATCAGCGGCGCGCTGGAGCGCTGATCAGGGCCATTTCACCGAAGGTGGCATGGAGGAGAGAATCGAGTCCACATTGCCGCCCGTCTTCAGCCCGAAAATCGTGCCGCGATCGTAGAGCAAGTTGAATTCGACATAGCGACCGCGCCGCATGAGCTGCTCTTCGCGCTGTTCGGGCGTCCATGCCAGCGCCAGATTGCGCCGCGCAATCTGGCTGTAGGCCTGCACGAATGTCTCGCCGACATCGCGCGTGAAAGCAAAATCCGCATCCCAATTGCTATTGGCGGAATCGCCGGCGGAATTGAGATAATCGTAAAAAATGCCACCGATTCCGCGCGGCTCATTGCGATGTTTCAGCCAGAAATATTCGTCGCACCATTCCTTGTATTTCTTGTAATCGGCAATGACATGCCGGTCGCAACAGGCCTTGTAGGCCGAATGAAAATCCTTCGCATCGACATCTTCCTGTGTGCGACGCGCCATCAGCACAGGCGTCAAATCTCCACCACCGCCAAACCAGGCTTTCGACGTCACGACAAAACGCGTGTTCATGTGAACGGTCGGCGCATTCGGATTCCACGGATGGGCGATGAGCGAAATGCCAGAGGCCCAGAAACGCGGATCTTCCTCGGCACCTGGAATCTGCTTGGCAAATTCCGGCGCAAATGTGCCAAAGACGGTCGATGTGTGAATGCCCGCCTTTTCGAAGGCGCGGCCGCGCAAAATAGCCATGCGCCCGCCGCCGCCCGGCGTCCCGTCATGATTGTCGCGGCTCCAGGGCTTGCGCTCGAAACGGCCGGCATGGCCCGGCGCTTCATCGTGCAAAGGCCCGGGCGCCTCATCCTCGATTGATTCGAAGGCATCAATCATCTTGTTCTGGAGCTCTTCGAACCAGGCCCGAGCCTGCCCCTTGCGCGTCTCGATATCCGCCATACTCATTTCTGCTGTTCCCCCAATTGGCGCAGAGCCTCGCCCATCGCCATCGCGGCTGCAACCGCAACATTCAGCGAGCGCAAACCGGCACGCACCGGAATGACCACCCGGCCGTCGGCCGCCTCATGAACATCGGCCGGCGCCCCTGCCGATTCCCGTCCCACCATCAATATGTCGCCCGGCCGATAGGCGAAATGGCAGTAATTTTGCGCTCCACTGGTCGTCAGCAGGACCAGACGACGCCCCGCACGGGCGCGCCAGAGCTCAAAATCGGCGAAGGAAATATGCCGGTCGATCCGCACATGGTCGAGGTAATCCATGCCGGCGCGGCGGAAATGGCGGTCGGAGACCGGAAAGCCCGCCGGCTCGATAATGGCGGCATCCAGCCCCAGACAAGCGCAGGCGCGCAGCATCGTCCCCGCATTTTGGGGAATGTCGGGCTGATAAAGAGCCAGCATGAGGGCGGCGGCGGGGTCGCTTTGATGTTCCATGGCGGTCTGGTCTGGGGCCCCAATGGCTGGAAACGGGCCGGGCCTGCCCCGGCGGCCCGCAGCCATAGCGGGGCCATGTGCATTTCACCATGTCACGACAGCGTGACTATGGACAAGCGCTGCGAGAGGTGCCAAACAACGCCCGCCCAGCAGCAGCCTCCCGACCTTCCTCGGCCCATCGGCCGAGGTGGCGATGGGTCGCATTGTGGTGCGCGGGAGTCGACCGTATGTGACCGGGTGACTGGTGCGGCCGGCCTCGAGAACCAGCTGCCGGATTGCGCGCCAAGGATGAGCGCAGCGCAGCCGCCGCAGCGGGGCGTTTAGGACAGGATTTGGGGGTTATCGTGGCAGAAGCAACGACGGTCGAGCCGACCCGCAGGGATTTTCTCTATATTACCACAGCCGCAATGGGCGCCGTTGGCGCCGGCGCGGTAGCCTGGCCGCTCATCAGCCAGATGAGCCCGGACGCCTCCACACTCGCTCTCGCCTCCACGGAAGTCGATCTCTCGGCACTGGCCGAAGGGTCGAGCATGACCGTCAAATGGCGCGGCAAGCCGGTCTTCGTCCGCCACCGCACCAAAAAGGAAATCGAAGAGGCTGCGGCCACGCCGATTGCCCAGCTCCCCGATCCGCAGGCCGATGCACAGCGCGTCAAGAAGCCGGAATTTCTCGTCGTGATCGGCGTCTGCACCCATCTGGGCTGCGTGCCGCTCGGCCAGCAGGGCGATTATCACGGCTGGTTCTGCCCTTGCCACGGCTCGCACTACGACACTTCGGGCCGCATCCGCAAAGGCCCTGCGCCGAAAAACCTCGAAGTGCCAAGCTATTCCTTCATCGCGGACACGAAGATCAAGATCGGCTGACGTTTCCAGCAACCCGAGCGCGAGCTCGGGTTTTGCGCACGAAACTGCATCTGCGACACGAAATTCGAACAGAGTGACTCACATGAGCGGACCTTCCACCTATGTTCCCAAGAGCGCCATCGGCCGCTGGTTCGAGAGCCGGCTCCCGATCATGGGCCTCATCCACAGCTCGTTCGTTGTCTATCCGACACCGCGCAATCTGAATTATTTCTGGACCTTCGGCGGCATTCTCTCGCTGATGCTCGGCCTCCAGATCATCACGGGCATTGTGCTCGTCATGCATTACACGCCGCATGTCGATTACGCTTTCGCCTCCGTCGAGCACATCATGCGCGACGTGAACTGGGGCTGGCTGATCCGCTATGCCCATGCGAATGGCGCGTCGATGTTCTTCATCGCCGTTTATATTCACATGCTGCGCGGCCTTTATTACGGCTCTTACAAAGCACCGCGCGAAGTGCTCTGGATTCTCGGCGTCATCATCTTCCTGCTGATGATGGCCACGGCTTTCATGGGCTACGTGCTCCCTTGGGGTCAGATGTCCTTCTGGGGCGCGACCGTCATCACCAATCTCTTCTCGGCCATTCCGCTGGTTGGCGATGCCATCACGATCTGGCTGTGGGGCGGCTATTCGGTCGACAATCCGACCCTGAACCGCTTCTTCTCGCTGCATTACCTGCTGCCGTTCATGATTGCGGGCGTTGTCATCCTGCACGTCTGGGCGCTGCATGTGACGGGCCAGAACAATCCGACCGGCGTTGAAGTGAAGGACGTCAAGCGCGACACACTGCCCTTCACGCCCTATGCGACCGTCAAGGACGGTTTCGCCATGGTCGTGTTCCTGGCCTTCTTCTCCTGGTTCATCTTCTATGTGCCGAATTATCTCGGCCATGCGGATAATTACATTCCGGCCAACCCGCTGGTGACGCCACCTCATATCGTTCCGGAATGGTACTTCCTGCCGTTCTACGCGATCTTGCGCGCCATCCCCGACAAGCTCGGTGGCGTCATTGCCATGTTCGGCGCGATTGCGGTCCTCGCTTTCCTGCCCTGGCTCGATACGTCGCGCGTTCGCTCGGCGGCTTTCCGCCCGGCCTATCGCGTCTTCTTCTGGGTCTTCGTGATCTGCTGCATTGGTCTCGGCTATCTGGGCGCCATGCCGGCAGAAGGCGGTTACGTGATCGCATCGCAGATCCTCACCTTCTATTACTTCGCCTTCTTCCTCCTCGTCATGCCGCTGCTCGGCCTGTTCGAGACGCCCAAGCCATTGCCCGCATCCATTGCAGATTCGGTGCTGATGCGCGGTGGCGGAGGAAGCGCCATGGCGACCGGTGCGGCCTCCGCGCCGGAAACCAAGTGAGCCAGGCTGAACGACGGGAAACGATGAAAATGATCAAGACCAAATTCAGCCTTCTCGCTCTTGGCTTTGCGGCGCTCGTCGCCGCAGCGCCGGCCCAGGCCGCCGGCGGCGGCAAAACGCCCGAGCGTCAGAATTGGAGCTTTGCCGGCCCGTTCGGCTCCTTCTATCGCGCCCAATTGCAGCGCGGTTTTCAGGTCTATCGCGAAGTCTGCGCGAGCTGCCACGGCCTGCAGCGCATTGCCTTCCGCAACCTGTCCGATCCGGGTGGCCCGATGTTCTCGGAAGCCCAGGTCAAGGCTCTGGCTGCGGAATACAAGGTCAAGGACGGCCCCAATGAAGCGGGCGAAATGTATGAGCGCCCCGGCCGCGCGTCGGATCGCTTCCCCTCGCCCTTCCCCAATGAAATCGCAGCTGCTGCTGCGCTCGGGGCTGTGCCGCCGGACTTTTCGGTGCTCGCCAAGGCGCGGTCCTATTCGCGCGGCTTCCCGCTCTTCCTGATCGATGCCCTTCCGATTCCGGGCGGTGCCTATCAGGAGCATGGCGTCGATTATATCGTCTCTTTGCTGAACGGTTATTCGAAGCCCGACGATCCGAACTGGAACGATTATTTTCCGGGCAACAAGATCGGCATGGCTAATCCGCTCGGTGACGGCGTCGTGGAATATACGGATGGATCGCCAAAGACGGCCCGCCAATATGCAGCCGATGTGGCGGCCTTCATGATGTGGACGGCCGAACCCAAGCTCGAAGAGCGCAAGAAGACCGGCCTGCGCGTCATGGCCTTCCTGCTCGTCTTCGCCGGCCTGCTCTATTACACGAAGAAGAAGGTCTGGGCCGACGCCCATTGATCTTCGCAGATCACCGAAATGCAAAAGGCTCCGGTTTTCCGGGGCCTTTTTTTGTTTTCCACATCGTCATTGCGAGGAGCCGAAGGCAACGCGGCAAAGACGCAACAAAAAAAGGCCCTCGCGATGCGAGGGCCCTTTCGCGTTCAAATGTTTCGCTTACGACAGGCTCGCCGTAAAACGCTGGATGCGCGCGCAGGCGTCTTCCAGTGTCTTCACCGAGGCTGCATAGGAAATGCGGAAGTTCGGGCCCTGGCCGAAGGCCGAGCCATGCACAACCGCGACACCTTCTGCCATCAGCAGCTCGGAGATGAAATCCTCATCGGTGCCGATAACCTTGCCTTCCTTGGTCTTCTTGCCGATCGCCTGTTCGCAGGACGGATAGACATAGAAAGCACCTTCCGGCGTCGGGCATTGCAGATAGCGCGCCTGATTGAGCATGGAGACGACGAGATCGCGGCGCTCCTGGAAGGCCGCCTTGAACACCGGCAAATGCGCCTGCGAGCCATCGAGCGCTTCCACGGCCGCCCATTGGGCAATCGAGCACGTTCCCGATGTTTGCTGCCCCTGCAGCAGGTCCATCGCCTTGATCAGCTGATCGGGACCAGCCGCATAGCCGACGCGCCAGCCGGTCATGGCATAGGCTTTCGACACGCCATTCATGGTCAGCGTGCGATCGATCAGATCCGGGCAGACCTGCGCAATCGTCGTATATTCGAAATCGCCGTAGCAGAGATGCTCATACATGTCGTCGGTCAGCACCCAGACATGGGGATGGCGCTTCAAGACTTCGCCAACCGCCTTCAGCTCATCGCGCGTATAGGCCGCGCCCGAAGGGTTCGACGGCGAATTGAGGATCAGCCATTTGGTGCGCGGCGTGATCGCCTTTTCGAGATCGGCGGCGGCGAGCTTGAAATTATTCTTCATCGAACAGGCGACGAAAACCGGATTGCCGCCGCACAGCAGCACCATGTCGGGATAAGAAACCCAGTAAGGCGCGGGAATAATGACTTCATCGCCCGGATTCATCGTCGCCATGAAAGCGTTGAACAGGACATGCTTGCCGCCCGTGCCGACAATCGTCTGCGACCATTTATAGTCGAGGCCGTTCTCGCGCTTGAACTTGCGGGCAATGGCTTCGCGCAAAGGCTGGATGCCAAGCACCGGCGTATATTTCGTCTCGCCGCGCTCAATGGCGGCAATGCCGGCCTTTTTGATATTGTCGGGCGTGTCGAAATCCGGCTCGCCAACGGAGAGCGAGATGATATCGCGCCCCTGCGCCTTGAGGTCGCGCGCCTTCTGCGTCGCCGCAATGGTCGCGGAAGGTTTCACGCGGGAAAGGGCGTCGGCGAGGAAGGCCATGTCGTTGCTCCGGGAAGAATCTCATTCGGAAGGATCCCCTTTCGGGGAGACGGCGGAAACTAGTGCCATGCAGCGGATGGGGCAATGATTTTATCGGTTCATCTCCCCCCTCTTCCCCTGGAGAAGGCTGGCGCGCCGCAGCATCGCGCCCCATATTGCACCCATGCCGAAGAGCCCCCCGAAAAAGCCCGCCACCAAGCGCACGCCCGCCAGCAAGGCCTCCAAGCCCGCCGTCCAGCCGCTCGCCCATCATCTGGCTGAATTGCTGAACCCGGCTTTGGTGCGGGCCAAAGGCTTCGGCGAGGCCCCGCAGGCCGGATTTGACGCAGGCGACGTCACCGGGCTCGATCCAAAACTTGCCGGCCAGCTCGGCCTCGATCCTTCAGGCGATGTCGATTTCACCTCGCCCAAGCCCAAGCGCCAGCGCCCCACGGCCCCGCCGAGCGAAATGTTCGGCTCCACCGCGACCAGCCAATCGCTGCGCGACCTTTTGGAAGCAGGCGACCCCAATCTGCGTGAGGCAAGGCCCTGGACGCCGCATCGACCCTCGCGCCCGGAAAAATCGGAAGGCGGAATCCGCTTCAAACTCGTGTCTGAATATGAGCCGCGCGGCGACCAGCCCGCAGCCATCGAAGAACTCGTCAAAAATATCGACAATCACGAGCGCGATCAGGTTCTGCTCGGCGTCACAGGTTCGGGCAAGACATTCACCATGGCGCAGGTGATTGCACGCACCAATCGTCCGGCCCTCATTCTGGCGCCGAACAAGACATTGGCAGCGCAGCTCTACGGCGAATTCAAAAGTTTCTTTCCCGACAATGCCGTCGAATATTTTGTCTCATATTACGATTATTACCAGCCGGAAGCCTATGTCCCGCGAACGGACACCTATATCGAGAAGGAATCCTCGATCAACGAACAGATCGACCGCATGCGCCATGCCGCCACGCGTGCCTTGATCGAACGCGATGACGTGATCATCGTCGCCTCAGTCTCCTGCATCTATGGTATCGGCTCGGTCGAAACCTATACGGCCATGACATTCTCGCTGAAGCTCGGTGAGCGCATCGACCAGCGCCAATTGATCGGTGATCTTGTCGCGCTTCAATACAAGCGCACGCCCGATTTTTCACGCGGCGCCTTCCGTGTGCGCGGCGATACAATCGAAGTCTTTCCGGCCCATTATGAAGATCGCGCCTGGCGTATCGGATTTTTTGGCGACGAAGTCGAAAGCCTTGCCGAATTCGACCCGCTCACCGGCAAGAAGACGCAGGATCTCGAATTCGTCAAACTCTATGCCAATTCGCATTATGTCACGCCGCGCCCGACCTTGCTGCAGGCCCATGCCGGCATCAAGAAAGAGCTGAAGCAAAGACTCGAAGAACTCCATGGGCAGGGTCGCCTGCTCGAAGCCCAAAGACTCGAACAGCGCACGACATTCGATCTCGAAATGCTGGAGGCAACCGGCTCCTGCGCCGGCATTGAAAATTATTCCCGCTATTTGACGGGGCGCAAACCGGGCGAGCCGCCGCCGACCTTGTTCGAATATCTGCCCGACAATGCGCTTGTCTTCACCGATGAGAGCCATGTCACCGTGCCGCAGATCGGCGGCATGTATCGCGGCGACTTCCGCCGCAAGGCGACGCTGGCCGAATATGGTTTCCGCCTGCCCTCCTGTCTCGACAATCGACCGCTGCGCTTTGAAGAATGGGACGCGATGCGTCCGCAATCGGTTCATGTCTCGGCAACGCCGGGCACATGGGAGATGGAACAGACGGGCGGTATTTTTGTCGAACAGGTCATTCGACCGACCGGGCTGATCGATCCGCCAGTCGATGTGCGCCCGGCGCGTGCGCAGGTCGATGATGTGCTGGGCGAAATTCGCGAAATGGCCAGAAAAGGCTATCGCTCGCTGATCACCGTTCTGACCAAGCGCATGGCTGAAGACCTGACCGAATATTTGCACGAGAATGGCGTACGCGTGCGCTATATGCATTCCGACATTGATACGATCGAGCGCATCGAGATCATCCGCGATTTGCGGCTGGGCGCTTTCGATTGTCTTGTGGGCATCAATCTGCTGCGCGAAGGACTCGATATTCCCGAATGCGCTTTTGTCGCGATTCTGGATGCCGACAAGGAAGGGTTTTTGCGCTCGGAAACCTCGCTCATCCAGACCATTGGCCGCGCCGCGCGCAATGTCGACGGCAAGGTCATCCTCTATGCCGACCAGATCACCGGCTCGATGGAACGCGCCATGGCGGAAACCAGCCGCCGCCGCGAGAAACAGCAAGCCTATAATGAAGAGCACGGCATTACGCCGGCCACGATCAAGCGCGGCATTCAGGATATTCTGGGCTCGGTCTACGAGCAGGACCATGTCACCGTCGATATGGGCCTCGCCGACAAACCCGCCATCGGCCATAATTTCCAGACGACGCTCGCCGATCTCGAAAAGCGCATGCGCGAGGCAGCCGCCAATCTCGAATTCGAAGAAGCCGCACGCCTGCGCGACGAAGTGAAAAGATTGCAGGCCACCGAACTCGCCATCGGCTCCGATCCGCTCGCCCGCCAGCAGGCAGTGGAAGATCAGGCCGGCGGTTTTCAGGGCTCACGCAAATATGGCGCAGCCGCCAACACGCCACCCTCCGCACGCGTGCGCAAACCGACGGATGAGGACATGGGCCCGCATAATTTCGGCGGCGGCGAAGCGCGGCCGAAGAAGCGACGTTAAACGCGCCGTCATTGCGAGGAGTGCCAGCGACGAAGCAATCCAGGGGCCTCACGCGTGATCTCTGGATTGCTTCGCCCCGCTCGCAATGACGGTGGAAAGACTGCGCCCTCCGGGCTCGTCATTGCGAGGAGCCGAAGGCGACGCGGCAATCCATCTTTGCGTGCGGCGGAACTGTATGGCGCGTGCTTCACGCCCCATGACGGCAAGAAAGGGCGCGTCCCTCTCCCTCTGGGAGGGGGTTTTGCGCACCAAAACAAAAACGGGCGCCTTTCGGCGCCCGTTTCTTTATCGGCTGAAAAACCGCTCTTAGGCTGTCTGCTGGATGGCAGACAATTTCCAATCGTCCGGCGCGCCGTTGATCGGGCGCACGAAGGTCCAGAGCTCCGTTGTTTCCGACGGCTCGTGGCGATCGCCCGACACATAGGCGCCGGTGTTGCGGTCGACCATCGTGTCCATGACCGAGAAGCGCATGGCGACGGTGGCATATTCCTCGTTGGCTTCGCTCCAGCTCTCGGCGAGATCGCCTTCGAGCAGCTTGGCGCCCGAGAGTTTGTTGATCACACCCTTGCGGGCGTTTTCAGCCAGATCCTCGGCGAAATAGGAAGCCATTTCCTCAGTGACCAGACGGCGCAGATGATTGAGGTTTTCCTCGCCATAGCTCGATTGGATTTCGGCAAGCTTGCGCTCGAAGGCCGAAAAATCATCCGGGCCGATCTGCAGATCGCGCACCTGCGATGCGCCATAGGCTGCTGCGCCGCCCGTGGCAGCGCCACCGCCGAACATGCCGCCGAAAGCCTCGCGCTGCATCGGAGCCTGCGGAGCAGGACCGACGCCTTGCGGAGCAGCGGTCGCGAGCTGGTTGTTGCGGCGCGCGCGGAAGAGCTTGACTGCCAGCATGACGGCCAGAGCGATCAGGCCGACCTGCAGCAGCAGGCCGAAGAAAGAGGCCATGGAGCCAAGACCGCTGAACAGGCCCGAGCCCGACAGAAGGCCGAAAATGCCCGCGCCGATCAGGCCGGCCATCAGGCCTTTGCCCAGAGCCGAGCCGAAGAAGCCGCCTTGAGCGGGGGCCGGTGCATTGGGGCGCTGCGCCTGCTGGGCGGCGCCTGGCTGATTCTGCGGCGTGGCAGAACGCTGCATCGGCTGGGCCGCGCCGGGCGCGGTCTGGGTGGAAGGCGGGGCGGAATGGGTTTTGGAGCCGCGGCTGCCTGCGCTGCCGCTATTGCCGGGCTTGGCCTCGGCAAGGGCAGGCGCGAAAGCCAGCGACAAGGCTACCCCGATCGCGGCCAATTTGCTGGTCGTGATGCGACGGGTGGTCATGTGGCAAACCTCTCGAAAAAACGGGCAAAGCACCCGCAAAGCACAATATAGGGGCAGACGGCCCCGATTATAAGCGATCCGGGCCCCAACTTTGCGTGATCTTGCCGGTTTTCCCAAAGGCACGGGTGCCGCCTGCCAAAATGGCCCCTCCCCCCGTCACCCGCCTGCCACGCCGCTGAAAAAAGGGGGTTTTGGGCCGCTTTCTTTATCGGCCCTTAACGCTTTGCTGCGATTTTTCGCGAATGGCGCGTCGCGTATTGCCAATCGCAACCCTGTTGGTTGCCGCTTTTGCCCTGGCAGGATGTTCCCTGTTCCAGCGACCGCAGAGGCCTGCCTGGCGCACACAGGCGGAAAAGGCCTGTTTCGCCCAGAAGCAAGTGCAATTCTCCTCCTATGTCGCTTTGGCGCGCGAGATTGACGGTCCCGGCATTTGCGGCCTCACCATGCCGCTGAAGGTCACAGCACTTGCCGGCGGCACGGTTGCCATTGCCACCACGCAGACCATCGGCTGCCCGATGACCGCCGCGCTCGATCAATGGATCGCTGAATTCGTCCAGCCCGCCGCCCTGAAGCGTTTCGGCATGCCTGTCACCGAAGTGAAAAGCATGGGCTCTTATGCCTGCCGCTCGATGAACAATCAGGGCGTGCGCATTTCCGAACATGGTTTTGGCAATGCCATCGACATTGGCGGATTCATTCTCGCCGACGGTCGCGAAATCACTTTCGTCAAAGACTGGACGCGCGGCGATGGCGCGACCAAAACATTTTTGCGCGAAATCCAGGCCGGCGCCTGCCAGGTTTTCACCACTGTGCTCGCGCCGGGCTCAGATGTGTTCCACTACAATCACATGCATGTCGACCTCGCCATGCATGGCAATACATCGGAAGGCCCGCGCCGCATCTGCAAACCGCTGCCTGCACCGGGCCTGATGCCGCCGCGTCAGCGCCTCGACGATCTGCCCGATCCACCGGAGCTGGAAGAAGATATCGATATTGCAGGCCTGATCGAAAAGACGCAGCCGAAAATGGCGTCGCAATCGCTTTCGGCCAGCGGTGTGCGCAGCGTGCAACTCGGCCTGCCGCCAGCACCGCCGCCGCAAATGCGCACACGCGTCGCGCAGGCGCAAACAAGCATTATCGAGCCGCGCTCGCCCATCGAAGCGCAGCCCATTGTGGCGCCACCCGCGCGGCTGGAACCCATGACGCCGCTCGACCGGCTTTTGCAGAATGGCGAATTCCTGCCACCGGGCGCAAAAATCCGGCGTCAGTGACGCGGCCCATAGCCGCCACCCGTCGGCGTTTCAATGATGATTGCATCGCCCGGCGCAACATCGGCCTGATCGCAGCCCTGCAAAATCTCCACACGCCCATCAGCGCGGCGCAGACGATTGCGCCCAAGCCTGCCATCATCGCCGCCATTGGTGCCCGCCGGCGGCACGATGCGATGGCCCGACAGAATGGCAAGTTGCATATTTTCAAGAAAGCGGATCGTGCGGCTCGTGCCATCGCCCGCACACCATTGCCCCTTGCCGCCTGACCCGCGCATGATGTGAAAATCCTCGAGCACGACCGGAAAACGCATTTCGAGAATTTCGGGATCGGTGAGGCGCGAATTGGTCATATGCGTATGCACTGCAGCCGCGCCATGAAAACCCTCGCCCGCCGGCGCGCCGGAACAGATCGTCTCGTAATATTGATGCGCCAGATTGCCGAAGGTGAGATTGTTCATCGTGCCTTGCGCCGAACCCAGACGGCCAAGCGCAGCAAAGAGAACATCGGTCACTGCCTGACTGGTCTCGACATTGCCGGCAACAACGGCAGCGGGATGGACGGGCGAGAGCATGGAGCCTTGCGGGATGATAATGTCGAGCGGGCGCAGACAGCCTGCATTCATCGGCATGTCACCGCCGGCCAGTACGCGAAAGACATAGAGAACGGCAGCGCGCGTGACGGGTTCGGGCGCATTGAAATTATCGGGCCGCTGCGCGCTCGTGCCGATAAAATCGACGCGCGCACGGCGGCGCCGCCGATCGAGAGAAACGGCAACGCGAATGAGCGAGCCATCATCCATCGTCAGTTCGGCGCTGGAATCCTGCAGGCGATCGATGAGATCGCAAACGCGCTGAGCCGCATGGTCCTGCACATGGCCCATATAGACCCGAACGACAGGCCATGAAAAATCGGCAATCATCTTGTGCAATTCTGCCGCGCCTTTTGCATTGGCAGCAATTTGCGCTTTCAGATCGGCCATGTTTTGAGCCGGGTTGCGCACCGGATAGCGCGCACCCATCAGCGCCTCAAGCACAGCGCGCTCCTGAAAACGGCCGCGCGCGACAATTTTCAGATTGTCGATATAGACGCCTTCTTCCTCGATATGCTTGGCGCGCGGCGACATGGAGCCCGGCGCAATGCCACCAATATCGGCATGATGGCCACGCGACGCGGCCCAGAAAAGAATCTTCTTGCGCGCCTTGTCGAAGACCGGCGTGCAGACGGTAATGTCAGGCAGATGTGTGCCGCCATTATAGGGCGCATTCAGCGCAAAAACATCGCCCGGCCTGATCCTGCCCTTATTGGCGCGAATGATTGTCTCGACCGAGCGATCCATCGAGCCCAGATGCACGGGCATATGCGGCGCATTGGCGACAAGATGACCATTCGCATCGAAAATCGCGCAGGAGAAATCGAGCCGCTCCTTGATGTTCACGGAGGAAGCCGTGTTCTGCAAGGTGACGCCCATCTGCTCGGCAATCGACATGAAACGCTTGTTGAAAATCTCCAGCCGCACCGGATCGGCGTTTTTGTCGGCTACTCTTCTCTTGGCCTGCGATTTGATGCGCGTGAGAAGGACATGATCATGGGCGGTAATCTCGGCGCGCCAGTTTTTCTCCACCACAATGGTCTGATGCGGCTCAATGACAAGCGCCGGCCCCTTGATGACAAAACCCGGCCGCAAGGCCTCGCGCAGGAAAATGCCGGCCTTGTGCCAGGCGCCTTGCGAATAGAATTTCGTCTTGCGCAAGGCTTTTGGCGCAAAGTTTTTGCGGCGGATTGTTTTCTCGCGCGGCTTGACCCCCAAACAGACGGCCTCAACGCTGGCCGCATCGATCACAAGACTTGCATGGGCATCGACAAAGCCGAAACGCTTCTTGTGCAGGCTTTCAAAAGCTCGCCGCAATCTGGCGATAATTTTTTCCGGCTCGCCCAATAATTTTACAGGCACGACAATTGCCATATCGGTGCCAGCCGTCTTCAGCCGCAGATCGAGGCGGGAGGTGATTTTCTGTCTTGCCACGCCCTGTTGCGCAAGATCGCGCTCGGCGCGTTGTTTGAGTTTTTGCGCCCGCGCCCGCACATGTTTCAATCCGCGCGGATCAAGCCGCCTCTCGACACTCTCCTGCACAAAGACGCGCTGGTCGGCGAGCCCCATGCCATAGGCCGAGAGCACGGAAGACAAAGGGTGAATGAGCACACGCTTCATGCCCAGTGCATCGGCGACAAGGCAGGCATGCTGTCCGCCTGCCCCGCCAAAGCAATTGAGCGCATAGGCGCTGACATCATAGCCGCGCGCGACCGAAATCATTTTGATCGCTTCGGCCATATGGGCAACAGCAATCGAGATAAACCCATCGGCAATATCTTCCGGCGTGCGGGCCAGTCGCGACGATGCGGCAAGCTGCGCAAATTTCTGGCGGACAGCAGAAGCGTCGATTGGCAGATTCTGCTGCGGCCCAAAAATGGCCGGGAAAAAATCCGGCAGCAATTTGCCGGTCATGACATTGGCGTCTGTGACAGCAAGCGGCCCGCCGCGGCGATAGCAGGCTGGCCCCGGATCGGCGCCTGCCGATTCCGGCCCAACACGGAAACGCCCCGATTCAACCGACAGAATCGAACCGCCGCCTGCCGCCACCGTGTGAATCTGCATCATCGGCGCGCGCAGCCGCACGCCCGCCACTTCCGTTTCGAACGAACGTTCGAATTCACCGGCATAATGGGCGACATCTGTCGATGTGCCACCCATGTCGAAACCGATCACATCAGAAAAACCGGCAACGCGCGCTGTTTGCGCCATGGCGACAACGCCGCCCGCCGGGCCTGAGAGAATGGCATCCTTGCCGGAAAAAGCCCCGCTTGCAGCAAGCCCGCCATGCGAACACATGAAAAGCAGATTGACGGAGGGGCCGAGCTCTTCGGCCACGCGCTGCACATAAAGCGCCAGCACGGGAGAGAGATAGGCATCGGCCACGCTCGTGTCGCCCCGGCCGATGAATTTGACGAGCGGCGAGACCTCATGACTGACAGAAATTTGCGTAAAGCCGATCTGGCGCAATATGTCGGCCGCCAGACGCTCATGCGCGTGATATGTCCAGCCATGCATGAAAACAATTGCCGCTGCGCGATATCCTTGCGCATAGGCCATCTCGAAGTCACGGCGCATGGCCTGCAGATCGGGCGCCTGTTCGATCGTGCCATCGGCACGCACGCGCTCATCCACCTCCACCACGCCCGCATAGAGCATTTCCGGCTTCACAATATTCAGCGCAAAAATATCGCGCCGCGCCTGATTGCCGATTTCAAGCGCATCGCGAAAGCCTTTGGTTGTGACAAGCAGAACGCGCTCGCCCTTGCGCTCGAGCAAGGCATTGGTGGCAACAGTCGTGCCCATTTTCACATGGGCAACAAGACCGTCGGGAATTTTGGCACCGTCGGCCAGCCCCAGCAGACGGCGAATGCCGGCGACCGCCGCATCGGAATATTGATCCGGATTTTGAGACAGAAGTTTTGCAACATGCAGACGGCCCGCAGGATCGCGGCCGATCACATCGGTGAACGTGCCGCCGCGGTCGATCCAGAAGTCCCAGAAACGGGCCTTTTTCTTCGCAGGCTTCATGCGCCAAATCCGATTCGCTTGCTGCTGGAGAGGCTACAGGGACCAGCTCGTCATTGCGAGGAGCGGAACGACGAAGCAATCCATGGTGCGTGCGGCGGCTCTGGATTGCTTGCGCGCGCTCGCAATGACGGCCTAGAGCGCAAACCGACCGATCTCGACAATCTCTTCGCTGTCGCCCTTCATGCCGCGGATCGTGCCTTCGATCTGCCATTTGCTTCCCTGGCGGGCGATTTCATACATGTGCCAGGCGGCACGATGACGCTCGGATCCCGGAACAGCGGAAGCGGAGGCCACGCCGACAACAGGCACTGGCCCGTCAGGCCCGGCAATATGGGCAAGCGAATGACGGTGGTTATGGCCGTGAATGACAAGCTCGGCGCCATATTTGGCAATCATGGCCTCGAAATGACGTGAATCCGTCAGGCCGCGCCCCGGCGTCGCGCCTTTATTATGCGGCGGGTGATGGATCATCACCACGCGCATATGTCCATTGGCGCGTGCTTCGGCGAGCGCAATTTCAAAACGATTGCGCTGGTTGGGCCCAAGCTTTCCCGATGCGAGAAGCGGCGCTGTCGGCACGCCCGAGCACAGGCCGATCAAGGCAATGTCGTCGCGCAGGCGCAAATAGGGATAGCGCTGATTGCTGACGAGATCGGCCTGCGTCCAGGGCGCGAATGTCGTCTCCAGATGCGCGAGCGAAGAGCGCACATAGGCATCGTGATTGCCCGGCACAAAGGACACATCCTTCGGATCGCCCAATGTTTCGAGCCAGGCGCTGGCAAAAGGAAATTCAGCCGGCAGACCGATATTCAGAATATCGCCCGTCATGGCGATGTGATCGGGATTTTGCGCGCGCAGATCGGCGACGATCCTCGCCAGAACATCCATATTGTGAATGCGCCCACGCCGCCGCCAGTTGAGATAGCCGGTCAGGCGCTTGCCAATGAGCTCACGTCCGCGCGGGCGCGGGATCGGGCCGATATGGGCATCGGAAAGATGGGCGAGGCGGAACGTCACGGGCGACTGTCTCGCCTCTTGTTCCGCCTGCGTCAAGCGCCGCCGATCAATATGCCCGCTGCCAGCACGATCACGCCTCCGACAACGATCTGGAAGACCGCCTGCAGGAAGGGCGTGTCCATGTAACGCGCCCGGATCCAGGCGATCACCCAGAGCTCAACGAAAACGACAAAGGCTGCAATGCTGGTCGCGATCCAGAAGGCATTGGCCCATGAATCGGGCACGAGATAGGGCAATGTATGGCCGACGCCGCCCAAAGTCGTCATCAGGCCGCAGATCGTGCCGCGCAGCCAGGGACTGCCGCGACCGGTGAGCGCCCCATCGTCCGACAGAGCCTCCGTAAAGCCCATACTGATGCCCGAGCCGATGGAGGCCGCCATGCCCACCAGAAACGTCTCCCAATTGCTGTGGGTGGCGAAAGCGGCAGCAAAGAGCGGCGCGAGTGTGGAGACCGAACCATCCATCAGACCGGCGAGGCCCGGCTGCACATATTGCAGCACGAAGACGCGATGCGAGGTCGCTGCCTCTTCTGCTTTGGCGTCTTCCGTCAAAAGAGTTTTTTCGAGATCGCCCGCATGGCGTCCGTGGCTTTTTTCCACTTCGGCGAGATCGCCGAGCAATTTGCGAATATCGACATCGGTGGTCTGTTCGGCCGCGCGCTCATAAAAACGCGCTGCCTGATATTCCATATTCTCCGCTTCCTTGCGGATTGTATCGAGCGACAGATTTTTCGTCAGCCAGATCGGGCGACGCTTCAAAAAGCCCTTCACATCCTCGCGGCGGATCGGCGGCAGATTTTTGCCAAAGCGGGCCTCATACATTTCGAGCAGCATGTGCCGATGGGCGCGCTCTTCTTCCGCCATTTCCTCAAACACCTTGGCGGAGGCAGGATATCTTTCAGCAAGATCCTCGGCGAAACTGGCGTAGATTCGACTGTCCTCCTCCTCGGAGGCGATCGCGACGGCAAGAATTTCGCGGGCGGAGAGATCGGCGAAGCTTTTCACGGACAGGCTCCCGGAGAGATACAGGATTGTTTAGAATACTTCTAAAGAAAAAGGAAGGACCTCAGCCTTACGCCGCATGGGCCGGATTGGATCCATGAAGCGCCTCTTTCATGGGGCAGCCAAGGCCGCTTTGCCCCTGATCGCCCGCCTCACCCGCCCGCTCACCATGGGCGTGCGCGCCATGGTCTTCGATGCGCAGGGCGGCATCTGCCTAGTGCGCCATTCCTATGTGGAGGGCTGGCACATGCCCGGCGGGGCCATCGAGCCGCGCGAGACGGCCCATGCCGCGCTGGTGCGTGAAGTGCACGAGGAAACGGGGCTCGCCCTTGCCGGTGAGGCAGAGCTTTTCGGCCTCTATCTCAACGAGCGCATGGCGCGGCGCGACCATGTCGCGCTTTATGTCGCGCGCGCCTTCACGCAGACCGACCATAAGCCTTCCCGGCTCGAAATCCGCGAATTTGGCTTTTTCGCCACCGATGCCCTGCCAGCCGAGACGACCGAACCAACGCGCCGGCGCCTGGCGGAAGTGCTCTCCGGCGCACGGCCTGCGCCGCTCTGGTGACATTGCCACCCCGCCCCCGCCTTGTTAAAGGGACGCTCATGAACATGACGAGCCCGATCCGCCAGCGACGAAGCTGACTGACCGGCGCCCTTTCGGGGCGCCTTGATCTGCTTTGCCGCAACAAGGATCGCACCATGACCGAACTCACGCTCGACATCGCCCCGATCACACCAGCCGATCTGTCGCAAATCGAAAAGCTCGATGAACGCGCTTTCGGGCCGGGCCGCTTCACGCGCACCGCCTATCGTCTGCGCGAAGGCCTGCCGCCGGTCACCGGCCTGTCCTTTGTCGCACGCGTCGGCACTTTTCTTGTCGGCGCAAATATCATGACGGCAATTCGCTGCGGCGGTGCGCCCGCATTGCTGCTTGGCCCGCTCACCGTCGAGCCCGCCTTTCGTTCGCGCGGCATTGGCGAGCGATTGCTGACGCGCTCGCTCGATGCAGCGCGCGAGGCCGGCCACAGACTCGTCATTCTGGTTGGCGATGAGCCCTATTACAGCCGTGCCGGTTTCAAGCGCGTGCCGATGGGGCGCCTCGCCATGCCCGGCCCCGTCGATCCCGCACGCCTGCTCTATTGCGAACTGGCACCCGGCGCTTTCGACGGTGTGCAAGGCGCAGTCACGCGCGCGACGTGAGAGCTGCGACGATCAGGCCTTGCGCCGGCGGCTCTCGCCGATCCAGCCCAGAATGATTCCGCCCAGCAAAGCAATCAGGCCGATAAAGCCGATGGCGAGCGATGACACGCCAATGCCGGTGACAATGCTGGAACCCGTGCGCTTCACCGCGGCATAATCTGCGCCGCCATAAACAAGCGCTTCGCGCATGGCGACAAGACGCGGGATTTGAATCTCATCATTGGCGCCGGCTGAAATGCGCCGCACCGTGCCGCCACTTGCCTCGGCCAGAGGACGCAGACGCTCAGTGGTGGAAACCACATTCTGGAATTCGCGCGGATTTTCCGGACCGACATTCACCAAAGCCGACAATTCGCCATCGCTGATGCGATAAAGCCCGAAATCCTCGACATTGACGAGGGCTTGCGACAGGCCGGGCTCGCCTTGCGCGAGGCTCACCTGCTGGCTTGCGCCATTCGGGCCCGTGAGCGTGACGGGCGCCGTTTGCGTTTTCAACGTCTGGCGCGTGATGGTGATCTCGCGCCCGCGCGCTGTGGCACGCAGAGCTTCTTCTTCAAGCTCGGGCTCTTTCATCAACCAATGCGCCATGCGGCGCATGAGATCGAGATGAGGCCCGCCGCCCTGAAAACCGCGCGCCCAAAGCCAGATCTGATCGGACAGCATCAGGCCGACACGGCCCTTTTCTTCGCGCGAGAGAAGCACGAGCGGCTGATTGTCGACACCGTTCAAAATCGCTGTGCCGCGCAGGCGCTCGGCTGCGACCTGGCGATACCATTCGCTCCACGCCGGCGGCGAACTCTCCGAGCCCGGCAGCGCGCGCGTGACGGGATGTTTGCGCCCGTCCTCCGAAATCTGCGCGCGGAAGGGACGCTCGATAATGGCGCTCGGGCGCGCCGGCGAAATCTTGCCCAGCGGCGAATAGAACAAACCATCGGGACCGGAAAAATCCGGCCCGGCAGCAATCAGCAAGGCGCCGCCCTCGCGCACATAGCGCACCATATTTTCGAAATAGACCGAAGGCAGAATGGTCTGGTTCGAATAACGATCGAGAATGATCAGATCGAAATCGCGAATGCGCCGCCCGAACAGATCGCTGGTTGGGAAAGCAATCAGCGACAATTCGCTGATCGGCGTTCCGTCCTGCTTTTCCGGCGGGCGCAGAATGGTGAAATGGACGAGATCGACATTGGCATCGGACTTCAGAAGATTGCGCCAGGTGCGCTCGCCTGAATGGGGCTCACCCGACACCAGCAAAACTTTCAGCTTGTCGCGCACGCCCTCAACCGTCAGCACGGCCTTGTTGTTGATGTCGGTCAATTCTTCGGGCAGAGCGGCGGCTTCGAATTCGAGCACATTCGGCCCGCCGTGATCGATGAGCACCGGCACGCGCACAAGCAGGCCGGGGCGCAGGCGCAGATTTGCGACATTGACGCCATCGCGGCGCAGGCGCACCGCCACGGGCTCGTTGGAACCGCCCGTATCATGGACGCGAATACCGACACTGATTTCTTTGCCGACGAGACCGAAGCGCGGCGCCTCGACCAGCTCGATGCGGCGGTCGCGCTCGCCCTCGCGCCCCGTGATGAAAACATGCAGCGGCGCATTGAAACCAAGCGCACCGACATTGGCAGGAATATCATGCACCACGCCATCGGTGACGAGAAAGGCGCCACCGATGCGCTCTGGCGGCACATCGGCCAAAGCTGCATTGAGAGATGCAAAAAGCCGCGTGCCGTCATTGCCGGAATCGACGCCGCCGCCATCGATGAAGCGCAGATCGACATGACCGAGTGCGGCAAAATTCTTTTCAATCTCGGCGCGCGCTTTGTCGGTCTGCGCGCGGCGCTCGCGGATCGACTGGCTGGCGCTGCGATCGAGCACGACGGCCACGACATCTTTCAGCGGTTCGCGATCCTCGCGCACAAGCGAGGGATCGGCGAGCGCGACAAGCACGAGCGCCAGACCGAGTGCGCGTAAGAGCGTGCCGCGACGGCGCGCCAAAAGACCGAGCGCAACGACGAGAACGGCGCCGAGCGCCAGCACAATCAGCAGCGCCGAGGGCACAAGCGGGGTGAGGGAGAGAGAAAATCCGCTCAATGGCCGAGCCTCTCAAGAAGATCGCGCACATGCACCTGATCGGCCTTGTAATTGCCGGTCAGCGTGTAGAGCACGATATTAATGCCGCCACGCAGCGCCAATTCGCGCTGGCGATTGCCGCCGGGCACCAAAGGATAAAGCGCCTCACCATTGCGATCGGCCGCCCATGCGCCGGCCAAATCGTTTGAGGTAATGATGATCGGCGAAACGCTGTCACCCGCGCGCGCGGGGCGATTGGTCTGATCGCCTGTCTCGGGCGGCAGCGCTTCGATCCATGTCTGGCCAACTGTTGTGCGCCCGACGATGGAATCGAGGAGATAAAATGTTTTCGTCACGACATGAGTGCGCGGCACGGGCTCGAGTTCGGGCACATCGACGCCAGCCAGCAGCAGGCGCAGCCATTGCTGTTCAGGCGAGGGCGGGCCACCGGGCCGCGCTGTCAGCGCATCGCGCGTATCGAAAATGATCGTGCCGCCCTGGCGCATGAAATCGGCAATGCGCGCCACTGCTTCTGCTGGCGGTTGCGGACGGGAAGGCACGACAGGCCAATAGATCAAGGGATAAAAGGCAAGCTCGTCGCGCGTGGGATCGACACCGGCAGGATCGCCCGGCGTCAGCGCGGTGCGATTGGCAAGGGCGCGCGAAAGCGCTGCAAGACCCAGACGGCTGGCTTCATCTGCGCGCACATCGCCGGTGATCACATAAGCAAGGCGCGTAACAAGAGCCGGGCTGGCATTGGGCTGGATCGATTGTTGCTGCGCCAGAGCGACATCGGGCGCCAAGGTCAGCGCGCCCAGAAGACCGGCGACAACAAGACCTGCCGCCGTGCGCCCGCGCAAGGGACGGCGCATCAGACGATCGAAGCCGCCGGCAAGCCAGAGCGAGGCCAGCGCATCTGCAATCAGCAGCAGGAAGGCTGCCACAACAAGCGCGGCGCGAAGATCGACAGGTTCTGCGCGCGTCAGTCTTTCCGTCGCAAATCTCGAATCATATTGCGCCGCTTCGATCTTCTCGCCAAGAGCCAGTGTGTTAATGGCGACCGAGGCTTCCGGCGGACCATAAAAACCCGGCGGATGGTCGGCATTGGATGAGCCGCGATAATTGGCTGCAATGGGCCGCGCATTGAGGGGCGGCGGTCCAAGCGCACCAAATCCATTGAGCGTGCGCGCAGGGGACAGCGTTTCAAGCCGCAGGCTCGCGCCCGCCTCACTCATCGCGCCCGTCTCTGCACCGGCCTCCACCGAGAAGGACACGACCCGGCGCAGCATATCAACGAAAAGACCAGACAGAGGCAGATTCGACCATGTCGTATCCGCCGTGACATGAACGAGAACGATCATGCCCTTGCCGCGCCGCTCGGCCGTAACAAGCGGTGTCCCATCGGCCAATTGCGCCCAAGTCTTGCTTGGCAGGCCGGCATCGGGTTCGGCAAGAACCTGGCGATTGATCGTGACTTCCTGCGGCACGGACAGGCCGGCAAAAGGACTCTCAGCCGAAAATGGAGCGAGCTGTTTTGGCTGATCCCATGAGAGCGACCCGCCGAGCACGCGCCCGCCGCGGCGCAAACGCACCGGCACAAGATCATCCGTCGAACTTGCCAGCCGCGTGCCGGCAAAGCGCAAGAGCACGCCGCCCTCATTGACGAAGCGCTGCAATTCCGAATGTGCCCGGCCGCTCACCACGCCGACATCGGCCAATGCCATGACCGAGACACGATCTTCGAGCAAAGCCAGAATGGGATCGCCGCGCCCGGCGGGTGCCTCACGCACATCGGCAAAGGGCTGCAGCGCGCGGCGCAGATAATAAAGCGGCGAGAGCAAAGGCTGCGCGACATCTGCGGTTGAGCCGGCAACAAGGCCGATGCGACGACGCTTCCAGCGCTCATCGAGCAGGCTCACGGCACCCGCCGACAATTCATCGCGGATTTCAACGCGCGCAATCTCATTGCGCAATTCAATCGGCAGATCGAATTGCGCACGGGCCTCGCGGGCTGCGCCAAAATCGAAACGCGCTTCGCCGAGCGACAGGCCCTTTTTGTCATAGGCGCGCAAGAGCCCGGCCTGAGCCGTCGCAACATCCGCACGCTGGACAAGCACTTCAAGACCGGCGGCGGCATTTTCAGTGCCGGATATGGCCAGCGGCAGGCGCTCTTGGCGGACAAGATGCAGACGACGCTCGCCAGCAGCATCGGCCAGAGCCTTGGCGAAAGCATCCGCCTGCCCATGGGCGAGACCATCGGCAATCCAGACAATTTCCGCCTGCGGCTGGGCGCTGAGAAATTTTTGCACGGCCGGCAGAACGGCCATGCGATCGGGCACATGGGGAACGGGTTTCAACACGCGCAAACGTTCGCTCACGCGGGTCAAATCTTGCGTGGTAATATCGCGTGCACCATCCGACATGGCGACAAGCGCCAAAGTGCGCCCCTGCAGATGCGCGCCCGACATGCGCTCCATCACAGCAGCCATGCGCTGCTGCCATGTGGGCGCAGACGGCCAGCCATCATCCATCAGCACGAGCAAGGGACCGCGCCCGCCATCGGCTGCAGGACGCGGATTCCAGATCGGCCCCGCCATGGCAAAGATCACCAGCGCTGCCAGCAGCAGGCGCAGAGCCAGCAGCCACCAGGGTGTGCGCGCGGGTGTCTCTTCGCGCGCCTGCAGATCGAGAATGAGTCGCAGCGGCGGAAAATGCACTTCGCGCGGACGCGGCGGCGTCAGGCGCAAAAGATACCAGAGCGCCGGCAGGATCAGCAAAGCCGAGAGCACGGCAGGCGCAGCAAAGGCGAGCGGCAATCCGAACATGGCTCAGCCTCCCCGCCCGGCTTCGAGCCGCATGCGCAAGGCCAGCAGCGCTTCGGAGGCCGGCCTGTCCGTGCGATGCACAGCGAATGTCCAGCCGCGCGAGGCAGCAATCTCGCGGATGCGCTCGCGATGCAAAGCAAGCCGCGTGACATAATCGTCGCGGAAAGATTGCGCTTCGCCAACGCGCAGACGCGCCGATGTATCGACATCGCGAAATTCGACATGCCCCGCAAAGGGGAAAGTTTCTTCCACCGGATCGGCAATCATCACCAGATGACCGCGCGCACCGCGCGAGGCCATGCCATGCACGGCGCGCGCAATGTCAGCGGGATCGGAAAGAAAATCACCGATCACGACAGCCTGTGTGCGCGGCGCCAAAGCATCGACCGGCGGCAATTCGGAGGGTATGTGGTCGGGGCGGCTCGCCTCCTCGACCATGCGCTCCGACAGGCGCTCGACAATATTGCGCGCAGCAAAAGCACGTGTGAGGCCCAAAATGCCGACACGCTCGCCGCCCCGCACCAAAAGATCGGCGAGTGCAAGACCCAGAACAAGGCCGCGATCGATTTTCGGCTGCAGCGCAAGGCCCGACACATAGCCCATGGAGGGAGAACGGTCGCACCAGATCCATACCGTATGGGCTGCTTCCCATTCGCGTTCGCGCACATAAAGGCGATCGTCGCGCGCCGAACGCCGCCAATCGATGCGGCTTGAGGCTTCACCGAAGACGAAAGGGCGAAACTGCCAAAATGTTTCGCCCGTGCCGGCGCGGCGTCGTCCATGCACGCCATGCATGACGGTGGCAGCGACTTCTTTGGCAGCAACCAGCAGCGATGGCAGACGGCGGGCCAGCGACAAAGCCTCGAGCGGCTGCAGCGCTTCCACGCCCGCCTCTCGCCTGTCGAGGAGCCTCACATCCACCATGTCAGATTATCCAAGCCGCGCGGCAAGGCGCGCAATGACGGAGGAAATCGTCCAGCCTTCGGCGCGCGCGGCGAATGTCAGCGCCATGCGATGTTTGAGAACGGGCTCGGCCAGAGCCACAATATCGTCGAGCGAAGGCGCAAGCCGTCCATCGACCAGCGCACGGGCGCGCGATGCCAGCATCAAAGCCTGCGCCGCACGCGGGCCAGGCCCCCAGGCCACATATTGGGTGATCTCGCTGTCGCCTTCACCGGGGCGCGCCGCGCGCACAATATCGAGAATGGCATCGACGACGCGCTCGCCGACCGGCAGACGCCGCACGAGCCGCTGGATCGCCATCAGATCATCTGCATTCATCGCCGCGCGCAGGCTCTTTTCGCCTTCGCCCGTTGTCTCAAGAAGAATGCGCCGCTCCGCCGCACGATCGGGATAAGTGACATCGATCTGCATGAGGAAACGGTCGAGCTGGGCTTCAGGCAGCGGATAGGTGCCTTCCTGCTCGAGCGGGTTTTGCGTGGCAAGCACATGGAAGGGGCGCGGCAGATCGTGGCGTTCGCCCGCGACTGTGACATGATATTCCTGCATGGCCTGCAGCAGAGCCGATTGCGTACGCGGGCTGGCGCGGTTGATTTCATCAGCCATCAGCAATTGCGCGAAGATCGGGCCTTTGACAAAGCGGAAGGCGCGCGCGCGATCCGATCCTTCTTCGAGAATTTCGGAGCCCAGAATATCGGAGGGCATGAGATCGGGCGTGAATTGCACGCGCCGCGCATCAAGCCCAAGCACTGTGCCGAGCGTCTCGACCAGCTTTGTCTTGGCAAGACCCGGCACGCCGACCAGCAGACCATGACCGCCGGCAATCAAAGTGACGATCGCTTCCTCGACAACGCGCTCCTGACCGAAAATGACTGTGCCGATGGATTCGCGCGCCGCGGCCACGCGCTCCAGCGCAATTTCAGCCGATCGGGCGACGGCAGCATCGAGTGAGGTGGCTGTATTGTCCTGCATGCTCAATCCCCGCTCCCCGCCCTGTCGGCGGTTTCCGTTTTAGCCCGTGACGATTAGTTTAGGTCGCGGGGCGTCAATGTCGATGCACCCGTGCCCGAGTTCCACACGTCCGATGGTCGAGAATATGGCAGACGAGGTCAATGCGCAGGTGCCAGCTCTCCGACTCGATGCGCTTGCGGCCGCCGCCAGCGCGCAAAAACGCGGTCTGCCGCCCGTTCACACGTGGAATCCGCCCTATTGCAGCGATATTGGGCTGAAAATCGCGCGTGACGGCACCTGGTCCTATCAGGGCTCGCCGATTGGCCGCCCGGCTTTGGTTCGGCTGTTTTCCACCATTCTTCGGCGCGAGAGCGAAGGCTACCGCCTCGTCACCCCGGTCGAAAAAGTCGCCGTCGAGGTTGAGGACGCCCCCTTTTTGGCCATCGACATGCGCCAGGAGGGCGATCCGGCGGGCGATCGCCTCGTCTTTTTGACCAATGTCGGCGATGAAGTGGCCGCCGGCCCGGACCACCCTTTGCGCTTTGAAACGGACCCCAGCGGGGGCCTGAAACCCTATATTCTCATTCGCGACGATCTCTGGGCCCTGCTGTCACGCGCCCTCGTCTATGATCTGGTTGAATTGGCGCAAAGCCGAAGCCGCGATGGACAGAGCGAAATCGGCGTGTCATCGCAGGGACAATTCTTTGTGATGGACAGCGCAGCGCAAGGGCCCGACGCATGCTGAACGACAGCGCGACGCAGGAAAAGGCAGGCCTCTATTCCGCCGAAGAGGTGAGCCGCCGCGCGCGTGCGCGCCTGTCGCTCGAATTGCCCGGCAGCGCCATCGATCCCGCACATAAGCCGCGCCGTGGCGATCATGTGCTCAATCCCGGTATCGTGGACGAAACATTTGCGGCCCAGGCAACGCCTGCAGCCGTGCTCATTCCCATTGTGCCGCGCGCCAATGGCGCCCATGTTTTGCTGACACAGCGCGCAACAGGATTGCGCCGCCACCCCGGACAGATTGCCTTTCCCGGCGGACGGATCGATCCGGAAGATGATGGCCCATTGGATGCTGCTTTGCGCGAGGCGGGAGAGGAAATCGGACTTGAGCGGCACGCGGTCACGCCGCTTGGTTTTCTCGATCCCTATCTCACCCATTCGGGCTATCGCATCCTGCCGCTGGTCGCCATGCTGAACCCGTCTTTCTCTCTCATCTGCAATCCCGATGAAGTGGCGGAGGCTTTTGAGGTTCCGATGGGCTTTCTCATGGATGATTCCAACCACCGGCGGGAATCGCGCATGCGCGAAGGCATCGAGCGTCATTTTTATTCCATGTCCTATCGCGAGCGGAATATCTGGGGCGTGACGGCCGGCATTTTGCGCAATCTGCACGAAAGACTTTATTCGTGAGCGCCGTCTCCCGCATTGAGGGTCCGAGCTTTCTCGACGATCCGCGTCTGAAAAAACTTTTCGACGCGCTCGACGGCAATGGCGAGGAATTGCGCGTGGTGGGCGGCGCTGTGCGCAATCATCTGATGGGCGCACCTGTCACAGAAGTCGATCTTGCAACGACATCTGAGCCTGCGCGCATGATCGAACGGGCTGACGCGGCAGGCCTCAAATGCGTGCCGACCGGCATTGAACATGGGACGGTGACGATCATCGTCGATCATGCACCCTTCGAAGTCACCACGCTGCGCGAAGATGTGGAGACAGACGGGCGGCGCGCAAAAGTTGTCTTCGGCCGCGATTTCCGCGCCGATGCCTTGCGCCGCGATTTCACCTTCAATGCATTGTCGGTCAATGCGCGGGGTGAGATTTTCGATTATGCGCAAGGCCTGCGCGACATTGCTGACAGACGCGTGCATTTTATCGGCGATCCGGATGCGCGCATCCGCGAGGATTATCTGCGCATCCTGCGTTTCTTCCGCTTTCATTCAGCCTTTGGCGAAAGCGAGGCCGATGGCAAGGCGCTCGCCGCCATTGCGCGCAACCGCAGCGGGCTCGATGGCTTGTCGCGCGAGCGCGTGCGCGCCGAAATGCTGAAACTTCTGGAGACGCGCGCCCCCGCGCCAACCGTGAGTCTGATGGCGGGCCTTGGCCTCGTTCTGCCAATCCTGGGCGGCATCGACATGCCCGTCCGGCTGGCACGTCTTGTCGAGATGGAACATGCGCGTGGGGCGAAGCCCGACGCGCTTTTGCGCCTCGCAGCGCTGGCCATCCTGACGCCCGAAGATGCAGGGCGACTGCGCGAAAAATTGCGCCTCTCCAATGCCGAGGAAGCGCGCCTTTCGCGCGCTTCGGCGGCGCGGGCGCATCTGCACAATCTGCCGCCACCAGACAGCAGCGCGCTTTTGCGGCTGATCTATTCCTTCGGGTCAAAAGCGGCAGCCGACGGGCTGGAGCTTGCCCAGGCGCAAAGCCGCGCAGAATCCGGCGACCCGAGCTGGGCGCAGGCACGCCACTTCATTGCCTCCACCGCCGAACCCCAGCGCCCCTTTGGCGGCGCAGATCTGATTGCGCTTGGCGCAAAGCCCGGCAAAGATCTCGGCAAAGCGCTGGCAATTGCGGAAAAAGCCTGGATCGATGAAGGTTTTCCGACAGATCCGGCCGTGCTTGCGCGAATTCTCGCCGCCGCGCTGGCACCGCGCAAAAACTGAGATTCACGACTCCTCACCCATGCGCCGCCGCGCTATAATTGTTCCATTGCGGAGTGGCGTATGGCTTTCGAACGAAAAATTCCGGGCGATCTCGCCCGCTCGCTGGCGCGGCGCAGCCGCTACAGCCAGAGCCTGCGCGAGGAAAGGGCGAGCGCGTGGCGCCGCGAAACTTTCACCATGACGCGCGAAGCTGCCCGCGAAAAAGCGCGTGAAATGTTCAGCGCCTTTCCCAAACAGGCCTATATGACCGAGATCGAATCCTGGCGCGAACTGGCCGACGGGCAAATCGAATTCACCATGCGCCGCCTGCCTTCGGCAGATTGATCAATCGTCCGAAACGTCCGGCGTTTTCCAGGCCAGATGCTGGCCCGCATCGACGGCGATCATTTGGCCTGTGACGCTGCGCGCATGGAGAAGAAACAAGACAGCGGCGACAATTTCGCTCGGTGCAACGGCGTGGCCAAGCGGCACAGCCGCCGCCTCGCGCTCAAATCCCTCAATGCCCTCGACATGATTGGGAAGCACCGGCCCCGGTCCCACTGCATTGATGCGAATGCGCGGCGCAAAGGCTTGCGCCAGAGTTTGCGTTGCTGTCCACAGCGTCGATTTCGATAAAGTATAAGAAAAATAGCGCGGATTGAGACGCCAGACTTTCTGGTCGGCAATATTGACAATCGCGCCCTCGCGCCCGGCCGGCAGATGCGCCGACAAATCGGCGGCCAATTGCAAAGGTGCGCGCAGATTGATTGCCATCATGCGGTCGAAAAAAACCGGATCGAAAGCCCCTGCCGTGTCGGGCTCATAGAGCGATGCATTATTGACGAGAAGGTCAATGTCGCCGAGCGCAGCGCGCGCCTGCGGCAGGAGCGCGGCAACATCGCCCGCCACAGCCAGATCGCCGATCACGACGCAGGCCCGCCCACCGCTGTCTGCAATCTTGCGCGCCAGCGCCTGCGCTTCGCCGGCAGAGCGCGCACTGGCATGTAACGCGACGCCAAAACCTTCGCCCGCCAGCGCCAGCGCAATGGCCTCGCCGATCCGGCGGGCCGCCCCCGTCACCAAAGCATTGCGCTCCATCACCATTCGTTCTGTCCCGATCCTTGTGTCCGGTCACTTATCTGTTGCCGCAGGCGCGCAGGGCAAGCCGGACAAGCAAAAGAAGCGCGCCTGGCCATGGCCATCCGGCCGAACAACTTGGAGAAAAGCCGCAATTAACA
>Ga0315908_10000115_pt1 | contig 64288 bp, 61 predicted proteins | sample LakEriMetagenome_12_FD_203520 | JGI IMG/M metagenome (GOLD analysis project Ga0315908, IMG submission 203520) | Freshwater fungal communities from buoy surface, Lake Erie, Ohio, United States - Buoy 4 MA124 | ecosystem: Environmental > Aquatic > Freshwater > Lake > Lake biofilm | place: USA...
ACATCCGTGCGGTCGACAAGAACGATCGCATTGTCTAAATCTCCACCTTTAATCAAGTTGTTTGTGGCTAAGAATTCAAGTTCGCGCAAGAAAACAAAAGTTCTACATTTTGCGATTTCTGAATTGAATTCTCCCAAATGGTACATCGACGCGTGTTGAGTTCCCAATACAGGCGACTTATAATCCACCATCACCGTAATACGGTAGTTTGTATCTGGCACAGCGAGAAACTCAATTCCTTTATCCGTGTCTTCCCAAGGAATATTTTCGGACAATTCGAAGTAAACACGCTCTGCTTCTTGATCTTCATATCCTGTCGATTCAAATGCATGTACGAAAGCTAAGGCGCTACCATCCATAATTGGCACTTCTGGTCCGTCAAGACGGATCAACGCATTGTCTACTTGACAACCCACCAAAGCTGCCAGTATATGTTCTGTTGTATAAACACGAGCACCATTAGATTCTAACGTTGTACCGCGGTCAGTAGCTACCACCAAGTCAGCGTCGGCTTTGATGACTGGCTGACCTTCTATGTCAGTTCGTTGAAACTTATAGCCATGATTATCGGCTGCAGGACAAATCTCTAATGTTACTTTCTCACCAGTATGTAAGCCCACTCCGATGAGTTTCACAGCTGATTTCAGGGTGCGTTGCTTTTCAGCCATTATTCGTTTGGTTTTGTAAATTCTTTCATTTTTTGCTCAAGCTCCTGCAATTTTTTGAGGATATAAGGCAATTTTCTAAATCCGAAATACGATTTTTTAAAGTCGTCAATTGGAATTCCCGGCGACCCCATCAATGTATCTGCTTTCTTTACTGAATTCGGAATCCCGGATTGAGCGACTATTTTGGTTCCATCGGCGATGTGAAGGTGTCCTGCGATTCCAGCTTGACCACCGATCATCACTTGTTCACCAATTTTTGCAGAGCCCGCGATGCCGACTTGTGCTGCCATTGCGGTGTTTTTACCCACTTCTACGTTGTGCGCGATTTGACAGAGGTTATCTATTTTCACCCCTTTACGGATAATCGTTGACCCCATTGTGGCGCGATCAATCGTTGTATTGGAGCCAATCTCAACGTTATCTTCGAGAATCACATTTCCAATTTGTGGAACCTTTTGGTATTCGCCTTCTTCATTCGGTGCGAAGCCAAAGCCATCAGCCCCAACAACAACACCAGCATGAATAATACAGTTCTTTCCAACTTTACAATCGGTATAGATGCATGCCCCCGGATGAATTACTGAACCATCACCGATAACGACATTATCACCAATGTAAGCGTTCGGATAAATGCTCACGTTAGAACCAATTTTTACGTTATGTCCCACATATGCAAAAGCACCAAGGTAAAGCCCCTCGCCCACTTCTGCTGATTCTGAAATAAATGATGGCTGTTCTATAGCCGCTTGCTTGCGGGTCATCTGGCTATACATGTCGAGCAGCTTTGCAAAACAGGCATACGCATCGTCGACCTTCACAAGTGTCAACGAATCAGGTAGAGGTTTGGATGGATTGAAGGTTTTATTGACGATACAAATGCTTGATCCTGTGGTATAGATGTACTCTTCATATTTTGGATTGGCCAAGAACGACAAAGAACCAGGTGTTCCTTCCTCAATTTTAGCAAGTCCACTAACTGAAGCTTCGGGATTTCCGACTACTTCACCTAGGAGAATGCCCGCTATCTGACCTGCTGAAAATTCCATATTTCAAAAGTATTAAATCACACTATGTCAATAAAAAATCTCAACGTCATTTATCAACATTTTCGGTTGAATATCGTTCGCAGTCATTTTCAAAGCTGACATAAAACGATGTAATGTTGATTTTATTCTTGTACCAAATGGCAGTTGCTTCCGCGATACGGCCCGATGGATCCTTGAAAACGATGGTTTGAATTGCTTTCGGTTTCGCACGTAAGTCAGATTTTGAGAAGTCTATTTTTCCAGATTTTACGAAGCATTTCAAGATTGTTTTGGGATTGATCAAACGCATTGTTTCTTGAAGACAGGTTAACTTTTTCCCTTCATCTACGATTACCAAATCTTTATCTGCTGGAAAGCGAATGATTGTGCCATAGCCCTCCTTGGTGTTTTTTACTTTACGCGCACTGGATTCAGAAAAGTGTATTTCAGAAATAAAACTTTCCTGAGGTAATGTGAAATAAAAACTCATTTCTTTACCATTAAACTCCTTCAGCAATTTATAGACTTGCGGATTTCCTTGCTTAGCGCTCTGTTGAAAGTCTACATCACCATCATTCAGCACTTGGATCAAGTCATCTTTTGAGATTCCCTGGGATCTCAATTTCGCCATTTCCTCATCGGGAACAACCAAGACACGCTCAAGAATGCTGTTTTTTACACGATTCGATGGAAACCAAGAGCAACCGCGATTTTGAAAAAAGAATACGACAAATAAGAGACCGATACTAAAACCGATTCCGTAATATTTAAGTCTGCGAAGAAAAGAATCCATGAGAAAATTTGGACAAAGATACGAAAGGATAGAAAAAAGAAAACCGCCCCAAGTGAGACGGTTTCATTAATTTCTTTTTTCGAACAAATTAAATCAGGGCATCCAACTTAGCTTTCAACTGATCTTTAGGCACTGCACCTACTGATTTATCAGCGATTTCACCACCTTTAATGAATAAAATTGTTGGAATGTTTCGGATACCAAATTGTGCAGAAACACCGGGATTTTCGTCCACATTCACCTTGCCAATAATTGCTTTACCTTCATATTCCGCAGACATATCTTCAATGATTGGACCTACCATGCGGCAAGGACCACACCACTCTGCCCAAAAATCAACAACAACTGGTTTGTCAGACTTGAGGACCAATTCCTCGAAGTTTGCATCTGTAATTTCTAATGCCATATTCTTATTTTTAAACTATTTTACTACCTGTTAGTAGCCACAAAATTAACCAAATTCAAAATATAAATACCTTCTGATGGATTAATCAGCTACATTTTTATTTAGAACATTCATTTTCTTCATGGTCTTTTGATTTTCAGTGCGCAAACAATAAAAATACAGCCCATTTGAGAGCAAATTCGTATCAAATCGAAGGATATGTCCACCAGTAACATATTCTTTTTCACTCAATACTTGATTGGTAGTCAAATCAGCGTTTAACAATTCGAAGATGATGTTGCGATTCTTCTCTGTTGTGAAGTAAAATTCTGCCTCACCCGAAATAGGATCATTTTCCAAAGGGTAAAGTACACAATAATCCTCTTTGATAATAGACCCTTTACCGAGATAAGCCAACAACTTTCGGTAGGCGATAATCAACACCAACAAACCGAGTGAAACAATTAATACCCCGAGGAGCGTTTGAGTTACTGAAAATCCTACCAATACCATCATAATGCGATTAAATCTTGAATTTTTGACGCTTCTTCGTACACGTTCATCACTGAATCCACATCCAGCATTAACTCTTTTGCACTGATGCTCATGTATTTATCATTTCGAGACGGGTGCATCGTGACCTCGCTCTGATCATTAAAAAGTGCGTTTACTTTTGCAATGCGCTCGGTATCGTTCGGTACAATGAACTTGAATAAATACACTGATGGCCATTCTTCCTTCAAGAGTGCTTCTTTCAGCTTTTCGTAGCGTTCGTCCATTCCTGTTCCTTTTTGTGTTGCAAAGATAATCGTTTCATTTCCTTGAAAAGCATTGGCTCATCGGAAAGATTGGCATTTTTCAAATCATCAAAAGTCATTATTCCTTTCGCCCTACAGCGCCTCACGGATTGAATAAACTCTAACTCATCCATTGGTTTCGAAAGCAATACATCCTCCTCATCAAACTCACCTGCCCACATTGAGCAGAAAGTCCTATGAATATACAACATGACACTCACTTCATGAATTAACCTTCTCGGTGTTGTTGATTGTGCAATCTTAAGCTTCTGTGCTGCAATCCATTCAAAGTAATGCATAACGGAGGTTTCAACCGAAGGAGAGAATTCTGTATTGGGTGAATTAAATGGTTCTAAATCTTCAAAATCAACTCCCAAAAGCTTTGCTGCCTCGTTGATTTTAAAGAGCGCAAGCAATCGAGATTTAAATGTGGCTGTAAGAATCGGCTTGGTAAGAAAAAACTGCTTATGGCCAAATAGGTGCTCATCTAGCTGGTCTTCAAAATTTTCTGGATCAGGGAATAATGCTAACGCATACTCAACAGTCATGAATGATTTCGTTTGTTTTTACGCATTCGAATATTCAGGAATTCGACAACAAGCGCATACACCATGGCAAAGTAGATATATCCTTTTGGAATGTGCTGACCAAAAGCCTCAGCCACTAGTAACACACCGATTGTTACCAAGAAACCTAGAGCTATCATTTTTATCGTTGGTCGTTGTTGAATAAAGTCACTGATTTGACGTGCAAAAATCAACATCACAATCATAGAGATAATTACCGCAAAATAGATAATGACTAAAGGATCGTGTCCTAAATCCTTCTTTAAATCGTTTGTCATTCCAATAGCCGTAATGACAGAATCAAAACTGAAGACAATATCAATCAAAACAATTTGTAGGATTACAGCACGAAGACTAGTTTTTTCTTTTCCAGTCGAACCATGGCTACCTACAATTGAACTATGCATTTCAACTGTACTTTTATAGATCAAGAAAAGTCCACCAAGCAATAAGACCAAACTTTGAATGGAGAATTCCTTGAGAAGCGCAATATCTGTATTGGGAAAGAGTGGGTTAATCATTTGAATTATCCATGAAACTAAAGCCAAAAGCAATAAACGAACAATGAGTGCAAGTGACAATCCAATATTCCGCGCTTGACGCTGATTTGCAGTAGGTAATTTATCCGTTACAATGGAAATAAAAATGATATTGTCAATCCCCAAAACGATCTCGAGTAGACTCAGTATAACAAGATAAAAAATACCGTGTAAAGTAAATATTGCTTCAAAAAATTCCATTAGATCAATCTCTGTTTTTCAAAATTAAGGTTATTAATTGTCTCAACGCATTTTAACGAAGAAATCATCAAGAACTTTTGCATTAACTTCATTTGGGGTGTGAATTTCAATCAACTTTGCTCCTTCCCCATCGTTCACTGAATAAAACTCAGTCATTGATTCTTCAAACGACGAAAATGAATTGACCGTTAGATATCCGACATTAAAGGTAGCACAGATATCTTTTGCACGATGTTCATGATGTGCTTCGAAGTAAGCCGCTGATTGGGGTGTCGAAGATGGACCGGGAATGATTCTAAAAATTCCACCACCTTGATTGTTTATGAGAATGATTCTCAAGTTTGGCCCTAGGTATTTATTCCACAATGCATTGCTATCGTAGAAAAACGAAATGTCTCCTGTAACAAGAACATGTAGGCGATTTGGATCTGCGCACGCTGCACCAACGGCAGTGCTTGTACTTCCATCAATACCTGATGTCCCACGATTACAGTAGTAGTCAATCGAATGAATTGGATCAAACAATTGACAATAACGAACTACCGAACTGTTGGCCATGTGAAGCACACTATTCTCTGGAAGGTAGTCATGTATAAATTGAAACAGCGTCAAATCGGAGAATGACAAGCTATTCAGCACAGAAGGCATTCGGTCTATTTGTACGAAATCGCGTTGCTTCCAATGTGTGCCATAATTGGCTGCGTGTTTTGGATAACTCAACTCGACCAATTCCTCAAAGAACGAAGCTGCATCTGTTTGAAAAGTATGTGTAAGGCACTGAAAGGTATCCATATACGGAAACTCGTTGCCTATTTTCCAGTGCATTTTAGGCTTATTTTTTCTGAGGAAAGATTTTATTCGTTTGGAAACGATTGCCCCACCAAGTGATATAAGCAAGTCAGGGGTAAACTCTTTTATTTCATCCTCGGTCACGACATTCAACAGGCGATCGATACAATGAACAAAGCGGCTGTTATTTAAGTTAGAGGTATTTTCCACGAGAACCAACACAGAATGATCATCCGCAAAGAGTTTTAGCGCTTCGAAAAGTTTTGGGTCAGGATTCATCTGACCACAGATCACCATTTTTTTTGGTAAGCCCAAACCTGCTTCACAAACAGTTTGATCTCGATGACTTAATCGAAACTGACCTTGAGTAGAATAGATTGTCGAACCTGTCAGTCCTTTTGCTTCCACTCGAGAATAAAGCGGTTCGCGCAATCCTACATTGAAATGAATCGGACCTTTCCAAGCACCATTGCCCATGTTGAAAGCAATAGAGGATTCACGTTGCACATACCAATGAAAATCAGGATTTTGATCGTAATCACTAAATGCACACGAATACCGAACGTGCTTCCCATATACGTCGCGTTGCACAATGGTTTGACCATCGCCCTGATTCACCCATTCTTCAGGTCTGTCCGCCGTGATTACAACGAGAGGAATGCACTGGTAATAAGCCTCTGCGACTGCGGGATAATAATTTAGAGGTGCGGAACCCGATGTACACACAATCCCGACAGGCGCATCCAACTGTTGAGAGAGTCCTAACGCGAAAAATGCTGCACTTCGCTCATCATGAATAACATAACTTTTAATTTCAGGATGTTCATCAAAAGCAATCATGAAAGGCGCATTGCGCGATCCAGGTGAGCAAACAACGTGTTTCATGCCGTGTTGCAAACATTGCGCAACAAGCTGTTCAACGATGGATTTATTACTTGTGATCATTCCTTTCAAAGCTAGTGATTTTGGAGAACGTTGAGAAGGGTTTTCGCCTTATTCTCTGTTTCCACCCATTCTGCATTTGAATTCGACGCCGCAGTATGACCACCACCAACATAGAGACAAACTTCATTTTCGAACACTTGTGCACAACGGAGATTGACAAATAAAGCGGAAGATTGTTCGTCTAAAACACCAATTACACCCGCATACAACGTCCGCTCATGCTGCTCAACTTGTTCAATTACTTCGATGGCTTCTTTCTGAGGCAAACCGCTTACGGCTGGCGTTGGGTGTAAAGCGTGAATGAGACGCTCCAAAGGAGTAGATGGGGATGCAAATGTAATTTTGTTCCTCAAATGTTTTAGTGGACCTGCGACAACTTCATTGCGTTCGCTGCTTTCAATCGCTTCGCATCCGATTTCGTGCAAGCGTTGAACAATAAACTCATTGACCACAGCTTGCTCAAAATATTCCTTGTTTGTCCAATCTGTCTTGTCGTCCTTTTTTTTTGTTGATGCAAGCGCAACCGTTTCACAAAGATTCCCAGTTTTTTGCAAAAGTAGTTCGGGAGTTGCTCCAATCCAAGTTCCATATTTCTCAGTAGAAGCAATGTAAACGAATGCAGTCGGGTATAAATCGCAAAGACGTTCAAAATCCGCAAGTAGAAAATTTGTGTCGTAAAAGACTGATTTTGTTCGACTTAAAACAACCTTCTCGCACTTACCAGAACTAATTTGCTGATGAATGCGCTTCGCTTGATCGATGTACTCTTCATGCGAAGATTGATATGGTTTTTCAGCCGAAAATTTGAAATCAAACTGTTGATTGAGATCGTTAGTCATCAAGATTAATGGGTGCTTCACTAAAAAATCTGCCACTAAAAATCCCTTTTCTTGACCATTCCATGGTTGAAACTCACCAGAGACATGAACAATTGACTTTCCTGGAAGGCGATATTTCACAAATTCGGTCAATGGCGCTCAATAATCATTACGGTAAGACGACCAGTACAAATCAAACGATTCGTTTCTTCGTCGAAGATATCAACCTGCCACAGATGTGTTCTTTTTCCGGCGTGCACCACCTTACCGATGGCTTTGACAGAGCCTGATTTTATTCCTCCAACATGATTTGCATTCACCTCCAACCCTACTGGGATTTCCTTTTCCAGATTGATAAGTAAGGTGGAGCCCATAGATCCGATGCTCTCAATGAGCGCAGCACTCGCACCGCCATGAAGCATCCCCATGGGTTGATGTGTTCGCTGATCCACGGGCATTGTTGCAACGATATAATCCTCGCCAATTTCAACGCATTCAATTCCGAGCACACCCATCAAGGTATTTGTGCTGTATCGATTGATTTCTTCAAGGGAAACTGATTTAAATTTCATGGTACAAAGATACAGACCTTCCTCCATTCACATGTGTTTGTAGATTAAAACCTTATAAACATGCGTAGTATCGGAACAATGATTTCGTATTTTTGAAATATGATCACGACAAATCAGGACCTCACTCCATTAAACACCTTTGGTATCCAGGCAATTGCAGCCTCTTTCGCTCGATTCTCTTCGGTTTCAGAATTGCGCAGTTGTTTGCATGGGAATGAATTTAAGGATTTACTGATTCTAGGCGGTGGAAGCAATGTGTTGTTCACCCAGGACGTTGATGCCTTGGTCTTACGCAATGAAATACAAGGTTTTGAAGTGCAATGGGAAGATAGTTCTTATGCCTACGTTAAAGTTGGCTCTGGCATGGTGTGGCATGAATTTGTTCTTCGTTGCCTCGAATTAAATCTTGGAGGCGTTGAGAATTTGAGTTTAATCCCTGGGAGTGTAGGTGCAAGCCCGATGCAAAACATTGGAGCCTACGGCGTTGAAATTAAAGATGTTTTCCATTCGTTGGAGGCCTATCATATTGCCACAGGTGATATTCACACCTTTGATGGAGAGCAGTGTGAATTTGGGTATCGCGAAAGTGTCTTTAAGCGAAAGCTGAAAGGCAAATATGTGATTGTTGCCGTGACATTTCGTTTGAGCAAGCATCCAAAAATCAATTCTTCCTATGGAGCGATTGATGCTGAATTAAAGAAAATGGGCATTTCGCAACCGAGCATTCAGGATATCAGCAAGGCAGTAATCGCCATTCGCAGCAGCAAGTTACCCGATCCAAAAGTATTAGGGAATGCGGGCAGTTTCTTCAAGAATCCTGTTGTGGAAGTGTCGATTATGGAGAAGATCAAAGAGAATTACCCGGATGTGCCCAATTATCCTGCAGAAGCGGGAAAGTGCAAGTTAGCAGCGGGATGGCTCATTGAACAAGCAGGATGGAAAGGATTCCGTGAAGGAAATTATGGTGTCCATGCCTTACAAGCGCTTGTTTTAGTCAACTATGGCGGATCGACAGGACATGAAGTCTACGAACTTTCTTCGCGAATTATCGCTGACATCGAAACGAAGTTTGGCGTTACTTTGGAGCGAGAGGTGAATATTCTTTAGAATGAAGAATTAAAAATGAAGAATTAAAAATGAAGAATTAAAAATGAAGAATTTAGAATGAAAAATTAAGAATTAATTTCACCATTCTTCATCTTTGCCCTGCTCCTTGTTGGCTTGATCGATTAATCGTTGCCAGTTGTAGGTTGGATCCTCAATGTCTTTCATGATTTCACTGTAATCGTCGGGATCGATTTCATAGTGTTCAATCTCTTCGCCTGTGTATTCCTCTATATCTTCGAGCAATTTCTTTTCTGATGCACTGCAAAAGGATAAGGCTTGGCCGCGACGATTTCCACGGCCTGTTCGACCACAGCGGTGAACATAATTTTCTGGATCATCAGGCAAGTCGTAATTAATCACGTAGTCCATTGAAGGGATGTCAATTCCGCGTGCTGCTACATCCGTAGTAATGAGCACACGGTTTTCACCAGAACGAAAACGATCCAGAATGGCGAAACGGTCTTTTTGTTCAATTCCACCGTGTAAGGCTTCAGTTTTCACACCAACACGCTCCATCGCTGCAACAACACGTTCAACACGCACCTTGGTTCTAGCAAAAACGATAAACATATTCTCTGGATATTCCTTTAGGATGTTCTCCAAGAAGAAACGTTTATCATCCATCTCGATAAATGCAACTGCATGATCAATGTTTCGGGCAACTGGGTTTTTCGGTGAAATTTGAATACGAATCGCATCGCGAACTACGTCGTAAGCCAAAGATTTGATTTTCTTAGAAATGGTCGCAGAGAAAAACAATGTTTGACGATTCTTTGGAATGTGCTTCATCACATCCTTGATGTCTTTATTAAATCCGAGGTCGAGCATTAAGTCTGCTTCATCCAATACAAGCACTTCCAATTGAGAAACATCCAAGTGACCTTGTGAGATTAAGTCAAACATTCGTCCTGGCGTGGTAACGAGTACATCCACCCCATTCTTCAATGTTCTGATCTGCTGTTCTTGATCTGTTCCCCCAAAAAGACCGAAGGACTTGACGGATGTTTTCTTTCCGATTTCAGTGAAGACACTGCCAATCTGTTTCGCCAATTCGCGGGTTGGCACCATGACCAAACAACGTACTCCTTTGTACCCTTTTCTTTTGCGCTTTTCAAGACGGTCGATGACGGGGATTGCAAAGGCAGCTGTTTTACCCGTTCCTGTTTGCGCCACAGCCATGACATCTTCTCCTTCAAGAATGTGTTTAATAGACTTAAATTGAATATCCGTTGGCTTCCGGTAGTCCATTGCTTCCAGCTGCTCAATAATCAGGTTTGATATCGGATAATCAGAAAATTTCATGATAACAGAAAATGAAAAAGGACGGATATCTTCCGCCCTTTGTGTATAGAAAACGGATTGACCGTTTATGCTTCCATAACTTAAAGGTTACTAACCTTATTTTTTTGACTTATCATCAAAAAACTGACTCGGGTCGTCTTTAATTTTTTTAATTTCCTCGTTAGCGAACAGCGTAATGGCCTCTTTGGCATTACGTTCTTCCTGAAGTTTTTTAGAAGGAACCAAGATACGTCCGCAGTGTTCGCAAACGATCACTTTTTTCTTAGAATCAATATCTAATGTTCTTTGAGGTGGAATTTTATTGAAACATCCACCACATGAGTTACGCTCAACTTGAACAACAGCCAAACCATTTTTCGCATTGGTACGCAGACGTTCGTATGCAACGATTAGACGATTTTCAATCAACTTTTTCGCTGAGTCCGACTTTTTAATCAAATCGTCCTCATCTTTTTTCGTTTCGCTCACGATTTCATCCAACTCCGCTTGCTTCGTCTTCAAATCTCCTTGACGGAAATCAAGTCTTTGCAATGCTTCGTCAAGCACTTCTTTCTTCGCTTCAACCTTCAACTTTGCTTCTTTCGACTTCTTTTCGTGAAGGCGAATTTCCAACTCTTGGAATTCGATTTCTTTCGCAAGAGATTCAAATTCGCGGTTGTTGCGCACGTTGTTCTGTTGTTCTTTGTATTTCGAAATCGCTAATTCTGCGTCTTTCGTCGCGTTTTTACGATCTGTAACTTCAGTTTCTAACTCTTTAGCTTCTTCTTGAATCTTAGCGATTCGTGTCTGAAGTCCAGCGAGTTCGTCCTCAAGGTCCTGAACTTCAAGTGGCAATTCACCACGAATGGTGCGAATGCGGTCGATTTCAGAATCGATTTTTTGTAATTCAAAAAGGGCGTCCAGTTTTTCCGCCACTGTAACTTCTTTTTTGGTCGCAGCTGCTGCCATGTGCTATAGATAATTAATTGGATTCGTATTGAGCTCCGATAATCGGACGGCAAATGTAGTAAATTTTTTCGTTAATATATCAACCAAAAGATTTGAAGTAAACTGCTCACTTTCATAGTGACCAATATCGGCGATGATTATTTGTCCATCGGCATCAAAAAACTCATGGTATTTAAAATCTGCAGTCACAAAAACATCTGCACCTGAAGCGATTGCTTTGCTCAATAGAAAGCTACCTGAACCCCCACAAAACGCCACTTTTTTCACCCACTTATTCTCCGCCGAGGTGTAACGAATAGCACCACAACCAAAAATAACTTTAATCTTTTTCAAAAAGTCCACGGCACTCATTGCTTCAGAAAATTCACCAAGCATACCACTTCCCTCTTGTTGATTGGTATTGGACAATTTGATTAGATCATGGGCGATTTCTTCGTAACTCAATGCTCCCCTCATTGCCTGAAGGGTTGCTGTCAATCTATGTTCTGACACCAAGTATTCAAGTCGTTTTTCTGGCAGTATTGTTCTTGAACCAATCTCTCCAACCTTAGGATTCGCACCAACTTCTGGTTGAAACGACCCCATTCCATCTGATGTGAAATTGCAATGCGAATAGTTCCCAATGTGTCCCGCTCCAGCATTGAATAGTGCATCATTGAGCTGTACCTCTTCGTTTTCAGGACAAAAGACAATCAACTTGTAAAGCACTTCCGACTTTGGCGCAAGCACCTTCAAATTGTTTAATCCTAGTCGTCGACCGAATTCCGCGTTTACACCTTGGTGGTAATTATCAAAATTTGTGTGAATGGCATAAACAGCGATGTCATTTTTGATACACTTCTCTACCGTTCGTTCTACATAACCCGTTCCCGTGATCCGTTTTAGGCCTTTAAAAATAAGCGGATGATGAGCGACGATAAGGTTACAACCTTTGGCAATGGCTTCGTCAACGACAGATTCTACACAATCCAATGAAACCAAAACACCTGTAATCGCTGCATTTTTATTCCCAATCAACAACCCTGAATTGTCATAGGACTCCTGCATACTTCGTGGAGCAAGATATTCCAAATGGGCAATAAGTTCAGAAATGGTAGTCATTGACTAAATATTTTTGATTAAACCGAAGCTTACACCATAGGCACGTGCTTTGTGTATGTAAGCAGCTTGTTTTTGATAGGATGAATTGAGTTGAATGCGCAACTCCGGACTGACGATTACACCCCAGCCACTTGCGAAATTGAATTGAACACCAGCATTAAAGATGGCAGAAATCACAAAAGGATTGTAACCACTATTTGTTTTAATCTCTTGCGAATCAGACGAATTTAACGTTGTCGTCCACTGTTGTTTTTGATTGTATTGAACAAACATTTGAGGCAAAAGTCCAGCGCCGATATGCCATTGGATGTCCTTGCCCATAGACAAGTTAATCCGAAGAGGCATTCCAATGTAGCTGTAGGTTGTTTGATACGCAAATGAGGTGTCTGTTCCTGTAAACGCATATTGTTCACCATTTCTGCTGAAATACATCCCTCCGTCCCAAACCAAGAATCGATTGATGCGATTCCGAAGTCCTAGGCCAAATGACCAATTTTGAATCAATGTTTCGTCAGCTCGAGTCCCCAAAGTATCACCAAAATAACCTGTGTTTGATTCTAAATTTCGAAATGTCTTCGACCAATTGGAAATGGCATAAACAGCCGTTTGACCTGTAATTTCTGACTGTTTAATCTCTTTAATTGGACTCTCCTTAATTGGCCCACTTTCTTCAACTAAAATTTGTGCACCACAAGAAAGCGTAAAGAGGAACGTAAAAACCACTAAAAAATGTTTCATCATTGTTTGCTATTTTAAAATAAAAAAATCAGTGCGTACGTGTCATAGACTCGGGAACACAGATAATAAAATCGGCACTTCCGACATTTTCCTTTTCCAATTTCCCAATATTCTTTTGAGTCACTGTTGAAATGGTCAAAACAGTCAAGCCTGGTTTTTCTCTATTGAGGTACCACAGAATACCTTGGTAAAAATTAGAATGATAGGCCCCATTGATGTGGTAAAAATAATCTCCAGCATTTAGGTTTTTAGCGATAAAATAAGCCATTGTCGCATCTTTCAACGCTTGAGCTTCCAACAAATGTCCACCCTCCATGTGTTGGTCCATCTCCTTTAATGGAGCATATTGCGACAAGGTAGTATCCACCGGAAAGTCCAATGGTGCGATGTACGATTTCTCTTGGGCAGATAGGCTATCAAGTGCTGGTCTTCCTCGCTTAAAGAGTAGAGATGCATATTTTCTTGGCACGTTTGACGCAATGGAAGTTATACGATTTTGTTTTGCATACAAAAGAAGTGGCTTGTAATCCGTCTCATAATTTGGCCATAAACGGCAGCTGTCTTCAAATTGTTGATCAGAGATTTTACCATCGATATAATCAATCAAAAGCATCTGTTGATCCTGTTCGAACATTTCAAACCCCATTTTCAACGTCGCTCCATGATTTTCGAACAAATCTCGCAACAACTCAAGCTCAATCCAGTGTGCTATAGGGTTATCGTGGTATTCACCAAAGAAAACAACCTGATTTTCAATTGCTTTCTTTTTCAACTTCTTGTAGCTAACTTTTTTGCCTTTCGCATTGTAAATAACAAATGCTCCATCCTTCTGAGCGAAGGTATTCATTGCAAAAAAAAACGATAAGAGGCATACCAACACTTTTCCTTTCATTTTCATGGTTTTGTTCCATCACAATATTAAGAACTTCCGTGGATTATTTCCTACTTTTGTATCATACATGGCATTATTTCGCAACGCGTTCGGTTCCGTCAAACAGCTATTTGCTCGACTTTCCATCGTCCTTTTGATGATGACCATTTGTCGCCTTATTTTTTTTGGCTTCAATAGGGGAAGTTTTCCCAATGCCGGAATAGTAGATTTTGCTGCAGCACTTTGGTTTGATTGTGTCACTATTGCTTTGATTTTCCTGCCTTTTATCATTGTCCATTCCTTCAAAAACATACGATTTGAGCGGATTTTTAGCGCCATTCTAAAGATCTATTTTCATGGAGCTACGGCCTTAATTTGTACATTGAACTTGATGGATGTGGAGTATTTTCGGTATACATCAAAGCGATCCACCTTCGATTTATTCACAGTTTTGGGTGCAGGCAGTGACTTCGCTCAATTGGCAGGAACATTTTTCACAGATTTCTGGCTACTTATCCTTTTCTTGATAGTTCTTGTTTCAATTTCGGAGTGGCTCTATCGAAAAACGGAAAAAATCAATGCTCCGAAAATTTCCTGGCAAGTAGCTTCAGTTCATGCAGTGATTTTATCTGGGTTGTTTGTCGTTATCGGTCGAGGGGGATTTCAACTGAAGCCCGTAGGCATAATGGAAGCCTCTCAATTTACTGATCCAGCTAACTCTGGGTTGGTGTTGAATACTGCCTTTACGATGATCAAGTCTTATGGAAAAGAGCGACTTGACTTGAAAGATTATTTCGACAAGAAAACAGAACAAGCGATATTCAATCCAATTCAACAGTCCAAGCCAGCACACATCCTACCGGAGAAAACCAATGTGGTGGTAATTATCCTAGAGAGCTTTGGAAATGAGTTTGTTGGCGCATTTAACGGAGGAAAAAGTTTTACCCCATTTTTCGATTCGATCATCGATCAATCGCTCACGTTTGAATATGGCATCGCCAACGGCAAGAAATCAATTGAAGCTGTTCCGGCGATATTGGCTTCAATTCCTAGCTTAATGGACAACCCTTACATTTCCTCACCTTACGGAAACAACCGAATTGGATCTTTGGCCTCCATCCTTAAGAAGAACGGCTATTCGACAGCATTTTATCATGGAGCAACAAATGGTTCAATGCGCTTCGATAGTTTCGCCGCACAAGCTGGATTTGAACAGTATTTTGGTAGGTACGAATATGGAAACGATGCGCATTTCGACAAGACCTGGGGCATACTTGACGAGTACTTTAACCCCTGGACAGCCAGACAGTTATCGAAGTTAAAGCAGCCATTTTTTGGGACATTATTTACACTTTCCTCACATCACCCTTTCTACATCCCTCCGCATTGGAAAAACAAGGTGAAAAAGGGGCGTCAACCCATCTGCGCATCAATTAATTACGGTGACATCGCGTTAAAAAAATTCTTCGAAGAAGCGAAAAAGCAAACTTGGTACAAAAACACCATTTTCGTTTTGGTTGCCGATCATTCACCTGCAACGTTAAACAAGCTCTACAGTCAACGCAAGTTCATGTACCGCATTCCGATTGTTTTCTTTGATCCAGAAGGGCGATTAAAGCCGAAACGCGAGCAAAAGATCTTCCAGCAACTTGACATTATGCCGACCTTACTTGATTTGCTGAATATCAACACGAAATATTATGCGTTTGGGCGTTCATACTTCGATCCGCGAGAGAGAGAAGCATTTGCTTATTTGGAAGGAGCCTATTTTTATTTCAAAAAACACCAAATGCTCACTTTTTCGAAAGATAAGGCACGATATTTGCATGATTTCACCGTCAAAATTGAATCATCAACAGATTCATTGCGCTTCTACAAAAAGGAAGTGCGTGCATCGGAGCGAAGATTGAAAGCGATTATTCAACGCTACAATCGGGATTTGATTCAAAACAAAACGCATGTGAAATGAAGCAGAGGATCCGATTTATCATCAACCCAATTTCCGGAGTCGGAAAAAAAGGGGATTTGCCAGAATTGATTGAAAAGTATTTGGATCATTCTAAATTTGACTACGACGTTGTTTTCACGGAGTACCGAAAGCATGCCAAAAAATTGGCTTACGAAGCGTCTATGAACGGTGTTGATATCGTTTGTGCCGTTGGTGGTGATGGATCCGTTCACGAGGTTGGTACTTCATTGATCGGCACGCAAACAAAATTGGCGATCCTACCTTGCGGTTCAGGCAACGGGTTAGCTCGTCACATGGGCATACCTGTCAATATTCCAAAAGCAATTGAATGCATCAACAAGGAAGCATCCATTCGAATGGATACTGTCTTGGTGAATGACAAACCTTTCCTTGGCATTGGTGGTTATGGCTTCGATGCCATTGTAGCCAAGAAATTTGACAGCTACCACAAACGTGGTTTTTGGAGTTATGTGAAACTTGTACTTCGTGAATTCGTTCGTTACAACCCCATCAATATTTCAGTTGATCTGAATGGGGAAATCAAAAACATGCCCGTTGTGTTGTGCACAATTGCGAACGCCTCTGAATTTGGAAATGGATTTGTCGTATCACCGACTTCTGATGTTACAGATGGGAAAATTGAATTGTGCATTTTAAAGCCTTTTTCAATCTGGTCTGCGCCGAGCGTTATATTCCGCTTTTTCCGTCGCACCTCACACAAATCGAAATTTGCAGAGGTAATCCCTTTTCAAAAAGCACGCATAAAATTAAGTCAAAAAATTGCGCATTACGATGGTGAACCGTTTGATGTACGTGATGAATTGAACATTCAAGTTGTTCCCAGCAGCTTAAACATTCTAATTGGTAAAAAATAAATGGAACCTGTACAGTTAGAAATTACGCACATTTTAAGCAGAATGGATTCATTGAGTCCTGATGCTAAACCTTTATGGGGATCGATGTCTGCCCAGCGCATGATTGAACATTTGTCGGATTCATTGCGCATTGCTTCAGGGAAAGATCATTTTCCGTTGGAAGTTCCAGAGGAAAAACATGACAAAATGAAGGCTTTTCTTCATTCTGACAAACCAATGGCGCGTAACATTGAAGTGTCTTTTGCATTGAAAGAAACACCGCTTCGCAATGAAGAAATCGAATTAGCGATTGATGAATTTCTACTCGAATGGATTGACTTCGAAGAACATTTTGCTAATGAAAGTCAAACCGAAGTTCATCCTTATTATGGCCCCTTAAATTTTAATGAATGGAGTTTGCTTAACCAAAAGCATTTAACACATCATTTCGAACAATTCGGGATATAAAAAAAGAGGCTTTCGCCTCCTTTCTTCTCCTACTCTTTTTCTTCTTTTTCAGCCTTCTGAATGCGCTCTAATGGTAAAAGCTTTTTGCCTTTTCGATGACTGTGTGTTTTCTTGCTCTGAACAACTTCGTTCACTTTGACAGGTTCAATTTTCTTTTGCTCTTTTTGCTCCTGATTTTGTGCCGTTGACATCAATGAAATAAAGGCCATTACCATCAACACCATTCCTTTTTCGATTGCTTTCATTTTTATGTATTTTTGAGATTCATCGGAAATTTTCAAATAGCATGCCAAATAGCCTATACGAATGACACTTACCTATGCATTTATCATTGGCATTGCTTGTGGTACATTAAACTACCTCTACTTTCGAAAACAAGGGTATAAATCCTCTGGCGCTTGGTTTCTGTCATGTTGTGCATTTACTGCCTTAACAGTGATCGTTCTGAAACTATTTATCTAATCTCCTTTTTCCGTATTTTCGTAGCTCAATGAATTTCGAATTAATCGACACAAATCCATGATTGGTTTAAAACAAGATTTTCCTATTCCTAGTCTAGCAGAATGGCAAATTCAGCTAACGAAGGAACTAAAAGGAGAAGATCCAAGCGTTCTTGAACGAAACGACGAAATCGAAGGAATCAACTACACAACCTACCAATACGACCTCGGACAACATGACACTTTCGGTTCTCGTCGCGGTAATTCAAAAAGTAATGATTGGCATATCGCTACATTGTTTGATGTGAAAGATGAAAAATCGACCAATGAAAAGGTACTTGAACATTTAATGACAGGTTGCGATGAACCCATATTCGATTTCAGAAGCAATGAGTCTGCGGATTTAGACCTGCTTTTTAAAGGGATTGAATTTCAGCACATTCATACTACGATGCTCACGAACAGCATTGAAACTGTTGCACGTATTCAGCAATCAGTTTGGAACTCGTTCCATGGCAACATTAAATACGCCATTGACCCCCATGTTGTTGGATTGGACGCCATTCGCAAATTGGCACCCCTTTTTGCTGAGAAACAAACACCATTTATTATGATCAATGGTTATGCTCTTCAGCAGACTGGAGCAAATTCCACACAAGAACTTGCCTTTTCATTGTCAACCGCAAATGAATGTTTAGGGGTTTTGATTGATGCAGGAATGAACATCGATCAAGCCGCAGCATGTATTCATTTCTCGGTTGGTATTTCAGCAAATTATTTTTACTCCATAGCGAAAATACGCGCATTGAAAGAACTTTGGGCTTCCATTGTTGATGCCTATGCTCCGATGCATGGCTGCTCTAAAAATTGCATCATAACAGCCTTGAGTGGTCCAATGAATAAGTCATTGAAGGACCCTTACACCAATTTATTGCGCCAAACTACGGAGGGTCTTTCTGCCGCGGTTGCGGGTGTAGACAGCATTCTCATTCAACCTTATACTATAGCAAGCACTCAACCTTCGCATGAACTTGCAGAACGTATGGCAACGAATATCTCCTTGCTTTTAAAGGAAGAAAGTTATATGCACATTGTCAATGACCCCATCGGTGGAAGTTATGCAATTGAGCAGCTGACAACCCAGTTTTCTCAAAAAGCTTGGGGACTGTTTCAAGAAACGGAAATGAAGAATGGCGTTTTCAGTGAAGAATGTGCCTCAATGTTTCAAGCACTTATTCATAAGACAGCCACTCAGCGATTGGCAGCCGTTCGTGATGGCAAAAATCTCTTGATTGGTGTGAATAAATTCACGAATCCTTCACCAGAATCAGTAGACTATGCAGAAGTATCGAATTACTTTGATATACCTCAACTCATCCTTGAACGTGAACTAACGACTGAAAAAAATGGCTAAAATCAATTTTTCTCAAATTTCTTTTCACGCAAAAGGAAGTACTGTAATAGCCGAACAAAACACCTTTGAAACGGCTGAGGGAATTCAATTGAATTCAAGATATTCATCTGAAGACATAAAAGAAACTGAGCATATCGGATATGTCTCAGGGCTTCCTCCATTTTTACGTGGGCCATACGCATCAATGTATGCCATTCGCCCTTGGACCATTCGTCAGTATGCTGGATTTTCTACTGCGGAAGAATCGAATGCGTTTTACCGAAGAAATCTTGCTGCTGGGCAAAAAGGACTTTCGGTAGCCTTTGATTTGGCCACACACCGTGGCTATGATTCTGATCATGAACGCGTTGTTGGTGATGTCGGAAAGGCTGGTGTTGCGATTGATTCCATCTTGGACATGAACATTCTGTTCGATCAGATTCCGTTGGATCAAATGTCCGTTTCGATGACGATGAATGGCGCAGTGATTCCAATCATGGCCTTTTATATAGTCGCTGCAGAAGAACAGGGTGTTTCACAAGAATTGCTTTCAGGCACTATTCAAAATGACATTCTGAAGGAGTTTATGGTGAGGAATACTTATATCTACCCACCTGCTTCATCCATGCGGATTATTGCCGACATTTTCGAGTATACCTCGAAGCATATGCCGAAGTTCAATTCAATCTCCATTTCAGGCTATCACATGCAAGAAGCGGGGGCTACGGCTGCGATTGAATTGGCATATACACTTGCTGATGGACTTGAATACCTTCGCGCCGGCATCAAAGCTGGACTGAAAATCGATGAGTTTGCACCACGCTTGAGTTTCTTTTGGGCGATAGGCATGAATCATCACATGGAGATTGCCAAGTTGCGCGCTGGACGACTGATTTGGTCAAAAATCGTCAAACAATTTGACCCGAAAAGCAGTAAATCTCTCGCTTTAAGGACCCATTGTCAAACATCTGGTTGGAGTTTGACAGAGCAAGACCCATTCAACAATGTGGCCCGCACATGTATCGAAGCTTTAGCTGCAGCCCTAGGTGGTACCCAATCATTGCACACCAACGCATTGGATGAAGCCATTGCATTACCGACCGACTTTTCAGCGCGAATTGCACGAAATACACAAATTTACATTCAACAAGAAACAGGTATCACGTCATTTATTGACCCATATGCAGGGAGTTTCTATGTGGAAAAGCTTACCGATCAATTGGTTGATGAAGCATGGAAATTGATTACCGAAGTTGAAGAACTCGGTGGAATGGCCAAGGCAATTGAAACCGGATTGCCCAAAATGCGCATTGAAGAAGCTGCTGCCCGAAAACAAGCCCGCATTGACTCTGGAAAAGATGTAATAGTTGGTGTGAACCGGTACCAGGTTAGCGAAAAGAGCAATACAGAAATTGACATTTTGGAAGTTGACAACACGAAAGTGCGCGAATCGCAATTGCATCGATTGGCAGATCTTCGCGCCAATAGAGATGAAAACGCTGTTCAAACCGAGCTCATGACATTAGAGCAAGCCGCACGAGATCACTCGGGTAATTTGTTAGAAATTGCCATTCGTTGTGCTAGAAAACGTGCTACACTCGGTGAAATCTCATTAGCAATGGAACGCGTGTATGGTCGATATACAGCTACAATTCGCTCGATAAGTGGAATATATTCGCATGAAGCTATGGATGACAAAGATTTTAAGATCGCACGTGAACTTACGGAGCGGTTTAGCGCACTTGAAGGTCGACGACCGAGAATCATGATTGCCAAGATGGGGCAAGATGGACATGACCGCGGTGCCAAAGTCATTGCAACTTCATTTGCAGATATTGGTTTTGATGTTGATATTGGCCCACTATTTCAAACACCAGCTGAAGCAGCCAAGCAGGCGGTAGAAAACGATGTTCACATACTTGGAGTTTCATCACTTGCGGCTGGGCATAAAACACTGATTCCACAAGTGATTGACGAATTGAAAAAACTTGGAAGATCGGATATCATGGTTATTGCAGGTGGCGTAATTCCTCAACAAGATTATGATTTTCTATATAAAGCAGGTGTTTTTGGAGTTTTCGGTCCTGGAACAAAAATTTCAACCGCGGCGCAAGAAATTCTGCACTTACTGATTCGAAGTGCTGAAGAGTGAAACTTTGTTGTGCATTTATCGTTGAACAAATTGTTTTTATTACATTCGGCATAGATATTGAAAACACGAGCCGACCAAATTAAATATCATGAAAAAAATTGTTGCCCTTTTAATGTTGATTTTTTCTGGACTGTATGCTTCAGCACAGGCGCCAGATTACGACGATCTAAAAATTCTTTACGCCGATGCGAATTATGAAAAATTGGTGAAAGTTGCTGAAAACTATAGCTTAAAGGAGGATTTAAAAAAAGATCCACTCCCTAGCCTATGGATGGCAAAAGGTTTGTATAAAGTTTCTTTATCAGGAACGGATGATGAAAAATTCAAAAACGCATATAAAGAAGCTGTTACTGCATTAGGAAAGGCAATGAAATTGGACAAAGATGGTACCGCATTGGCTGATCATCAAGAGTTCATTGACAAATTTCAGTTATCTCTGGTAGAAATGATTGCTAATGAACTTTCAGCAGCAGATTACAACAAGGCTTCAGGATGGGTAATGAAATACTATAAAATTACACGAAACAATGTTGGTGCAAAATACCTCGATGGAGCAACAAAGTTCGGGAAATTGGATAAAGGTGGAGCAAATACCGTTTGGAAAGAAGCAGATGGATTGTTGGCAAAAATTACTTCAATTGAAGAATGGAGCGAAGCAGATAAAACAATTTTGCGCATGGGCATATTAGAAACCGCTCAATGCTATGTAAAAGCAAAACAAAAAGAAAAGGCGAGAGTGCTTCTGTCAAAGGTCTCAGAGTTATTTGAAGGTGACGAAGAATTCAAAACCCGATCAGAAGAAATTTTAAAATGAGTTAAGGCCCGATAAGGGCCTTTCTTTTTCACAATACTTTTCTGAAAACTATTTTACACTTTGATTTAATTCGTTCGATTCATCCCTACCTTCGCTTCAATGAAAAAGTGGGGAGTATATTTAAAAAACAAGTTTATTCTAACCGGAATATTGTTCTTCGTATATATTCTATTTCTGGATGATGTAGATATCTTCACCATCTTTAATCAAATCAGAAAACGAAACAAAATAGATGTTGCTACTACTGAGGTCGAAGCAAAATTAAAAGCTACGCGCTACACATTGCGTAAACTACATTACACTAGCGAACTAGAAAGTTTCGCCCGTGAAGAGAAGATGTTTAAAAAAGACAACGAAGACATCTTTGTCATTTCCTACGAATGATCTAAAATCGTTCAGACGTCTGTTTGAAAAAGATTCGTTCCTGTTCATTCCGTACTTTCGCACCAGGAAAATAAAATTTTAGAATCTGTTCGAATGAGTACCCCGACCTAGCCATCTTCATTGCACCTTCTTGACAGAGCCCTACCCCATGACCAAACCCTCGTCCGCGCAATACAACATCTTCACCTTCCGGATAACAGCTAAAAAACGTTGACTTTAAACCAAACTCCTCACGTAAATCACGAAGCGGAATTCCTAGAGATGGGTGGATATAAAAAGCTTTTCTTTGTGACTGATCAAATGTGTACATGATTGCTGCAAAAACGCTATCGTATACTGGGTAGCCATATTTAGATTCCAAAAAATCACTCCATTTTTTCTTGTTAATTCGCTTTTCCCAAGTTGCTTGTTTGGTATAAATGCAAAAGGTATCGATAAACGAATTCAGATAGGGAATCTCCTCATTCCAAATATATTGAGGTTCACATGTTTGCCCTCCACAATTGGCATGAAAATAAGATTCAATCATATCACCATTTTCATCGACAATCACTAAACCCGAAGTCTGTCTAACTGCGGTGTCAATCAAAGAGGAATACCTCAGCATGTTGTGATAGGCCTGGCAGTGCACCCTATCGCACAAATCAAAGCCTTCTTTTGCATGTCGACCAAGATGTTTAAGTGCGTAAGTTCTACTAATGAGCGCTTGAACTTTATAGTATTCCAAATGAGCCCCACCGCCTCCTTCCGACTCCACGACACCTTTCAGATAATCATTCAATTCTACCAAATTAATGACCGAAAGCTCATTGCCTGAGCACGTTATTTCAAAATCGCCCATGTATTTTCGTTGCTTCAAAGAGGGCGACTTAGACGCGATAACTAAAGAATTTTTTGGGTTGTTTTGTTGTACGATGATGCGGCTAAATACGCCTAACTCCACTGCTCCTTTCTTAAGAAGCACCTTCCCTTGTTCAACCGACATTTCGACATATTCATTTGGAAGAATCGCTCCTACATTGATAGAATCAGCAAAAACCGAATAACTACCCTCGTTGTACGCACACATGATCCGTTGAAGATCATGGTCGCGATAGACCCCGATCCTCATTTGTTGCGCATACGAAAATGTCGCAAACAGGAAGGATATGGCAAACAGAATGCGCACGAAACAAATTTAGGTGTTGAACTTGGCTTTGATTCAGGTCCTTTGAATAGTTTTCAACAAGGATTGTGCAACTTTTTTACTAGCTCCACCGCCACCGAGCAATTGTCTTAGATCTTTAAAATCTTTTTCCATCTGACTTCGCGATTCACCACCTGGCAATATCCGTGTCAATTCCACACTAATTTGTGCTGAAGTACAGTCATCTTGAATGAGCTCTTTCACCACCTCACGATCCATAATGAGGTTGACCAAGGAAATGTATTTGATTTTAACGAGTCGCTTGGCAATTTGATAGGATAAAGCCGAACTTTTGTAACAGACTACTTCCGGAACTTGAAACAACGCTGCCTCTAAAGTTGCTGTGCCTGAAGTAACAAGAGCAGCTGTTGAGTTTGCCAATAAGTCATATGTTTGACCAAAAACAATCTTAGTACTCTCTGGGAGGAAATCAGCATAAAAGGACTGATCCATGCTAGGTGCTCCTGCCACAACAATTTGGTATCCCGATAAATTGTGCACAGACTTCAGCATGATTGGAAGTTTCTTTGCAATTTCCTGGCGTCTACTTCCCGGCAATATCGCGATGATCGGAGTATCTAAAAGTTGATTGCGTGCTTTAAAATTCATTGCCGTTTGTTCTTCCTCATAGCGATGAATTTCATCAAGCAATGGATGTCCAACGAACTCAACGGAGTAATCGAATTTCTCGTAAAACGCTTTTTCGAAAGGTAAGATGACAAACATGTGATCCACAACCTTACGTATTTTATACACTCTTGATTGTTTCCAAGCCCAAACTTGAGGAGATACGTAGTAGTAAACGGGAATTCCTTTTTCTTTAGCCCACTCTGCGATGCGCAAATTGAACCCAGGATAATCAATTAACAACAAGGCATCAGGCTTAAATTTTTCGATGTCGGCTTTACACTCCTTCATGTTGCGTAAAATGGTTCTTATATTCATCAAAACCTCTTGAAACCCCATGAACGCAAGTTCTCGGATATGTTTTACGACTTCGCCGCCGGCCTTTTGCATCAAATCACCTCCCCAACAACGCACATTCAAAGAAGCTTCCATTTCAAGCAATTCGCGAATTACATTGCTCCCATGCAAGTCTCCAGAAGCTTCTCCTGCAATGATATAAATTTTTCGTGGGGTGGTTTCTGTATTCATTTACCTGATAAAGTTGACGTAAATGATATAGGGCAAGAAACAAATCGTTCCGAGAATCACCCCCATAGCAAGTCCATATTTTTCGCGGTTCAAGAAACCATAAAACCAAGCCAAATTTGAAATAATGGCAATAGAAATAATCTTACTACGCACAACTGAATCAATAGTAAACATATGCCACATTTGCTGAAATTGAAAATTCTGAATCCAACAAAGTAAGAAAATCACTATCGGAATAAAAACGACTGGAGAAATTACCCCCAATATCAAACCTTTCGTGTGTGCTGCTGTCCAATTTCTTAAATTCATAAGTTCCATTTTTTAAAGTCATCCATAACTGAATATGCTGTCATATCAAATTGTGTAGGTACCAAACTTGCGTAACCTTCCTCGATGGCTTGTAAATCAGTGTCAGCCGATGGATTTTGATTCATAAATTCTCCTGTTAACCAATAATATGGCTTACCGAACTGATCCAAACGTTTGTCGAATCGATCCTCCCAAAAAGCATGTGCTTGACGTGCCACACGAATCCCCTTAATTTGGTCAGGTGGAAGTTTTGGTACATTCACGTTAATACAAACGTTAGCAGGAAAAGTGTTTTTCAACATGGCATCAATAACTTGTCGTGCAACATGCTGAGCACCAGAAAAATCAGCTTCAGAACTATGGTCACAAAGTGAAAATCCAACGGATGGAATATTCTCCATTGCCCCCTCCACTGCCGCAGACATTGTCCCGGAATAAAGCACATTGGTCGACGTGTTTTCTCCATGATTAATCCCTGAGAGTATTAAATCGGGTTTGCGTTTCAAGAGCTCATAAATCCCTAATTTTACACAATCGACTGGTGTTCCTGAACACGTATATGCTTCTAATCCTTCAAACAATCGGGATTTATCCAATCGTAAAATACCATTTACTGTAATTGCATGTCCCATTCCCGATTGAGGTTTGTCTGGTGCGATAATGCACACATCCCCAAATTCTTCAGCAACGTTGACCAAAGAACGAATCCCTTTTGATGAGATTCCATCATCGTTTGTTACAAAAATCAATGGACGCATACCGAACGAGAACTAGGATAAGCACGAAAGTAACATTTATCCTTCTTTTTTCTGCGTTTCTTTTGAATTAATGTCGGTTTCTAGCCACATTCTGCGCGGAAAGAATTATTTTTGACTCTGTAATAACCATCATGACATCAAGAGAAATTTTAATTGAACTTCGCAGCATCACAGAGCGCAACATTGACCTGGTTCGTCAGCGTTTCAGCAACTTGACTGATCAGCAAAAAAGTTGGAAAAAGGATGTGAATTCATGGTCTGTACTTGAGGTATTTGCTCATTTAAATGCCTATGCGATGTACTACCATCCAGTTTTTTCAAAGCGCATAGAGACGACACGATACCGTGAGCCAAAGGACAATTTCATTTCTTCTCCTTTGGGAAAATCTGCTTGGAAATCGATGAAACTTGGCAATGCGAAAAATGTGAAACGTAAAATGAAATCTCCGAAAAGTTTCAATCCAACATTCGAGTCAACACTTGTGAATGGCCAAGATATTGAAGGCTTTGAAAAAGATCAATTGGAACTATTAAACATCTTGACTCAGGCAGAAGAAGTGAACCTGCGTAAAGTAAAGGTTCCCATCTCGATTTCAAAAATCATCCGACTGCGACTAGGCGATGCCTTGCAATTTGTCATTTACCACAACGAGCGACACATGCAACAAGCCATAAATATTATTGAAAATAAATCATTTCCAAAAAACTAAGAGGTGAAGCTAGCCTATTGTTTAGTGAGTGTAAGTCCCGTTCGCAGCGAAGAGCGAGATTCCTCTGAAATCGTGACGCAATTGCTTTTTGGTGAAATTGTTACCGTTGAAGAAATCACATCACCATGGTGTAAAATCGTGACGTATTCAGACCATTATCCTGGATTTGTTGATGTTAAACATCTGCGATTTTTATCACAAAAGGAAGTCAACCGCTGGATGGATGGTATTGGGTTTCAAACCGCCCTCCTTCAAAAGACACAAACACCTTGGGGTGATCAACTCACCTACCGTGGTTCGTACATGCCTATTGGTCAGTTGGATGAATTTCAAATAGGAAATGATTCTTTCCAGGTGAAAGAACGCATTGACAACACACATTTCACATCTCCCAGTCATGCAGCGAGTTTTTACTTGAATACGCCTTATTTGTGGGGAGGAAAATCACCTTTTGGCATCGATTGTTCTGGATTAACACAGATGATCTTTCGTTTTTTCGATATCAATTTACCTCGAGATGCGTCTCAACAGGTTGAATGCGGTTCCTACGTTGACTTCGATGATCGGGCAGAAAATGACTTGGCTTTTTTCGCCAATAAAGACGGTAAAGTAACCCATGTCGGAGTACTTTGTAACGACGGAAGTATCATTCATGCAGCGGGTTGTGTGCGAAAAGATATTCTAACAGCGGAGGGAATCGTCCATTGCGAAACGCAATCCATCACACACAAGTTGAGTGAAATCCGCAGAATGTAAGCAATTCAGAAAAATTAATCCGATATTTGACCTTATGAAAGCTATGAATATTCTCATCACAGGAGGCGCTGGTTTTATCGGCAGCAATCTATCTAAACGTCTAGTAAATGACGGTCATACCGTGACTGTTGTCGATTCCCTTTTGAGAGGAAATAAATTGGACAAAGAAACCTTTTCCAAGGTGACCTTCATCAAGGGTGATGTGCGCGATGCGGACCTCATCATGAAAGCAGCGAAGGACTGTGACATCATTTTCCATTTCGCTGCAGTTCTCGGTGTAGATATCGTTGCTGACAATCCCGTTGAAACAATGGATGTTGAGGTGATTGGAACGCGCAATGTCGTAGAGGCTGCGAATGTCAACAATGTAAAGAAAATCATGTATGCGTCGACAAGTGGAATCTATGGTCATTCCGCCATTGAAGATGCACTAACTGAAGAGGTTCTTGTTGATCCGCACACGTCATACGCCATGGCGAAGCGCTATAATGAGATTTATTTGGCTTCTCATCACGAAGAAAAAGGATTGAATGTCGTATCGTTGCGCTTCTTTAATGTCTACGGTCCGAATCAAGATAACCGAATGGTGGTTCCACGTTTTTTTGAGCAATCCATCAAAAATGAACCAATCACTGTTTTTGGAACTGGTAAACAAACGCGTGACTTTACCTATATCGATGATACGGTTGAAGCATGTATTCGCCTCATGCACCTCGAAGGATGTCACATTGTGAATATCGCCAATGAAGCAGAATGGTGTATCCTCGACCTTGCAGAGCAAATCAAAGAGATTACACATTCATCTTCAGAAATTCATTTCATCGAGGCACCTAAAAACCGCTATGACTATGAAGTTGAACGTCGTGTTGGTAGTTCCGATAAATTGTTTGGATTAACAGGTTACCGACCAATGACATCATTGGGTGAAGGGCTACAACTTATTTTTACAACAAATCATTCTAAATAAACGCACACTATGAATCAGGATCGGGAAATTTTCGATTTGATCGAAGAAGAAAAGCAACGCCAACTTCATGGTATTGAACTTATTGCATCTGAAAACTTTGTAAGCGACCAAGTCATGCAAGCCATGGGCAGTGTGCTTACGAACAAGTATGCGGAAGGACTTCCAGGCAAACGTTACTATGGTGGTTGCGAAGTAGTGGATAAAGTAGAACAATTGGCAATTGACCGTTTGTGCCAATTATTTGGTGCTACATGGGCAAATGTTCAACCCCATTCTGGAGCCCAAGCCAATGCAGCTGTATTCTTAGCTTGCCTTCAACCTGGGGATAAAATCTTAGGGTTCGATCTGTCTCATGGTGGACATTTAACACACGGTTCGCCAGTGAATTTCTCTGGTAAATTGTACAAACCATTCTTCTATGGCGTGTCAAAAGAAACCGGTTTGGTTGATTATGATGTAATGGAAGAGGTTGCACTTCGTGAGCGACCAAAGATGATTATTTGTGGTGCATCTGCTTATAGCCGTGACTGGGATTACGCCCGCATTCGAAAGGTAGCTGATGAGATTGGTGCTTTGGTCTTGGCTGATATTTCACATCCAGCGGGTTTAATTGCTGCAGGATTGTTGAATGATCCATTGGAGCACTGTCATATCGTGACAACTACAACACACAAAACATTGCGTGGACCACGTGGTGGTGTTATTATGTTGCGTCATAATTTCGACAATCCTTTTGGCTTAAAATGGAACAATGGTAATCCGAAGTCAATGGCGGCACTGTTAGATGCTGCGGTTTTCCCTGGAATTCAAGGTGGACCTTTGGAACATGTCATTGCTGCGAAAGCTGTAGCCTTTGGCGAAGCGCTTTCAGATGAATACAAAGCTTATATGCGTCAAGTGAAGACAAATGCCTCTGTGTTGGCGTCTGAATTCATTCAAAAAGGATATCAAATTATTTCTGGCGGGACTGAAAATCACTCGATGTTGATTGATTTACGTTCGAAAGGAGTTACGGGCAAAGATGCTGAAAATGCCTTGGTATTGGCTGACATTACGGTAAACAAGAACATGGTGCCTTTCGATACTGAATCTCCATTTGTTACTTCTGGGATTCGTGTTGGAACATCTGCAATTACCTCTCGAGGATTGAAAGAAGGAGAAATGGCTCAAATCGTTGACTTGATTGATCGCGTATTGATGAATATTGGCAATGAAGAAGTCATCAAACAAGTTCGCTCTGAGGTGAATGCGCTCATGTCTTCTCGTCCATTGTTTAAGTGGTAAAATACATTCATGAAAAGTGATTTACCGTTCTTCCGAACGCGTATTGATCTTGGAATGAAAATCATCCCAGGCCTTTTGTTCTTGGGAATATTGATTCCTGCAGTGTATAATGCCTATCATGGCAATTGGTCTGACTGCTGCATACTTCTGACCGTTTTACTTCTGCAGCAACTACTTTTCTGGGGAATTTTTCGCAGTACGCATTACACTTTTGAAACGGATACATTGTTGTGTCGAAGCTTGATGTTCAAGCGAAGAATCTCTTATGAATCGATTCGAAAAATTGAGCAGAACACCAGTCTATATGCCGGTTTGAAAATGTCTACGGCATTTCGAGGAATCATCATTCATTACAACAAATACGACGAACTATTTATTAGTCCAGCTGAAAGTGAGCGATTTATTGCTTTGCTGAAAGAAAGAAACGAAGGAATTCTAGTGAATTAAGCATTCTTAGCGAAAGTCCCCATTTAGAAGCGGCCAAGTGTCTACGTTACGGTTCAATTCAACACCATTTTCAGACCGAATTACCCAGTAGCGGTGAGGTGAATGGACATCATACTGAATCACTTTCTGATCAAATGAAACAAATGATGTTTTCAATTTGATTTCATCCGCATTCAATCCAGTTATTGACGCCAAAAACTCCTTGGAATCAACGTTTTCTGCGACAAGTAATAAGCCAAAATCATCACAAGAGTAAACAAGCGCAGTGATTGAATCCTGAAGAGAATAGGCCGACCAATTACCTTGTATACTGACAGGTTGAAAGTGCTTTGGAATGTGTACTGGACCTGCAGCAACGGCCAAGTTTTGAAACACCCCAGTATTGTTCCACTTCATGTAATCATCACTTGGACCAAAGAGATGAATCGTTTCATCAACGGAATTGGCCCCATCTTTTAGGAACAAACAGATTGGTCGAGGTACAATATGAGAGTTTCGACCTCGATTTGCGCCACCTGCGGACAAAAGGTAATTTTTTCCAGCAGTGTAGATTTCCGGCGTTGCACCAGGTCCGTGACCAAATTGCACAAAGTAACCATCACCCTTCTCAAATTGCCATTTCACTGCGTCGTCAGCTGGTCTGTATGGCATACACGATGCAACTAACGTATGAGCATGCACCAATTCGCGGGAAGGAAGTGGCAAGGTGTCATTTTGAAAATGAAGCCATGTAGTCATGAAAGCAGTATGGTAGTTACTTGCAAAATCGCGAAGCCCTGCTTTTTCATACCGTCTGCGCATGGGTGGAAAGTGATTGAGCTCTAGACTTCCTAGGGCATAACACCAATTCATGTAATCGAGCACCTTTCGGGCATCAGAACGAATCAGTTCAGACCCAAATGCCTCTAAATTAAGAAGGGCAGCAATTGTATAGCCGATGTAAGGCAAGGAATTAAACTCATAGAGTCCCATGGTTGTCAGTCCATTCAAGAAATTGTGCAGACGAAGTTCCATTCCATTTTGCACATTATTGTACTGTGCGGAAGAGTTACCATGTAACGCAAGCCACTGATTCTTTAAATAGCGTGAACCCTCTGTCATCAGGATATGATTTTCAGTATCCATAAAAAGACCCAATGAGTGAGGTACGTGTTTTCGAAATGTACCACCCGACTCTGTAAGTAGAACATTCACCAGGTGGTCCTTTGTTTCAGGATAAAGAAGATCTGTGTTGTCACCAAACAGGAATAAAATTGTCGTTAAGGTGGTTAAGGTGAAATCGTAATCACCTTGTGGATTAAGTAACCATTGGGAACCTGTAACACCTCTAGGCACCAATGATTGTATGGCTTTATTGGTTTCAGGGATATCCTTCTGGGCATACAATCGGGCGAGTAGAATGCGTGGCGCTGTTGTTTTTCCGTCATTTTCCCAGTCAGCCATTGGCATTGCCGCCCATTCACCGACTACACTGTCAGCGAATGCACTTCGCGTATTCCATTGCATCGTTCGAGCCTGCGGTATGTGAAGATTGCCCTTCGGCAACGCAAAGGACTTGCTCCTCGCTGATCCAAGAATTGCCGTTGGGATATTCACCCGACATGAAGCCACCAGAAATAAGAAAGAGAGGAAAAAAGTAACTTTCATGCAACTTGAAATGACTTAAGTCTAATTTGGTCCGAGCAGTAAATCTTTGGTGTATCCATGCCAATCAACAGGGACATAGGTCATTCCACTTGGCGACTTCAACGCATTCGAACGGCCTGTTTCCATTAAATTAACCGTGAGTAATCTGCCTTCAGGACACCCCATGCTACACACCGCGAAGCACTTGTTTTTTAAGTAATAGAACCTCACCTCGCGAATCATTGCAAGGTACTCGCAGTTCATCGCTTCGATTTTACAGGGACGAGAAAAATCCCTCACTTCCAACGTATCATTGATTAGTTGAACCTTATTTTGAGAAAATTCTGTTTCCGTGGCAAAGTATTCCATCCGTTCAAAGGGCTCAAATCCTTTTAATTTTCTTGCATGCAGTAGCGCAGAATCCAAAAAAGCAGTCATATAGCTTACATACGCTGATTTTTGTTCAATGTCATCAAGTGAACATTGACATTCAAGAAATTCAAAATTGGAAATCACCTCACTCAACACTTTCATCGTATCTGCTGACTCAATCGCCAAAAACACACTTCCTCCCCAATGAAAATCTTCGAATTCCTCTTCGCAATATCGTCCCATCTCAAAGACAGCGCACACCGCCTTGTTTTTAATTACGCCAAGTGGAAAAATACGGTATTGACCAGCGCCGCAGCAGGCCTTAACTTCTCCTGCATTAACGAACAATACGAGAAGAAAAACGCCCAAGATTCTCATGTCGCGGATTGTTTTCGAATGATTTTCCAAAAAAGTCCAGGTAGGAAGCGTTTCAAAGTCACTGCTTTAATTTCCTTGTTTCCGATCAATACCTCTTTCTTCCCTTTCATAACAGCCTGTAACATGATCCTTGCACACTCATCCGCAGGCATACCGGTTTCTTGATTGTGGTCCATCACACCATGACTCTCACCTCTTGAATTCAGGGCATTCACAGAAATGTTCGTGTTAATTTTTCCTGGACAGGCAATGGTTACCTTGATTCCGTTCCCTTCTTCTTCCAACATTAAACTTTCATAGAATCCATGGAGCGCATGTTTCGACGCACTATAGGCAGAGCGAAGGAAGAATCCAAATTTTCCAGCAATACTCGACAGTACCACGATATGACCAGCACCTTGCTTTCGCATGTATGGCAATACAGCCTTTGTCAATGCGATATTACCGAAATAATTCACCTCCATGATTCGACGATCCACGATCTCATCCGTTTCAAACGCAGTACCTCGTTGGCTAATCCCTCCGTTATTTATAAGTATGTCGATCCGCTTGACCTGGCCCACGACCGAAGCAGCCAATTCCTTGAAATTGTTAGAATGTGCCAAATCAAGCGGAACAATGAGATGAGATTCTGGGTGAGGCAGCTTTTGCCTTACTTGTTCTAAGTTAATTTGGTTTCTTCCTGACAACACGATCACCGCACCTGCTTCTGCACATTGTTTTGCTAGTTCAGCACCAATCCCTGAAGAGGCCCCGGTAATCCAGATAACTTTTCCCTGAAAATTTTGCATAGCTATGACAAAAAAAATCCCGGCTAAACACCGGGATCTGATTTATTAAAGATCTGTTGGTAATTCGTATTCTTTCAGTGCCTTTTGTTTAGGCTTCAATTTCTCAATAAACACAACCTTAAATTTTTCATTATCGGATGTATAAATCATTTCAGAAATACCATTGATAATTGTAGGTGCATTTTTCTTGTCATTTGCGAATGGTTTTTCGAAAGGACCATATGTTCCATCGTCATAATAAACAGCAATGTGAACAATTCTACCATTTTCAACGCGTACCCTTCCTGTCACACAGGTTGAAGTACCATCACTATTGAAGAAACTCAAAATAACATTATTGTGATTGTCGTCTCCTACTGGATATGCGCCGCGCTTGATAAATGCCTGCTCCAATTTAGTAAAACAACTTTCTTGGGCTTGGGAAAGAAATGAAAACGTTAGAATTAAGATAAGTGCAAAACTTTTTCTCATGGGTATATGGTTTAAATAAGCATTGTTTTGTTGAATGAATCAGAGAAAAAATTCCATTTTCCGATTTCAGACAACGATGTAAAAATAAGATTTTTGTTGGCAATTTGAACATACCTTACACAAACGAAGTGTAAAAAGCGTGTAGTTGGATAGATTTCCTGGCTTTTTTCCAAATCAAACCAATTAGACGATTGATCCATAAGGTGCTGATTCGGATTAAATTGCCCGCTCGTTTTAGGTCTCAACTGATCCATAAAAACAACTTTGAACTGCTCACCCTTGGAGGAATAGATCATTTCGGAAATACCATTTTTAATAGTTGGCGCTTTCTTTAAGGCATTAACAAATGGATCGTCGTAAAGCACATATGAATCATCCGAATATTGCAGGAATACAGAAGTAATTTTCCCCCCTTCGACGCGGACTTTTCCAGAAAAACAGCCCATTCTTTCCTTGTTAAAAAAACAAATGACCACATTTTTGTGCATGGCATCTGGAACAGGATTAGCACCTCGTGTCGTGAATGCTTTCTCTAATTTGAGAAAACAATCTGTTTGAGATTGGGCAATGAAAAGCTGACCGATGAACAATAATGACAGTAGTAAACCTCTATGCATAGGCGAATTTTACGGGGTTTACCCTGATTTCAAATATAAGAAGAATCGCATAAATCCTCATATCGACTGAAATATTTAATTTTGACAAAAATTCATCGCGATGCGCACCTTACAAATTGCAGACCATTTTTCTGAAGCAGCTTCTGTCCTTGCCGCCTTCAGCACCACTGAGAACTTCGAAAGAATCGAACGCGCAGGAAATCTTATGGTTACATCCATTCGCGGAGGTGGAAAGATCATCAGCTGTGGAAATGGCGGTTCAATGTGCGATGCGATGCATTTTGCAGAGGAACTAACGGGACGTTACCGTGACGATCGTCAAGCACTCCCCGCCCTCTCGATTTCTGATCCAAGTCATATGAGTTGTGTTGGAAACGATTATGGGTATGCTCACGTTTTTTCGCGATATCTCGAAGCAATAGGAAATAGTGGCGATGTGCTCTTGGCCATATCTACTTCAGGAAATTCCCAGAACGTGCTCAATGCCATAGAAGTTGCTAGAAAAAAAGGAATGTTTATCGTTGGATTAACGGGTAAAGATGGCGGTAAAATGGCAACTTTGTGTGACATTGAAATCAGAGCGCCACACAGCAAATTTGCAGACCGCGCCCAAGAGATTCACATCAAGGTGATTCACGCATTGATTGACCACATTGAAACTCAATTTTCAACAGAATCTGTAAACGGTTGATATCTTTTGATAATAGGTATTAAATTCAAGAGACAAGATGGATAAAATCGCTAATTTTACACCTTCGATTCGTATTTGATCGATACTATGATTAGTCATGATCTACAGTCAACCGTAAAAAGCATTTTTTCCGCATATTTGGAACAAAATGGTCACCGAAAAACCCCGGAACGGTTCGCCATACTCGAAGAGATTTACAATTATCAAGGTCATTTTGACGTTGAATCGCTGTATATTAAGATGAAAAATCAAAACTACAGGGTTTCACGCGCAACACTGTACAATACCATCGAACTCCTTCTTGCCTGTAATCTTGTGCGCAAGCACCAGTTCGGTAAAAATATCGCACAATTCGAAAAATCTCATGGTTCCAAGCAGCATGACCACATGATTTGCACTGATACAGGTGAAGTAATCGAATTTTGTGACCCACGCATTCAAACGATCAAAGCAACCATTGAAGAGTTGTTTGGTGTGTCCATCCAACACCATTCGCTCTATTTCTATGGAGTGAAAAAGTCAGAAAACGATTTACCGAAATAGTCATGAACATCTCATTTACGGTCGATCAGCACAAAGAAATCCAAGTCATTTCGCTCAAAGGGAAGTTGTTGCATGATGCTGATATGGCAATGCTTCAAAGTGAACTTTCGGGGGTCTTGGAGCAAAAAGACCAACAGGTGATTTATAATTTGGAACATCTTGAACAAATGAATTCGTCAGGGCTAAATTTCATCATTCGGTCCTTGACAAAAACACGCATCAATGGTGGTGACTTGTGCATTTGTCAAGCACAGGGAAATGTCGCAACATTGTTGACAATATCTAAAGTAAACGAAGTAATAACCGTGTATGGCAATCTACAAGAAGCCATTCATCATTTGAATTAATATATTATGAAAGTAGATGTCTTGCTAGGACTGCAATGGGGTGACGAAGGAAAAGGTAAAATTGTTGATGTTATCACTCCGCACTACGACATTATCGCACGCTTTCAAGGTGGACCAAATGCAGGACACACCTTAGAATTCGAAGGTATTAAGCACGTGTTGCACACAATCCCTTCCGGAATTTTCCGAGAAGGTGTCATAAACCTTATCGGAAATGGGGTTGTCATCGACCCTGTTGTTTTCAAAAAGGAAATGGAGAAATTGGAGCCATTTGGTTTTGATATTCGTGCAAGATTAGTCATTTCCAAGAAAGCTCACCTCATTCTTCCAACACACCGTTTATTGGATGCAGCCTCAGAAACAGCAAAAGGAAAAAATAAAATTGGTTCTACACTGAAAGGAATCGGTCCTACTTATATGGATAAGACTGGTCGCAATGGCTTGCGTGTAGGAGATATCTTTACCTCTAATTTCAAGGGAAAATACGACGCGCTTGTTGAAAAACATCTAGGGATTTTAAAACATCATGAAGGATTCACCTATGATCTAGCTGAGCTTGAAGGTCCATGGATGGAGGGTATTGAAACATTGCGTGGATTGGTTGCTGTAGATAGTGAACATTACTTAAATGAAGCCTTGAAAAGCGGAAAACGCGTTTTGGCAGAAGGCGCTCAGGGCACCATGCTTGATATCGATTTCGGAACCTACCCATTTGTGACATCATCCAATACGGTAACAGCTGGAACCTGCACAGGACTTGGTATTGCTCCGCAAAAAATTGGAAAAGTCATCGGTATCTTTAAAGCCTATTGTACACGCGTTGGTAGCGGACCATTCCCTACTGAATTATTGGACGAAGTGGGTGATTCGATTCGCAAGGAAGGCAATGAATTTGGCTCAACTACCGGTCGTCCGCGTCGCTGTGGATGGGTAGATTTACCCCAATTGAAATATGCCATTATGATCAACGGAGTAACCGAACTGAGCATGATGAAAGCAGATGTTCTCGGTAACTTTGACACCATTCGCGTGTGTACGCATTACCTCATCAACGGAGAAAAAACAGACCGTTTCCCATACGACATTACGGATGTAGAATTGGTTCCAGTTTATGAGGACTTGCGCGGTTGGAAAGCAGATTTAACAGGATTAACCTCATACGATAACGCTCCAGATGCTTTAAAAGAATATGTTTCTTTCCTTGAAGCACAATTGGAAGTGCCAATCTCCGTTGTATCTGTCGGACCAGACCGAAATCAAACTTTAACCAACGAGTGATTCACTTCGGAATAGATAGACTCTTAAAAATTGCGCTTTACTCAGGCGCATTTTTTTTCGTGTCCTATTTTTCCAGTGCACAAAACAAAATACTCGAATTACTACCTGGATCTGAGAAACTTGGTTACAATGAAAAAACAGGCGCTCACCGTTTAGTTGGAAGCGTGAATTTCGTTTATCAAGGAAACACGATGTATTGTGATTCTGCGCATTACTTCGATAAATCAGAAGAAGTTCGGGCATACGGAAATGTGCATATCACCAAAGATGGAATCAACCTCTTCTGTGATTCACTCTATTATAACGGTAAGACCAAGAAAGCTAAACTTTGGGGACACGTCAAGGTGCGCGACATGGAGTACAAATTGACAACCGATACCCTTGAATACGATGCAAAGAAAGGTCGAGGCACCTATTTACACGGAGGGAAAATCGAAAGTATCTCCTCCAACGAAGTGCTTACTAGTCGCATCGGCTACATGTATCCGGATTCAAAAAACTTCTTTTTCAGCGGTAAGGTAAAGTACAAGAACGATGATTTAACGATGTCCACAGACACGCTACAGTACACCTATTCCAAGCAGTTGACCCATTTCTTTGGGCCGACTAAAATTGACAAAGGAAAAACGCACATGACGTGTGAACGCGGTTGGTACAATGTCCAAACGGAAGAAGGAAGTTTAATTAAGAATGCTGAAATTTTAGACTCGACACGCATCATTCGGGGAGATACTCTTTTGTATATGCCAAAGATCGGCCGTTCCATTGGGAAAGGGCATGTGTATTATACCGACACCACACAGCAAATGGTCTTTCAAGGAAACTACGCCCTATCTGACGAACAAAAACACATCGCCTACATCACTGGAAATGCCCTAGCGACGAAAATTCAAAAACAGGACACGGTCTTTATTCATGCCGATACCCTTATGAACATCACCGACAGCCTTACTGGAAAAATTCTTACCAAGGGGTATAATGGAGTAAAAATTTTTAATCGAAGTGTTCAAGCCATATGCGATAGTATTTCCTACGACGAAGAAAAAGGTCAAATGCAGCTCTTCAAGCAACCAATCATTTGGAGTCAGAATGCAGAGCTTCGTGGAGCACGAATGACCGTTTGGCTTAGTGACAGTTTAATTCGTTATGTCGAAATCAAGGACAGTGCAACAGCCATCATGGAGATCGATTCAGGATTGTATTACAACCAGGTGGCAGGTAAACGAATTGATGCCTATTTCAAGAACAACGAATTGATCCGTACAGATGTTGGGGGCAATGCGCGCACGATTTTTTATCCAGAAAACGAAGAAAAAACAGATACCACAATTACGGTAAAACGACTAGGAATGAATCGCTTATTCTCTCGAGACTTGAGAATATACCTTGATAGTGGTGAAATTAAAGGAGTGACCTATTACGAAAAACCGGATGGAATCTTTTACCCTATGGATCAAATTGATGCGGAAGAACAATTCATACGTGAGTTTAAATGGACACCATTGTTAAGACCAAAGGACCCCATTTCAATGACACTTACGGATTAAGATCCTCCTTCTTGTCCCAACGAGCAACGCGCTGAACTCCTTCTACTTGTTCAAACTTATGCATGAGTTTTTCCAAGTGATCTAAGTCATATACAAGGACATTAATCTTGCCTTCGAAGATACCATCCTCCGTTTCAAAGGAGATTGACTTCATGTTCACATTGTATTCTTTCGAAATAATTTCCGTCAAACGGTTCACCAACCCAATCTGATCGATCCCATTGATTCGAATTCCAGCTACACGCTCAACCATCTCCTGACCTGTCCATCTTGCTTTGATGCAATGTGTTGCCATTTTAGACAATAAATGTTCAGCATTCGGACAATTGATACGGTGAATTTTTATCCCTTCACTCATCGTAATGTAACCAAAAACATCATCACCCGGAATTGGATTACAACAACGCGCCATTTGGTATTGAATGTTTTTAAAATCCTGACCAATAATAATGGTATCGCCCTTTTTATTGATTTTTGGGATGATGTCATTCTCCAATCGGTCTTTGTTTTGTCCCGACTTTTTATCGAACTGAAGTGCTCCACCCACATTCTCGATCTCACGCAAACGCGACAAGTCGAGCTTTCCTTTCGCTATTCTAAAATAAAACTCAGTGGTTGAAGGTAACCCGAAGAACTTCTCTAGAAATGAGATATTCTCTGATGAAAAACGAATATTGAACTGCTTTAATTTTCTTTCAAGAATTTCTTTACCATCTGCGGCAATCGATTTCCGCACCTCATTTAAGGACGATTTAATCTTTTGTTTCGCTCGAGCAGAAACCACAAAACGAAGCCATTCATCATTCGGCTTTTGCTTTGATGACGTGATAATTTCAAGTTGATCTCCACTATGAAGTTGATAGCTCAAGGGAACCAATCTATTATTAACCTTGGCTCCAATGCAACGATCTCCTATGTCTGTGTGAATATCATAAGCAAAATCTAGAATCGTTGAACCAACTGGTAAAACGCGTAATTCTCCTTTCGGCGTGAACACATAAATTTCATCGGCAAAGAGATTCAGTTTGAACTCATTGACAAAATCCATAGCATTTGAGTCCGCATTGTCCATCAAATCGCGAATCTCCGCTATCCATCGATCAAACTTGCTTTCTTCGCTTTTAGACTCCTTGTATTTATAATGCGCGGCTAACCCCTTCTCGGCAATCTCATCCATACGTTTTGAACGAATCTGCACCTCTACCCACTTTCCTTGCGGAGACATCACTGTCGTGTGCAGCGATTCGTACCCATTAGCCCGTGGCGTCGAAATCCAATCGCGCAAACGATCCGGATTGGGTTGATAAAAATCGGTCACAATGCTATAAATCCTCCAACAATTGGACTTTTCTAATTCTTGAGGCGTATCAACAATAATACGAACAGCAAAAACGTCGTAGATCTCCTCGAAAGGAATTCCTTTATTGTTCATTTTACGCCAAATAGAGGAAATTGACTTTGTACGCGCCTTGACATCAAACACATACCCTTCTTGAAGCAAGGCCTCTTTGATTGGATGAACAAAACGTCGAATAAAGCGATTACGTACATCCTTCGTTGACTTCAAACTTGACTCAATCTTGCTATACATCTCAGGCTCGCTGTACATCAAGGCCAAATCCTCCAGCTCACTTTTCACTGAGTAGAGTCCTAAACGGTGTGCGAGTGGAGCGTATAAGAATTTTGTTTCTGATGCAATCTTCAACTGCTTGTCACTGCGCATACTTCCTAACGTACGCATGTTGTGCAAGCGATCTGCCAATTTGATCAAAACAACACGAATATCATCCGAAATCGTAAGAATCATTTTTCGAAAATTCTCCGCCTGAATCGAAGCATTCTCGTCAAAAACCTCTGGGATTTTTGTCAGCCCATCGATAATCAGTCGCGCCTTAGGACCGAACAAATCCTCGATATCTTGTAAAGTAATGTGGGTATCCTCAACTGTGTCGTGCAGTAATGCACAGGCAATCGCTGTGGCCCCAAGCCCCATTTCTTCTGCACAGATCCGTGCAACTGCGATGGGATGGTATATGTAAGGTTCACCCGACTTTCTTCGTACATCGCGATGCGCTTCAACAGCCACGTCAAATGCCTTTCGAATGAGCCGAGTATCCTCTCGTGAACGGTTTTTAGTCGCGCGAAGAAGACCTTTGAACGCATTTAGAATTTCTTTGCGTTCCTTTTCTAAATCAATGTTCAATGCTGCCTCTGATTGTTTGTCCATAGCGTATTATTTCGCTGGCAACACCTTCGTACTCACCTCACCAAACCCTATGCGAACGCCATCTTTCTCACAATGACCACGCATAATCACTGTGTCGCCATCTTGAATAAATTTGCGTTCAGATCCATCTGACATTTTTAAGGGTTTCGTTCCTTTCCATGCCAACTCCAACATTGAACCATAGGAATCTTCGGTTGGACCAGAGATAGTTCCAGACCCCATAAGGTCACCACATCGAATATTACATCCATTCACGGTATGGTGCGCCAACTGTTGCGCCATGTTCCAATACATGTATTTAAAATTCGAACGGCTTATTGTATTTTCAACACCACCATCTGGTTGAATAAAAACCTCAAGCGCAATGTCATACGACTTTTGTCCTTGAAATTTCAAATAGTCCAATACCTCAGGCTCTTGTGTTGGTGAATCTATTTTGAATGGCTGCAATGCATCCAATGTCACAATCCATGCGGAAATGGAAGAAGCAAAATTCTTCGCCAAGAAAGGTCCGAGTGGTACATATTCCCACGTTTGAATATCTCGTGCGGACCAGTCATTGAACAAGACCATTCCGAAAATAAATTCCTCCGCTTCCTCTGTAGAAATTGAATCTCCAAGCGGTTTTCCTTCATAGGTAATAAAACCTGTTTCCAACTCAAAATCGAGGTTTCGACAAGGAGAGAATATAGGATTCGCTTGTGGATCTGGTTTAATTTGTCCCTTCGGGCGATGAATTGCTTCACCCGATAAGATCACTGAACTTGCACGACCATGGTACCCAACAGGAATCCACAACCAATTGGGCAATAGCGCATTGGCAGGATCCCTAAACATCATCCCTACATTCGTAGCATGCTCGCGGCTTGAATAAAAATCGGTGTAATCACCAATTTGCACGGGCATACACATCGTCACTTGCGCTACTGGAATGAGCACTTGCGCCACATGGTGCTCGTTGTGTTTCAAGTCATCATTAGCTGTACTCAACAGTTTTGAAATCCGATTGCGTACGTCGCGTGTAACTTGCTTTCCTTTGCGCATGAAACCATTTAATGTTGATGCATCAAAATCAGACAGTTCAACAGGAATGTTTTCAAAATAGCCAAGCACGAACATTGATTTCAAGTCCAACACATCATCACCGATGCGAACACCAACACGGGGAGATAAATCTTCTGTTTTAATGATCCCAAAAGGTAAATTTTGAATCGGGAAATCGGAACCTAGCGGAACATTTACCCATGATTTCAAAGTTGGATCGTTTGCTGCAATTGCACCCATACGGTTATTTTCTTAGTCGTTAACTACTTATACGTTAAAGCGGAAATGCATCAAATCGCCATCTTCCACGATGTATTCCTTTCCTTCCACCTTAAATTTCCCTGCATCTTTCACAGCAGATTCAGAACCCAAAGTCACAAAGTCATTGTATTTCATTACCTCAGCACGGATGAACCCTTTTTCAAAGTCTGTGTGAATTACACCTGCCGCTTGCGGTGCCGTCATACCTTGCTTAATTGTCCAAGCTCTTACTTCTTTTACCCCTGCAGTGAAATACGTTTGTAATTTCAATAAGGCATAGGCAGAGCGAATCAAACGATTTACACCCGGTTCTTCAAGATTCAATTCATCCAAGAACATTTGACGCTCCTCGTAAGTTTCAAGTTCCATGATGTCAGATTCGATTTTCGCACCAATGACCAAAACTTCTGCATCTTCATCTTTCACCGCTTCTCTCACCTTCTCTACATAGGCATTTCCTGTTTTCACTGACGCTTCATCCACATTGCATAAATACAGCACTGGTTTTGTGGTAATGAGTTGAAATTTGTGCGCGATTTCCATCTCTTTTTCATCAAAATCGAGCGTTCGAACCGACTTCCCTTGCTCCAATGCTTCTTTGATTCGCGTTGCGATGTCATTCTCCTTCACCAATTCCTTGTCTCCCGACTTGAGCATGCGTGCAATCGATGCAATACGTTTTTCGATCGTCTCCAAATCTTTCAGTTGAAGTTCGATATCGATAATTTCTTTATCAGATACAGGATCAACACGGCCATCAACGTGGATGATATTTCCGTCATCAAAACAACGTAAAACATGGATTATTGCATCTGTTTCACGGATGTTTGCTAAAAATTGGTTCCCAAGTCCTTCGCCTTTAGATGCACCTTTCACAAGTCCAGCGATATCTACAATTTCCATTGTTGTAGGCACAACACGCTCAGGCTTAACGAGACCCTCGAGCTTTTCTAAGCGTGTATCAGGTACTGAAATCGTTCCGATATTCGGCTCAATGGTACAGAAAGGAAAATTTGCCGATTGTGCTTTCGCATTCGACAGACAGTTAAACAACGTGGATTTACCTACATTCGGAAGTCCTACGATCCCACATTTTAATGACATTTGCTACTTTTTTACGCAAAGATAATCATTCAATCGATGTATCGCCTACCGCCTTCGTTAGTCATTTTCTTGTATCTTCGCTAAAGTAAACCTTGTCATTTATGTCATTCTTCCTCATCTTTTTTCTCGGTATGCTCACATTTGGAGGTATCTTGGCCATTATCGGACTGTTTTCTCCCAAACAAATTCACTTGGCCGTTGAACGAGAAATTTGTGCCGAGGCTGATCAAATCTTCGTTCAAATTGCAGATTTCGAAAATTTCGTGACTTGGAATCCCTGGTCATTAAAAGATCCGAACATGAGGAATGAGTTTAAGGGCGAAAAAATGAGCTACGGCGCCATTTACCGTTGGAAAGGAAACCGTCAAGTAGGCAATGGTTCTATGGAAATCACGCATCTTGAAGCGAATGAGCGCGTGGAAATGGAATTGCGTTTCGGACCGGGAAGACCCGCAAAAACGACATTTCAATTGATTAAAAAAGAAAATGCAACGCAAGTCATTTGGACGCTTGACTCAAATCTGGGTTCAAATCCTTTTACACGTGTGATTGGCCGAATGATGGCAAAAGTCATTCGCAAGGATTATACACTTGGATTGGAGCGTCTTGCTAAAAAATTAAACGGATAATGAAACATTTTCTTCACCTCATTGCGCTTTTATCGACGTTCAGTTTTAGTCAAAATTGGGACTCAACATACCTACGTAACATTTACAATGAAGCTTTAAGTAACGGCCATGCTTATGAAGATTTACGCAGTCTTTGTAAGGATATAGGACCTCGACTATCTGGTTCTTCGGAAGCTGAAATGGCTGTTTTATGGAGCAAGTTGCGCATGGAGTCGTATGGTTTTGACGAAGTTTATCTTCAAGAGATTAAAGTTCCACACTGGGAACGTGGGAACAAGGAAAGTGGGTGGATTAAGCTTGCGAATGGCCAATTGATCAAGGTCAACATTTTGGCACTTGGGGGATCTATTGGAACGGATGGAACCTTGGAAGGAGACATTGTTGAGTTTAGCCACATGGATGAACTTAAAAAGGCAAAGCGATCCAAAGTTGAAGGCAAGATCGTTTTCTTAAATCAAGCGATGGACGAACAGCAAATTAGTACCTTCAAAGCCTACGGTGGCTGTTATGCGATTCGTGGTAACGGCGCCGTGGAATCTTCTAAACTTGGAGCCATAGCCGTTGTGATTCGTTCGCTAGCAATGCCCGTTGATGACCATCCACACACAGGATCAATGCATTATGAGGACAGCATTCCACGTATACCAGCTGCCGCATTGTCTACTTCTGATGCTGAATTACTTTCATCCGAATTAAAAAAAGGAAAATGTCGATTCGTTATGGAGATGGATTGCCGCAACTTCCCTGATGCTGTTTCTTACAATGTCATTGCGGAGATGAAAGGTGAGCACCCCAATGAAATCATCACCTTTGGAGGTCATTTGGATTCGTGGGACACCGGTGAAGGAGCCCATGATGACGGTGCTGGAGTAATTCATTGCCTTGAGGCGCTGCGCATTCTAAAGGTGCTTGGCTACAAACCCAAACATACCCTCCGAGTTGTATTTTTCATGAACGAAGAAAACGGCAACATGGGCGGAAAAATGTATGCCGATTGGTCTCACGATCGCGGTGAACGACACATTGCGGCCTTGGAGAGTGATCGCGGTGGATTCTCACCTAGAGGATTTGACTGCGACGGTGATGAGAAATACATAACCATGATGCGCAGTTTTGAAGCACTTTTCAAGCCCTATGACCTACATGCATTCAATAAAGGCTATGGCGGGGTGGACATTGGTCCACTAAAAACAACCTTTAAAGGCATTCCACTTTTTGGTTTTGTACCAGATTCACAGCGCTACTTCGATTTTCACCATGCGCCAAGTGACGTATTTGAGAATGTGAACAAGCGGGAACTTGAATTGGGATGTGCAGCCATCGCCTCTATGGTTTATTTGTTGGACAAAAATTTGTAGCGCACGCAAAATGAACATAGCGTGTTAATAAATTGAAAAGTCAACATACCCTAGCCTCCTCAATTTATAGGTACATTTGCAACAGAATTTCGGTATTCCGAGCAATTATATGACTATGGTTCAGGACATCTTTGAAAAGATTAAAAACAATCGCGGCCCAATTGGGATGCACGCAAAAGAATCTCACGGGTATTTCACATTTCCAAAATTAGAAGGGGATATCGGTCCACACATGATTTTTCGTGGTAAAACACGTTTAAATTGGAGTTTGAATAACTATCTAGGCTTAGCCAATCATCCGGAAGTAAGAAAGGCGGATGCCGATGCTGCAGCGCAGTTTGGATTTGCTGCTCCAATGGGAGCGCGTATGATGAGTGGGAACACCAACTACCATGAACAACTGGAGGCAGAACTGTCTGCTTTCGTTGAAAAGGAAGATACCATCTTGTGTAATTTCGGATATCAAGCCATACTTTCAGCAATTGATTGTTTGGTGGACCGTCGAGATGTAATCGTTTATGACGCTGAATCACATGCGTGTATACTTGATGGAGTTCGCCTCCACATGGGGAAACGCTATGTGTTCAAGCACAATGATATTGAAGATTGTGAAAAGCAATTGGAACGCGCTACCAAACTCGCTGAAGAGCAAGGTGGAGGTATATTGGTGATCACCGAAGGTGTTTTCGGCATGCGTGGTGACCAAGGTTATATCAAAGAAATTGTTGATTTAAAGAAAAAATTCAACTTCCGACTGCTTGTTGACGATGCTCATGGTATTGGTACATTAGGTGCAAAAGGAGGTGGTACCGGACAAGAACAAGGATGCCAAGATGGTATCGATGTCTACTTTGGTACATTTGCAAAGTCCTTTGCACTGATTGGTGGATTTATTTCAAGTGACGAGCAGGTCGTTGAATACCTTCGTTACAACATGCGTTCACAAATTTTTGCGAAAGCATTGCCACTCCCACTTGTGGTTGGTGCATTGAAGCGTTTAGAATTGATGCGCACAAATCCTGAATTGAAAGACAAGTTGTGGGAAATTACAAACGCACTTCAAACAGGATTGAAAAATGCTGGTTTCGAAATCGGACCAACAAACTCTTGTGTGACTCCTGTTTACATGAACGGATCCATTCCAGAGTCTACAAATTTGATTTTTGACTTGCGTGAAAATTACAATGTATTCTGTTCGATGGTGGTTTACCCTGTAGTGCCAAAAGGAATGATTATTTTACGTTTGATTCCAACAGCAGTGCATACATTGGAAGATGTAAACTACACCATTGAATGTTTTTCTAAGATTGTAGGAAAATTGAAGGCTGGCGAATACATGTCAGACAAGATAGCTTCTGTATAATCAATATAAAACGAATCTTAAAGCCGGCCAATGCCGGCTTTTTTTGAATAAAAAAGTACCATTTGAAAAGTGCGGACGAACATATTGACCACATCATTTCCTGTATTCATCTAGAGGAGAAAGCGCAAAAAGAACAGTTCGATGCCTTGGGAAGCACGAGCTTAAAGGAGTTGCGCCATGCCGGTTTAGCACTTCATCCCTTGCGCATAAAGCGTCGATCATACGGATTTGCTGATTATCCCGAGTTTAACTTTACTTTACCCTACCCCAACGATTCAAGTAATTTCAGGGATGGCGCACAAATCGAAGTCTTTTTTCCTGGGGAGGATTCCATTAAAGCAATACTTATCGGATATGATGGCCGATCTGGGGATGTTCGACTATTAATCAGTGATTTTCCCGACTGGATTGATGATGGCGCTGCCTTGAAACTTGCACCTGATGCACATACGACAGAAGTAATGCTTCGTTCGATGGATAAAGTGCGACAGACACCCAGTTTAAATTCATTATTCTCCACCATACATAGCACATCATCTCTAAAAAACGAAACGAAAGGCAAAAACCTAGAAATTACGTGGTTCAATCCAGGACTTAATAAAAGCCAAAAGGAGGCTGTAAACAGTGTCTTTAATGACAATGACTTATTGATTATCCATGGTCCTCCAGGAACGGGTAAAACAACAACATTGGTCGAAGCCGTTCAGCAGCTTGTTGCTGATGGAAAACGTGTGCTTGTCTGTGCGCCTGGAAATGCAGCCGTGGATCATTTCGCGAAGAGTTTATTGGGTAAAGTAAAACGTATGGTGCGCATTGGAAACAACGCACGCATTGATGAGTCATTATTCCCTTATACCATCGAAGGCATCTTGAAAGACAGCGACCAGGCCAAGGAAATAAAGAAGATGAAGATTCGTGCTGAGGAGTTGCGGAAAATGGCACATCAATACAAACGTCACTTCGGGAAAGATGAGCGTGATCAGCGAAAATTATTGATGAATGCAGTGCGAGAAATACGCACCTATATTCGGAAAACTCGTGATCATGAAGAACGCACAGCCATCGAAAATGCACAAGTAATCCTTGGTACCCCAGTTGGAATTTGGGATGCTCTCATTCCTGACTTGAGTATGGATGTCGTGATCATTGACGAGGCAGGACAATGTCTTGAACCACTCGCTTGGGCTGTTTTACCCAAAGCAGAAAAACGAATACTTGCTGGAGATCATTTGCAATTACCACCAACAGTACTTTCTGAGGAAGCGCAGAAAAAAGGATTCAATCGTTCCATTTTAGAGACGGCATTTTCTTCTGTACCGTCCGTTTTTTTATTGGACACACAATACCGTATGCGAAAATCTATCGCAGGATTTTCATCGCAACATTTCTACGAAAACAAATTAGTAACTCCCGAATCGCTCGATAACATCGGTGATCATTTGCTCTTTTACGATACCGCCGGGGCTGGATTCAATGAAGAAACATCTGAGGATCGTCCAGGATATGCCAATTCAGGTGAAATGAACCTTGTGCTACAAATCATAGAAAAATTAGAACTAAACAACAATAAAACAGCCTTCATTTCACCATACTCTAGTCAAATTGCATTGGCAAAAGAAACTTTACCGAGTGAAATGCGCTGCAGTACAATCGATAGTTTTCAAGGACAAGAGATGCATACGATTATTATCTCACTTGTGCGGTCCAATGAAAAAGGTCAAGTCGGATTCCTGTCTGATCACCGTAGAATTAATGTCGCGATGACACGAGCCAAAGAACAGCTTATCATAATTGGAGATAGCGCCACCTTGTGTTCCGATTCCTTTTTCTCTTCTCTAATCGAATACAGTGAATCCAATAATGCGTACCGCAGCTGCTTCGAACTCATGTACTAAAAACACTATATTTCGATGTGATGAATTGATTTAAAACTAAAAAGGCATGCTTTATTTTGTCATAAAATCTCATAATCCGGAAGCTTTAAGTTAAATGTAAGATGCAACTCGAAATCATTGTTGTCCGATAAAATTTTGTTGCTCTTCTTGAAGCTCTTGAAATCAATGGAATTATGAAGTGTTATTAAAACAAGTGGGTGTTTTTTGTTTTATGTGATTTAACCATTTAGTATTTGAACTGTTTGACCCCGATGGGTCATGGGCCTATCGGGAGGGCTTATGTTTACAAGGATTCGACCCCGATGGGGTCAATAAATCAAAGTTAAACTGATTGGATAAAACATGAAGGTGGATTTAGTCGGACAACAATGATTCGTAATTCGTAATTCGTAATTCGCAACTTTTAGAAGTCCTTCGTTTTTGCTTCGTCAACCCAATCCCAATTTGGGAATAGTGTTACCATTTTGACAATATACACCAAAACATTTTTAATTAAAATACTGATTTACATCACCTTAAGCTTTTGGCACAAACTTTACGATGTAAATGGAAACAAATGCTATGGAAAAGTCAGCCCTCCGTATAATTGTCTTAGATGACGACCCTTTTTTGGGAAAATTGGTTCATAGTTTTCTTCAAAAACATGGGTATACCAATTCAATGTTGGTTGATGACGAATCTGAGTGCATTCGTTTAGCTGAGAGCGGACATAATTTGGTTATTCTAGATTATGATCTCAAGACAATTAAAGGACTCGAAGTGATGCAGCAAATCAATGCAAATAACCCGAGTTCATCTTTCATCTTTTTCAGTGCACAACAAAGTCCTTACATAAGATCACAAATTTTTGCCGCTGGCGCGTTAACCTACATCCAGAAGGATGGAAGCACATCATTCATTGAACTGAGTCACGCTTTGAACGAATATGTAACCAATTGGTGTGATCGCCAAACAAATCAACCCATCGACCTCATCGATTTTAGATCACGATTAAATCGGGCTTAAGCCTGAAATCTTGGCGCAAAGCAGCTCTATTTCTTCCAAAGAATTGAAGGCATGCATGCTCACGCGAATTCCTTCGAATTCTTCTGGTACTGTTGGATGAAAAATTGGTTTTATGGCAACCAGCCCTGATTTCAACTCCGCAGATTTTCGTATAAGTTCATTTCTACTTTCCGCTTTTAACATTACAATAGGAGTAGCTTGATGTGAAAGATATCCCATTTTTTGATGAAACACGTGAATATTTTGGTGCAAAGCCAACCTTTTCTTTTCAAGATTTTCATCTCGTAGGACAGCGATAATTCGTTGATAATTCTCCGGTGGAAGTGCTGTTGTATAGATAAAAGAATGGGCAAAGTTGACCAAGTATTGTCGTAATTGTTCAGTTCCTAAAACACTTGCCCCATGTGACCCAAACGCTTTGCCAAAGGTGACTAAGCGTGCAAAAATTTTATCCTCTACGCCCAGTTCAACAGCCAGTCCTGATCCATTCTTTCCAAATACTCCAGCTGAATGTGCTTCATCCAGATAGATGTATGCGCCGACTTCTTCTGCAAGTTCAATAAGGGCTTCTAATGGTGCTATGTCACCTGTCATCGAGTAAACTCCTTCAACGGCAATATAAACCGTTCCTGAGGCTTGTTTCAATTTTAACCGCAAATCATCTAAATCATTGTGCTTAAATGAAAAAGACCGAGCCAACGAAAGCCGAATCCCATCGCGAATGCTCGCATGCACCAGAGCATCATATACGATTGTATCCCCCTTTTGAGGCACCGAACTGAAGAAACCGAGGTTGGCATCATATCCTGAATTGAACATCAGTGCAGCCTCAGCATTAAAATGAGTGGCAATGACCTGTTCACATGCTTCAGCAACGGGTGGATTTCCTGAAATTAATCGCGACCCTGTTCCTGAATGGATTCCTTCGTAAGCTGGGGTAACGAATGATGCATAACCGAGATAATCATTCGAAAAGAAATCAACCATTCCAATGTAAAAAGAAAGGGAACGCAAAGTCCCCTCATTTTCTCTTTTTATTAATCTATTGATCAGTTTTTTATCCATCAAAGAAGGATTAAGAAACCGTTATTTTTCTTGGTTCAAAGCCATTTTTAAATGCTTCTTCACGTGCGTTTTTCAATTCAACTTCACGCTCTAACTCACGTTTTTTACGCTCTTCGATCAATGGATCTGGAAGACTTACTGGTTTTTCACCACCAGCGAATGCCTCTTTTGAGATCAAACCGAGAATAGAGAACATTTCCTTGTCTTCATTGAAGTCAGGGTTGGGAGTTGTCAGTAATTTGTCTCCAGCAAAGATGGAACCCGCACCAGCTAAAAAGCACATTGCTTGAGCTTCCATGCTCATTTTCGTTCTTCCTGCTGATAAACGCACAACAGACTCAGGAAAAGCAATACGTGTAGTTGCCACCATACGAATCATCTCCCACTGTTCAATTGGTTTTTGGTCCTCCAAAGGAGTGCCTTCAACCGCAACAAGTGCATTGATTGGAATAGATTCAGGCGGATTCTCCATTTGCATATACGACCAAAGCAATCCAACTCGATCTTCAATCGCTTCACCCATACCAATTATACCACCTGAACAGACAGTAATCCCTGCTTTGCGCGCATTGTCAATCGTATTCAAACGATCTTCATACTCACGGGTTGAAATCACATCACCATAAAACTCCCGAGAAGAATCTAGGTTATGGTTGTAGGCAAATAATCCAGCGTTCTTAAGACGTTGCGCTTGATTTTCGTTCAACATTCCTAAAGTACAGCACACCTCCATATCGAGGTCATTGACCGCTTGCACCATCTCAACAACCGAATCGAAATCCTTATTGTCACGTACTTCACGCCAAGCGGCCCCCATGCACAAACGCGAGGAACCATTTGCCTTTGCATTTTTAGCTTGCTCAAGAACTGTGTCGACCGACATTAACTTATGTGCTTCGACATCTGTTTGGTAGCGCGCAGCTTGAGGGCAGTAACCACAATCTTCAGGGCATCCTCCTGTTTTAATACTCAACAAAGAAGACATTTGGACTTCGCGAGGATTATGGTATTGACGGTGAACCGTAGCTGCTTCAAATATGAGTTCGAGCAAAGGTTTGTTGTAAAGTTCAAGGAGTTTCTCCTGGCTGTTATAGTCCGGATTAATTTTCATCGCAGTAATTATTGTGCAAAAATAGCAAAAGTGCTTATTTCATTATCAAGCAGCTGGCATAAGCTTTTACAGCCTTGCGCTCACCAAAGGAATCCACTTTCTCATGGGTTGTCGCCTTTATGGAAATATCATCTGCATCAATTTTTAAAATCGAAGCGATAATCGTTTGCATATCAGGAATATGCGGATTCAATTTGGGTTTTTCTAAGATTACCGTACAATCTATGTTCCCAATGGAATAGCCTTTCTCACGCAGAAGAACATAAACACGCTCAAGAAGAATTTTAGAATCGATTCCTTTGTATTGAGGATCCGTATCTGAAAAATGAAAGCCGATATCTCGCAAATTAGCTGCGCCCAACAAGGCATCACAGATGGCATGAAGCAACACATCGGCATCTGAATGACCTACGGCACCAAGATCTGATTCAATCTTCTTTCCACCAATAAAAAGTTCTTTCTCGGAAGATAGTTGATGAACATCTACACCGAATCCAATTCGAATGCGCATGATTTATTCAGGATTGCTCTCGCCGCTTGTGTTTTTCACTTTGCTTCCCAAGTACAAACGAAGGGTAAAGCGCAAGGTATTTGCCAAAGGACTTTGACGCGTAACAGCTGCCAAGTAAGAGATGTCAATACCAAACATATTGTAACGGAAACCTATACCAGCATTGAAATACTGACGGTTACCTTTGTTTTTGTTTTCGTAAAAATATCCGGCACGAATTGCAAGAACATTGTTGTACCAGTATTCTGTACCTAAAGCGATATTGATTTCAGACAATTCTTCTTTAAAACGGCTACCTTTCACTACTTGGTATGTTCCGTCTGAGTTTTGAGCGTAATTGCCAGCATCATCTTTAACTAAAGTGCCTGGAGCATCATAGAATGATTGCACGAGGCCACCAATTACTCCTACATCACTAGTTTGACCTGCAAGCATCGTGTATTCACTCGCCTGAGTAATTCCGTCCCCATTCAAATCTACGTAATCATAAAACGCTGGCGTAGGAACAAGAAGTTTCTGCAAATCAAGGGAAAAAACAATGTCATTGTATTTATCCAACTGCACTTTGCAGGCATTACCAATTTTCAAATTCATTGGCAAGAAATCTCGTGTTCCATTCAAGGCAGAATACGCGATTTTGTTACCAATATTGTTTAGGGTAATTGCAAATGTATAAGCTGCATCTCTACCCCCTACTCTCAATTCGTCATCAAAATAGGTGAATGAAAGATCCGTAGCTCCAGCAACACCTGCTTTGGTATTCACACCAGCAACAGTCAAACCACCAGTCAAATTCGAATACACAAATTTCCCATTTATCCCAATACTCGTTTTTTGACCTAAACGAAAAGCATATCCACCCGTCAATTCAAATTCAGCAGGTTTATCGTTACGAATCACATTACCTGTAGCATCAGTAAAGGTAATTTCTCCCAAACTAAAATATCGCAATGCACCAGCAACCGAATGACGATCATTCAATTTGTAATACCCAGAAAGGTAAGAAAGATGAATATCATTGGTCAATTGTCTCAACCAAGGTGTGTAAGATAATGACAACTCGGACTTCTCCTTTGCAAAAGTCAACATGGACGTGTTCCAGTACAATGAATTCGAACTTGCACTCAATGCAGTTCCAGCATCTCCCATTCCCCCTGCTCTTGAATCTGGCGTTATTGCCATGAAAGGTACTGCGGTTGTAATGGTATTCAATTGCAGATCATTGTCCGTTGCGCCACCTGTTGGCTGAGCCAAGGCTGAAAGAGAAATGAAACCAAAAATGGCAGATGCCAAGTGCTTTTTATTCATGTTATTTTTTGTTTGACTTACAAATATACTCAAAATGATGGGCAAATAACCCTTATTTTAAAAGAACCAATTTTTCAGTTTTATCAGCAACGGTACCATCAGGTGTTCTTACCTTGATGGTATAAATATAAACTCCTTTAGCGAGTTGATCACCAAAATCATCACGTCCATCCCACGGAATACCCTGAGATCTAAACCCTTCAGTTTTCACCATTTGATTGATCGAACGAACCAATTTACCCGAAACTGTCATTACCTGAATCTGAACATCAAGCTCAGAACACACTTGATTGTGCTCAAAATAAAACTCAGTATGTGTGGTGAACGGATTAGGATAATTTAAGACGTGGTTCAACGCAATCGTTTGATCAGGCTGAACATAAAACTCAATGGAGGACTGAGATAGATTGTTGTTTACATCCCAAACCTTTAATGTGATGGTATGCTTTCCAGCACTCAATTCACTCATATTAAATCGCAACTTACCCGACTGGTAAGAATCTAAGTTTGCTGTGTAATAATCATTTAGCACAATGGGATTCTCAAGGTTTCCATCCAAGATTGCCACTAAATCGTGGCCTATTCCATTTCCGACGGTATTGATCCCATTCTCATCGAAAAGATTCGCCATCAATACTGGTGTTTGATCTGTCGTCCCACCATTGACAAAATTTTCTTCATTTAAAAACAAATCGATGTCCGGACCTTGATCGTCAGAAATTCCATTCGGATCTATTCCTCCAACAACAAAACGTGTATCGTATCCACCTGCATCTTCCGATGTACTATTGGCATAATAACTAATTTTTCCGGCACCAAATGAATAATTGATGTCCTTAGGCACGATGAATGAAAAAGTAAAATATCCATCGGTCACTGTAGCCTTTCCTTTGTACAGCGCATTTCTTTGTACCTCAAAAGTTAAAACAGGAGAATCAGGATCTTGCCCGAGGGTTTGTATCTCCTTGATTTTATCGAAAATAGAAGGCGACAACACCCCATCAAATCCTGTAAGTACATTGCCATTGTAGTCTTCCAAGTGACCTTTGATCGTTACCTTACTCAAGGCTCTAAGCGTATCAACAGCTAGGTCAGGAGAAATACCATTGACACTATCCGTTACAACCTTCATGTGCGGAAGTGCGATGCGTAATGCAGGGTCTCCAATTAGAATAAAGCTACGTTTGTTGTCATTCTGAATTGCGGCGTTTTTTGTCAAGCGCATAATCTCACCAAGTGTTTTTGGCAAGCTGTCAGCATCTCGTTCGAAAACATTGTTGAAGAAGGCATCTCCTGTGCTGGAATTGACACCAAAAAACACAGATCTTGTGGTAGTCATCAAAGCAATCGACCCACCATAAGGATTTAACGACACCCATTCACCCGCTGAAACGCGCTCTGGATCATCAAAACGCGTAAACTCACATGTTGCAGATACAAAGACATTCAAACGGTTGATGTTTTTCCAATCTTGGATTTGCGGCACATTTACTACACGTTCCTGAGCCAAACCTATTTCACCACCATGACCTACGTAATTCACAATTAATGCTCCACGCTCAACACGCTTTGTGATACCATTATAAACATCAGGATAGCGTTGTCCACCTGCACCTGTCTCTTGAGGGTAAGCGTCGAGATACAATTTATCGCAATTCATTTCATTGTGATACGTTTTTACATATTCGTATTGTGGCTCACAGTCATACTTAATAAAATAACCATCCTCCTCATCATCTGCGATTTGAATGTAATTTTGACGCCAATCTCCAAACGTTGATGTTTCACCAGAAGTAGAGCAATTTGAATTCTCACTATAAATCGATGAACCATTTTTCAAGTAGTGCTCAATTTTATCAACTTGTTGCTTCGCCATTTGATCATCAGAAACCAATAATCGACCAACACCGATATCCATCATATCTACAGCAGTAATAGCGTCATTATCACTCAACAAACCGAAATAATCATCTGTCACAAGTGAAGCTGTATGATTTTCAGAATTTGGAAATTGATACGTAATGATATAGTTATTGTTGTTTTCAATACGATTTTTCGGGTCGTATGTCCCGTCACCGAACAGCAACAGGTATTTTGGTCGGCTTGAAGGATCCGTCGCTCCGCGATCGTAGAACATTTTGGCAAACATACGTATCGCTGTAGGGTCCGGCATACCAGAACTGAACTCATTGTAAATTTGATCCGTTGTTACCACATGCACTGTCATGCCAGTTGATCGGTGTAAGTCAGCCAGCCTTTCTGCCTGATTTAAAAATACAGGATTGCTGACAATTAAATATTCTGCTTGCGGTAAGGCATGTAAATTTTGAGCTGAAACTGAACTAACAAATTGAGGAGCTAAAAACGTTGAATTATTTGAAGCAACAAATTCACGCAATGAATCTGTGCGCGCAGTGAATGAATAAGTCGACCCAGACAATGAACCTGTCATTTTCTTTGGTGCATGTCGGTCAGTAATATCCCAAACGAATCCCTGCGTAGGAAAATTATTCAGAGTAAAAGCAGCAACATTTCCCGCATTCACTGAGGCCAGATCCCTAAAGCCCATTTGACTACCCGTAAAACTTAGCGTGCGCCGACAATTGAGTACGATACGGTCGAGAAAAACCTGCATGCTCGGAGAATTTTGAGTAATCGCCACTTTAAAAGGTATTGTTGATGGAGGATTACTTAACGTCATATTGGTAATCGACTGCACGTAATCTTCAGATGACGAAGGCAGAGAGGATTGTGCTAGGACAGTACCATTCACAGAATATTGCTGCAAAGAACCAACAGACGCGCGGGCATCCGTTGCCACTGCGGTTCTAATTTTAGCAGGGAAAGAGGAGACAATTCCCGGAACGGAAAAGGTAAACGTACGCTCGAGTTCAACGTCAAACAATTCACCATACCAGCGTTGTCCACCTTTAACAAGATTCACAAGATCCTCTTCGTGTAAATCATAATGTGAGAAAGAAGTCACATTCACGTTACTTGGCGCAGCATCTGGAGTCTCTGTCTGAATGCGTAAAGCTGGTTCACTTGCACTTATATTGATGTAATAATAAGAATCGTCCGAATAAAGGTTTCGAAACTGTTCAAATTCAGCAGTACCATTCGCAAACCATCGGTGAGGACCCCAGCCATAAAACAAAATGTAGTCTCCGGCGTCAAATGAACCATCCCCTTCACCATACACGTAAATAGCATTTTTGGCAAGATCATCTGTTCGAGGTGCAGAGTTCAACTCAGGTAATCGTCCATCACCATTTCCGTATACGTGTATGTGTTGCGGATTAAGTCCAGCTGTTTGAATGCCACATGATTGCAAAAAAGCCTGGTCTATTTTAAAAATACCATCTTGCGATACTTTTATCTTGTACCATTCACCAGTTCCCGGTCGTAAAACGGAATTCGTCGCAAACGACTTCTCCATTATTGGAGACGCTTGAGGTAAAACATCAATCCTAACCTTTGAAATTCGCTTGACCACACCATTACTTCGAACATACGGGTTCAAGGAAAAGACAAGGTAATTTTCATTTCTTGCACTTGTTACCTTCAGCTGATAGGATATGGAGTCCGGTATGTCACAGTTCAAGACATTCAAAAATGCAACGTCATCGTTCGAAGCTATTCCTTCTTCAAGAATATGTAGTGTAACTTTAGCATGTGAGAATTTCACGCGCTTGCTGAATGTAAACGTTATACAACCATTCTCATTCTTTTGACCTTCAATAGAGGGCTTAAAATAGGTTGAACCATTCACTTGAACGGTTTGAGAAGACTGCCAATCAATGGTTAGGTCTATACTTTCTTGAGAGAAAATTGACATTGAATGCAAGAATACAACACATCCAAGAGTCAAGGCGGAAAGGTGCGGAAATAGAAAATTTAAGATTCTTAACATTGACCAAAGGTATCATTTCGAGAGACAAAAAAACGCACCTTTTGTTCAATTATTTTGAGTGAATTAAAATATTTGTAACCTTCAAATTAAAATTAGCGTTATCTTTGGTCAGATTTCGCCGAAAATTAACCTACAATAATGAAAGGACTTAAACGAGCGTTTACCACTGTTGCGTTGTGCCTTATTGGATACACATCCAATGCGCAAGACCCCACGTTTACTCAGTTTTACGCTAACCCCTTATATCTGAATCCAGCCCTAGCAGGCTCCCATGGATGTTCGCGTTTTGCGTCTAATTACCGCAATGAATGGCCAAAACTTACAGGTAATTATACCACGTACAGTGCATCTTGGGATAGTTATTTCAGAAATATTTCTGGAGGAATTGGAATTTTAGCTACACACGATCAGCAAGGTCAAGGGACAATCAATACTTCTATGCTCGGTCTCATATATTCTTACCATGTCCAATTGGGAAGAAAGTGGAAGCTTCAATTTGGAGCGCGTGCTTCATGGTATCAGAAATTTTTAGATTGGGATAAACTGACCTTTGGAGATATGATTGACCCACGACGCGGATTTATATACTCAACGGGTGATGTTCCTAGAGGTGGTTCTAGAGGTTTCTTTGATGCCTCGGCGGGAATGGTATTATTTAACAAGTACTTTTTTGCAGGAGTTGCTGCACATCACTTGAACCGTCCGAATGAATCGATGATCGTTGGAGAATCAAAAATGCCTATCCGCATCACAGGTCACATGGGTGCTGAAATCCAATTGGGAAGAAAATCGAAATATTCGAATGGTACGTCGATCATGCCGAATGTCATCTATCAGTACCAAAACGGGTTTATGGAATTGAGTGTTGGAACATACGTTAAATATGGTCCTTTGAATATCGGTGTTTGGTACAGAAATAGAGATGCCTTTATCCTTACCGCAGGTATCAACACTGGTAAATTTAAGTTAGGATATAGTTACGACGTAACGGTTTCTAAATTGAACAATGGCGTGTCTGGTGGTTCACATGAAATCTCGCTCGGATTGAATTTAAATTGTAAACAACGCCCAACTACATTTAAATTGGTATCTTGTCCGTCGTTTTAAAAATAAAATGTAACTTTTTTCGTACGATACGTTTAAGACCAATAATATTTGCAAGTAAAATGAAAAATCAAATCAATATGAAATTGCTGAAATTTTCGTTTGTAGTCCTCTCAGGAATCATATTAGCTTCTTGTCAGCGTGAGTCTTCTTCAACCACTGGTTGGGAATACAACAATCCTAAAGTTGGAGGATTCCAGAAGGTTCCATTTATCGATCAAGAAACCGGACCAGGTCTTTTGCTCGTGGAAGGAGGTACGTTTACCATGGGAAGAACGGAAAACGATGTTATGTATGATTGGAACAACCGCGCTACTCGTGTAACTGTTTCTTCTTTCTACATGGATCAAACAGAGGTAACAAACTTCCAATGGTTGGAGTACTTATACTGGATTTCCCGTGCATACGAATCTTACCCGATGGTGTACAAGAACGCGTTGCCCGACACATTGTGTTGGAGATCACCATTGGCATTTAACGAAAAGTATGTAGATTATTATTTGCGTCACCCTGCATACCGCGACTATCCAGTGGTGGGTGTTTCTTGGCTTCAAGCAAACGACTTCTGTAAGTGGAGAACTGACCGTGTAAACGAGTACATCCTTGTGCGTGAGGGTATCCTTGAATGGAACGTTGAGCAAAAAGACGATGCAACATTCAATACAGATGCCTACTATGCAGGTCAATATGATCCAGAAGATGATGCAAGAAATGTAGATGACCTAAATCCATCGAATATTGAAGGTAGAAAATTAGGAACGCGTATTCTTCGAATGGAAGACGGTATCCTTTTACCACGCTACCGCCTACCAACGGAAGCGGAATGGGAATTTGCTGCGTCTGGATTGATTGGTAACTTACAAGAAGGTGAAGAAAATATTTCTGACCGTAGAGTATATCCATGGTCAGGTCACTGGGTTCGTAATGATGACGAACAATTCCAAGGAGATATTCGTGCAAACTTCGTTCGTGGACGAGGTGACTACATGGGTGTTGCTGGAAGCTTGAATGATAAAGCTGACGTAACTGCCCCAGTTGAATCTTACTGGCCGAATGATTATGGTCTTTACAACATGGCTGGAAACGTTTCAGAATGGGTAATGGATGTTTATCGTCCCCTTTCATCTGAAGACTTCGATGAATTCCGTCCATTCCGTGGAAATGTGTTCAAAACCAAATTGTTGAACAACGAGGGATCTGTTGAGCTTAAGAATGAACAGGTTCAGTATGACGTTCATGGAATGAAAGAATACATCAACGAATTTGAACGTATCCGTTTCCAACGTATTTCTGCTGAGAAGCATGATCCTAAAGATACAAGTATATCTGTCGGAATGGCATCAAATATCTCGTCTCGTAACCCAACGCGCCGTGGTTATTCTCCAGATCCTTTCTACATGTCAAGTGGCAAAAAGAAAGATACTGTTGAATTGACGTTATTGGCATCAATTAACAATGTTATCGATCGTGCGATTGACTTGAAAAACTTGAAATACGATAACGAAGCGTCAGCGTTGATTCAAGAAGAAATTTTTGAAGGAATTTTTGCCGATGCTATTCGTGGTGACGATGTAGGTGCAGAGTATGCGTTCGAAATAATTTCAATGTTGCGCGATGGATTTAATGATTACATCATCGATACACCGGGTAAGTTGAAATACCGCAATGTAACTGAAGAAGAGAACATCGGTCGTTTGAACTACCGTAAAGACGATTACATCGATTATCTTGATGGTGATGTTGAAAACTCGATATATTTCGACAGTGATGACTACAAAAATGGTGTAAACCAAGCACAAAGAGATCCAAACTTAGCAATGTACCAAAGCGAACACGAACAATTTGGTTTGGATGGAACACCACTTAAACCTGAAGGACGTGCTTCCTGGCCAGCAACAATGATTTCTGACCGCTCTCGCGTTTACAAGGGTGGTTCTTGGAGAGACCGTGCATACTGGTTGGCTACAGGTAACCGTCGCTTCTTAGATGAAGACAAGTCAACATGTACTATTGGATTCAGGTGCGCAATGGATCGCGTCGGAAGTCCAACGGGAATGAATTACGACAGTAAAAAGAAGAAAAAAGGTTAATCCTAAATACTAAGAGCCCGTTGAAAAACGGGCTTTTTTTTATGCATACTATTTCATGGAGCATTTATTCGAATTATTTGAACAAACTTCCGGCGTATCGATAGACACCCGGAGAATTGAAAAAGATTGCCTATTCATTTGCCTTAAAGGGGAAAATTTCGACGGCAATAGCTTTGCTGAAGAAGCACTAATAAAGGGTGCGAAATACGTCATATCTGACAATCCAGTTCATACCAATAAGGAAAATATCTTCGTTGTAGAAGACTCCCTATCATTTCTGCAGCAACTTGCACGTTATCATCGTCGAAAGATGAATGCTAAAATTATTGGCATTACAGGAAGTAATGGAAAAACAAGCAGTAAAGAACTAATTAACTGTGTACTTTCACAAGGGTTTGATGTACTCGCAACGCAAGGTAATCTAAATAATCACATTGGCGTTCCCCTCACCCTACTCCGATTAAAACAGCATCACGAGATTGCGATCATCGAAATGGGTGCAAATAAATTCAAAGATATTGAAGAACTGTGCGCTATTGCCGAACCGAATTATGGAATAATTACCAACATCGGGAAAGCGCACTTGGAAGGATTCTTGAACTTCGAAGGAGTTTTAAAAACGAAAACCGAACTCTATCAATCTGTTTCTTCCGTCGGAGGCACTATTGTTTACAATGAAGATGATGTTGTTTTGAAGAACCACCTGCCTGAGAATGTATCACTATTCTCTTTCGGAGTTAACGATACAGCAAACGTACAAGGGCATTTAATCGGGCTGAATCCATACGTTCAATTCTCTTGGAAAGCGGAAAAATACGCAAGTGAAACCGTTAGTACACATATGATCGGCACCTATAATTTTTACAATTTCCTTGCAGCCATTGCATTCGGTAAACTATTCGGATTGCCGGAAGAAAAAATTAACTCAGCTATAAGTTCATACATACCCGAGAATAATCGCTCACAAGTGATGAAAACAGCAAAAAACACACTTATTCTCGATTGCTACAATGCCAATCCAACAAGCATGAAATCTGCATTGGAAAGCTTCGCTTTAATTGATGCACCAAATAAGTTATTCATCATTGGTGACATGTTGGAATTAGGAAAGGAAACTGTGCATGAACACCAAATGATTCTCGACCTAGCTGCCCAATTAAACCTAAAAGGTATAACGGTAGGGCCTGTATTTAATTCACTAAACTCCACTATTCTCACCAATCAGTTCAACTTTACAAGTGATGCCATCGAATACATCAGCCAGCAACCGCAGCACGATACACTAATTCTACTCAAAGGTTCTCGCGGAATAGGTTTAGAGAAATTGGCAACCGTATTGTAACAAAAAAGGGAGACAAACGCCTCCCTTCTACTATTTCAATATTTTAAATCATACATCCAAAACAGCACGAGAAATAACTATTTTCTGCACTTCAGATGTTCCTTCGTAAATCTGTGTAATTTTTGCATCACGCATCAAACGCTCAACGTGGTATTCTTTCACATACCCATATCCACCATGGATTTGAACAGCTTCTACTGTTTGTTCCATTGCAACCTTGGACGCATACAATTTCGCCATAGCACTTGACGTTCCATAATCTCTACCTGCATCTTTATCTGCAGCAGATTTATAAACCAACAAACGAGCAGCTTCAACTTCTGTCGCCATGTCTGCAATTTTAAATGCAATTGCTTGATGCTTGTAAATTTCTTTTCCAAACGCTTTACGTTCTTTGGAGTAAGCAACAGACAACTCCAAGGCGCCAGCAGCAATACCCAAAGCTTGAGCAGCTATTCCAATGCGACCACCTGCAAGTACCTTCATAGCGAATTTGAAACCAAATCCATCTTCACCAATACGGTTTTCCTTTGGCACCTTTACATCATTGAACAACAAGGTATGTGTATCACTTCCGCGAATACCCATTTTATCTTCTTTCGCACCAATAATGAACCCTTCCATTCCGCGCTCAAGGATAAATGCATTAATTCCGCGGTGTCCAGCCTCAACATTTGTTTGTGCAATTACCAAGTAAACAGAAGCTGATGAACCATTTGTAATCCAGTTTTTAGTACCATTCAAAACGTAATGGTCACCATGATCGATAGCCGTTGTACGTTGAGACGTAGCATCTGAACCTGCTTCAGGCTCTGACAAACAAAATGCGCCAATTTTCTCACCTTTCGCTAAAGGAACAAGGTGTTTCATCTTTTGCTCTTCCGTACCATACTTCTCCAATCCCCAGCAAACAAGCGAGTTATTTACTGACATACAAACGGAAGTAGATGCATCCACTTTAGAAATTTCTTCCATGGCCAAAACATAAGACAAAGTATCCATCCCACTTCCTCCGTATTTCGGATCGACCATCATCCCCATAAATCCAAGTTCACCCAATTGACGAATCTCGTCTGCTGGAAAACGTTGGTCACGGTCGCGCTCAATGACTCCCGCTTTGAGGACATTCTGTGCAAAATCTCTTGCAGCGTCCCTTACTGCCAAATGTTCTTCTGATAATTCAAAATTCATGATGATAATGTTGCGTTTAGTTCGTTACGGTTACAAATGTAATCGAATAATTTTTACTTTTATCCAACTATGGATGCGACTGTATATGAAATGATCGGATTAATGTCGGGTACTTCACTCGACGGCCTTGATATCGCTCATGTTCGCTTTCACTTCTCCGATGCATCTAGCCCAAGATTCGAGTTGCTTCACAGCAAAACAATACCTTATTCGGAGGATCTCATTCAACAACTTACACATGTTGATCAACTCAGCATTTCTGCTATGATGATGTTGGATAAGTCACTCGGATTGTTCTACGCGAAAGAAATCAACGCTTTTCTAAAGGAAAACAGCATTTCAAAGGAACAGATTGACGCCATAGCCTCCCATGGACAAACTATCTTGCATCAACCTGCGAATGGATTTACCTTACAGATTGGTTGCGGGACAACTCTGGCGTTTCATACAGGAATAAAGGTTGTGAACGATTTTCGCACAAAAGATGTAGTCGCTGGAGGTCAAGGAGCGCCATTGGTTCCGATAGGTGACTTTGACCTTTTCGCTGACCAAGCAGATGCCTTTCTCAATATTGGGGGGTTTACGAATGTGAGTTTTAAAAAGGAGGGCAAAATTATAGCCTTTGACGTTACCCCAGGAAACCTTCCATTGAACAAATTGGCCGCATCAAGAGGATTACCCTACGACAAGGATGGCGAACTTGCGCGTTCTGGAGATATAAATTTCTTCTTATTGGACTTGCTAAACACCTTGCCTTACTATACACAAGATGCACCGAAATCGCTCGGTACAGAATGGCTTGAAGAACATTTCTTCCCGATGATTAAGTTCGACAAAGAAATTGAGAACAACCTTCGAACACTTACCGAGCACATTGGCAATCAAGTAGGTAACG
>Ga0315908_10000123_pt1 | contig 62489 bp, 64 predicted proteins | sample LakEriMetagenome_12_FD_203520 | JGI IMG/M metagenome (GOLD analysis project Ga0315908, IMG submission 203520) | Freshwater fungal communities from buoy surface, Lake Erie, Ohio, United States - Buoy 4 MA124 | ecosystem: Environmental > Aquatic > Freshwater > Lake > Lake biofilm | place: USA...
ATGTCCGCGCGCTGACACGGCGGGACCAGCACAAAAAAGCGGGCGTTACTTGGGTTCATGGCAGCTTAAATGATACGGCAAGCCTTACCGAATTGTGCAACGGCGCCGATGCCGTCTTGCATGTCGCTGGCGTCGTTAATGCGCCCGACGCGGCTGGGTTCGAAAGCGGGAATGTAACTGGCACCGCGCATATCCTCGCCGCTGCGCAATCGGCTGGCATCACACGTTTTGTCTGCGTCTCCTCGCTTGCTGCGCGCCATCCGGAGCTTTCGATGTACGGCGCGAGCAAGGCCACCGCAGAAGCGCTTGTGCGCACATCATCGCTCGACTGGACCGTCATTCGTCCGCCCGGCGTGTACGGCCCCGGCGACACCGAAATGTTCGATATGTTCCGCATCGCCGCCAAGGGATGGGCATTGCTGCCGCCGCGGGGCAGGGTGTCGGTCATTCATGTCGATGATCTGGCCCGCTTGCTGGTGATTTTGCTGTCGGCGGATGATGTGTCGAAATGCGTGTTTGAGGCAGATGACGGAACGGCCGGCGGGTGGAGCCACGCCGGTTTTGCCAAGGCCATTGGCGCTGCGGTCGGGCGCGATGTCACCACGGTGCACGCGCCTGCGTTTCTGTTGAAATTTGCGGGATGGGCCGACCGTGCCATACGCGGTGCAAAGGCGAAACTGACGCCCGACCGCGCCAATTATCTGGCGCATCCCGACTGGACCATCAATCGCGATGCTGCGCCATCGCCCCAGCTTTGGACGCCGGAAATAGCAACGCCCAAGGGGTTGAAAGACACCGTAAGCTGGTATCGGGCGCAGGGCTGGATGTAGGCGCATGGCTTTGCCCTCATACTGCCTTATTCGCTTGCCATAGCGCGCCGATATGGCGCATTGCCCGTCACATAATTTGAGGATGTACATATGACCGACCGCAGTGAAATGTTTGATCGCCTAAAGGGCCTGATTGAGCCATTTAACAAAAAAGGTGTTGAGGTTGGTGAGACCACCACTTTTGCCGGTGATTTGGAATGGGACAGCCTGACCGTCATGGATTTTGTCGCTGAAGTCGAAGACAGCTTTGACATCATCATCAGCATGAATTTACAGGCAGAAATCGAAAATGTCGGCCAGCTGGTCGACGCGGTTACCAAGCTGACCGCAGCCTGATCCAAACGGACGCCTGATTTTAACGGAAGACGTGCATGACTGACTTATTCTCCAAATTTGATGCCCTGATTGCGCAACGTGAAGGCTTGCTCGCCACGGGCGTAAAAGATCCGTTCAGCCTTGTGATGGAAGAGGTGAAATCGCCGACCGTTGCTGTGGTGAATGGCAAGGAAACCATCTTGCTTGGCACCTATAATTATATGGGCATGACCTTTGACGATGACGTGATCGCCGCGGGCAAGCAGGCTTTGGACGAATTTGGCGCTGGCACGACCGGCAGCCGCGTTCTGAACGGCACATTTCAGGGCCATAAGGAATGCGAAGACGCGTTGAAGGAATTTTACGGAATGGACCATGCGATGGTCTTTTCCACGGGCTATCAGGCGAACCTTGGCATCATCAGCACGATTGCGGGCAAGGGCGATTATATCATTCTGGATATCGACAGCCATGCGTCAATCTATGACGGCTGCAAAATGGGCGATGCCGAAATTGTGGCCTTCCGCCATAATGACGTCGAAGCCCTCGAAAAACGGCTGAAGCGCCTGCCTGCCGATGCGGGCAAGCTTGTCGTGCTTGAAGGCGTTTACTCCATGCTTGGCGATGTTGCGCCGTTGAAGGAAATGATCCGCGTTTCGAAAGAAGCTGGCGCGATGATCCTTGTCGACGAAGCGCATTCGATGGGCTTTATCGGCGAAAATGGCCGCGGCGTGGCCGAAGAGCAGGGCGTGTTGGACGATGTCGATTTCGTCATCGGCACTTTCTCCAAATCGGTCGGAACCGTTGGCGGTTTCTGCGTATCGAACCATCCCAAATTTGAAATCATGCGGCTTGTCTGCCGCCCTTATGTGTTCACGGCGTCATTGCCGCCAGCGGTCGTCGCATGTTCGGCCGCGAGCATTCGCAAGTTGATGCACAATGGCAACAAGCGTGCGCATTTGTGGGAAAACTCCAGAAATCTGCACCAGGGTCTGCGCGATCTTGGTTTCAAACTCGGCACGCCGGATGCGCAAAGCGCGATCATTGCGGTGATCATGCCCGATTTGGAAAAGGGCGCGATGATGTGGGCTGCGCTTCTTGAGAACGGCCTATATGTAAACCTCGCCCGTCCGCCCGCGACGCCCGCCGGCATGACATTGTTGCGCTGTTCTTTATGTGCCGAACATAGCAGCGAACAGGTTGCCGATATCCTCAGCCGGTTCGAACGCGCGGGCAAGGCTGTCGGGATCATTTGACCGCGACGCGCGCTTTTCGTGCCGCGCAAAATTACGCTTTAACGCACGGCGCCCTTTGCCAGAAGCTTGGGCACCAAAAACAACGCCGCAATCAACGGCCATTTGCGATGCCAAGGTCGTATGTTGATTTGCGTGCCGGCGTGGCGGTTTATCTTCCACGCCAGATAATCAATGCCGCCCGCATAGGTAAACGCCGCCTTTGCCAGCCGTGCAACGGTCAGCCATTTTCCACGGCGACGTAGTGCAGGCCAACGGCGTTTTTCGTGAACAATGCGGCCATCGGGGTCGGGCAAGATAATTATTTTGTCCCCGCGCACTTCATGTGCGATCGCTATGTGCTGCAATGCCGCCCGGCCAAAGCGTGCGTAGCGATCGGGGTCGAATGCAATCACCGAAGATGGCCGGTCCTTGCGTTCCGCGCGCAGCTCTGCGCCATATGTCATCTGGAATCCCGCCTGCCAAAGGTCGAGCACATCAGCTTCGCGTTCTGCAAATGCCAGTGCGGCATTCAGCAAAGTCGGGGCTGCCCCCGATATTGCGAGAATCGCAGACTGCCGTGCGTCTTCATCCGCGCACCAGACGAGGCGCGATGGCTGGGCAAAACGGGCCCAGACCGACACCGCCGATGCGGCCGGGCGGTTGAGGTGGTGAAAGTCCGCTTCGCTTAAAATCGCCACCTTTGCGACCAGATTGCCATGTTGAAACGGAAATACATTGGGCGGCAGGCGCCGGTTCCATGTGGCGAGCCAACCGCGTCCATAAGCGGCTTGGTAATCGGAAACGATGAGGTAGAAGTCGAGCATTTCGCCCTCTAGCTTTTCCGACCGAAGGCACGATCCATAGAACAGAACGGCGCGCGCCGCGTGACCATATTGCGCGGCGATATGCGCCGCGAATTCGCTGGCACCCTGTTGCGCGGGTATGGCCAATTCCTCGGCCACAAGCTGGGTCAGCGAAATCATATTTGCGCCTTAACCGTTTCCGTTGCCGCTTGTTAAGCAGCGAGTTTCAGGAAAGGGACAGGCGGGGTTGACCGAAGCACGATCGGGCTACCACGATACGCCTCGAACACTTCGCCATCCAAGACGACGCTGCTTCGTTCGCTATCGATGCGGATGACATCGCCTTGCTGGAAATGGACGCCGCTTGTGGGCGTGTGGCCCAATTTGCCGCGCAATGATGCGGCGATCATTTTCAGCATCGCCCATGGCGTTTGGTCAACGGCCATAAACTTCATCAAACCACGCTGTTTGGTTTTGCCGGCCTGTCCGCCAAGCAAAAGCTTTTCCAGCGTCGTGACGATCAAAATTGAAAATGTGCCCTGCAATTCGCCATTGCGGATAAACGATATGCTGACGGGTTTTGATCTTTCCGGCAGGAAACTTGCCTTCACCCGGACAATGGCGGAAAACATAACGGCGATGAACGTCAGGAAATGGCTTAGGCCATTGGGCAATCCCAATGGATAGATTTTGTGGCGGCAATATAGGATCGTTTCGGCAAGGCCCGCGCCGCCCAAGAACATGCCCAGAACCGGACGCGCGCCTTCGCTGCCGTCGCTTAACGCAATCAGTTCGCGGACAACGATATGTTCGGAAAGATCACCCTTTGCGACGTCGATGATACGCGCCAGCGCCTCCAACGGGTCGCCTTCGGCACCCAAATCAAGCGCAATCAGGTTGGTCTTGCCATTGGGCAGCACCGCGACGGGCGGCGGTGACCCTTCAAAATGTCCACCATGATACAATTCGGTCAAAGCGGACTGCACGGTGCCATCGCCGCCATTGATGACGAGCACCTTTGGCTTCACGCGGGCAATCATTTCCAGCGCTTTGGCGATCTGGCCAATTTCTTCGACTTCGTAATGGAATATATCGGGATTTTTCGCGCAATAGTTCCGAACCGCCGGCAACAACGACCTGTTGCCGGTGGAATTGGGGTTCGAAAGAAGCGCGACTAAAGCCAAATAACGACCTTCACATATATTTCAGGTTGATGGTGATCCGGGTGACGCCGGGGCCCACGTCGAATGCGACCTTGCTGACCGACGGCTTGCCCAAATTCAATATGCTCACGCTGGGGTTGTTGGAAAAGCCGCCGCCATCCTGCGTGAAGTCTGTTTTGCCATTTCCGTTTCGGTCATGGCGCACAGCGATGCCATATTTCCCTTCGGAAGGGACGGGCATGCAAAAGCTCATATTTCCTGCGCTGGCGCGGCTTTCGATGCGGTGCAGCCAGCGGCCTTTGGCCAGCCAAGTGCCAGGCGTTGCGACATAAGATTGCACGCGAACATTGCCTCGCGCTTCCTTCACGCCCTGGACGTTCACCAGCACAGCGGGGCCTTTGCCCGCGGCGCAGCGCGACAGATCATTGCTTATTTCCTCGCTTGCGGCAGCGGTGCCCGATAGGAGCGCCAATGCTGTGGCGGATATAAGAACCGAATATATATGCATCTCAAAACTCCTGGAACAGCAAATCCGGTATCACTTCACAACGATACCATCGATATATTGCCCCTGAACCTGTAAGCGTCTATCGGGTCAGTTTGCGGCCAAATTAGGGTGACAGGGCGACCATAAGTTGAAATTTCTTACTGCCACCGACCGATATATCTTCCGGCTTGTGATGTTGCCGCTGCTGGCGACGCTCGCAATCGCGGCATCATTGCTGCTGCTGGACAAGATGCTGACCCTGTTTGACTTCGTCGCCGCAGAGGGCGGACCGGTCAGCGTGGTCTGGCGCATGCTCGCAAATCTGATACCTGAATATCTGTCGCTTGGCATCCCTATCGGGCTATTGCTGGGCATATTGCTGGCGTTCCGCAAGCTCGCGACATCGTCCGAACTCGACATTTTCCGCGCGGTGGGGATGAGCTATCTTCGGCTGTTGCGCGTGCCTTTCCTGCTGGCCATCGCGCTGGCTATGGTCAATTTTGCTATTGTCGGATTTGTTCAGCCCAGCGCACGCTATCTCTATGAAGAACTCCGCTTCGAACTGCGATCAGGCGCCTTTGGCGCAAAGGTCCGGGTCGGCGAATTCAACAATGTGGGCAAAAATTTGACCATGCGCATCGATGAAAGCCGGAACAATGGCAACGCGCTGTCTGGCATGTTTGTGTACGCGCAAAGCAACAACGGGCAATCGATCGCCGTTACCGCTGAAAAGGGGCAGTTTTTGCGCACCGATGATCCGGACACGATATTGCTGCGATTGGAAAAGGGTACGCTGGTGCACGACGCGCCTAGTTATAAATCGCCGCGCGTGCTCAGTTTCACCAGCCATGATGTCCCCATCCCGCTTCCGCAGATTGAAAGTTTTCGGTCGCGTGGCGGCAAAGACCGTGAGTATCTGATTACAGAATTGGTGCAGATCGGAAATGATGCGCAAAGGCCCGCGTCGGAACGCGACAGTGCGTGGGCTAATTTCCATTTCCGCCTTGTTGAGGTGGCGATGATGCTCCTGCTGCCATTGCTGGCATTGGCGCTGGCGATACCGCCGAAACGGTCGACATCCGCGCTTGGCGTCTTTTTATCGATCGTGATGGTCGTGACCTATCATAAGATAAATGAATATGCTGAAAGCGTTGGTGCCATGGGCATTGTCGATCCGTTTATCGCATTGTGGGCGCCATTTGTGCTGTTCGCCGCGCTCATCATCTGGATGTATCATGTGATCGCGCATGTGCCCGGTGGTCAACCCATCGGCGCACTGGAGGTCTTCGCGACGAAGGCTGGTAAATGGTTCAAGAAACTGTTCCGCTGGGGCCGAAAATCGCGGCTGGCCACCATTGGCATGCCTGTGCCGCAAGAGGGGTCATAATCCATGCATTTCTTCCCCTCGCGCAACATCACAATGTACATGGCCCGGCTGTTTGTCGTGCGCAGCTTTGCTGTGTTGATGATGCTTGTGCTGGTGTTGATGACGCTCGATCTGCTGGGGGCAAGTGGTAAGATATTGGCCGTGCCCGGAAACGATCAGGGCGATGTGTTGCGCTATGTGACGATGCGCGCACCGCAAATTATTGCGCGGTTTCTGCCCTTCTCGGTGCTGTTGGGGACATTAATCACCTTCGCGGCCCTCAGCCAGAACAGCGAAGTGGTGGCGATGAAGGCCGCGGGATTGTCGGCGCATCAAATTCTAGCGCCCATGTTTGTCGCCAGCTTGGGCGTCGCGCTTATTTCTTTTGTGTTTAACGACGTGGTCGTTGCCCCGAATACGCAGCGGCTCAAGCTTTGGCAGGACGCCGAATTTGGCGCCATCGCGCCCGATACGGACACGCGCAACAATGTGTGGGTCCGCGAAGGCGGCGACCTTATAAATGCAGGCAGGGTGCTGGGGTCGGGCGACAATATCGTCCTCGATAATGTCCGCATCTATTTGCGCGCCAATGGCGGTTTGCGTCAGGTGATTACCGCACCAAATGCCCGTTATGTGAACGACGCATGGCTGCTTGAAAATGCGGAAACATTTGACGTTGTGACCACCGAACAGAAGAAGGTGACCAATCTTGTCATCGGCAAAGGCATCACGCCCGCTCGGTTCAACGTCGTCAAGGTCAACGGGGACGGCCTTGGCTTCTTGCCATTGATGCGCGCCATTGACGATCTGCGCGCCGCCGGTCGCCGCACCGATAATCTGGAAGGCATATTGTGGCACAAGCTGGCAGGGCCTTTATCGACCTTGTTAATGCCCTTGCTTGGGGCGGTTGCCGCCTTTGGGCTTGCCCGATCGGGCGCTTTGTTCGTGCGCGCGGTGCTGGGCATGGCGCTTGGCTTTACCTATTTCGTGGCCGATAACTTTGCCTTGGCGATGGGCAATCTGGGCGCTTATCCGCCCTGGATTGCTGCATGGGGGCCGTTTTTGCTGTTTTTACTGATCGGCGAAACGGTGCTTATCCGCACCGAAGAATAAGGCGGCTTTGGGCACATAAAAATGCGTTTCGGGAATTCACTATGACAGACATCATCATTCGGCCGGTTGCAACCAAGGCAGACAAGCGTGCCTTTATTGACCTGCCGTTCCGGCTTTATGCCAATGATCCCAACTGGGTTCCGCCATTGAAAAGCGATGTGATGGCGACGATTACGCCCGGCAAGAACCCATGGTTCGAACATGGTGAGGCGCAGCTTTTTCTCGCGGAAAAGGACGGGAAAGTTGTTGGCCGGATATCCGCGCATTTGGATTTTCTCGCGCTGAAACAGCCGCCAGAACAAGGCATGGGCCCCGGCGTTGGCAATTGGGGATTTTTTGAGGCGGAAGATGAAGCCATCGGAAAACTGCTGATTGCGACTGCTGAAGATTGGCTGCGCAGCAAAAACATATTGCGTTCGCTCGGGCCGTTAAGCCTGTCCATCTGGGAAGAACCCGGCGTGTTGATTGATGGCCATGACCATCCATCGACCGTGCTGATGGGCTATCATAACGCAGCCTATGGCGGGTGGATTGAGGCGGCGGGCTATGCCGGCATCAAAGATCTCTACACCTATCAAATCCCGATTGATGTGCCGTTTCCGCCGCTGGTGGAGCGCATTGTCGCATCGGGCGAGCGCAATGAACGCATTGTCATTCGCAAGGTGAACAAGGATAATTTTGACGCGGAAGCGGCGTTAATCCTGTCCATATTGAACGACGCGTGGAGCGGGAATTGGGGCTTTGTCCCCATCACAGATGCCGAAGTCGCGCACACCGGAAAGCAGTTAAAGCCCATCGTCTTTAACGACCTGATCCGCATTGCGGAGGTTGATGGTGAACCCGTCGCCTTCATGATGACATGGCCCGACATCAACGAAAAAATCGGTCAATTCGGCGGCAGCCTGTTCCCGTTCAACTGGGCGAAGCTTTTGTGGTGGCTGCGCGCGCCAAAGGTCAGCACGATGCGCGTGCCGTTGATGGGCGTGATGAAAAAGCTGCAGTCGACCCGCATGGCAAGCCAATTGGCGTTCATGATGGTCTCGCTCATTCGCGATGCCTCGACCAGCCAATTTGGCGCGAGCCGCGGGGAATTCGGCTGGGTCCTTGACGATAATGGCCCGATGCGGTCGGTGGGTGAGGCGATTAACGGCAAAATCAACAAGGTGTACCGCATCTACGAAAAGCAGCTGTGACCGCGAAGGCCACGCGCCCGCCGGCCGTTTCGCATGTGATGGGCCTTTAACGCGTGATGGCTTCGCCGACGCTGGCGTAAATCATCACCACGGCAAAGGATGCGAGCATGCCGATGAACAAGGCGACGGCGGGAATTTGAAAAACGTCCATATCAGGCTCCTATATTGAGGAACCCTGTATGCACCGCACAATCAGGTCATGCTTTGATCTGCATCAAAAAAGCCGACAATCGCGCCCATCGGCAACGGCCCGTAAATATGCGGGAACAGCGCACCGCCGCGCGATTCTTCCCAGATGATGCTCTCGCCCAGCTGGGCCAGGTTCACCTCGGCGATCACAAGGCCGTCTCGTCCGGCAAAATGCTTGTCCAACGTGCCCTGCAGCTGATCGGTCGCCGACAAATGAATATAGCCATCCGCCAGATCAACCGGCGCGCCGTGAAAGACGCCGTCGGCTTCAAACTGCGCCCATTGTGCGGCGGTGAATATTTTGAAGGCGGTATCGGGATGGCTATGTTCGGACATACGCCGCCCATGCCGAAATGCAGGGGGCGACGCAAGCCGCGCATAGGGAGGCGGGGCCGCCCCACCCCCACCGTCACCCTGAATACCCCACTTCGTCATGCTGAACTTTTTTCAGCATCTTACTTTTTCAACGTCGACAATTAAGACCCTGAAACAAGTTCAGGGTGACGGGGATGGGGACCCCCAAAAAAACCATTTTCCTATACGAACCTATATGGTTCATAATACCCTCCGTTTTTTGAAATGGAGCGTATTATGCGTAACAAAGTCCCCGTCCCCCGCGAAAACCGCGCGGCTTTGCCTGATTTTACCCCCGCCCCAATTGCGCGCACGACTTTGTGGCGATCGGCGTCAAGCGCCGTCGCTTCGCATCTATCTATCTATGGAATTTATGGGTCGCGGTCGTCAGGTGGAAACGACGTGGTTTCCATCCTGACGACATGCGACGGGTGGCGGATTACTCCGCGGCGACCCCGGCTTGTTCGAACATATCCACGCCGTCATTTTCGGCGATGGATTCAATGCCGATGATCTTTTTCTTACGATTGTCAAAGCTGTCCCACACTTGGCCCCAATCGCCGCGGGTCGACGCCTTGCTGTACTCGGTCGCGCGGGTTTCGAAGAAGTTGGCGTGCTCGACGCCGTTCAACAATGGCGCAAGCCATGGCAGCGGGTGGTCTTCGACCATGTAAATCGCGGGCAGGCCCAGCTGGCCCAAACGCCAATCGGCGATGTAGCGGATGTAACGTTTGATTTCCTTGGCGGTCATGCCGGGGACGGGGCCCATTTCGAACGCAAGGTCGATGAACGCGTCTTCCAAACGGACAACCTTTTGGCAGCAATCGATAATGTCTTCCTTCACCGACTTGGTGAGGCAGCCGCGCTCTGCACAAAATGCGTGGAACAGCTTGGTAATGCCTTCGCAGTGCAGCGATTCGTCGCGGACCGACCAGGATACGATTTGCCCCATGCCCTTCATCTTGTTGAAGCGCGGGAAGTTCATCAGCATCGCGAAGGATGCGAACAGTTGCAGCCCTTCGGTAAAGCCGCCGAACATGGCCAATGTGCGGGCGATATCTTCGTCGGTGTCGACGCCGAATTGGTGGATATAATCAACCTTCGCCGCCATTTCTTCATATTCGAGGAAAGCGGAATATTCGGACTCGGGCATGCCGATGGTGTCAAGCAAGTGGCTGTATGCCGCGACGTGGACGGTTTCCATGTTGGAAAACGCGGTCAGCATCATCTTCACTTCGGTCGGTTTGAACACGCGGCCGTAATTTTCGTGGTAGCAATTCTGCACCTCGATATCGGCTTGGGTGAAGAAGCGGAAGATTTGCGTGAGCAGGTTGCGTTCGTGGTCCGAAAGCTTCTGCGCCCAATCGCGGCAATCTTCGCCCAAGGGCACTTCTTCGGGCAGCCAATGGATCTGCTGTTGGCGTTTCCAAAAGTCATAGGCCCAAGGATATTCAAAAGGCTTGTAGCTATTGCGTGCTTGTAACAATGACATGTCGGTTTCCTTGGGTCTTTAACTGTTCAATACGGTTTCTGCTGTCCCATTTTGCCTTATTGGCAGGCGAGGCACTCTTCGTAATCGGTTTGCGCGGCGAGTTCCATCACGGGCAGTTCGGCGGTGTTGTCCGCCTCCACCCCGCCGGCAAAGCCAGCGCGCTGAATGCTCTTCGAACGCAGATAATATAGCGATTTCACGCCCAATTCCCACGCGCGGAAGTGGAGCATGAGAAGGTCCCATTTTTCCACATCGGCGGGGATGTACAGGTTCAGCGAGGTCGCCTGATCGATATACGGCGTGCGGTCCGCGGCCAGTTCGATCAACCAACGCTGGTCGATTTCAAAGCTGGTCTTGAACGTGTCCTTCTCCTCAGCCGTCAAGAAGTCGAGATGTTGGACCGATCCGCCCTTTTCAAGGATGCTGTTCCACACATTGGTCGAATCCTTCGCCTTTTCCTGCAACAGCTTTTCCAAATACGGATTCTTCACGATGAAGCTGCCCGAAAGCGTCTTGTGCGTGTAAATATTCGCCGGAATCGGCTCAATACACGCGCTGGTGCCGCCGCAAATGATCGAAATCGATGCGGTCGGGGCGATCGCCATTTTGCAGGAAAAGCGCTCCATAACGCCCATTTCCTCAGCATCAGGGCAGGCCCCACGCTCATTGGCGAGCATCATCGACGCCTCATCAACCTGCGCCCGGATATGTTTGAAGAACTTCATGTTCCAAGATTTGGCAAGCGCGCTTTCAAAGCCAACGCCGCGTGACTGAAGGAAGCTGTGATAGCCCATAACGCCCAAACCAACCGAACGTTCGCGACCGGCCGAATATTTGGCGCGCGACATTTCATCCGGCGCGCGGTCGATAAAGTCCTGAAGCACGTTGTCGAGCATGCGCATGACGTCTTCGATAAAGACCTTGTCGCCGTTCCATTCATCCCAAGTTTCGAGATTGAGCGACGACAGACAGCAGACTGCAGTCCGGTCATTGCCCAAATGGTCGCGACCCGTGGGCAAGGTGATTTCGCTGCAAAGATTGGACGTCGACACTTTCAGACCAAGATCGCGGTGATGCTTGGGCATCGTGTTGTTCACGGTGTCGCTGAAGATGATATACGGCTCGCCCGTGGCAAGGCGGGTTTCCACCAGCTTCTGGAACAACGAACGCGCATCAACCGTGCTGCGCACTTCGCCGGTCTTGGGCGAACGCAGGTCGAAATCTTCGCCAGCGCGGACGGCTTCCATGAATTCGTCCGACAGCAACACGCCATGGTGCAAGTTCAGCGCCTTGCGGTTGAAGTCGCCCGATGGCTTGCGGATTTCGAGGAACTCTTCGATTTCAGGATGGCTGACATCGAGGTAGCAAGCCGCCGAACCACGACGCAGCGAACCTTGCGAGATTGCGAGCGTAAGGCTGTCCATAACACGGACGAACGGAATGATGCCGCTGGTCTTGCCGTTGAGGCCAACAGGTTCGCCAATGCCGCGCACATTGCCCCAATAAGTACCAATGCCGCCGCCGCGTGATGCGAGCCAGACGTTTTCGTTCCATGTGTTGACGATGCCTTCCAGGCTGTCGTCGACGCTGTTCAGATAGCAGCTGATGGGAAGGCCACGACCCGTTCCGCCGTTTGACAGCACTGGCGTTGCTGGCATGAACCAAAGCCGCGAGATATAGTCATAGAGCCGCTGGGCATGATCCTGATCATCCGCATATGCCGACGCAACACGGGCAAACAGGTCCTGATAGCTTTCGCCCGGCAACAAATAACGGTCCTGCAGCGTGTCCTTACCAAATTCGGTCAGCAGGGCGTCGCGCGATGAATCCGTCACAACGTTGAAACGGCGCTCGTCAACGGATTTGCTCGACGCAGCTTTCTTATCGTCAGCCGGCTTGGCCTCAGCCTCAACCTTAACAGCCTCGGTAGCAACTTTTTCAAGCATATCAGTCATCATTGCGGTCATATCGTCGGCCCCTTGGCCTGTATCCCTGAAATCCATTTAACCCGTTGCTCCATTCATTGCGGCGACCCGAAACCAGATGCCGGTTTCCCGGCGGCCAGCGACCAGTTCAAATATCTATCGGAAACGCGTGTTCCCATATTGTTCGACTCAGGGCGCGAAACTCCCTTTTAACATTTTTTGACCGCTTCAGGGGTTATATTTTTACTTGTCCCCAGCTTATCGACGGGAAAAAGTCCCCCAACAACAGAATCACTATCTGAAGCTGTGAGCACAATTTGTGGTAATGCCCCCTATGGCCAACCGCTACCTATAGTGCCTTATTCATTTTCAGACGCAAGGGGGTAAATTGTAAATTAACCTTTCAATTCGTCGCTATTCTGATTCCATTCGTCGCACCCCAAGCAGTGTTCAGGGGCGGCGACGCGCGGACGTTCTAAATGTTTTGAAGGCGCAAGATAGAAAATGATGAATTAACAATATTTCTGTTGTCAAAATGAACCTAGTCCTTCGAGCCACATTTTTAGACAAAAACCGGGTAACGGCATCATCCGGACGGCACAAATGTGACCGGCGCATCGGTCGTTCGCTAATATTGATTCAGCCGGTCAGAATGATGCTTGTATCAGTCCCCCGGGACGTTAATGGCGTGGGGGTTCTATCCAGTCCGGGGCCTTATATGACCGTCACCATCCGCAATTCCGATTTGATCGATAGCGTCGCCGACGCGCTGCAATATATCAGCTATTTTCACCCGATGGATTATATCCGGGCATTGGGTGATGCATATACGGCGGAACAGTCACCTGCGGCGAAAGATGCAATCGCGCAAATTCTGACCAACAGCCGGATGTGCGCAGAGGGACATCGACCCATTTGTCAGGACACGGGCATCGTCAATGTCTTCGTCAAATGGGGAATGGATTGCCGGCTTGAGGACACGTCCGCGTCGCTTCAGGAGGTGATCGACGAGGGCGTGCGTCGCGCATATCTGCACCCTGAAAACAAACTGCGCGCCTCGGTATTGGCCGACCCTGCTTTCACGCGGCGTAATACAAAGGATAACACGCCCTGCGTCCTGCATGTCGAAATGGTCGCCGGTTCAAAAATTTCGGTGGATGTTGCGGCAAAGGGCGGCGGCAGCGAGAATAAGTCAAAGTTCAAGATGATGAACCCGTCAGACAATATCGTCGATTGGGTCGTTGAAATGTTGCCGCAAATGGGCGCTGGCTGGTGCCCGCCCGGAATGCTGGGCATTGGCATCGGCGGGACTGCGGAACATTGCGTCTTGCTGGCCAAGCAAGCGTTGATGGAGCCTATCGATATGGGGCCGCTAAAAGCACGCGGCCCACAAAATGATATTGAGGCGATGCGCATTGAGATTTTTGACAAGGTCAATGCGTTGGGTATCGGCGCGCAGGGGCTTGGCGGGCTTTCGACGATCCTTGACGTGAAAATCATGGATGCGCCATGTCATGCCGCGGGCAAGCCGGTTGCGATGATTCCCAACTGCGCGGCGACGCGTCATGCGCATTTCACGCTGAACGGGTCGGGGCCTGCCTATCTGGAGGCGCCGAAGCTGGACGAATGGCCAAAGGTAGATTGGAAACCCGACACAGCCGCGATCCGCGTGGATTTGGACGCACTGACCCCCGAAACCGTTGCCAGCTGGAAACAGGGCGACCGTCTGTTGTTAAACGGCAAGATGCTGACCGGACGAGATGCCGCACATAAGCGCATTGCCGACATGCTGGCGAAAGGCGAAGAACTGCCCGTCAGCTTTAAAGGACGGATGATTTATTATGTTGGCCCGGTCGATCCGGTGGGTGAAGAAATTGTTGGTCCCGCCGGCCCGACGACGGCTACGCGCATGGACAAGTTCATGGACATGATGCTGGAGCAGGGTTTGCTGGCATGCGTCGGTAAGGCGGAGCGCGGTCCGGCGGCAACGCAAGCCATCGCGAAGCATAAGAGCGCATATCTTATGGCCGTTGGCGGAGCCGCCTATTTGGTGGCGCGCGCGATCAAGGGCAGCAAGGTCGTCGGTTTCGAAGATCTGGGTATGGAAGCAATCTACGAATTTGAAGTGCAAGACTTCCCCGTCACCGTCGCAGTCGACAGCGATGGCAACAATGTGCATCAACTGGCACCTGCTTACTGGAAAAAGCGGATCAAGGACGAGGGATTGTTGGAAAACGTGGGCTAGCGTTCAGCCGCCTTCAACTTTCGGCATCATATAGCGTTGTTGACATTGACCGCATGTGGGCCTGTTATCGTCAGCAATGCAAACCGATAAAAAACCGAGCACAAGCTTCCTCTCGCGCCTCGGTCCCGGCCTGGTAACGGGCGCTGCGGATGACGATCCATCAGGGATCGGCACGCACAGCCAAGTTGGCGCACAATTTGGCTATGGGTTGAGCTGGACGTTTTTGTTCAGTTTTCCATTGATGGTCGCCATTCAAGAAGTCGCGGCTGAAATCGGGCGCGTTACCGGTGCAGGCATCGCGCGCAATATGCGCCGACATTACCCACGGCCCTTGCTGGTGCTCATGGTCGGCCTGCTCCTCATTGCCAATATCGTTAATCTCGGCGCTGATCTGGCCGCGATGGGTGCTGCGGTGGGGCTGCTGATCGGTGGGCCAATCGGCCTTTACACATTATTGTTCGGGCTCTTCTGCATCATCGTTGAAGTGGCGCTATCCTATGAACGCTATGCCGCGGTGCTCAAATGGGCGACGCTCTCGCTCTTCGCTTATGTTGCCGTCGTCATTGTGGCGCAGGTGCCTTGGGGTGAGGCGCTGACCTCGCTCGTTGTTCCACGCATTGAATGGACCGGCGCGTACGCCACTGCCGTCGTCGCGATATTGGGGACCACTATTAGCCCTTATTTGTTTTTCTGGCAGGCGGGACAAGAGATTGAGGAGCAGAAGCGGCATAAGGTAAAGCCGCTGTGCATCACGCCCAAGGAAGCCGGGCCTGAACTTAAGCGCATCCGGATCGACACGCTGACCGGCATGGCGTTCAGCTCGATCGTCTCGCTGGCTATAGTATTTGCAACCGCCGCGACGCTGCATGCCAATGGCATTCGCGATATCGAAACGTCGGCGCAGGCGGCCGAAGCATTGCGGCCCATTGCGGGAAATTTCGCCTTTGCGTTATTCGCGCTGGGTATCATCGGGACAGGTTTGCTTGCAGTGCCCGTGCTTGCCGGGTCAGCCGCTTATGCCGTGACGGAAATGTTTGGCATCTCGGGAAGCCTTGATGACAAGCCAACCAAGGCGCGGCTGTTTTACGGGACGATAGCCGTGACAACCTTGCTTGGCGTGTCGTTGCAATATGTCGGCATTGACCCGGCGCGTGCGTTGTATTGGGCCGCTGTCGTCAATGGTGTGCTTGCCGCGCCGTTAATGGCTATGATGATGCTTATCGTGCGCAACCCGCGCGCGATGGGGCGGCTGACATTGGGACGCCGCGCGACCATTACCGGATGGATCGCAACGGGGGTTATGGCCGTTGCAACGATTGTGTTTTTCGCGACGCTTTAGAGTAATGCTGCCGTGGCGTTTATTATTGGAATTTTGGGGCCGGCGGCTGTTTCGTGGGCGCTGGCAAAGAATCCAGAAACTCCAGTTCGTTAAGGTCTATGTTCGCGTCGGCTCTTTTGCCTTTCAGAACATCAATCTCCGCTTGGCGCTTCTTCAGATAAAATTCGCGCATCGCCGCGTATGGGTTCCCGCTTTCCTGGACTCGCGTTAGAATCACATCATTTTCGACACGGTCGTCAATCGAGGAGAGCGCGCCTTTGGTTGCCGAGACAATGGGATTGCTAAATGGCTTACCAACCGCTGCTGGTAAAAGCGAAAGATCAACGACGCGCCCGAGAACATCACGAACGGTGGTCGACCCAATTAAAGGCAGATATAAATAGGGTCCAGGGCCGACGCCATAATATCCCAAGGTATCTGCGAGGCCATTGGAGCGGCGTGGCAGGTTGATGGGATGCTTTTTAGCGAAATCAAAAAGCCCGGCAACGCCGATGGTTGAGTTGACGGCAAATCGACCAACGGTTTCGGCGGCTTTGCCAATCTTGAGCTGCAGCAGAAAATTCACAAAGACGATGGGTTCGTCCAAGTTGTTTAGAACATTGTGCATGCCGTCGCGGATCGGGGCGGGTAATCCATCTCGATACCCATACGCGACGGGCGCGATAATGGCTTTATCGACCGACTGTACCGCGACGAACGAGACTTCGTTTACGACCGCAATCGGGTCGCCTTTCGGGGGTCCCTGATTTGCGGTGACAACGATTATGTCCTTTTCGCCAGCAACCGGTGTAACGGGTCCGACGGGCGTTTGTGTATCCAAAGATTGCGACCGAACCTCTGTTCCATCGGTGGATGGCGGCACAGTGGCTTGGGTGCCCTGCTCAGACGCTGCTGTGGGTGCGCCAGCAGTTTCGAATGCAATAATTGGCTCTACCGCCGGCGGGGATTGGGGGGTACCCGATAAAAGGGCGATTGCGACGATATTGGTGATGCTCAACGTTGGAACTTTCCGGTCATAACCGCTTGCAAACAACATCCTAAGGGCTGGCTGCCAAGCTGACAACTGCCGTTCAAGGATTCAGTTCACGCTTAATTGCGCGCTATCTTAGACAATTCCCGATAGCATCCGCAGCTATCGGGTGCCTTCGGGGCGGCATTATTGCCCCTGTTGGGCCCGCATCTGTGCATCAATTTGTGCCTGGATTTCCGGAGGTAGCCCCTGCGGTGCGCCGCTGGCCTGTCCACCTTGCTGCTGTTGCATTTCTTGCATTTGCTTTTGCATGGCTTCGATTTCTGCGCGTGATTTGAACTCTAACAGTTCGACATCAAAGGTTAGCTCGCTACCGCCGGGGATGGCGACTTGGCCGGTTTGCGGATTACGCTGATCTTCCGGGCCATAGCCAAGCTCGGCCGGGATCCACAGGCGATACTTGCCGCCGCGCTGCATGATTTTAAGGCCTTCTGAAAAGCCGGGCACAACGCCAGTGACTGGAAAGCCGGCCTGAGGATTTTGGTCGAAAACCGTGCCGTCTTTCAACATGCCCGTGTAGCTGACAAGCACAACATCATTGTCGGTCGGCGATTTGCCTTCGCCGGTTTGGATAATCTTGTAACGCAATCCTGACGGCGTGGTGACGATATCACCATATTCCTGCCGCACGTCGCTTGTGCCCCAATATGCCAAACCGCCACCGGCAGCGAGCACGAGCGCAATCGCGGCCCAATATTTGGTCATCGTGCCTTTTTTGAGCGGAAGAATCGGGACGGCAGTTACGGACATACACATTTCCTGTTGGCTAAGTTGCGCGGTGACTAGCAGAAACTAGCGGGGATTCCAGACACAAAAAAAGCGCCGTAAAAGGCGCCTTCCTTGTTGCGGGTCGCAGACGCTTATTTCGCGCCGTCACGTTCCTGCTGTTTGCGTTCCATCTTGCGGGCACGACGAACAGCAGCGGCCTTTTCACGCGCGCGCTTTTCCGACGGCTTTTCGAAGTGACGACGCAGCTTCATTTCGCGATACACGCCTTCACGCTGCAGCTTCTTCTTAAGCGCGCGTAGGGCTTGATCAACATTATTGTCGCGAACCATGATCTGCATAAAAAACTCAACTCCGGATCGAATCGGCAAAATGGCTTAAAACGGCCACTTTGAAAGGCTAAAAACGAAAATCGCCGCGTTCACAGGCGGCGTGTTGACGTGGCCCCTAACTAGGTCGCCCTTAAATATCAAGCGAAAATGGCGCTTTTAACCATGAGGGCAGAGAAAATCCGTCGGCCTTTTTGCTGCGCCCAGCCCCTTGCCCTCGTGCAATGTTCGTTTCATAAAGCAACGCAACGAATGAGCAGGAGAGCGCCAATGGCAACCCAATTGAAGTCGAACAGCAAATATAGCGAAGCCGAATGGACCGCGCGTCAGGAGCTTGCGGCCTGCTATCGCATTTTTTCGATGTTCGGTTGGGACGAACTGGTGTTTAACCACATTACGGTGAAGGTGCCTGACGAAGAAGGCGCTTTTTTGATCAATCCTTATGGCATGCACTTTGGTGAGATCACCGCTTCCAGCCTGATCAAGATCGACATTGATGGCAACAAGATCGATGTCGACAACCCGTGGCATGTCAATAAGGCCGGCTTTGTCCAGCATAGCCTGTTCCATCGCACTTTGCCCGATGCCCATGCCATCATCCATACACACACAACTGCCACGGTCGCTGTGTGCAGCCTTGAGGGCGGATTGCAGCCAGTCAATTTCTACGCCTGCAACTTCATGGGCCAGCTGGCCTATCATGATTTCGAGGGCGTAACGGTGCGCGAGGAAGAAGGCACGCGATTGGTCCAAAATCTGGGCGACAAGCGGATATTGATGCTCAAAAATCACGGTCCTGTCGTGATGGGCAAGACATTGCCTGATGCGTTTATAAAATATTGGGCGCTCCAGCGGGCGTGCGAGCAACAGATTGCAACGATGCAAATGGGCAAGGCCATTACAGTGCCGCCTGAGGTCATCGCCGTGCACCAGCGCGACCTGTATATGGCATCACCTCCGGGCGGTTCGGGCCGCGTTGAATTTGATGCAATGGTGCGCAAGGTTGACCAGATCGATAAAAGCTGGCGGGATTAATCACTCCGCCCCCTGAATGCTGTTCTCCGTTGGTGACTGTGTTTCAGGGTCTCAAATAAGATGCTGAAACGCGTTCCGCATGGCTATAATGGGGCTGCATGACCAAATTCACCGTCAATGATCGCCCGGTTCAGTATAAAATGGATCCGCAAACCCCGCTTTTGTGGGCTTTGCGTGATGCGTCGAACTTGACCGGAACCAAATATGGTTGCGGCAATGGCGATTGCGGTGCGTGCATTGTGGAAGTCGACGGGGAGGCGATACGGTCCTGCCTGGTCACGATTGCCGAAGCCGAAGGACGTTTTGTCACGACGATCGAAGGCCTCAGCCGTGATCGTAGTCATCCCTTGCAACAGGCGTTTGTCGCCAGCAACGTGCCGCAATGCGGCTTTTGCATTCCGGGCATCATCATGGCGGGCGCGGTGTTGCTTAAGAAAAGCAACAACCCAACCGATGAAGAAATCGACGCTGCGATTACGAACTTGTGCCGTTGCGGCGTGTATCCACGGCTACGCGATGCTATCAAACGGGCCGGACGCGTAATGCGCGGTGAAGAACGTATCGCTGCTGCACCTCCGCCGGGAATTACGCCTGAAGATGCGGCGCGGGCGGTTCCTGCGTTGACGGTTACCGATTAAGCTTAACCCTGCAGCTCAATATCCCAATATAACCAGTCGTGCCATGTTTCGTGCAGATGGTTTGGCGGGAAAGCACGGCCCCTGTCTTGCAATTGCCAGCTGGTGGGGCGGATTGCGGCCATGTTCAGCTGCATTTGCGCTTGCTTTGGTGTGCGGCCACCTTTTTTCAGGTTGCAGTGCAGGCAAGCCGTTGTGACATTTTCCCAGCTCGTGATGCCGCCCAAACGGCGTGGAACGATATGGTCAAAGGTTAGATTGTCGCCTGATCCGCAATATTGGCATTCAAACTTGTCACGCAAGAACAGGTTGAAGCGGGTGAATGCAGGATATTCTGATGGCTTCACATATTGCCGCAGCGCGATAACCGACGGGATTTTCATATCCAGTCTTGGGCTATGGACATGCCGATCATAGTTGGAAACGATGTCGACCTTGTCGAGGAACACCGCCTTAATGGCGGCTTGCCATGGCCATAGGCTCAATGGATAATAGCTCAACGGCGTGTAATCGGCGTTGAGTACCAATGCCGGGCAGTTTTCCGGGTGCCTTGCCCGGCCCGCTGCTTCGAAAGTTCCGGTATGCAACATAAGTCGAACCCTACTCCCTTTCTGTCATACATGCTTTAAGCGCAACAACGTTACAGCAATCTGACAGTTATCAACCTATTTACACATGTGGTGACGTCAAGAGGGCAAAGGCACCGGATATGGTATTTTTTGGGGATATGTTTTTTGTGTGCGGATGAATTTTTGAAGCAATATCTGCCTGTACTGCCACAATTTGGTGGCGCAGTGGTGACGCGGTTCGCGCCGAGTCCCAATGGACGCTTGCATCTGGGGCATGCCTTTTCGGCATTATGCGCGCATGATTTTGCGCGTGCTGTGGATGGTCGGTTTCATCTGCGGATTGAAGATATTGACGGAACACGCAGCCGTGCCGAGCATGTCGCGGCGATCATGTCGGATATGGACTGGCTTGGGCTTCATCATGACGGCGCTGTGCAATTTCAATCGCAGCATATTGCCCGATATGAAGCGGCGCGTGACCAGTTGATCGCGGACGGGCTGCTGTACCGCTGCGTCTGCACGCGAAGCGATATTGCCCATGCGCTGAAACATAAGCCAGTGCCGCATGGTCCAGATGGCCCCCATTATCCCGGAACGTGCCGGGACAGCGACATTGACCCTTCCGTACCTTATAGCTTGCGGATTGATATGGCCAAAGCATTGGCGCGGTCGGGGCTGTTGCAGTGGATGGATTTGGCGGCTGGATCGCAATTTGCGGACCCCATGGCATTTGGCGATGTTGTTCTGTGGCGCAAAGACGCGCCGGCATCATACCATCTGGCCGCGACGATTGATGATGCCGCCGATGGCGTGTCGCATGTCGTGCGTGGCCAAGACCTTTTCGGATATACCGCGATCCACAGGCTGTTGCAGAAACTGTTGGATTTGCCTGAACCCAAATATTGGCACCATCCGCTGTTGGTAGACGCGAGCGGCGAAAAGCTGGCGAAGAGCAAATCCTCACCTGCGCTGTCGGACCGGCGGTTGGCGGGCGAATCCGGCGATGGACTTATTAATAATTTGCGTCAGGGAACGCTACCGCTTGGAATCTCGCTATCTCACGCCTAGATAGACGCAGCGGGGTATTGGCCCCGGACAAGGATTTATCCCGATGACTATTTTGCTGGTTCTCCTCACCATTGGCGCCGCTGGTGCCGTGGCATTTGCACTTATCCGTGGCCTTCATGCGTTCGCCAACTTGCGACCAGCAGATGTTGACGAGGCGGGATTGCCCAAATCGCTCACCGTGCAGAACAAGATGATGTTCGCCCGCGTCAAATGGCAGGCCATTACGATCGGTTTGCTTGCTGTGCTCGTCTTGGTCGCCGGCTCGCAATAAGCGGGCGGCATCAGACATGGTCAAGCTCAACAAGATTTACACACGCACGGGTGATGACGGGACCACTGGCCTCGTCGACGGTTCGCGCGTGTCCAAGACCAATGCGCGCTTACACGCCATCGGCGAAGTCGATGAGACTAACAGCGCGCTCGGCGTAGCGGTTCAGGCGCTGGCAGCGGACGAGGGCGAAACGTCGTTGGTCGCTGAGTTACGGCGTATCCAGAATGACCTGTTTGATCTGGGTGCCGATATCGCAACGCCTGGCGAAAGTTTTGAACCATCGCCGATGGAACTGCGGATTGTGTCATCTCAAGTCGAATGGCTTGAGGCCGCTATAGACAAAGCCAACGAGCAGCTTCCGCCGTTGACCAGTTTCATTTTGCCGGGCGGCAGCTTGGCAGCGGCGCATATGCACATGGCGCGCGCCATTTCACGCCGTGCCGAACGGGCGCTGGTTGCGGCATCGCTGGATGTCTCGATAAACCCACAGGCGTTAAACTACATCAACCGTCTGTCGGACTATCTGTTCGTGCTGTGCCGCCTGATCAATTCGACGCGCGGTGGTGATATCATGTGGGTGCCCGGCGCATCGCGGTGAGCGCAGCGGCGTCGAACGCGATTTGCAGTCCCTAACGCTTACGGCCACATGGCCCAAGCGCATCGATAACAAATGTATAGTCAGCTTGCGCGCGCGCAGCGTCTTCATCGCGCGCTGTTTCGATGCGGTCGTTGGGAAGGCTGCGCGGTAGGCCACAGGCTAGGCGATACCATAGCAGCGTGAATCGTTCCGGCGCGGTCGCAGATGAATCAATCACTTCAGCGGTCGATACCGCCCACTGTTTTTGCTCATTCGGCCTACTAAGAACCGTAAGGGACACTGGCTGGTCCTTTTCGGTCTTCAGGAAAATCTGTGTTTCGCCTTCACCGAGCACCGTTCCAGGGCTATGGAAAGCACTGGAGACACCTATGATGCGTTGCGGTGCATCGCGCAGGACAGCCTCCTGCGTGATTCGGCGGACCAAAGCATCATTTGCCGGGCTAAAATTTGCGAGCGCGTTGGGTCGCGACAAACGGATTTCGCCCGTTCGGCCGGTGACGGGGCTGCCAAATAGGAACAACCGCTGTTTTTTCAATTTGGGCACTTTGCCCTTCGCATCCTTGGGCACATCCAGCACAAAGCGAACGCGGTCGGCAATGCCCCCTTCACCGCGAATCAATGCCATGACGTCCGCTTCCATCAGCATGCGTTGTAGAGATGTGGGTACGCCTATGGCTTGTTCAGGGGCAACTTTAGCAGCTTTGCGGACAGTTACATCAACGATCAAAGGCGATATGACGACCAAATCGGCAACATCCGAATAACTTGCCGATTCTGCTTCAATGGCAAGTGCAGGTGGCAGGGTGGCCACGGGTTGGGCAGATGCGGCATTGCCCAAACCCAACAAAACCAAGCATAAAATCACTTTCGCTTGCGAAATTCGCATTAAACAACCCTTCCTGAAACCGACATTTGTCGCAAATTTTACGTGTATCACATTGTAGCATAATGTGAACCTGTCCATGAATTGCGCATGAATCGCAGAATCCGGATTGCTTGGCCTGTTAGGGTTGGCTAATGCGTCGATGAATCGAGCAAAAAAAAATAGTTTTCGATATCGCGAGGGTACGGGCGAGGCACGGTAAAACGTGCGTCGTTAATGTATTATTTTGTTTTGAAGGTAGGAGAGTTGTTTCCGCATGGCATATGCTGATCAAGATGGGATGAGCACAAACCGTTTGGTTTCTGTCGTCATTGTACTCCTTCTTCACGCTTTCCTCGGTTATGCCTTGGTGACTGGCCTCGCATATGATGCGGTCGTCTCGATCAAGGAAAAGATGACCGTGGTCGACGTGAAAGAAGAAGAACCACCCGAAGAAGAAGAACCACCACCAGAACCAGAGAAGCAAATCGAGCCTCCGGTCGTTTCGCCTCCGCCAATGGTGGTTACCGTGGCTCCGCCACCAACGGTTCGCACAGTTGATACGCCGCCACCTGCGGCTCCAATCGTGCCCACAGCCGCACCACCAGCGCCCCCGCCGCCGCCAGCAGGTCCTACTGCTGAAGCGAAACCGCGGGGCAACCCAGGCAACTGGGCAAACACGAATGACTATCCGTCGCGTGCTTTGCAGCAGGAGCGTGAGGGTACAACCGGGTTCCGCGTTACTATCGGCGCTGATGGTCGTGTCATTGATTGCCAAGTTACGCAGTCAAGCGGCCACGCGGATCTCGATGCGGCAACCTGCACCAACGTGAAGCGTCGTGCGCGCTTTGAACCTGCCGTTCGTAACGGCGAAAAGGTTCAAGGATCGTATTCAAACCGCGTACGGTGGCAGATACCGAAATAATTTTCTGGCCCGGTAAAAGGGGGAGCCTTGGTTCCGGGTCTTTTTTGCTAGATAGTTCTATTTTTTGAGAGGTAGTTAAAATGTCGATTTTGTTTCTGACTGCGGCCGGCGCCGCAAACCCAGATGTGGCCGCACAATTCGGTCTTATCCCTGCGCTTAACGAAGGTGGACCGATTTCATGGTCGATTTTCATCGTCATGGTCATCATGTCTGTCTTCTCTTTCTACATCATGTTCACGAAGCTTTTTGAACAGCAGAAGGTTTTGAATCAGTATAAGGAAGTCCGTGCACAATTCTGGCGCGCTGCAACGCTTGAAGAAGGCGCTGCAAAGCTCGACAAGAACAGTGCATATCGCCAAGTCGTTGATGATGGCATTGCCGCGCAAAAGCAGCACAGCCTTTTGACTGACGCTATTGAAGCACATGATTGGCTGCACGGCGCAATGGCCCGTTCAGAAGATTCCATCAACAACAAGCTAGCGGGCGGTCTTCCGTTCCTCGCAACGGTTGGTGCAACGGCTCCTTTCGTTGGTCTTCTTGGTACCGTTATCGGCATCTACTCGGCGCTGATCAAAATCGGTATCGCTGGTCAGGCTGACATCGGCAAGATCGCTGGTCCAGTTGGTGAAGCACTGATCATGACCGCAATTGGTCTGTTCGTTGCTGTTCCTGCTGTTCTTGCGTACAACTGGCTCCAGGCACGTAACAAGACAATCGCACGTAGCCTTTCGACCTTCTCGAACGATGTGCTTGGTTACATCTCTTCGGGCGGCCGCGTTAAGCCTGCTGTTCCTGCCGCTGCACCAGCTGGTAAGCCAGCACCTGCTGCAGCTAAGAAGTAATATTGGGTTAGGGCCGCGTTTCGGCGCGGCCCATCCGCCAGCAACCGCTGGCGCTCCATTTTTGACCCAATTTATTTAGAGAGGATTGGCCAATGGCAATCAGTTCAGGAGGCGGCGGCAATGATACGCCAATGTCTGACATCAACACGACGCCGCTCGTCGACGTCATGCTGGTGCTCCTCATCGTATTCCTCATCGCAATTCCTGTCGCTATCCAGACAGTGAAGATGGACATTCCGGTCATCAAGTTCGAACCAACAAAGGCAAAGCGTGAAAACGTTCTGCTGTCGGTGACAACAACCGATGCCGGCGGTCGTGATCCCGGTGACCCCGCTTACCAAGGTGCAAACCCGAATGGCGAGTGCCGTATTTACTGGAACGTAACGCCTGTTGATTCAACCGAGTTGGTTGATCGCGCGGCGAAGCATTTGAAGGCAGAATTTGAAAAGCTGGGTGGCCCAGAAGCCGCCGCCGCTGGTCTGATCGAGCCTGACATGCTGCCAGAGGCGCACATCCGTGGTGATATCAACACGCCTTATCGATGCATCGGTGGTGCAATTTACACCATGCAGATGGCCGGTTTCGCCCGTGTTGGCTTCATTTCATCGCCGTTCGAAAACGCGAACGTGCAGTAAGTTATTTAAGGAGCAATCATCATGGCAATGAGTGGCGGTAACGATGATGGCCAGCCGATGATGGAAATGAACACAACGCCGTTAATCGACGTTATGCTCGTTCTCCTCATCATGCTGATGATCACCATCCCCCCGGTTTCGCACGCCGTAAACATTGACCTTCCGGTCAATGATCCCAATGCGCCACCACCGGAAGTTCCGATCGATCCTGTTATTAACAAGATCATCATTCTTCCGAACAGCGCAATTCAGTGGAATGGCACGCCGGTTTCGATTCAGCAGATGGAGCAGTATCTGGTCCGGACGACGTCCATGAATCCGGAGCCCGAGCTTCAGTTCCAACCAGCCCCAACGGCGCCATATGACACCGTTGATAAGGCCCTGGTTTCTGTAAAGCGAAGCGGAATTTCGAAATTCGGTTTTGTTGGCAACGAACAATACCGCGTCTTCGGCAAGGCTTCGCGTGAGGGTCGGTAGTTACCGAACCTTCCGTTAATACGACATTTAAAAAGGCGGTGCAGAAATGCGCCGCCTTTTTTGTTATCTGCTGTGACGGCCAAGGGACACACCGGTCCGTTGGTCGCTGTTGTTTTCGCTTTATTTGCTGACCGACAGCCGGCTCATCAGGATGGCTGCACGCTTTGCCTGCCGTTTGATGCTGGCAAGGTCGACTGTCTCCCCGGGGGCGTGGTCGCCTTTGCTATAGACGCCAAGGCCAACGAGACCGTCGACGTCATTGGCGACGAAGCTGATGTCCCCTGCGCCACGTTTCAACGGATTGAGCGGCGGTTGGGTGTCCAGTCCCAGATCCCGGTTTACAACATTCAGTTGCGCCAACAACGCCTTGTTGCCCTCCGTCGGCGCCATCGCGGGATAGCCGCCGGGGTCAAAGCTAATCTTGGCGCTGGTCTTTGGTGCAGATGCGGAAACGATGGCCTGCATCTTCTGCCGGACCCGCGCACTTTGGTCTTCGGATAAGGTCCGAAAGTCACCGCGCGCTATGGCTATGCCGGGAATGATGTTGGTCTTTCCTTTGGCACTTGCGCGGACGCCGTCATTGTCGAAGCTTGCCTCTTGCCCCGCCGCAATCAACCCGACGTTGAATGTCAGGTTCGGCTCAGGCAGCTCTGTGCGGAATTGATGGATTATGCGCGCCAGTTCAAACGCTGCGCCATCGCCATATGTGGAATCAAAGATTAGAGAGCTATGGCCGGTGACGCCGGAAACCTCCAACTTCCAACTGTTCGACGACCGGCGGGCGATAACGCCCATATCCTTGCCATCCTCAATCGACAGGCCTTCGAAATCGAGCGCAACATCTGCGGTCTTGCCGGCGGCAATCAGTGGCGCGCGGGTAATCTCGATGGGGTCGCCTGCGTCCTCCTCATCTCCCGTCATATGAATTTCTATATGCGCGTTCTTCAGCGTACCTGCGGCCTGCATGGCGCGCAAAGCAGACACGATCACGACCATGCCGCCCTTGTCGTCACCCGCACCGGGGCCAACGGCTTGGTCACCACGACGGACGAATTTCTGGAAGGGGCTATCGGCCTCAAAGACAGTGTCGAGATGCGCAATCAGTAAAAGCTTCTTTGTGCCCTTCTTGCCCGCCTTGGTCGCGACCAGGTGCCCTGCGCGTCCAGCCTTGGCCATGTCTAGCCATTCTACCTTGAACCCAAGCGGTTCGAGCTCAGCACGCATCATATCGCCGACGGTTTTGACGCCAGCGAAGTTCATCGTTCCCGAATTTTGGTTGACCATCCGCTCAAGCAAGGCAACCGAGCGTTCATATTCCGCCTCAACGGTTGCGGCTATCTTGGCTTCGGGCTTTGAAAGCTGGGCAAAAGCCGGCGTTGAAAGCGCCAAGAGCGCAACGCTGCTCATCAAAGACAGGGCTTGGAATTTCATGACATACTCCTGAAAACTATAGCGATGATGTGCCGCGCTTTATGCGTTCGGGCAAGGGCGTTGATGCAGAGCTTATACGGCCGGCTTTTTCGCGAGGATGTGTTCCAAGATGAAATGCGGCACCGTCAACGTTGATATCAGAATGAATGCAGACCGGACAATGCCCATGTCCGAAGGGACGTCGCCTTGGTACAGGAACATCAAGACGCCTAACCCTAATGAAAGCGCGGACACAGCGGCGACAATCGCTGCCTTTTTGAATTTGGACAGACCGCCTGTTTCGCGCAAGGCGTCCGCCATGTGCCGGGGCGAGTGCAACCCGCAAAAGAAAACGGCAAATGCCACGAGCGGCGGCAGGAACAAGGCAGCTGTGATGCAGGCCAGCACTTCAAGCGCGCTTTGCGCATCCTCATGCCGGAACGCCCAATAAGCAAAGACAAGGCTGCCCAGCGCAGCAGGAACGGATGCGGCGCCAAGCAGCGCGGCGATCACTGCGCCGTTTTGGTTGCCCGTTAGTGCGGCGAATATCATCGCGACATCGTCAGGGCTGGCCAGCGCAGGCAAGGCGACCAATGCCCACCCCACCATCATGGCCAGAAACGGATCTACGCCACCACGCCAATCACGGCTGAAATGCACAATTGAGATGAGCAGGAATGAAATGAGCGCCAGTTCCGGCAGCTGAAGCCATAAAACGACCATGGCCGCCGCGCATCCCGCATAGCCACCGATAATCTTGGCCCTACCGGCGAGTCCATTCTGCCCAAAATGGACGGCGGCGATTTCCACATCCAGCGTGCCGTGGGGAATGCCTGCAAGCACGATGGCCAGAGCAGCCAACATATTGGCCTCAACGCTGTCCATGCCGCCCAGAAGGCGGTCTGCGGCAATCAGCAGCAAGGTCGCTGCCGGTAACGCAAACAGGCGCAACATTTTTGAAAATGTTGCGCCTGCAGAATGCGGATATGAAATTATATTCATACAGGAATGTACGCCGCCGGAGCGGCGTACGTCCAGTGTTTATCCGAAGGCCTTAGCCATATTCGGCTTGCGACTTGCGTACGGCGATCATGTAAATCAGAACGCCGACGCCAGCCTTTGCGATCAAATCGGCGATTGTGTAGCCGACTTGTACGCCAACGGTTACGTCCGAACCGCTCAGATTGGTGTACGGGATCATATATACGATCGGGTAGAAACCCCATGATGCGAAGGTCAGCAAACGTGCCTTCTTCACCAGTTCGCGTACATTTTCTGGCTGGTTGTTGATCGATGCACCAAGACCAGCGAACAGCTGCCACATGATGTAGACAAACGGGATTGCCGACAATGTGCCCCACAATACGCGGGTCGGAATGTCCGTTGCGATTTCACCTGGGTAACCCAAAATGATCATCAATGCCGCTGCGCCGCCCAGCTTGAACGACTTCGAGACGGTTTCTTCTTGGCTCAGACGCATCACGAGGATGAGTTCGATGAGAAGCAATGGCACCGTGAGCAACCAGTCGACATAGCGATAGGCATCGTTAAACGCATAGCCGCTTGCGGCCACGATTCCGCCTTCAACGGTATATGCGCCTTCCCAGCTCTCGAAAATACGGAAATAGTGATACGCGGCGATGGCGGTAACCAAGCCGGAAATGGTGAGTGCCGTCTTGTAGGCTGGGCCGACTTGCGAGCGGCCGAGCCACAAAAACAGCGTTGCTGCTGCCATGGTGGCAAATGTAAATGAGAATGCATTATAGACCAAGGAATATTGGCCAAAAGTTAGATTTTCCACGTTCTTCTCCCCCTTTGAGACATCATTTCGGATGTCGGGGCGTTTTTCATAAACGCTGACCTGGGGACAACAACCTAACCTTTATACCATGTTTTTGCGATATTGCCCTCGACATCGCGAAACTGGCACATATAATGGTTAATGCTAAAATGCGCCTATGGGGGTTCGCGGGAGGCACTGTAATTTGGACGTTTTGGGCCGGTCTAACGAGAAACTAGACGCGCTGATCGCGAATAGCCCGATAGCGTCGGTGATAAGCGACCCGCGTCAAAGCGGTAATCCCATCATCGCCTGTAATGCTGCGTTTGTTGAACTGACGGGCTATTCGGAACATGAAATCATTGGGCGAAACTGCAAATTTTTGGCCGGTCCAGCGACGGAGCCATGGTTAACCGACACGATCAGCAATGGTGTTCAACGTCATGCCCCGGTCATGGTTGAAATTTTGAACTACAAGCGCGATGGCACACCCTTTCGTAATGCAGTGTTGGTCGCGCCGTTGTTTGACGAAGAAGGTGAGCTTGAGTTCTTTCTTGGCTCTCAGGTGGAACTTGAGCCCAGCGCGCCAGCGTCTTACGAGAGCCGTCATCTTGCCGCAGCGGCGGCGGTGAAGGCATTATCTCGGCGGCAGCGCGAGGTTTTGGCTGAAATGGCACTCGGCCATTTGAACAAGCAAATCGCGTTCCGGCTTGGGCTCAGCGAGCAAACGGTCAAAATGCACCGTGCGTTGTTAATGGACCGCTTGGGCGCGGCGAGTACCGCCGATGCTATTCGCATTGCAGTAGAGGCCGGGCTTTAATCTGCGCCTTTACTGTCACGGCGGCTCACGAGCCGCCTCGACAAGACATGGCGTCAGGGACGCAACGACTAAACACCAAATGAAAAGGCCCGGCAGTCCCCCAACCGCCGGGCCTTTAGCTAATGATCCGATGCGTGGGATCAGTAGCTATAGTACATGTCGAATTCGACTGGGCTTGGCGTCATTTCCCAGCGGGCGACGTCTTCCATTTTCAATTCGATATAGCTGTCAATCTGGTCCTTCGAGAACACGTCACCCTTCAACAGGAAGTCGTGATCCGCGGCCAAACACTCCAGAGCCTCACGCAGCGATCCGGCTACGGTTGGTACTTCAGCGAGCTCAGCTGGTGGCAAGTCGTAAAGGTTCTTGTCCATGGCGTCGCCTGGGTGGATCTTGTTCTGGATGCCGTCGAGGCCAGCCATGAACAAAGCCGCATAGCACAGATATGGGTTCGCCATTGCGTCAGGGAAGCGGACTTCAACGCGCTTCGCCTTGGCACCGGCACCATATGGAATACGGCATGAAGCTGAGCGGTTGCGCGCCGAATAGGCGAGCAAAACAGGCGCTTCGTAACCCGGCACCAAACGCTTGTAGCTGTTTGTGGTTGGGTTTGTGAATGCGTTCACGGCTTTGGCATGCTTAATGATGCCGCCGATGAAATACAGGCACATGTCCGAAAGACCAGCATAGCCGTCACCTGCGAAAAGCGGGGTTTTGCCTTCCCAGATCGACAGGTGGGTGTGCATACCCGAACCATTGTCTTCCTTGATTGGCTTGGGCATGAACGTTGCGGTCTTGCCATATGCATGCGCAACCTGATGCACGACATATTTGTAGATCTGCATACGGTCAGCGGTCTGTGTCAGCGTACCGAAAGTCAGGCCAAGCTCATGCTGGGCTGCGGCAACTTCATGGTGATGCTTGTCGCAAGGCAGGCCCATTTCGAGCATGGTCGAAACCATTTCGCCACGGATGTCCATTGCGCTGTCCACGGGCGCGACGGGGAAATAACCACCCTTTGCACGGGGGCGATGGCCCATATTGCCGCTTTCATATGTCGTGCCAGTGTTCGTTGGCAGCTCGATATCGTCGATCTTGTAATATGACGTGTTGTAGCTGTTTTCGAAACGCACATCGTCGAACATGAAGAATTCGGCTTCTGGACCGACATATACGGTGTCGCCGATGCCTGTGGTTTTCAAATAGGCTTCAGCGCGCTTTGCGGTCGAGCGCGGGTCGCGGCTGTACAACTCGCCCGTTGATGGCTCGACGATATCGCAGAAGATGATCATCATGGGCGTGGCGGAGAATGGATCTACGTATACGGCATCAAGATCAGGCTTTAGGATCATGTCGGATTCGTTGATGGCTTTCCAGCCTTCGATGGACGAACCGTCAAACATCAGGCCGTCTTCCAACTCGTCTTCGCCGATTACGCCCGCGCACATGGTCAGATGCTGCCATTTGCCCTTGGGATCAGTGAAACGAACATCGACCCACTCGATCTCTTCATCCTTGATACGCTTGATAATGTCCTTAGCTGAGGTACCCATTCTGCTTTCCTTCTTTGGCTTGTCTTTTTTGGATATTTTTGATTTTTTAGACGGCATCGTTGTCGCGTTCGCCGGTGCGGATACGCAGCGCGGTTTCGACCGGGATAACGAAAATCTTGCCGTCACCAATGCGGCCAGTCTGGGCCGCTGCGGCAATGGCTTCTACGACGCGGTCGGCAAGGCCGTCTTCAACGACAACCTCAAGCTTTACCTTCGGCAAAAAGTCGACAACATATTCGGCCCCCCGATACAGTTCGGTGTGGCCCTTTTGACGGCCAAAGCCTTTGGCTTCGGTAACGGTGATACCCGAGACGCCAACTTCGTGCAGCGCTTCTTTCACCTCGTCCAATTTGAATGGCTTGATGATCGCTTCGATCTTTTTCATGGCTTTTCCCTTTATGGCGCGTGAAGCAGACGCTCCGCGCGCGCGGATGATGTAATAGGCATATCAAGTATCGTGCCAAAATTGACCAACACCAAAACGCGTTATTTTGGGCCATATGGGCCATGGCATCTGCCTAAATTTTAGGCAGATGCTAGATTCATGGGCAGCAGTTTTTTACTTTGCCGCCTTTTTTGCGCCACCGCTTAATGCGGCATCATTTGCCTTTGCATAATGTGCACGGCTGACAACATAAGCGCGCATTTGCTCGGCCTCTTTCGCTGTTAACACACTGCTAAAGCTGACCATGCCATTGCCCTTCAATATACCGTCAATCACAACCGATTTCCAGGTTGCGGCATCCGCAATCACGCCAGATTTACGCAGGTCAGGCAGCACGCCGTTCCCGACCGCCCCGGGGCCATGGCAGACGAGGCAATAGCGTTGGAAGTTCGATCCCCCCGCTGCGATATCCGCTGGCGTGCCGAATTGCGCTGGCGGTGCCCATACATAGGCGGGCGCTTTCGGCACGGGTGGCAACGCTGTTTTTCCGCCCAGCTTCAGAACGATCAGGCGGGGGAGGTTGGGAACCGCAGCGCTGGTGGAGCCTGCATATCCGGAAACGAGCGGAAACGCGCCGCCCTTGCTGGTCAGGAAGGCGACATATTGCTCGCCGTCCACCGTATAGGTCGATGGACCGGACAACACGCCAGACTGTACGTTAAGGTTCAACAATTGCTTGCCGCTATCCGCAGCATAAGCGCGGAACTCACCCATTGCCGTACCTTGGAAAACCAGATTTCCGGCGGTGGTCATCGTCCCGCCATTCCATGAGGCGGGGTGATCGACGGTCCATTTTGCTTTGCCGGTCTTGGGGTCGAACGCGACAAGCTTTCCGGTCGTGGCCGCTTTCACAGCCTTCACGAAATTGATGTCATCGGGAAGGTCGGCCGTTGCCATCGCGCCGCCCACGTTGAAGCCCAACGGCTTGCGCTCTTGTTCGTTTGGCGCAACCGGCGGCAGATACGCGCCGCCAATGTATAATGCGGGAATGTAGACCAATCCCGTTGCGGGGTTAAAGCTCATCGGGTGCCAGTTATGCGCACCCAACGCCGACGGGTTCGCCAAATAGAGCTTGCCGGTTTTTTCATACCGCGCCGCAGGGTTTTCGATTGGCCGCCCCGTTTTCATGTCATAGCCGGTGGCCCAGGTGATGCCGTCGATAAACGGGTTTGCTGACAACAACTTGCCGTTCAACCGATCAATGGTGAAGAAAAACCCGTTCTTCGGCGCGTGGTACAGAACTTTGCGTTCTTTGCCGCCGCGGGTTTCGGTTGCCAATATAATAGGCTGGGTCGCAGTGTAATCCCAGCTTTCGGCTGGCGTTTCCTGATAATGCCAGACATATTCGCCCGTGTCGGGTTTGAGCGCGACGATGGATGACAGGAACAGATTGTCGCCTTCGCCATTGGAACGAATACCATGGTTCCACGGATTTCCGTTGCCGACGCCAAGGTACAATTGGTCCAGCTCGGCATCATAGACGATTGCGTCCCACACGGTACCGCCGCCGCCACTTTCGCGCCAGTCACCCTTTTTGGGCTTGGAACTCCATGTTTTCGTTGCCGCTGTTTTTAAGATCTTATCGCTCGCGGCATTGTCGGGCTCGCCCTTGGGATTGGGCGTGGTGTAAAAACGCCATGCCTTTTTGCCGGTCGCGGCGTCATATGCGGTCACATAACCGCGCGCGCCGAACTCTGCGCCGCCAAATCCAATAACGACCTTGTCCTTTACGACCCGTGGCACGCCTGTGATGGTGCCGTTGGATTTGAGATCAAGCGTTTGGACACTCCACAATTGCTTGCCCGTGGTGGCGTCCAGGGAAATCAAACGCCCGTCGATGGTTCCGACAAAAACGCTGCCTTTCCAGAACGCAACGCCACGGTTGACCACGTCGCAGCAGGCTTTGACCCCGCGCGCTTTGTCGACTTCGGGATCGAAGCTCCACAATGGTTTGCCGGTTTTGGCGTCATAAGAAAATACTTTGGACCAGGCGGTCGAGATAAACATTTTGCCGTCGACAACCACTGGCGTTGCCTCCTGGCCGCGCGCATCTGGCAAGTCAGCGAACCAGGCAATGCCCAGATCCTGCACATTGCCATCGTTAATCAGGGTAAGCGGGCTGTGCCGTTGTTCATTATAATTGAAGCCAGTCATCGCCCAGTTTGAGCCATCACCACCGGTTTTCAAATACTCGCCGTTAATCTTAGCGAATGCAGGTACATCGGTCGGGCCCGCTACCTTTTCGCAAGAACCCAATAATAATGTCGCGCCAGCAAATGCGGCTGCGAACCAAAACTTATTCATCATATTTTCCCCCTCGGGCGAAAGGCTATGCGCTTGAATAGGCTTCGTCCAGTGGGAATTTAACTGATGGGTTAAATTATCTTCTTTATGGCGCTTTCCATCTCGGTTGCGGCCTTTTCATAAACGCGCGCACGGAGGTTTGAGAGAATTGCATCAGGTGCACTAACCGGGGTTCCGCCGCTAAATGGGGGTGCTGGATCATATTCGAGCGCGAGCTGGATGGTGCGTGCAACATCTTCGCCTGCAATGTCTAAAATTAGTTCAAGCGCGAAGTCGATGCCCGATGTGACGCCGCCCGCGGTGACCAAATTCCCGTCGCGGACAACGCGCGCGGGGCGGTGCGTTGCGCCAAACATCAGCAACAAATGCGTGTAAGCCCAGTGGCATGTGGCTTCTTTGCCGTGCAGCAAATTGGCCGCGCCCAATATAAAGGCACCGGTGCACACGCTGGTGATATATTGTGCTCCGCGTGCTTGCGTGCGGACGAAATCGACGATCTGCGCGTCAGCAATCGCGTCGCGCACACCATGACCGCCCGGCACGCAGATTATGTCCGCTTGCGGGCAGTCTGCGAAGCTGGATCGCGGGAGAATGGAAAAGCCGCTATCGGTGGTAACCGCCGCGCCCGTTTTGCTGACGACATGAACATCCGCGCCCGGCAGTCGCGAGAGGAATTGCACCGGCCCGGTGAAATCGAGTTGCGTGACATTGTCGAAAAGGACGAAGACGATATGCATGCCGCATGCTTAACCTGCACGCCGCAAAAAACAAAGGGCCGCCGGATTTCTCCGACGGCCCAATGGTCGCAAATTGTATCGATCAGATAAGCTCAATCGCCAAAGCCGTCGCTTCGCCTCCACCAATGCAGAGCGATGCCAGGCCGCGTTTCTTTCCATGGCGTTGAAGCGCGGCGACCAAGGTTGTGATAATCCGCGCACCCGATGCACCAATGGGATGACCCAATGCCGTGGCGCCGCCATGAACATTAATCTTGTCATGCGCGATGCCCAGATCGTGCATCGCAAACATCGCGACGCAGGCAAATGCTTCATTCACTTCGAATAGGTCAACGTCCGCGATGGTCCAGCCGGCCTTTGCCAAGCATGCGTTGATTGCACCGACCGGAGCGGTGGTGAATGCCGATGGCTCCTGCGCGTGCGCCGCATGCGCGACGATACGCGCAACCGGTTTTTGCCCATTGGCGTCGGCGACCGATTGGCGCGTGAGCACCAGCGCGGCGGCACCATCTGAAATCGATGAGCTGGTTGCGGCCGTGATTGTACCGTCCTTCGCAAAGGCTGGTTTCAGCGTTGGAATCTTGTCGGGCATGCCTTTGCCGGGTTGTTCGTCGGTGTCGACGATGACGTCGCCCTTGCGTGTGGCAACGGTCACCGGAACGATTTCCGCTTTAAACGCGCCGTCTGCAATCGCACTTTGCGCGCGGCGCAGCGATTCAAGGGCGTAACCATCCTGCGCTTCGCGCGTCAGCTTATATTCGTCTGCGGTGTCTTGCGCGAATGTGCCCATGGCGCGGCCAGCTTCATATGCGTCCTCAAGTCCATCGAGGAACATATGGTCGTAGGCGGTGTCATGCCCAATGCGCGCGCCACTGCGATGCTTTTTCAGCAAATAGGGCGCGTTGGTCATGCTTTCCATGCCACCGGCGATGACATAATCGACCGAGCCAGCGGCGAGTGCCTCGCTGCCCATGATGACGGTCTGCATGCCCGAACCGCAAACCTTGTTCACCGTTGTTGCTTGCACAGATTTGGGCAGGCCCGCTTTAATCGCGGCCTGACGGGCAGGGGCTTGGCCGAGGCCCGCTGGCAACACACAGCCCATATAAATCCGCTCAATCGCCGCGCCGTCGACGCCAGCGCGTTCAACGGCTGCTTTCACCACAGTTGCGCCAAGGTCGGTCGCAGAAACATCTGCCAACGCCCCTTGCATGGCCCCCATTGGCGTGCGGGCGTAGGACAGGATGACGACAGGATCGGCGTTGCGCATGGCAGATTCCTTTGATTTTGATTTGCCGCCTTATAGGGCGGCGCAGCATCAAAAACAAATGTGAATCAGCCCAGTTTGCTGCGTTAGAACAAGGCCTTCAAATCGCGTTTCAAGATTTTGCCATTGGCGTTGCGCGGCAGAGTATCCTCGGTGAAGATGATCTTCACGGGCACTTTGAATTTTGCCAACCGCGCGCTGACATATTCGCGCAGTTCATTCTCGCTTGCGGTCATGCCGGGCGCCAGATGGACAACAGCTGCGGGTTCTTCGCCCAATGTCTGGTGCGGAATGCCAATCAGTGCGGCATCGGTGACCGCGGGATGTTCGTACAAGATATTTTCGACTTCAGACGAATAGATATTCTCGCCGCCGCGAATGATCATGTCTTTGGCGCGATCAACGATGAAGCAGAAGCCTTCGTCATCCACGCGGGCAAGATCGCCCGTGCGCACCCAGCCATCAACAAATGTCTCTGCGGTGGCGTCTGGACGGTTCCAATAGCCTTTGACGATTTGCGGGCCGCGGGCCCACAATTCACCGACTTCGCCAACAGGCAACTCGGTCGATCCATCCTCTGACATGATTTTCACGTCCGAGACTGCAACGGCCGGACCACAGCTGTCGGGGCGATTCAGGTAATCTTCGGCAACATGCGACGTAACTGTCGCCATAGTCTCCGTCATGCCCCAGCCATTGCCCGGGAATGCGCCGAATATTTCGTAGATCTTGCTGACGAGCTCTGGCGCGGACGGTGCACCGCCATAGCTTATCGCGTCGATTGAGCTGAGGTCATATTTCGCGCGGTCGGGGTGCTCGATTAACTGCCAAGCGATGAACGGCACGCCGCCCGTGGCGTTAATCTTTTCACGTTCGATAATCTCGAATGCCTTCACGGTATCCCATTTGTGCAGGAGCACGATCTTGTGCCCTGCTTGAATCGTGGGAATCATGGACGCCGAACAAGCCGTGACATGGAACATCGGAATGACAAGCAGGCTCGCCCTTATGCTGGGTTCGGGTAGAGGCTCACCACGGCGCAATACAGTCGCAGCACCGGAATAGGCGCTGGAAAAGCCATTGGTCAGCAGGTTGCGATGCGAACCCAAGGCGCCCTTTGGCTTGCCGGTCGTCCCGCTGGTGTAGAAAATGGTGGCCGCGTCATCTGGCGCAATCGCGACGTCAGGCAACGACAGGTCAGCCAAATCGGCATAGCTTTTTGGACTGCCAATTATGCTTTCGAGCGTGATCGCGGGCTCCGCCATTGCTGCTGCACCCGCGCGCGTGACCATGACATGCGCGAGCGCAGGCATCTCGGCTTTGTAGGGCGATATGCGGTCCCAGCGTTCCGCGTCGCAGATCAGAATCGCTGCACCCGAATCGGCCAAGCCAAAGGCAAGCTCTTCGCCTGTCCACCATGCGTTTAACGGCACGACGATCGCGCCTGCCACTGCGGCCGCAAAAAAGGCGACTGGCCATTCAGGCAGGTTGCGCATGGCGAGGGCAACGCGGTCGCCCTTTTTTACGCCACGTTCTTGCAGCGCATGGGCGAGGGTCGCAACCGCGCGGTACCAAGCTGCGTAGGTGACGCGCTCATCCTCATACACCACAAATTCGCGGTCACCGAATGATGCGTTGGCGTGTGCGGCCAGTACTGCGAGATTGGGTAGTGCGTTTTTCCAGACGCGCGTTGGCACACCTTCAATATCGGCCGTTTCCATTTCGAACGGCATGCCAGGTGCACATAATGCATCCTTTACCTGATCTCGCGTCATGACGGGCCAACCCGCAGGTGGTGTCCACTTTTTACCGGCCTCAATCATGTTCTCTCCAATTCACGCACCATGCTTTGTGCATGTTGGACATGTGGATACGCCAAAATGGTTTTCATTTGCAACGCTTCACGCTAGCAATTCATCAACTGGTTAAATGGAGAGAGAAAATGACCGCAAATATGCAGACTGTGCTCGAAAAGCAGCGCGCAGCATTTACCGCAGCTATGCCCGAATCAATGTCCGTGCGCCGTGACCGTATCGACCGCGCGATTGCGATGTTGATCGATCATGCTGAGGATTTTGCAAAGGCTGTTTCTGCTGATTTCGGTCATCGTAGCCGCGAACAAACGCTGCTGACCGACATCATGCCTTCTGTGAGCGCGATGAAGCATGCCAAGAAGCATTTTCAAAGCTGGGCCAAAGGTGAAAAGCGCAAGCCAACATTTCCGCTTGGTCTGCTCGGTGCCAAGGCCGAAGTCGTGTACCAGCCAAAGGGCGTCGTCGGCGTTGTTGCGCCATGGAACTTCCCCGTTGGGATGGTGATGGTCCCGATGGCGGGTATTCTCGCCGCGGGTAACCGCGCGATGATCAAGCCGTCCGAATTCACCGAGCGCGTGTCGGCATTGTTCGAAGAGCTCGTGCCAAAATATTTCGCTGAAGAGGAAATGGCCGTTTTCACGGGCGGCGCTGAAGTCGGCATGGCGTTTTCAAAACTGGCATTCGACCATATGATATTCACCGGCGCGACAGGCGTTGGCAAGCATATCATGCGCGCCGCAGCGGACAATCTCGTCCCCGTGACGCTTGAACTTGGCGGCAAATCACCGACCATCATTGGCCGAAGTGCGGACACGAAAAAGGCGGGCGAACGTATTGCCCTGGGCAAGATGATGAATGCGGGCCAAATCTGTCTCGCGCCTGATTATTTGATGGTGCCCGACGACCAAGAGCATGATGTCATCGCAGCGGTGAAGGCCGGCGCAATCGCGCAATATCCCACTTTGCTGCACAATGATGATTATACCTCGGTTGTGAACGGCCGAAATTATGAGCGGCTTCAGGGCTATTTGGACGATGCGCGTGAAAAGGGCGCTGAGCTCATCGAAATCAACCCTGCGGATGAGGATTTTGTCGGATCAAACGGCAACAAGATGCCGCTGACGATTGTCCGCAATGTCACCGACGACATGAAGGTGATGCAGGAAGAAATCTTCGGACCGATTCTGCCTGTCATGACCTATTCGTCGATGGACGAGGCGATTGATTATGTGAACGCACATGATCGTCCGCTTGGCCTATATTATTTCGGAACGGACAAGGCCGAGGAAGAACGCGTGTTGTCGCGGACCGTCTCTGGCGGCGTAACGATCAACGACGTCGTCTTCCACAATGCGATGGAAGATCTGCCCTTTGGTGGAGTCGGGCCGTCGGGCATGGGCAATTATCACGGCGCCGACGGGTTCAAAACCTTTAGTCACATGCGTGCGGTCTATCGCCAGACGGGAGTCGATGTTGCCGGTATTGGCGGATTCAAGGCGCCTTATGGCAAAGCGACGCTGAAGACACTCGCTAAGGAACTTAAGAAATAAGGATGCGCTTGCATCGGGGCGGAGGCTCGGTTAGAGGAGCCTCCGCTTCAACGGGTTCGCCCTGACGAAGATGTGCCCCAGTGGTGGAATGGTAGACGCGCTGGATTCAAAATCCTGTTCCGAAAGGAGTGCCCGTTCGAGTCGGGCCTGGGGCACCACCTTATTTTCTCAGATATCCTGACACGATTGCTCCGCCGTGCGATGGGGCATCGCTGACAATCAGAATCTGATCATGATCCGCTGGGCAAGTGCGGGCGATATCGAATATACAAGCCGAAGCAGCTTCACCATGCCGACATTCGCCTCAGGCGCGTTCGTCGCAATGGCATCAACGATTTCTGCGGCACATTCCTTTGCCGACATCTTTTTGCCATTCACCCGGCCGCGCGTCATCGCGGTGTCGACCACCGGCGGCAATGCCTCGATAACATGAACCTTGGTATCGCGCAGATTGTGCCGCAGCGATTGCGTGAAGCTTCTGAGGCCCGCTTTGGTCGCGCAATAGACTGGGCCACCCGCGCGCGGGGCAATGGCGAGGCCTGAGGTGACATTCACAATCGACGCCTCTGGCCGCTGCAGCAAGCCGGGCAACAAGTGCCCAATCAGGTGCAACGGCGCGTTGAGGTTCAGGAAGATCGCCTGATCGGTGAGTGCCAAATCAAGCGGCTCGCCGGGGCCGAAATTACCGCTCATCCCCGCGTTATTGATCAGGATGTCCAGCTCGCGTCCTGCGAGAGCGGCAGCAAGCTCCGCGCAGCCCGCAGCATTGGAAAGATCAGCCTTTATCGCCTCCAATCCTTCTTGCCGTGCAGAAGCAAGCACGTCTTCGCGGCGACCACAGACGATGACGGCTGCGCCCTTCGCCATCATTTGACGTGCTATTTCCAGACCGATGCCATCGGTCCCGCCCGTAACCAATACAGTTTTGCCCTTAAGTTCCATAATTTCCCCTCAATTTTGTCCTAAATCACTCTTGCCCTGCACTGTCAGGGAATCAGTATCGAAGACCCAACTGTCTTTCGCCCTTCAAGGTCGCGATGTGCCTGTGCAACGTCTTCCAGCGCGTAGCGATGGCCGATCGTGATATCAATGATGCCTTGGCGGAACATGTCGAACACATATTCCGCGCCTGCTGCCCGCTCTGCGGCGTTGTGATAATAATCGAACAAGGTGGGGCGCGAGACGTAGAGCGAACCTTTTTGCGCCAAAGTGCCAAGGTTGACACCCGTCACCGGCCCGCTCGCATTGCCATAGCTGACGATAAGGCCGCGCCGCGCGGTTGCGTTCAGCGACGTTTCCCATGTGTCGCGGCCAACACCGTCGAAGGTCACTTCAACGCCTTTGCCGCCGGTAAGTTCGCGGACCTGCGCGGCGACATCTTCTTTGCCATATAGAATGACATGGTCGGCCCCCGCCGCACGCGCCAGCGCTGCCTTTTCATCTGTGCTGACTGTGCCGATGACGCGGGCGCCAACATGCTTTAGCCATTGCACAAGCAACAGCCCAACGCCGCCTGCCGCCGCGTGCACCAATATGTCCCATTTGGGCTGAACCTTGGCACAGCGTTCGACAAGAAACTCGGTGGTGCAGCCTTTGAGCATGCCAGCAGCTGCAATTTCGTCGCTGATGTCGTCTGGTACCGAAAATAGGCCATGTGCGGCAATATTGCGCGCGGTGGCATAGGCGCCGATGCTTGGACCAAAAGTGGCGACCCGGTCGCCCACGCGCCAGTCGGTCACGCCGTCTCCCACGGCCTCAATGATGCCAGCCGCCTCCATGCCCAGGCCAGAGGGCAGCGCCATCGGATACAGGCCGCCACGATGATAGGTGTCGATGAAATTCAGCCCCACGGCCAGATTGCGCATGCGGACCTCACCCCGTCCGGGCGCTGCCAGTTCAACGTCCGTCCACTCAATAACGTCCGGCCCACCGGTTTGCCGAATTTGTGCTGCTCTTTCCATTAAGAGAACTCCTGTTTGTTGCGCGCATCCTAACAGAGCCAGTGGCAGGCCGCCAACCCGTGCTGCGGAATATGGTTAAAAAGACGTCAATAACTGTCGCAGATCGGGGCAGTCGAATGTGGGTCGCCGCTTAACCATCTTTTGGCATCGCTATTATGCCTAACAAAAGATTAACGTCTGATCATGATGAAAAGAAGTTTAGTCGGTCACACCGAAGCTGCCCGACACCCCTTTCGGCGGATGCTTCCCCCACCACAGATGGCGCACGCCGTCATCGCGCCACGCCCCATATCGTGGTGGCGCAAGGAAGATACGCATTTGTTTATGCTCAGCTTCAGTGCGTTTTTTTCTCAATAACGTGCTGTATCGCCTGACTTTTAGGCGGCGACCGGGTCGCAGGCCTTGTGCAGCTTCCACGAAATCCATGCCGAAACAAGGCAGGCCGCAGCAATCATGAACAGCGTATCGGGAATGCTGACACCTGCGCTGACGAGAAGGCTGTAAATGACAGCACCGATCACCATCGCACCGGAATTCACAATGTTATTGGCGGCAACGGTGCGAGCGGTTTGCGACTTTGCAACCGTAGTTGTCAGAAACGCGTAGAGCGGGACGACAAACATACCCCCGGCGATGGAAATGCCAAGAAGATCGATAACCATACGCTCGCCGAAACCCAGCGTCAGAAACTGCCACCAATCCATCAGCTCGGTTCCTCTTGGTTGCCAGTGGCTGACCGTCCACCAAAGATCCAAGACGAATAGGCCCATGACGATCACTGAAATCGGCGCATATTTGGCAGATACGGTGCCATTCAGCAGGCGGTTGATGGCTATGGAGCCAATGGCGATGCCGATAGAGAAAAATGCGGTAAACAACGTCGCGACAGTATTGTCGCCACCAATAGCGTTTTTGACCATAGGCGGGAAAATCGACGCAAGGACAGCGCCAACGCCCCAGAAAAAGCTGATTGCGACGATCGCCAAAAACAGGCGGGGTATGTGCATCGTGTCGCGCACCAGGCGCCAGCTGCTGCGAACGATGTTCCAATCCATTTTGGCTGTTGGCGCATCGCTTTCGGGTGGTGCAAGCGGAACCGATTGCGCGGTCACGCGTCCGATGATGGCAACGATGATAATCCCTACGCCGGCAATTTTTCCGGGAATGATCCCGCCCGCAATCGTCCCACCCAAGATCGCAAGATAGGTTCCTGCTTCGACAAGGCCGGTTCCGCCCAACACTTCGTCTTGTTCAAGATGCTGTGGCAAAATTGCATATTTAATCGGGCTAATGAACGCGGAATGCACGCCCATTGCAAACAATGCGCCGAGCATCAGCGGTATATTGTGCAGGTAGATACCAGCCGCGCCAAAGATCATGATAAAAATCTCTGCTGTCTTGACTGTACGAATAATTCGCGTCTTTTCGATGGTATCGGCCAGTTGACCCGCAAGCGCGGAGAATAGGAAAAACGGCAGCATGAAAAGCGCGCCCGCGATGGCGTTAAAATTCGCTTCTTGGGTCGGGTCCGAATAGATTTCGTACGTCACCAAAATGACCATGGCCATCTTGTAAAAATTGTCGTTGAAGGCATTCAGGAACTGCGTGACGAAAAGCGGCAAAAATCTGCGCTTGTTCAACAGTGACATTGTCGTGGCCATTGGTTCTTGCACTTCCCATGCGGACGGTATCGGAGCCTTAGCGGTCCAGCCCTATCATGGCAAAGCGCATTTCATGTGATGGCGAAATAGCCGCGTGATTTTGCTGACACATCGCGCTATTGCTATAGAATGCTTAGCTTACCCAACATCCTGACGCTGTCACGTATTCTTGCTGTGCCCATCCTCGTCTTTTTGCTGTGGCCCGGCGCCAAGCAAATAGGCATTCAGCCGGTGCCACTGGATTACGGCTTTGCATTCATATTGTACTGCCTGATGGGGATTACCGATTATTTTGATGGCTACCTCGCGCGGGCGCAGGGGACCGTGTCAAAATTGGGCGTTTTCCTTGATCCCATCGCCGATAAGATCATGGTCGCCGCTGTCATTTTGATGCTCGTGTTCACGCGTGATGTCGACGGTTGGCATGTTATTGCTGCGCTCATCATTTTACTGCGTGAAATGATCGTATCGGGCCTGCGCGAATTTTTGGCTGGCCTGCAGATTTCGGTGCCAGTTTCGAAACTCGCCAAATGGAAGACGACGTTTCAACTTGTTTCGCTTGGCGGCATCATTTTGGCGGGCGCCTTGCCGGATTGGATGTTGCTGAAACAAGTCGCGCTGGCGTTGCTGTGGATCGCCGCGGTGCTGACGATGATTACCGGCTGGGATTATCTGCGCGTCGGCATAAAGCATATGGATTGACCGCATGAGGCTGGTCTATTTCGCGGCGGTTCGCGAGGCCATTGGTGTGGCCTCCGAAACATGTGATCTGCCGGCACATGTGCGCAATATTCATGACGCCATTGACTGGCTGGCCGGTCAGTCACCCGGTCACGCACTCGCCTTTCAAGACAAGGCGCGACTTCGTTTTGCTTTGGACCAAGCTATGGTGCCGTTGGATGCCGCGCTTGGCGAGGCACAGGAGCTCGCAGTTTTCCCGCCAGTGACCGGCGGATGAAGCGCGTCCTTATCAGCGCCGAGCCGATCAGCGCAGAGGTTGCACTGGCGGGGCTAAGTGATTTGGGGGGCGGTGCTGTGTCCAGTTTTACCGGCATATCGCGGGACGATGGCGGCGTAACCGCGATTGAGCTTGAGCATTATCCCGGCATGACGGAATCAAGCCTGATGCGGTTAATCGATGAAGCCTTTGCTCGCTGGGCATTGCTTGGCGCGGCCATTGTGCACCGGATCGGGCGCGTTGCGGTAGGCGAACCCGTGGTCGTTGTCGGCGCAGCGTCGCGGCACAGGGCAGACGCGCTTGAGGCCACGGCGTTTCTGATTGATCGCCTGAAAACAGACGCGCCATTTTGGAAGAAAGAGCATTATGCAGACGGCACGTCCGTCTGGGTTGATGCCAAATCCAGCGACGACGACAGGTCTTCACGCTGGGCCTAACGGCTCCGGTCGCGGCCCAGCGTTTACGTTATGTGCAGTTCCCGCAGCGACTCGGCAAGCAACTCGAACTCCTCACGGCGCGGGCTGTTGGTTCGCCAAATCAGCACAATTTCGCGCGTCGCATGGTCCGCATTCAACGGCCGTGCCTGAACATCGGTTCCGTTCAATAGCCCTGCCGTTACGGCCATCTCGGGAATGATCGTTAGGCCCAAGCCATTGTCGACCATCTGCACAAGCGTGTGCAGCGATGTCCCCAACATCATGGCTGTGGCGCGCAGTTCCGGCCTGTTACAGGCAGCAAGCGCATGGTCCTTCAAGCAATGGCCATCGACCAATAACAAAAGCCTGTTTTCGTCGATCAGCGCAGGTTCAATGCTTTCGGGTGGATCGCGCGGGTCATCCAATGGAAAGGCAACATATAATGCGTCGTTAAATAGGTGCGCTTTTTCGACATCGCCCGCCGGGAAAGGAAGCGCCAGCAGAACACAGTCAACCTGGCCATGATGCAAAGCTTCGACCGCCGCTGCACTGGCTTCCTCACGCAGGTACAGCTTCAAATCGGGATATTTCTTGCGCAATGCCGGTAGCAATTTGGGCAGCAGGAACGGCGCGATCGTGGGGATGACGCTCATGCGCAAATCATCCGCAAGTGGCTTGCCTGCGGAACGCGCCATTTCGGCGAGCTCTTCCGCCTCACGTAAGATGCGGTGCGCCTTGGTCACCATCTTGTTACCCAGCGGCGTAAAGCGGACGACGCGCCGCGTACGTTCCACAAGCATCAGGCCAAGCAGCGATTCCAGCTCGCGTATTCCTGCGGACAGCGTGGATTGCGTGACAAAGCACGACTCCGCCGCTTTACCGAAATGGCCGTGTTCCTGAAGCGCGACCAGATATTGCAGCTGTTTCAGCGTTGGAAGATAGGTGCTCATAAATCGACCCCGTTTATTATTATGGGCCATATAATCGATTTTAACGATATTTCTAGCAATATTTAGCGAAAAGGTTCATAGTTTGCTGGAAATGCCGGTTTGAAAGTCTTAGCTTAGACGCTCAACGGTCCCATACGGGACGGCAGGGTCATTTATGTTCATTTCAAATCTCATCGAATATCTCGACTCGATCAAGGAACGTGATCCTGCACCGCGCTCGCGCTGGGAAATCTTACTGTACCCAGGCGTATGGGCTGTGGGTTATCACCGTGTCGCCCATTGGCTATTCCTTGGCCAGATGTTCTTTCTTGCGCGGTTGGTGAACCATTTTGCAAGGTTTTTAACGGGTATAGATATCCACCCCGGTGCCAAGATTGGCAGCAATTTCTTCCTCGACCATGGCTTTAGCGTGATTGGTGAAACGGCCGAAATTGGCGACAATGTCACCATGTACCAGAACGTCACCTTGGGTGGCACCAACCCGACCAACGGGATGGCGGGCAAACGGCACCCGACGATATTGGACAATGTTATCATTGGATCAGGTGCGCAGATCCTTGGCCCAATCACCGTGGGCGAACGCGCGCGCATTGGCGCTGCTGCCGTGGTGACCGACGACGTGCCAGCTGGCGCAACGATGGTTGGTCAAAAGGCGCGCTCGACATTGGTCCAGGCCGAAACCTATGCACGCGACTTCATGCCTTATGGAACACCATGCCGCGAGATGTTCGACCCAACCACGCAAAGTCTTGAGATCATGCAGTGCGAAATTGAAACCCTGCGCAAACGTATCGCCGAACTGATGGCCGAGCGTGATGGAACGCCGGCAGCGACACCGGTCAAGCGCCGTGCAAGCAAGGGAAGCAAGGCCAGTTGAGCGCAATCATCACGCCTTTCCCGATCACCAATCGGCTCAACCAGATTGGTTTCGAAAAAGGCGAACTAACCCAGATACTCAATCTTTATGGGCGGATGGTCGCAGCGGGTAATTGGCGCGATTATGCCATCGATCTTGGCCGTGATGCCGCTGTGTTCAGTGCGTTCCGGCGCGCCACCGAGCGGCCGGAATATCGCATTGAAAAGCGACCGGCGTTGCGTAACCGCCAAGGCATGTGGGCATTGGTGGGCGAAGGTGGCGCAATTTTGAAACGCGGGCATGACCTTGGCCCCGTCCTTGCGCCTGTTGAACGAAAGCTCATGAAACTCGTCGACGCATAAAAAAGCCCGGCCAAAGACCGGGCTCTTTCGAAACATTTGGACGGCAATTAGCCGAGCGCTTGAAGGGCCTTCATCACGGCGATGGATTGCTCGCCGCCCGACTGCGGTACGGTTTCACCGGTGCGGTCGATAATCTTGTCCCAAGCTGCAGCAAAGCCTTCGACGTTGCGGTCTTCTGGACGAAGGGCAACACCTGGGGTCATTGTGACATAGGCTGCGTGATAGCCGCCACCGCCTGCGCCGATGATCATGTTCGTTGGCGCATCTTCGCTGACCAGATACAATGCGGCTGGGACAACATTTTCCGGCGTGAACTGTTCGAACAGGCCTTCTGGGAAAATATCTTCGGTCATACGCGTGCCTGCAACAGGTGCGAGCGAATTGACGCGCACGTTATATTTTGCGCCTTCAAGGTGAAGCGTCTTGGTGAATCCAGCCAAACCAAGCTTCGCTGCGCCATAATTGGCTTGGCCAAAATTGCCGTATAGACCGGTTGACGATGTGGTCATCAGGATGCGGCCATAGGCCTGATCGCGCATCGTGTCCCAAACGGCCTTGGTGCAGTTTGCCGATCCCATGACATGGACCTGAAGCACCAGATTGAAATCGGGCATGTCCATTTTGGCAAAGCTCTTGTCGCGCAGGATGCCGGCATTGTTGATCAACACATGCACGCCGCCCCATGCTTCTTTCGCCTTGGCGACCATTTCGACCATCTGCTCATATTCAGTGACGCTGCCGCCATTGGCCATGGCTTCGCCGCCAGCTGACTTAATCTGTTCGACAACCTGAGCCGCTGCGTCGGATGTGCCCGTGCCATCGCGCGCGCCGCCCAAATCATTAACCACCACTTTTGCACCGCGCTTGGCGAGCTCAAGTGCATAGGCCTTACCCAATCCACCGCCTGCACCGGTCACAATAGCGACTTTGTCTTTAAAACTGATGGTCATGTCTTATCTCCATAATCAGGGGCGAACCAAGCCGCCGAAACACGCTGTGCCTTGGCATGAGCAGCAACTTGACGCAAGCGTAAAGCAAGGCACGCGCTGCGCCACAAAAGAGAATGATATGGACAGGTTTACGTCATATAGGTGTTTCTGGGCCAACATGATTAAGAAGGCCACATAGGAATAAGGTATGTATTCGGCGCGCTTCACTGCTGTATTTGCGACTTTAGTGTCGCTTGCTTTGGCCGCGCCTGCCGCTGCCGAAATGACTATCAGTGCTGGGTCAGTGGCTGAAGCCACGTTTGGGGAAACAGCACCAACTGAACCCAGAAAGACAGAACCGGAAAAAGAGTGGCAATTAACGCCGCGTCTGCGTTTGCAATATGATGTCGCGGCGCTGGATGGACCAAATGGCCTGATCGGTACCGGTAATTTGGAGGGCATTCGCCGTGCACGCGTTGGCGTGGACCTGAAAATGCCCCATGGTTTTGCTGCTCGGCTAGACACCGAGCTTGCGACAGACCCAATCACGTTGGCGGATGCCTATGTCCAATGGAGTAATAGCCGATTTAAGGTCGTCTTAGGCCAGCAGAAGGCGCAGCTTCCGCTCGACGAGGACACAGCCACGCTCAATACCAGCTTTTTGGAACGCGCAGCTTTTGTAAGCGCATTTGGCTATTCGCGGCGTACCGGCATTTCGGGACATTTTATATCGGGCGATTTTGGCGTTTCGGGCGGGATTTATACCGATCCGCTGATTTTATTAAACGACGTTGCGACAAACAGCAATTCCGTCGATGTCCGTGCGCACTGGTCTCCGCGATTTGCGACGGCCACAATGCATTTCGGTGCAGCCTATCACTGGCGCGACCTGAACGATATCGGAAACACGCCTATACGTTATCGCAGCCGCCCAGCGCTTCGCATCACTGATACGCAATATATTGGAACACCCGCGCTGTCTGTTGAGAAGGAGCAGCGCTTTGGATTAGAGGCCGCAGCCGTTCGTGGCCGGCTTCATGTGGCATCTGAGGTACATTGGTTAAAGGCGCAACGTGATGGCTTACATGACCCGATTTTTTTCGGGGCCTATGCAGAGGTCGGTGTCTTTTTGACCAAGGACAGCCGCCCGTTGAAGGGGGGCGTGTTCGGAGCCATCAAACCAAGGAATCCGGTAGGCGGTGGAGGCATCGGCGCGTTACAATTCAATCTACGCTATGACTTTTTGGACCTCAACAGCTCGGCGGTTATAGGCGGCGTGCAAAATGCTTATCTTGCGTCACTGATTTGGACGCCGGCCGAGAACTTTCGTCTTATGGGGCAATATTCCAGTCTCAATTATAGCGACGCTGATATTCCCGCCTCGGGGCGCAGGGCGTACGGCGTCAATAAATTCGCCGTACGTGGCCAGATTTCCTTCTAAACAGCATCCTGATCAAGCGAATAACCTGCCGAACGCACAGTCCGGATGATATCGCTGTCAAAGCCTTCATTGAGCGCCTTGCGTAAACGGCGGATGTGGACATCCACGGTGCGGATCTCGATATCGCTGTCATGGCCCCAGACACTGTCCAAAAGGCGTTCACGCGAGAATACATGGCCTGGATATTCGAGGAAATGCTTGAGCAGCCGGTATTCGGTCGGCCCAAGCGGAACCTGCTTTCCGCCACGCTTTACCTTATGCGCGACCGTATCCATTTCGACATCACCAAAGCGCAGCGCTTCGCCTGCGAGCGCGGGGCGGACCCGGCGCAGGACGGCCTTTGCACGGGCGACCAATTCGCGAGGTGAAAAGGGCTTCGTGACATAATCATCAGCGCCGATTTCAAGTCCGCGAATACGGTCATCTTCTTCGCCGCGCGCCGTCAACATGATGATGGGCACATTGGCGGTGTTGTCCGCCTTGCGCAATTGCCGACATACTTCGATGCCCGACAGATTCTCCAACATCCAATCCAGCAAAACCAGATCTGGCGTGCGTTCTTTGGCCATCAGAAGCGCTTCTTCACCGTCTCCGGTATGCTGAACATCGAACTCTTCGCGTTCGAAATGCCAGCGTACCAGCTCGGCCAGAGCACTATCGTCTTCAACCAAAAGCAATTGTGCCTTGGGCATATGTTTCTCCGCGTTAAGCGTCAGGAAGGTTTTCACCGGTTTCGGTAAAATAAATCATCTGGGCAACATTGGTGGTGTGGTCACCGATACGTTCCAAATTCTTTGCGGTGAAAAGCAAGTGCGCAACCTCGGTCGCGTTCTCAGGATTTTTCACAACATAAGCGACGAAGTCGACAAACAGATCCTTGTTCAGCTGGTCCACAACATCATCGCGTACAGTCACAGCGCGGGCAAGATCAACGTCCCGCTTTGCATAAGCGTCCATGGCGGTGCGGATCATTTCCACAACGATTTCGCCCATCCGGCCCAGCTGGACCATGGCGGACGAAGGAATTTTTCCGCTCATTTGGGGGACGCGTTTGGCGATATTTTTCGCATAATCACCAATCCGCTCGATCACAGCAGACATCTTCAGGGCCGCAATCAGCTCCCGCAAATCGTCGGCCATTGGTGCGCGCAATGCAATCGTGCGCACAACCAGCCGCTCGACATCGGTTTCCAAGGCATCAATGATTTTGTCTTGCGCGCGGATGGCGGTTGCCGCGTCGGTATCATGTTCGTGCAGCGCCTTCATGGCCGCAACGAGAGCAGACTCGGCCCGCGCACCCATTTCCGCAATGAGACCACGGATTTCGTCCATGTCATCGTCAAATGCGCTAATGGTGTGCTTTGTGCCTGTGCTCATGCTATCAATTCCTAACCGTAGCGACCTGTAATATAATCCTTGGTGCGGTCTTCACGTGGATTGGTAAATATTTCGGATGTCTCACCAAATTCGATGAGATTGCCCAAATGGAAGAATGCCGTGCGTTGCGACACACGCGCCGCCTGCTGCATATTATGCGTCACGATGATGATAGCATATTTTCCCCGCAGGTCGTGGATTAACTCTTCAATCCGCGCTGTGGCGATTGGGTCAAGCGCCGAACAAGGTTCGTCCATCAAAATAACTTCGGGATCAACGGCGATGGCGCGGGCGATGCACAAACGCTGCTGCTGACCGCCGGAGAGCGCAGTGCCGCTTTCGTTCAGCCGATCCTTGACCTCGGTCCACAAGCCGGCACGTGTCAGTGATCCCTCGACGATTTGGTCCAGTTCGGCCTTGCCGCTCGCCAGCCCGTGAATCCGCGGACCATAAGCGACATTGTCATAAATGGATTTGGGAAACGGATTTGGTTTCTGGAAAACCATACCAACGCGGGCGCGCAATTGCACGACGTCCATCGACGATGCGTAAATATCCTGCCCATCGAGCATGATTTCGCCTTCGACGCGCGCGCCGATGACGGTGTCGTTCATGCGGTTCAGTGTACGCAAAAATGTCGATTTACCGCAGCCCGACGGGCCAATGAAGGCGGTGACATTTTCGCGGTCGACGTCAATGGATACGTTGTTTATCGCTTGTTTATCGCCATAAAAAACATTCACATTGCGCGTGGATATTTTCGGATTTTCCGGGGTTGCGCCCACATTAACGTCCTTTTTGCTCATAAATCACCACCGTGTTTCAAAGCGGTTGCGAAGATAAATGGCCAACGCGTTCATTCCCAACAGGAATATCAGCAACACAATGATTGCCGCGCTGGTTTTTTCCACAAAGCCCTGATTGACTTCATCCGACCATAGGTAAATTTGCACTGGCAATGCTGTGGCGGCATCTGTGAAGCCTTGTGGCGCCGCCGGAATAAAGGCGCGCATGCCAATCATCAGCAGTGGTGCCGTTTCCCCAAGCGCACGTGCCATACCGATGATGGTCCCCGTAAGGATGCCTGGAAGGGCAAGCGGCAGTACATGATGGAAAACGACTTGGACAGGTGAAGCGCCGATACCTAACGCCGCTTCGCGGATCGACGGCGGCACGGATTTAACAGCGTTGCGGCCCGCAATGACGATGACGGGCATTGTCATCAGCGCGAGTGTTAACCCGCCCACCAATGCGGATGATCGCGGCATGCCGAAAATGGACAGGAACACCGCGAGTCCTAAAAGACCAAAGATGATCGATGGAACCGCGGCGAGATTGTTGATGGACACTTCTATCATGTCCGTGAGCCGGTTCTTGGAGGCATATTCCTCAAGATATAACGCAGCGAGGACGCCGACGGGAAAGGCGAGCAACAGGGTAATCGCCATCGTCATCAGCGATCCCTTGAACGCGGCCCAGATACCAACCGCAGAAGGGTCTGTCGCATCTGCGCCTGTTAGGAATGTCCAGTTAAAGCCAGTGCGCAAGGCGTCCTTTTCAGAAAGCGTGGCAACCGTCTTTTCCGCTGCCGGCTCGCCTTGGCGCTTGAATGCCACGTCCAATCGGGAATCCGCTGGCAACCAAAGCGTTTGTTTGGACGTCACCAGCTCGGGATTGTCTATCAACATCTGCCGCACATTTGCGGCCGCTGCGGATGTCAGTAGGCTGTCGCCTAAGCCAGCATATTGCTGCCCAACAGACAATTCGACGATACCGGGAATGTCTATCGAATTCAACGCGGCGTCGGCATTCGGACCCGTCACGGATGCTGCAGTCGCACCAGCGGTCAGTGCCGGAAAGTCGAATTCCACGGCGATTTCTGTACGCTGGAAACCGCGCAGGCCTTGGCCAAGCATGGTGAATAAAAGAAACGCAAGGAAAAGCGTCGATAGCGCGACCGCCATAAAGCCCATCGCTTTAAAGCGCCGCTCAGCCGCATAACGGCTGGCAATACGCTTTTGCATGATGTGCCCGTTCCAGTCGGTTGGGCTTAGGTCGACGACAGCTTTATTCATATGCTTCCCGATATTTTTTGACGACGCGCAGCGCGACGTAGTTGAGGAAGAATGTTGTTACGAACAATGTGAGGCCAAGCGCAAATGCGGCCAGCGTGTGCGGGCTGCCGAAATCTTGGTCACCTGTTAAAAGCGCGACGATCTGAACGGTGATTGTGGTGATCGTGTCGAAAGGATTGGCTGTCAGGTTTGCGGTGTAGCCTGCGGCCATCACCACGATCATCGTTTCACCAATCGCGCGGCTGACGGCGAGCAATACGCCGCCGACCACGCCGGGAAGCGCGGCCGGCAACAGCACTTTTTTAATCGTTTCGCTCTTGGTCGCGCCCATGGCCAAGCTGCCATCGCGCATCGCGTTGGGAACGGCGGCAATGCTGTCATCTGACATGGATGATACCAATGGAATAATCATCACGCCCATGACGATACCCGCGGCAAGCGCATTGTCCGACGCAGCATTGCTAACCCCAAGCATGACCGCGAAGTCGCGCACGGCGGGCGCCACGGTTAAGGCTGCAAAATAGCCATATACCACGGTGGGCACGCCCGCGAGAATTTCAAGAATCGGCTTCATCCACTTACGGACAGTGGAGGATGCATATTGCGTCAGGAAGATCGCGCTCATCAGACCCAGCGGGATCGCCACGATCATCGCGATAATCGCGCCAATGAAAATCGTGCCCCAGAATAATGGTATGGCACCATAGCCATTATCCGCGCCAGGCGTGACAGCCGATTTGGGGTTCCAGTCGGATCCAAACAGGAATTCAAATGGCGACACCATTGAGAAGAAACGCCAAGTCTCAAAAATCAGTGAAGCAAATATACCAAGCGTGGTGATGATGGCGATCAGTGATGCGACAAGCAGCCCAAACATGATGACGCGCTCGACTTTACTGCGCGCGCGAAAATCGGGTTTCAGACGGGTAAACGCATAAGCCCCACCAGCAAAAAACAACAGCAAAGTGGCTGCCACGCCGAGCCATTTATAATAAGACAAAGCGCCCTGATATAAGGGAACCAGCTTTTCACTCATGTCCTGAAACGCGGTCGTTTGCAAACCTTGTGCAATGGCGCGTGCTTCAGACAATATGGCTGCGCGGGCGAATGTGTCTTGCGGCAATTCGGCTGCGGCGGGCGCCGACAATACCATATTCGTCACGAGTGCAGGCGATACAGATTGCCAAATGACCATGAACAACAGTGCAGGCGCAACGGCGCATATCGCCACAAACCAGCCATGATAATAAGGCAGGCTGTTCACGGTGCCGCGCGGGCCACCCTTTGCGTTGCGGACGAAACCCGACGCGCGGGCACGTCCAAAAATCCAGCCAACAAGGCCGAGACCGAGGACAAGGAAGAGCAAAGCCGTTCCGGTCATAAACTTAACATTGCCCCCTTGGACCCAAAATGGCTAAATTCCGCTGAAAACACAACCCGAAATAGCGATGGGCCTCGATCAAACGGAGATTCGATCCAGGCCCATAGACGCGATGATTGTTGCAGATTTATTTCAAATCTGCGCCCGTCATGGCATTGAGGCTGTTTGCAGCTTCCGTTGCCGCTTTATAGTCCGCATCGGTGGATGCAATCATGCCCAATTTGGTCAGATATCCGCCAACTGCACCGCCCTTAAGAAACTCTAAAACAAATTCTTTGATGCCGGGAATTTTGTCGATGTGGGATTTTTTCACATAGATGAACATCTTGCGCGCACCGGGATAGCTTCCGTCCGAAATCGTTGCAATCGTCGGGCTGACGCCGTCCATCACGACCCCGTGCACTTTCGACGCATTTTCTTCCATGTAGCTGTAACCGAATACACCCACCATGTTGGGGTTCGAATCGAGCTTTTGCACGATCAGGTTATCGTTTTCGCCTTGCTCTTTGAAAGCGCCATCGGTGCGCACTTCAGTACAAATTGCCTTATACTTGTCTTCGTCGCTATCCTTCAACGCCTTCATCGCAGCATCGGAGTTGCAGCCGGCTTCCATGATCAGTTCATGGAATGAATCGCGTGTGCCGGATGTCGTTGGCGGGCCATATACCGAGATGGGCAATTTAGGCAGTGACGGGTTAACGTCGGACCAGAGCTTTGCAGTCTGTGGCTTACCGAATGGGTTGGCTGCGAGCGCCTTGTAGACGTCAGCGGTCGACAATGCGAACTTGGTGCCCTTGTTGGATTGTGCCAGTGCCAGGCCGTCAATGCCAACCTGAACTTCAATGATGTCCTTAACGCCATTCTTCTGGCAATTTTCGAATTCGCTCTTCTTCATGCGACGTGAAGCATTTGCGATGTCTGGAGTTGCTGCGCCTACGCCTTTGCAGAATTGTTCAATTCCGCCGCCGGTTCCGGTCGATTCCAGAACGGGTGATTTGCGTGAAGGATCCGCTTTAGCAAACGCCTCTGACGCTGCTTTGGCGAATGGAAATACCGTCGATGAACCCACAATGCGGATTTCCTGACGCGAACCGCCAGCGGCTCCACCGGTGCTGGCTTGGTCATTACATGCCGCAAGCGCCAGTGCGCTGATGGCAACAAGTGAAATCTTCTTCATCATAACGGATGTCCCCATGGTGGATTCAATACAGAAAAACTGCGTTCTCGGAGCCAGTAGCGGGCGCAGATGGCTGATAAATGACCTTTATATTACATTATTATGACAGTCATGCCGGTGCAACGGGAAGCAAGATCGACACCGTCGTTCCTTTTCCTACCGTGCTGCGGATTTCCAGATGGCCGCGGTGACGGTCGACAATATGTTTTACGAGGCTAAGCCCCAGACCCGTGCCGCCGACCAGGCGGCTGCGCCCCGAATCGACCCGGTAAAAACGTTCGGTCAGCCGCGGCAAATGTTCGGGCGCAATTCCGTCCCCTTCGTCGGCAACGGCGAAGTTTAGCATCGCGCCGGATCGCGACGAAATGAGCGAGACCAGCACAGGAGTTCCGTCTTTTCCATATTTCATGGCATTAGTCAGGATATTATTGGCAAGCTGCCGCAACTGCCCCGCATCGCCAATCACGGGAGGTAAATCCGCAGTGATGTCGAGAGAAATGTCGGCGCCGCGGTCCTTTTGACTATTGCGAAGCTGGTCTACCGTTTCCAGCACGATTTGGGCAAAATCGACGGGTGTTTGCGGCGGATCATATTTTTCAGCTTCAATGCGGCTAAGCGACATAAGGTCGCGCACCAGCGCCTGCATGCGATCGGTTTCCGTCGCCATGATGCCCAAGAATCGGCTGCGTGTGGCCGCGTCGTCGCCAGCAGCGGGATCATCCAATGTTTCGATGAATCCTTTAATAGCAGCGAGCGGCGTCAACAGCTCGTGGCTCGCATTTGCAACGAAATCAACGCGCATCTTTTCGGCCGCTTGCGTGCCACTGCGGTCGGCCAAATGGACAATCTTCTGTCCGGGCCCCATCATCTGGATACGCATTTCCCATAACTGGTTTTTCTGGCCGATGCCTGTGAGTTTTATGGGGTGGCCGCTGTGCTGGGCATCCGGGTCGGACAGCCGCTCGATTGCACCGGCATGCCGAAATGCCATCCGGACATTCTGACCAACAATATTCGCCCCCAATAAGCGCAACGCGACCACATTCGCAGCCGTCACGCGCGCGTTTTCGACCATCAATATCGCATCGGTTGATGCATCGATGAATGCCTGCAACTGGGGGTGTGATGTAATTGAGGCAGCATCGATAGCAAGCGGCCCGCCTTCCCGAGGCGTATCGACAGCAGCTTCATCATGGTCATGCCCTTCGGCCACGACGAACAAAGCGATCAGCATGGATACGAACACAACAAGGATGCGTTCGGCGACACCAAGCATTTGCCCAGCAATAACGGCGCCCACAAAGGCAAGGCCAAAGGCAAAAATCACGCGGGGAGAAAACCAACTGTTCACTATCTTAACCCGTCCATGTCATCCCAATCAGCGGCAATCCTATGAGCGCTATTACCGGCTACACTGTCCCACATATAGATGCAGCTTTTGCGTGCAAGCATCACCGATGAAATAACGGACATTTGATTAGGAGAGGTTTCGTAATACCGCGATCAGATCATCAAAATGGTCAATGATGGCATCTGCGCCCATATCCTCGATGGGGCCATGTAGGAAACCAAAGCTAACGACCACACTCGGGACATCGGCATTTTTCGCGGCCATGATGTCGTAGATAGAATCGCCAATATAGGCCGCACGTCCTCCGCCGCATCTTTTGACCATTTCAAAGATAGGCGCGCCGGATGGTTTGGCATTTTCCTTGCCCAACGTGTCCGCACCTAAAATGCAGCCCATACGATGCGCAAGGTTCAGGTCGTTGAGCAGCTTGACCGCCAGCCTCTCGAACTTGTTGGTCACGACGGCATAGCGGACGCCCATTGCATCCAATTCATCCAGCAATTTCAGCGCACCGTCAAAGGGCCGACTGTGGACCGACACATTGGCTTCATAATAAGCCAACATCTCACGGTAGAGCGGTTTGAAATCGCCGTCGGGAATGCCGCCCGTTGCCTCCAACCCCTTTTGCAACATCAGCTTTGCCCCGCCGCCGATATGCTGCTTGACGGTTTCGGCCGAAAGGGTCGGTCTGCCGGCGCTGGACAGCACATGATTGACCGCGGCAGTCAGGTCGCCGCTGGTATCCACTAACGTGCCGTCAAGGTCGAAGCCGATGATGTCGAAAGGAATTTTTGTCATATCGCTCCCAAATGGCTGCAAGTTCTGGAAACCGCAACAATTTGCTGGCATGACACTGCACATGACTGAATTAGCTGCCATCATCCTTGCCGCGGGCAAGGGCACCCGCATGAAATCCGACCTGCACAAGGTCCTGCATCCCATCGCCGGCCGGCCTATGTTGATGCACCTGATGGCATCGGTTGATGCCTTAAGTCCTGCCAAAAAAATTGTGGTCGTCGGCAGCGGCAAGGATCAGCTTGAATCTGCCTTGGCCGGGTCCGCAGAATTGGCCGTGCAGGAACCGCAACATGGAACAGGCCATGCCGTGCAGCAGGCGCAAGACGCGTTGGCTGGCTTTGATGGCGATGTCCTCATTCTCTACGGCGATGTTCCGTTCGTGCCGACGGCGACAATGCAGGCGATGGTCGAAAGACTGAACGCCGCCGACGCGCCTGCCGTGGTCGTATTGGCGTTCGCGCCAGAAGACCCCACAGGCTATGGCCGCGTGATTGTCGAAGATGGCCGCATCGTTAGAATGGTCGAACAGAAAGACGCGACCGAAGCGGAAAAAGCGGTGAAGCTTTCCAATTCCGGCCTGATGGCGGTCAAGTCACGCGATCTGTTTGGATTGCTCGATCGCGTCACAGACGACAATGCGCAAAAGGAATATTATCTCACAGACATCGTGAACATCGCGAACGCCGATGGCCGTGTTTGCGTTGCAGTCACGACGGATCCCTTTGATGTTGCAGGCATCAACAGCCGCGCACAATTGGCCGAGATGGAGGCCGAATGGCAAAAACGTCGCCGCGTGCAGGCGATGGATGACGGCGCGACGTTGATTGCGCCAGAAACCGTCTGGTTCGCATGGGATACGCAACTTGGCCGTGATGTTCTGATTGAACCCAATGTGTTCTTCGGTCCCGGCGTGCGCATCGCGGACAATGTAAAGATTCGCGCAAACAGCCATATTGAAGGCGCGCAGATCGCCAGCGGTTGCGAAGTCGGGCCCTTCGCACGCCTCCGCCCCGGCACGGTGTTGGAAGAAAAAGCCAAAATCGGCAATTTCGTTGAAACCAAGAAAGCCCATCTTGGCAAGGGCGCAAAGGCCAACCATCTCACTTACCTTGGCGATGCGACAATCGGCGCAGGCGCAAATATCGGCGCGGGCACGATCACCTGCAACTATGACGGCTATTTCAAATATCAGACGGTGATTGGCGAAGGTGCATTCATCGGCTCTAACTCGGCCCTCATCGCGCCAGTCAAAATCGGCTGCGACGCGATTGTTGCGGCAGGCAGCGCCGTATCACGCGACGTCGCCGACGGTGAACTCCGCATGGTCCGCGCCGAACAACTGGTAAAGCCCGGCTGGGCAGATCGGTTCCACGACGCGATGCGGAAGAAGAAGGCAGAGAAGAAGTGAGCGATGCTTGACGTCACAGGCCTGATATCTTCGTTTATTGAGCCTTGGCAGACATCTCGCTTTGCCGATATGCATAAGTCCCCGTGGGATGTTGTCGGCAACATCGAGTCTTTGCTCAGACAACACATTGCCAGTCTCGGCTCCTCATACCAGCGCGTCGACGAATTGGCCGTTCACCGCACCGCGAGGATCGAGGCGGGCGCTGTTGTCAAAGGGCCCGCAATCATTGGGCCTAATTGCTTCATAGCGGCTGGCGCATATCTGCGGGGCGGTGTGTATCTTGATCAGGATTGTATCGTAGGGCCGTCGTCTGAACTCAAAACGTCTGTCATGTTTGCCGGGTCGAAGCTGGCGCATATGAACTTTGTAGGGGACTCAATTATTGGCGCTGATGTCAATATCGAAGCAGGAGCTGTCATTGCCAATCACCGGGATGAGAGAGAGGATCGCAACATTCGCATCGTCTACCATGGACAGGTGATTGACACTGGCGTCAGCAAATTTGGCGCTTTGGTGGGCGATGGAAGCCGGATCGGCGCAAACGCGGTTGTTGCACCGGGCGCATTATTGAAGCCAGCCTCGATTGTTGGCCGGCTTCAGCTAATTGACCAGAGCCCCGAGATTGCATTGACATGATATCATGATATGATATCAATATATCAAGACTCGAATCGCCATACATGTTCGGTGAATCTGACGACCATCAGGGGCAGATTTATCTCGCCATGGCGGCACGCAAATATCCAGAGTTGATAGTGAACGAAGCGAGTGACAGATGAGAATTCTTACGGACATTCCTGACGACGATATCGAGAAGCTGGACGCGCTGGCGGCCAAAGGTAAGCGCTCACGCGCGGCCGCAATTCGTGACGCTGTTAAGCTTTACCTGGTGCATAACACGGATAATAAAGACTGGATCGCCCGCGGCGCGGGTCTTTGGAAGCATCGGACGGATATTGGCGACGCAGTTGAATATCAAAGGGCAATGCGAGAAGACCGCAGGCCTTACGAAGATATATGATTTGTGGCCGACCCGTTTTTTGACACCAATATATTGATCGACTGGCTCAGAGATAACCCCAAGGCTATCTCTGAGCTTTCACGATACAAAAAACACAGGATCAGTCGCGTCGTTTGGACGGAAATATTGGCAGGGGAGCCGCTTGAGCGACGCGACACTATCCAGCAAATCATTTCACCCTTCGAAGTGGTCGAAATTGATGCCAGAATTGCCGCTGCTGCTGCTGACATCCGATATCGATCACCGATGAAATTGATGGATGCCTATATCCTCGCGACCGCGCAGGTGAATGGCGCGATCCTGATAACTCGAAATACAAAGGATTTTCCTGCAGAGATGCCGGGCATCCGAATCCCCTACACAATTTGACGAAAGCAAAAAATCCATGTGCGGCATTATCGGAATTGTTGGCAAATCTGCTGTTTCGGACCGGCTGGTCGATGGACTGAAGCGGATGGAGTATCGGGGTTATGACTCCGCTGGTGTCTGCACGGTGCATGATGGTCAGCTCGTTCGTCGCCGTGCAGAGGGCAAGCTTGCGAACCTCGTCCATGTTCTGAAAACCGACGATGCGGCTGGTAATATTGGCATCGCACACACAAGATGGGCCACCCACGGCGCGCCAACCACCAGCAATGCGCACCCACATGCGACGGGCGAAGTCGCGCTCGTGCACAATGGTATTATCGAGAATTTCAAGCAGCTGCGCGATGAACTCATCGTCCGCGGACGGACATTTGAAAGCGAAACCGATACCGAAGTCGTGGCGCATCTGGTGTCCGAACAGGTGGAGGCTGGCCATTCACCGGCCGAGGCCGTGAAGGCCGTGCTCCCCCGCCTGCGCGGTGCCTTTGCGTTGGCGATTGCGTTTCGCGCATTTCCCGATTTTCTGATTGGCGCCCGGCTCGGTAGCCCACTTGTTGTTGGCTATGGTGACGGCGAAACCTATTTGGGTTCGGATGCGTTGGCGCTCGCGCCGCTGACACAGAAAATTGCCTATTTGGAAGAGGGCGACTGGGTCGTTGTCGCGCGTGATGGTGCGCAGATTTTCGATAAGGATAATAATCCTGTCACGCGCGAAGTCACCACCAGCGGCGTGTCCACAGCCCAAATCGAAAAGGGCAATTACCGCCATTACATGCAGAAAGAGATATTTGAGCAGCCCACAGTGGTCGCCCAAACGCTCTCCAGCTATATCCGTCCCGTTGAACAGACCGTTGCCCTGCCGCAGATGGATTTCGACCTTGCCGGCGTAAAGCGCATTACCATCGTTGCCTGCGGCACATCCTATTACGCGGGCATGGTTGCCAAATATTGGTTTGAGACCTTTGCCCGTGTCCCCGTCGACATCGATGTCGCGTCCGAATTCCGGTATCGCGATCCGGTTTTGGAAGAAGGCGGTCTGGCGCTGTTTATCTCGCAATCGGGCGAGACGGCAGACACGCTGGCCGCGCTGCGCCACTGCAAGGAAAATGGCCAGACCATTGCGGTCGTGGTCAATGTGCCGACCTCTTCAATGGCGCGTGAGGCCGACCTATTGCTGCCGACACATGCTGGACCCGAAATCGGTGTTGCTTCGACGAAGGCCTTCACCTGCCAGCTGGCCGTGCTCGCTGCGCTCGCCGCGCATCTCGCGCGCGTCAAAGGCAAGCTGACCGCAGAAGAAGAAAGCGAGATTGTGCGCCATCTGATCGAAGCGCCCGCTGCGCTGAACGCTGCCTTGGCACATGACGAAGACATTGCGGCAATGGCACACCTTATCGCGCCTGCGCGTGACGTGCTCTATCTTGGCCGTGGCCCCGACTATCCATTGGCGATGGAAGGTGCGTTGAAGCTCAAGGAAATCAGCTACATCCATGCCGAAGGCTATGCGTCGGGCGAAATGAAGCATGGCCCAATCGCGCTGATCGACGAAGCTGTCCCCGTCATCGTCCTCGCGCCAAGTGGTCCGCTGTTCGAAAAGACCGTGAGCAATATGCAGGAAGTGCGCGCGCGGGGCGGCAAGGTCGTGCTGATTTCCGACGCCGAGGGCATAGCCGAAGCTGGGGAAGGCTGCCTTGCCACTATCGAGATGCCAAGCGTCCACCCGCTTATCGCGCCATTGGTATATGCGGTGCCCGTCCAGTTGCTCGCTTATCATGTGGCGTGCGCGAAAGGCACGGATGTCGACCAACCCCGCAATTTGGCAAAGTCTGTTACGGTGGAGTGATGATGCGCGAAACGCGTTGAAAGCGGCCGGGCAATGCCGCCGCATAACCTGCCCAGCGATGCGCTGAATCGGGGTATTGGCGGTCCAGAAGAAGGAGTATGATATGTCCGTGTTTGTAATAGCGGCGGTTGCGGCCGCGATTTTTCTTGCCGTGGCTTTCGTCGGCGTTCGGTCGGGCAAATCGTCCAATCCTCGAAAACGGGAAGACAGCGATAGCGGCGTCAGCACGACCGCCACAGATAGCGCCACAGATAGCGCCGCAGACTGCGGCGCGGGCGATGGCGGCGGCTGCGGCGGTGATTAGAACTTAAGTCCATTCGCACAAAATGCTAAAGGCCCTGACATCAGCAGCCAGCTATGTCGCTAAAACTGCCTGCGCTGCAAAAAGGAAAAGTGAATGAGCGCTGGCAAAATCATCCTGATTGTC